>Ga0099364_10007634_pt1 | contig 15386 bp, 22 predicted proteins | sample TergutTh196P3_FD_73070 | JGI IMG/M metagenome (GOLD analysis project Ga0099364, IMG submission 73070) | Microcerotermes parvus P3 segment gut microbial communities from Pointe-Noire, Republic of the Congo - Th196 P3 | ecosystem: Host-associated > Arthropoda: Insects > Digestive system > Gut ... | reverse complement strand
AATGGGGAGTCCGATTCTGTGAGCGGTGACTAGGTTGTTGATGGGGTTGACGGGGTGGCAGGGGTATCTGCCGAAATGTGCTGTTTCTGTGATTTTGGAGGGTCTGGCGCGGTATCGCCGTTTGGAGAGTCTGCCGATGGTTGCGGTTGTGATTGCCGTTGTTTATTGGGTTTGGCAGGCGGCTTGCTTGAATCGTCCGTGTCTGCTGTGAAATGCAGTTTTTCGGGCTTGTCAAAGTTTAACGGCGATTGCGGCGTTTCCGCGTTGTTGTTACTTGTGACGGATTCGGCAATGTCACCCTTTGGCTTAGGACGTTTTGGCTGTCCCTGCGGCGGTGAATCCTCCCGTGAAAACTGTAACGCGCTGTCGCCGTCCGTTTGGAGCTTACTTTCTCGCTCGGTTTTCAGCTTAGGCGGTTCGGAGGGGGTGCTGTTATCCGTAACATCAGAAACATACGGGGCGGTGTCGCTTTGTTTTGCCGTCGATACAATCGGAGCAACGATTGTCGGCGTTTCTGCAAACTGCTGATAATATTTCTGCTTCGCACCGGGCGGCGGCGTTGCCTGTGTCGGCGGCGGTCGTCCATGTGTTGATTGCTCATGGCTTGGCAGAACGTGGTCATCGCGCCGTGGGGTGGTATCGGTAGCCGCTGTATCTTCCGATTTATCCGTAATAACGGGTGAATCGGGTTTCGCCGTTTCCGCCGCTGTGAATTGAAGCGGCGTATTTCTCGATACCTCTGCGGTCTGTATATCTTGCGGCTGTTCACGCTGTTGCCTATACGCGGCGCGATTGCGTTTCGATGTTGATTGAGTAGCATCATGCCTTGTCCCGGTTTGGGACAAGGCACGTTCGTCAGATATATCACCGCGAATATCGAAGTCCGCAGACCGCTTGCTGATTTTGACCTCCTCACCCGTAACGGCGTTACGCTCCACAAGCCCCTCGGTGCGGTTTAACTGCTGTGTCACCTTGCCGCGAGCCTTATGTTGTTTGCGTTTACTCATACCTCCACCGCTCCTTTGACTTTCACACGTTCAGGAGCAGGAATTTCGAGTTTGCGCTGTTCTACAAGAGCCTGTGCTTCGCGGACTTCGCCGAGAAGTGTTTGCGGCTTGGTTTCACGGGCGCGGTGGTCGCGGCTGTCATTCGCTCTTGTTTCAAGGTTTTCAAGCCCTGCCGCCATTGATTTCGCCGATTTGCTGATTTGTGTCATCAACGCTTTTACAGCTTTATACGGCGCGGCAAGGGTTTTCGATAAGATACCCGCTTCCTTTTTCGCGTCTATCGGGTCTTTACCGATAATCATTCGCGCCATGTTTTTGATTGCGCGTCCCGCCTCGTGGTACTGGTTTGAAAACTCGTTAATCCGTGCCACGCTTTTATCACATGACTGCGCGTTTTCGACAGCGGTTTTATCGAGTGCGTTCAGCCCGCTCTTTATATGGAAAAAGACGCGAGCTTATCAAGCGCGGATATGCCTTTTTCCTTGAACGCGGCGACGGCATTTTTACAGCCCTCGATAATATTGCTTTTCAGTTCCGCAAGCTGTACCTTTATTTCCGCGACTTTGTTTTCAAGGTTATTAATCGCGTTTTTCAAAGCCGTCTTGACGGGGTGGTTTTGAACTTCTTTCATTTCTGAAAGCTGTGTTTTCATTTCCGCGATTTTATCCTCGGCGCGTTTTACGAAACTTTCCATTTCGCTGACATGACCGAGCAGGGCGGAAAGCCCTGTCGTATCTCTGCTGTTGTCGTGCAAAATTGAGAACAACTCTTGAACGTATTTGTTTTGTTCAAGGGGTGCATCCCGTGTGGTGTTGGCGGTGTTTTCGTCCATGATGTGTCCTCCGTTCTATAAATTTTACTGCGCCAACTGCTGCTCCTGCGGACGAGTTGTAAGTAACCCATATATTTCCGTTGACTTATCAAAATTATCCCGAAACGGGATTATGACGTTGCCGAAAAACATAAGACCTTCGCCTGCATTAGCATGGGTGACGTAGCTGAGTTGATGGGGTGAGATTCCAAGCTGTTTTGCGAGGATTTGTCTATCGCCCTGCGCTTGGTTGAGCATATAGATGAAGTCGCTGTTTTCAAAAATGTTCTCAATCTCACGGCTTGCAAGCAGGTCTTTGACGTTTTGGGTAAGCGCAGTTGGTATGCCGCCCCATTTTCGGAAGCGTTTCCAGATTTCAACGCTGTAAGCGGCGGTCTGTTCTTCCTTTAATAAAAGATGGAACTCGTCTTGGTAAAACCACGTTGTCTTTTTCATGGCACGGTTGGCTGTAACTCTGCCCCAAACTTGGTCTTGCAAAATCAGCATACCGAGCTTTTTAAGCTGTTTGCCCAACTCCTTGATGTCATAGCACACAAGACGATTTGTAATATCCACGTTGGTGCGGTGATTAAAAACATTGAGCGAGCCTGTAACGTAGATTTCGAGCGCGGTCGCTATCCGCTGCGCTTCTGTTTCCGCTTGTTTACGGAGCAGGTCGTAGAGGTCTTGCAAAATCGGCATTTTTTCGGGCTTAGGGTCGGCGAGAAATTCGCGGTAGACGAGCCGCACACAGCGGTCGATAATCGTCTTTTCCACGGGTTCAAGCCCCGCCTTGCCGCCGATAATGAGTTCGCACAGCGAGAGGATAAAGTCGGATTTAAGCGAGAGCGGGTCGTCCTCGTCGGAGTAGTTGACGTTAATATCCATCGGGTTGATGTACTGCGTACTCGTGGGCGACAGCTTAATCACCTGACCGCCGAGCCTGTTCACAAGCGGGAAATATTCCGCTTCAGGGTCTGATATAATGATGTCGTCCTGTGTCATAAGGAAAACACCTAAAATCTCGCGTTTCGCGGCGAAACTCTTGCCGGAGCCGGGGGTTCCGAGGTAAAGACCGTTCGGATTTTTGAGGTGCTTGCGGTTAGCCATTATGAGGTTGTTCGACAGGGAGTTTAAGCCGTAATACATGGCTTCGCCCGTTTGGAACAGTTCGCAAGTGGTAAACGGCACGAAAATCGCCACGCTGCTTGTCGTCAGTCCGCGCTTGATTTCGATTTGGTTCAAGCCGAGGGGCAGAGAGGACATAAGCCCTTGCTCCTGTTGGTAGTCAAGGCGTTTCAAGGCGCAGTTGTATTTTTGCGCGATGGCGTTCGCCGCAAAGACTTCATTTTCGAGGGTCTGCTTCTTCTTGGCGACGTTCATCACGAGAATCGTCACCAAAAACATACGCTCATTGCGGCTTTGCAAATCTTCGAGCAGCGTCTTGGCTTCGTTGCCGTAAGTAGCGAGGTCGGAGGGGATAATATCCATGTCGTACCCGCTCCTTACCGCCTTTTTCTGTTCTTCAATCTTCATTTTGTCGAGGTCGGACAGCTTGCGTTTGATGGTCTTAATCGCCACCGACTGGTCGATGGAGCGGAAGTGGATATTCACCGTAATCGGTGATTCAAGGTCAAGGAAATCCGCAAGCATACGGTCGTTGAGTTCCGGTGCGAGAATTTGCAGATAGCTGACCGCACCGTAGTAATCGCCCATACGGAAGGTCTTGCCGTCGCGAAAGTCAAAGCTCGTCGGCGCGATAAAGTCTTTGGTTGACATACCGCTGACAACACGGTCTTTCCAGTCGAAACGGAACTTATCCGCGCCGTTCGGGTGGAGGATATTAAACAGCGTTTCGAGCCGTTCCTTGCCGTCAAGCGGGCGGGCGGGCGCGCCGAGGGTTTTGTAGTTATTCATAATGTCGGTTTCAACACGCTCCGCCCGAAGTTTCGCGGCTTTAAGGTTATCCGCTTCGACTGTGAACGTGGCATATTTCACTTTTGACATACCGTTATTGCCCTTTGACTGCTGATTTTCAAGGAAGCCGCCGAACTCGTTTCTAAGCGGTTCGCAAGCATCGTCAAAGTGCGGGATTTCTACCATACGGCGCAAATCCTCTGCGTTGGCGGGAAGATTGACAAAGGACAACTGACCGCCGAGGCTTGAATCGAAGTAGTTGAGAAAATCGCCGTAATGCTCAAAGATTGTGGTCTGGTCGTCGGGTTGCGCGAGGTGATAATTCAGGTCGCCGAACGCGATGGTCTTACTGTAAAGCCTGTCGCTGATACGGCAAATCCCGTCCTTATACATTTCGCGGTATGGAATCGACTGCTGTGCAGTTGCGGGTTTATCCGAACGCCCGAAGATTCTTGTCATTAAAGACGAAGAAGCCCCGCCTTTGTTAGACGGGGCTTTCGCAGACGGCATTTTCCGCAAATCTTCTTTATTGCTTTTTGCCTGCCGGACGTTTTGTGACAGCCGTTTTTGTTGTTGTTTTGTTTTGGGTTGCAAGATTATTCGCCTCCTTTTCCAGATTTTCGTAGAGGTTCTCGGTCTTATACGGTCGCGTACCCGGCCAGAGGAATTTTGTGCGAATCATATTCCGCAGAATCACCTCGGCGGGCTGACCGTCCTTTTCATACATCGCAAGGAAAAACAGCGGGAGCATAAGCCCCATCATCAACAGGACAGCCCCGCTGTTTCCTAAAACCCCGCGAGTGAAAATGTACACCGGAACCCCGATTGCCGCCGCCGCGCCGAAACAAAGTAACTGGCGTTTCGTGAGGTTCAGCGCGATTTTGGTCTTTACCACGGAGAGGTCTTTGGGTACATTCACAAACGCCATAGCTTAATCCCCCAATCCCGGCGATTTCTTAGCCGCCGATTGCTGCGGAGGGTTCGCGGCGCGTTCCTGTTTATACTGACTGACCTGCTCCTGACCGTCGCGGATTTGGTCGCCGAGCGATTGAGTGCGGTCTTTGGTGATTTCCTTGTATTTATCAAGGACGGCTTTGTTCATTTCTTTGCGGAGGTCGCCGTTAATCGGAAACGCGATGTCGTGATAAACGCCTTCCTTATCTCTCGACTGCGGCATGGCGACAAAATCGCCTTTTTCGCCGCTGACGACGCGGATGCCGTTAATGGCAACTAAATCCTCAATGCCTACGTTGGCAAAGGCTTTGGTTGACCCCTGCGGGTTGTCGAGCGGGTATACCCGAACGTCTAATTTAATGTTGCTCATAATTCATTCTCCTTTTTGTTTGATTTTGTGGCAGTCGGCGCTGTCCGCGCCGTTTTCCGTGCCTCAACCTCCCGCGCCGCTTCGCGGATTTCACCGAGAAGGGTGGGCGGTTGTTTGGACGCGGGGGGTTGCTGTGGTTTTACGGGTTCCGTTTTCGCCTGTGCTTTGGCTTTTTGCACCGCAATTTCGCCGATAACGGCATCGGCGTATTCGTCCACGCTGTCACGCAGCATATCCATGTAGCTTGTGTCGGTGTCGAGCCAGTTGTCGTATAAATCGGCGAGCGGCGTTTCAAGTGTCAGCAGAGCTTCGGCTTGCTCATCGCTAAGGGTTTCGCCCTCGGAAATAACAAGCAATTCCCCTTTGAACACTTTCTCATAAGAGGCTTCGATAACATGGCTTATGGGCTGTTGCTTCATTTTTTCGATGAAGCTGTTGTATTCAGCTTCCATCTTGTCGTACAGTCGGTCGTGTACGGCGAGCGGTTCTGTCGGCGTATCGGGTTCGGGTTGTTTCGCCCACATCGGTTTTTCGGGTTCTGCCGCCGCTTCGCCGATAAGGACGTTATCCTGTATCAAGCTGTCGCGGCGTTCCCACATATATTCCAATGTGTATCCCATGTCGCTTACGTCTGTGTTCCGCTTGTGCCACTCATGCGCTGCGACGGCGAGCGGATTTTTGAACTGCAAATAAAACCGCAGTTCTTCCTCCGAAAAGTTTTGATACACGGCAAGATAGGAGTGCGCGTCCGAAACGGCGTGAATCCGTGCCGCCATGTCATAAATGCCTTTTGCGCCGAACTCGCCGAGTATTTCGCTCTCATAGTCCGCGTAATTCTTTTCCACGCGGGTTATGAAGGTGTTGTAGATTTCGGTGTAGTGCCGTGCGGACAATGTATCGCCGACTGCTTCCGCTTGTTTTAGGCTCGCGGCAAGTTCGGTGTGATGCTGTTGGAGTTCGTCGTCGGTAATTTGAATCAAGTTCTCCGGCGCAAGGATTACGCTGTCAATCGAAACATCGTCGTAGGATTCAACCTCGTAGCCGAGTTCGTCCATAAGCGCGGTAATTTCGTCCATCATCCCGTCCGAATAATCCAAAACCGACAAATCAACGATAATGTCGTCCGTTTGGTTGCCCGTGTCATGTTCGGGCGAGCCGAGCCTGCGGATTTCCGTGATTATTCCCGATAACCCGCCGTATTCATCATCGCCGCCGACAGTCACCCAATCGCCTACCGCAAGCGGGCGGAGCAAGGGGTTGTTGTGTTCGTTCAAGTTTTTATCACCTGTCCTTTCATAGTGCCGCCGTAAAAATAGCCGGAACGCGGTTGTCGTTCCGAATCGTCCAAAGAAAAACCTCGACTAATTCGGGACTAAACTGCTTTCCGGCATTGTTCTTGATGTACTCAAGCGTTTCATTCGGCGGCCACGCTTCCTTGTATGGGCGTTCACTGAGCAACGCCACCGCCACATCGCAAATGCTGATAATCGGCACATAAAAAGGCAGGTCGTCGGTACGCCTGCCCCAATATCCGCTTCCGTCAAATCGTTCGTGATGCCAACGGCAGCAGTTACGCGCCATTTCGCCTACGCCGCCTTGTATGCTGTTAAGCATTTCCGCACCCAAGACCGTATGTGTCTTGATAACTTCAAACTCGTGCGGTTCGAGTTTCGCGGGTTTGTTAAGCAGTTCGGCGGGCAGTTTTAATTTACCCACATCATGCAACGCGGCGGCAGTTCGTATTTGCCGCGCAACGGCAGGGTGAACGCCGTATGCCTGTGCGATTAGCATCGCAAGATGCGCCATTGTTCTGTCCTCGTTGTTCGTTCCAATAAAATCTCACCTCCGATTTTAACCGTGCGCCCCGAACAGACTTTTTGCCATGCTGCCGCTCTTAAAGAGGGTCAGACACAGCAGTACCGTATATCCGGCGCAGCCCCATATCGCCGCGTGAATATTGCTTGACGCGGTGATTGTTTGGAGCAGAATCGCGTAAATCGCGACGCACACCATGATAAGAAACCCTTGAAACGCTAATGCGAACAGGGATTTCAAATAACTGTTGCCGATATGTCCCCATTCGCGGTTTGCGAAAGTAGAAAACGGTATCGGCGCGATACTGCAAGTCAGGTAAATTTCAAGCATACGCCCGTATATAATGAGGAAAACGCACAGGCTGATTGCTTTCATTGCGAGCGAGAGTATCGCGCTTTCGAGGTATAAGCCGATTAACTCGCCCGTACCCATCGTTGCAAGCTGTGTTTCCAGTTCGGTCAGCGCAAGGTTCATATCAAGGCTCCCGCTGATGACACCCGCGCTTGCTTGGACAACGTGCTGACCCACATCAAACACCGCCATTACAATGTCGAAGGTGTTGGTGAGGATAAACACGGCGATAAAGGTCTTGATTATCCATTTATAGATGTTCAGTACATCAAATTCCGCCATGTTATTTTTCTCGATAATCATTGAAATGAGTTCATAACACAGCACGAACGTAAGGATAATCCCTGCGATTGGTATGATTACAGTTTCGCTCAGGGTTCGTATAAGTGAATACACGCTTGCGTTCCAGCCCGCAGGCGTAGTTCCGACTTGTACCGCTATCTCGCCGACTTTCGTGTTCACCTCGTTGAACATACCCGTAAAGTTGGCGATGATGCCCTCAATGAGAATCCCCCTGAACCATTCCGCTATGCTGTCGAAAAGGCCAAACATTTATCAGTTTCCTCCTTTCGACCGTGCCGCCGCGCAACTTCGCGGCGGCAGTATTCTTCGCTGATGTTTTCAGCGAAAATCAAGTGAAAAGCCCGGACAGCATGGGAACCAAAACCATACCCACGATTGCGATGCCGGCTCCGCTCATAAGCTGTTTAATGCCTTGCGATTTCGCACCGGGGTTATCGTTGCCGTACCCCTCCAAGAGGTTGATAATGCCCCATACTCCCAAGCCTGCGCCGATGGCGATTACAAGGGTTTGCAGGGTTTCGATTGCGCTGTTGAAAAATTCCATAATTCACATCTCCTTTTTAGTTTTTTGGATTTTGGGTATAAAAAGAGCCGCATGGCAGACTGCCGCACGGCTCGCGCTGGACATTACAGTTCGTCGTTGAGGAAATCAACGAAAAAATCTTCGTCGAAATCCTCGTCATCGTCGATGATGAGGATGAAACCACTTTCGTCGGTTTTCCTGTCGCTGCTCTTGAAGTTAATGTGATAATGAAAACCGAGATAGGGTATTTCGGTGGGGTAGCCGTTTTTGAAAATCCAGTCGCGGACGGCTTCAACCACCGTCCAGTCGTAGCGGAATGTCACGCCGACAAGACCGAACGGGATAGCGACCATGTTTTTTTCGGGCAGATACAGTTTTGAAATAATCGCCGCGACTGCGTGGCTGTGCGGTCTGCCCTTATCGGAATAAATACCGAGGAATTTGGCAATATCGGTAGAGGTATAACAACAGTCAGTACCGCCGTCCTCCGATACCGTAATGCCGAGCGGTTTGTAAATCCCGCGCAGAAAGTCCATAACGCAATCCGGCGAAGCACAAGCATCCGCCATGCCGCTCATTATGTTTCGGACAGCGGCGTTGAACTCGCTAAGAAACGGTCTGGCGTGTGCTTTAAGTTCCGCTTTGCGTTCGGCGGCTTCCATTTCATTGAACCGCGAAACGTAGGCAAACGTGAACAGAATCCCGCGTTCGCCTGTGAGTTTGTTCGCGATGACCTCCGCGCCGCGCTTGGTTATGAGGTAGCAGGGCATGGGTTTGTTTTGTGCGTTGAAATACGAGCTTTCAACGAAAAAATCGGACTCCTCAATTTTGAGGAGTCCTCCGCGAGCCAGTATTCTGCGGTAGTTTCCGATGTCGCGGAGCAGATTGTCGTGCCGCTTGCCGATGAGTTCAGCGACTTCGCGGCTGTCGATGTACGCGCTTCCGTCGCGTTTGGTAATTGTAAGTTTGTTCAAGATAATTTCTCCCTTCGTATTTTTTGGTGGAAATGAAAAAAGCCGCCCCGCTCCCTTTGGTTAGGGAACGGGGCGGCTGTAAAGAGGGGGTTAGACCAACTCGGTGTCGGTGGGGTCGTACTCGTCAAAGTCCGGCTCGTCTGTTTCGCCGAGGGGTTCTTCGGTCGGAATGGTTTCCTCTGCGGCTTGAAAATCAGAGAACGCTTCCGAGGGCATACCGTCCGTTGTCGCATCGTAACTCATCATGTCAAATTCGTCTGTGGATTTAACCTCCAGTTTATGATTGACGAACCTTTCCATGTTGAAAGCGTTGCGGTCGTCGAAGTCCGATAAATACCTGTAATTCTTATGCTGTGTGATGTCGTATTTATCGGAAAGAAACGGGCGAACGCCGCGCAGTTGCAAGATACACTTCGAGCCGTCGAGTACCGCCAGTTCGTCGATTGACATCAGTTCCTTGCCGAGCTTTTGATAGTTTTGCCCGAATGACGGGCTGTTTCCTTTGGTAACGCTGTGGTTCAAAAGGTCGATGGTTTCCTTGCCGAGCGATTCCGACAGGTCTTTGAGCGTTGTTTTTTCCGAACCGCCGAGGAACAGGCGTGTATCATGAGGTAAGTTAAGCGATAAAATACCGCCGCTCTCCCTCCAAGAACCGTACAGACATGTCTCCGCGTATACGGCTCGCCATTTACCTTATTGTTTACCAAGATAGTCTAAGCGTGGATTTTACTATGGCACATCGGACATACTGCCAGTGTTTTTCGTCTGCGTTCAAGCATGAGAACTTCCCACAGATATTCGCCTTTAAGGTCTTTCAACTTTTTGACTTGATGTAGCGTGATGTCGTTTGATTTTATATTGCACATCTCGCATAATCCCAGCTTAATGCGGTTTTTCAGGCTGTTGAACTTGTCATATTTTTGATACTGTGCCAGTAAGCTGACCTCATCCGACATGGTTTCCTTTTTCCGGCCAAAGCCTTGATTATAGAAAACCGCCTGTTTTTCTCCGCTTTTCGTCTGGTATCCTACTGTGAAATTGTTGCCCTTAAAGAACCGTTCCTTAATTGTGTGGACGTTTGTGCGGTATTTATTTGCGAAAGTCTTAAACATGCTGTACTTCATCACATTAGCAAATATCCCGATTTTATATGAATCATTTGCCAATGAGTAAAAGTTATACAGTCCACGGATTTCGGCGTTATAAGTTGACAGTATATCAATGTCCGAATTGTTAATGAGCTTTCCTCTGTGCAGGGCTTTGAACTTCTCATTGCCGTCGTTGTATTAACGAGCGAAATAAACGATGGGAGTCCAAGCGCAGAAAATGAGGGTAGGCGCAATATGCTTCCAGTGGCATATGGGCAATAAAAACCGCGCAAAAACAAACCCTAAGCAGGTTCTTTTTTGCGCGGAAAGGGACACTCTTAAAACCGTCACCTTGTAACAGTTCACCAAAATCCATTTTTGCAAATTGCTTAGTCTTTTTTCTGACATAGCATCAACTTCCTTTACCTTGATTTACAGGCACTTCCGCCTTAAAGCAACGTATTATACCAACTTGCCCATCACCTCGCTTTTAGAATTTATCGCCCTTCATTTTCCTGCTTATCTTGATTTTGGGTACAGTTATCCCTTGTTTAGTGTCGGGATTCTTTCTGGCCGCCTCCCGATTTGCCCGAGCGGTTTTGCGCCGTTACCGTGGTGTACGATTGCGGCGCATAGCGCGTATTATTATTTTGCATTGCGCTAACCGCTAAATATATTATAGCCACCCCTTGACAACAAGTCAACAGCAAACTATAATATTTATTAAAGTTATGCTTAGTCGCTAAAATGCGCGGTAAATCTTTTCGCTTTGGAGGGGTATTATGCTGTTCGCCAATATATCAGACGGAATTATAAATCTGAATTTTGGAACAAAAGAGTTCTCGTACGCATTGGGCGAGGAACTTTTTACCTCAACTTTCGCACCTTTGAAAGCATCAAAAAGAGAACAAAAGCAAACTGAAAACCCAAAATAAATGGTAAAAATCCCGCACAAATGTGATATAATGTTGGTGTTAAGCTACATAAAATCACACAAGGGGGATTCTCACATGACTATTCTACCATACACCAACGAAAATGAATACCAGGCTAGCAAAAATATTTCAATATTTTTGAAAAGAAACCAAATCGGCGACATCCTCAAAAAGAGTAACGCTAGGAAAGAGCAAGGTGTTCCGGCTTTAAGAATCTTCGGAACATTACTGCTTGCGATCTTCACAGGGAAAGGGTTGCATCGTCTTATCGCAGAAAACAGCATTGGCTTTTCCAAAGATACCGTCTATCGGTTCATCAACTCTGTCAGAATACAGTGGCAAACATTTATATCCCTCCTCTCTGCCTGTGTGATTTCTAAGATCATTCCTCTAACCTCGGAGGATCGGGTAAACACCCTTATTCTTGATGACACCATCCATAAACGAAACCGCAGCAAGTTCGTTGAGTTGCTCGCCCGGGTGATGGATCACAGCGATGGAAAATATTACAAAGGGTTTCGTTGCCTTGTCGCCGCTTTTTCAGATGGGAATACTCTTATTCCCACAGGGTTCAATGTCCTCAGTTCCCAAAATCAAAAAGCAAGATTGGTCGAACAGAATACGGAAATTGACAAGCGTACCAACGGATACAAAAGGCGGGCATTGCGTTTTCCCATGTCCTGTTTGACAGCTGGTTTTCCATGCCGGCGATGTTCCGCAAACTCCGCAGTTTTCATTTCCACGGTTTGGGAATGTTGAAAAACACGCCGTCAATCCTGTATACGATTGGAAAGAAAAAATTCTCGTTAGGGCAGCTTTATGACATGGTAAAAGCCAAAATCCCCACCGATAAAGATACATTCCACGTCACGGTAATCTTGGCAGGCAATGGAAAAGACAAAGAATCTTTGCGCCTCAAAATCCTTTTTATCCACGACAAAAGAGCGAAAAACAACTGGTGTGCCATTGGAACCACAGACCTTTCCTTACCAGACGAGCAGATGGTTGTCCTCTATTCAAGACGTTGGGATATCGAAGTTTTCTTCAAAACCTGTAAAGAATATCTTGGCTTTGCTAAAGATTTTCAGAGCCGCAGTTATGATGCAATTACAGCATCGGTTGCCATTGTGTTTGCTAGATACATCCTCTTGGCGGTGACGGTCAGGAACAATTCAGATGCACGTACGGGCGGAGAGTTATTCTACATCGTCTATGACGAACTCCGGGAACGAAGTGTTGTCGATGCGTTGCTTCTGTTTTGGGAAAAATTAACCATCTCCTTGGAGTTTTCCTTTGCACCCTCAACAATCCAGCGGTTTCAATCATTGTTTTTGAGCTTTTTACCGTGGTTTATGAAAGATTTATTGCCTATTCAAAAATGCGAAAGTTGAGTTGTTACTTGAAATATAGGGTCGGAAAAAAGGTATATACCGACTATTTGGGTAAAGAGGGCGAAAAAGTGGCGGGCATTCGGGCAGGCATTGAAAAGCGCCGTCATATCGAAGCGATGATTGCCAATCTGCAAGCAGAGTTGGCAATCGCAAAGAAGGTGTTGGAGGAAAGAGAATGATTTTATATCACGGAAGCAATATTGTCGTGGACAAACCGCGGCTTGTTCTGCAGAACCGCGCGCTGGATTTCGGCAAGGGCTTTTATACGACTGAAAATAAAATACAGGCAATCTCGTTCGCAGAGAAGGTATATCGCCGCAGAAAAGAAAACGAACCGGTTGTAAGCGTTTATGAATTTGACGAAAACGCCGCGTTTTCCGCCTGCAGTCTTCTTCGGTTTGACGCGCCCGATGAATCGTGGCTGGATTTTGTTTCAGCGCATCGAAACCGCACCTATCGGGGCGAAAGCTATGAATTGATATACGGTCCCGTTGCCAATGACGATATTTTTCTGACCTTCCATCTGTACGCAAGCGGGGAGCTGACCAAGGACGAAACCATAAACCGCCTGAAGGTCAAGAAATTATATAACCAATTGGTGTTTTCAAGCGACCGGGCAATCTCATATTTGAAGTTTACCGGAACACTAAACCCAAAGGAGTAACCGATTATGGATAAAAACAAATTGTCAACGGCTCTTATTTTCCTTGTGCCGCAGATACTGGAGCTGATCATAAACGAATACAAGGTTGACGATGAAAAAGCCGCCGAAATGTTCTATTCGTCTGAACTGTACAAGGGGCTTGAGGAAGAGGAAACGAAGCTGTGGCATTTGAGCGCGCACGCTTTGTTCGAGATGTATCAGCAGGAACTCGAAACAGGGGAAATAATATATCCGGAGGAGGCTTGATGATGAGCGCGGAAGGGAAATTCCTGGTTTACTGCCTTGAAATGTACAGGGCGGCGAAAGAAATGACCGGCAGTCAGGTAATAGAAATGTTCAAGCGGTACGGTGTTACCGATTATATACTGTCCTGCTACGAAGCCCTGCACACAACGGGGACTAACTATATCATTGAGGATATAGACCTTTTTGTGGATGCGCGTAAGGTGACATAAGAGAGCGGCGGCGCGGGAAACAAAATCCAATCCCGCTCACATAACAGCGGTCGCGCTGAATTGAAACGCTAAATGTCCACAGGCACAAAAGAGTTCCATTGAGCGGAACAACCTGATACAATGTTTTTGATGAGAAAACAGAAGTCAGGAGGCCTCCAATGGAACGATGTAATTGTACCACAGCGAGGAAAAAACACAAGCACATTTTAGAAAGAGACCGCTACACTATAGAACAAATGCTGAAAGCGGGACATAGCGAGGAAACAATCGCAGTTACAATATGTTGTACGCTGAAGACGTTAAAACGAGAGCTAGAGCGAGGCATGGTAGAGCAAAGGGACAGCCAATGGCGTGAAAGCCATGTCTATTTAGCGGATGTCGCCCAGCGAAAACATGAAGAAAGCGCAAAAAACAAAGGCAGATATGCAAAAATCAACGATATGCCAGAGCTTCGGGTATTTTTAGAGGGACAAATTAAGAAACACAAATATTCGCCTGAAGCGGCGTTGGAACAGGCGAGAAACGAAGGATACACCGTTGAAATTTCGGTAAAAACCCTATATAATAACATCGACAGGGGTGAAATCGGAGTAACACGAAACGATTTACTTCGTAAAGAGGGATGGAAACAAGATAAAACTAAACCCCGGAAAGCCTCGAATAACCACAAGGGAGAAAGCATTGACAATCGCCCTGCCGAAGCCAATGACCGCAGTGAGTACGGACATTGGGAGATAGATTTAATCGTCAGCTGCAAAGGCGGCAAGGGGGCGTTGCTTACCCTTACCGAGCGCAAAACACGTCAGGAAATCATCATCCGACTGCCGGACAGGACACAACGTGCCGTCCAGCGCGCAATGGACAGACTGGAACGCCGTTTTGGCGGCAAGTTCAAGAAAAGATTTAAGACCATCACCGCCGACAATGGCAGCGAGTTTTTAGACTTTGAGAACTTAGAAAAGTCCTGTCAAACCAAGGGGAAACGGGTCAAGATGTACTTTGCTCACGCTTATAGCAGCTGGGAACGTGGCAGCAACGAAAACGCCAACGGTATCATCCGGCGGTTCTTCCCGAAAGGGACGGACTTCAGCAAAATCAGTCTGGCAAAAATCCAAGCCGTTGAGGTCTGGATGAACAACTACCCAAGACGAAGCCTTGGCGGAATCAGCGCAAATATGGCGGCGGCAAAAGCGGCGTGACCGCCAATGAGGGGCGCCGCCCCTCAAACTCCCCGCCAGAGGGTTCCGCACCCTCTGGACTCCGCGCCAGCGGGTGGCCGCTGGACCCCAGTGGGTTATTGTATAACCCGAACCGGCATACAAAACATGAATCAGGTAAAGGGACAATTAAAGTTTCAACTTTCCCCCTGGATGAAAAATCAAACATAATTTGACAGAGCAGCCGGAACATGCTATAATAGGCGAATCATCTTAAAACGAGGTGGCAGACGATGGCGGCGGCAAAGAAAAAAACCGAAGGGTTCACATACAAAGGGCATCCTCTGCGCCGCAAGGACACGCTGGTGTATTACGGCAGTATGGCCCAGAAGTATATCATCATGCTCCAAATCCTTGACACGGAGGATAAAAACGGCGTGGCGGTGCCTACCCGCGTCTCTTTGCAGCTGCAATTGACCGACCCTGATCTCAAAAGCCGCGACCGTGTGGTGAAAAAAGGCGAAAAAAACGGTTTGTATACAGCCTTGGATGTGGGCGCAATATGGCTGGACAGGGCGCTGAGCGGAAAATAGATAAACGGTGACGACCACAAAATAAACGGGGGAGCCACAAGCCGCCCCGCTTTTTTTTGGCGCCCTCCCGGCCTACTA
>Ga0099364_10007633_pt1 | contig 15387 bp, 9 predicted proteins | sample TergutTh196P3_FD_73070 | JGI IMG/M metagenome (GOLD analysis project Ga0099364, IMG submission 73070) | Microcerotermes parvus P3 segment gut microbial communities from Pointe-Noire, Republic of the Congo - Th196 P3 | ecosystem: Host-associated > Arthropoda: Insects > Digestive system > Gut ... | reverse complement strand
ATTCCCAACAGCATTACCCGTATTGAGAGTGCGGCATTTTACAATAATCAACTGACAAGTGTTACCATCCCCAACAGTGTTAAAACCATTGGGTCTGAGACATTTAGAGGAAACCAATTGACCAGCGTTACCATACCCGACAGCATTACCACCATTTTGGGTGGGGCGTTTGCCAACAACCAACTGATCAGCGTTACCATTGGGGCAAACGTAATGCTTGGGATGTTGAATGATGGTACTGGCGCTTTTGGCAATAACGGCTTTGAAACTGCATACGGTAGCAAGATGGCGGGAACGTATTCAAGACCTGACACGGAAAGCACAACATGGACAAGGCAAGAGTAAGAGGCAAGTTAATAATATTCTTTTAGCAAAAACAGTAAATTTTGCTGTCTTTCTATAAATATAAAACCCGCGGCAAACTCTTTCCAAACAGCCGTTTTTTACAGCGCGTCCCAACAAAACCATTAAGGCAGCTTGTGATTTTTGCGGAAAAGGGGTAGCAGCTACCACCTCATTTGTCTAAACACCGCTACTGTTTAGACAAACCGGTGGTGTCAGGCACCACTTTTTTACACTACATATTGCCTGCCCCCGCTATCTTGTGTTACAATACCAATATGCAAACGATTAGTAATGTTTATGATGGGGCTTTGAAACCCGTAAAAAAAATGAAGGCGCAGCCTATTGAGTTGGATTATGCTTTTTCCAATGTGGCTTCGGAGATTGACACGGGGATACGGGAAACCATTAAGGGCATACGCCTTTCGGTGTTGGCTATGGGCATTGGGCTGGCAAAAATTAAGGCTAAGGGCTTATATATTGACCTGAATTTTCGCAGTATGAACAAATATGTCGAACAACTGTGTATCGAAACAAAAATGGACAGGAGCAGTATTTTTAACTGGATTAAAATCGGCGATGCGTATCTAAAATACCGCAATGATCTGGAAAAAATCGGCTTTGATGACGGCGACGGGCCGACAAAACTGCCCTACATCGACCGTGCCCTCGAAGTATACCGAAAAAACGATGTTTTCAAAAATATCAAAGATATGACTGTAAGAGAATTCAAAATTTTTTCAAAAGGCGATGCTGAAGAGGAAACTGACAAGAGCAAAAAAATAACGGTAAAGGACAATGAGGTGTTCATTGGCGGAAAGAAGGCTGTCACGTTAAGCGAAGCACTTGACAAACGCACTGCCAGTTATTTCAAAAAGATAATTCTTATTGCAGGAAAAGCAATGCAGGAAGGCGAGGTGATTCTGCCTGTGCGTTTTTATGACTTGGAAGAACTTCGCCGCATGGAACGGGCTGTTATACGGCTGGTTAATGAAGGGAGGAAGGAAAAGTGAGGAATGAAATATGAATAATATTATGCAAACTGAGCTTGACACACTTAAGGAAATTATTATCAATACCGTCCCTGTGGAACAGATTTATCTTTTTGGCTCTTATGCCAATGGTACATCTGACAAAGATTCGGATTTGGATTTATATGTGGTTCTTAATGACAATGTTCAAATAAGAATTATTGATGCAATTAGTCAAATCAGGCAGGCTATTGGCAGAAAAAAGACAATGCCTGTAGATATTCTTGCCAATACATTGAGCAGATACAGGCAGCGTATGGAATGGCCGACTATTGAACGCACAATTTCCCGTGAAGGTATAAAAATTTATGGATAGACAAACAGAAATACAACAATGGATGGAAATAGCCGATGACGATTTGGCTATTGCTGAATTCTCGGCAAAAAATATGTGGCCTGTTCCGTATGCAATCATCTGTTTTCACTGTCAGCAAGCAGCAGAGAAATACCTTAAATGGTTTTTGGTACTGCATGATATTGATCCGCCAAAAACACATGATCTAGAGGAACTGGAAAAACTTTGTGAAAGTATAAATCCGCAGTTTTCCACTATTTATAATCAATGCAGTATATTATCAGGTTATGCGGTACAAAGCCGTTATCCCAATGAAATATGTATAGAAAAACATGATATGGATAAGGCTTTAGAGTACGTTAAAACTATTCGTGAATTCATTCTGAAAGCAGGGAGCGAGTCAAAGAAGTGAGGAATTAGAAGGGAGGAGTGAAAAATAAGGAAGGGAGGAGTTAGGAGTTAGGTAAGGAATATTGCTTGGGGCGTTGCTATCGGGCAAAGTTTATATACTACTTTACATTTGTATAGTAATATGTAAAGAAGTTCGGAAACTTCAAGTTTCCGAACTTCAACCATTGTCTAAATGTTTAGACAAAAGAAGTGGTTAGTGTGTAGTGGTTAGTGGTTAGAGTTTCTACTCACTACTCACTATCCACTAAACAGGAAGGAGATTTTTATGAAAAAGATTGTTACAATCACAGTTATTTGGTTTGCCGTAATGGTGTCAGACACCATCTCGGGAAAAAGTATTTTATTTGCCCAAACGGTGACTGACACCGTTGCGGGTTCAATGAGTGAAGTAGGACTATTAAATGTAAACAGGTATTCGTCTTTTTTTCTCAAAAACAATCAACTTGATATAAAATATGAATTGGCTTCTACCGACTTTGATTATTATGATAAAGTTGCTGCTCTGGGTGGAAATAGTACGATAGTAGATACCGCATTAGAAATTGCCTTGTTGTCTTACTCTGCAGGTGTGATAAACGTTCGTCCGGTACAGGCAGAAGCCATGCTTCCGGCGAATAATCCTAAATTAGCCGATTTAAAATTAGGGGCGGCTTTATATCAAAATATTCAAATTTCGCGCTTCCTTGCCGATAATAGTGTAGGGAGATATGAAGGAATGTTAAAATTTATTACCGATAAAGGCAACGTCACGCGTGCTGATGTTGAAGCATTTTACCGCAACGGCGTCCGGGCTTTGGTTTCGGATATGGTAGACGAGTATCTCGCTATATTAAGAGTAGAAAGACCGCCGTTTAATGTGCCTACTGCAAGACTTGCTGAAGTTAAGCGCGCTATTACAGATTTTATGCTGAATCCTAGCTCTGCTTCTTATGCAGAACTTTTAGCAACATATCGCCGGAATGCTGGCGAAACTGCAATTCTTCTTGGATATACTATGACACGAATAAATAGTGAAGTAAGTGACGCACTGACACATAACAGACGGCTCGGCTCACAACAATAACCTCGCCGGACGGGGAGTTGGGGGGGCTAGTATATATTTACAAAAGGTGGGTATTTGTTAATATTGACACTAAGGAGTGGTCACGCCAGGGTGTCAGTCATTGAATTTCCCTAGTGCCGTTAGGCGTAATATCACACCATATATGGTGTTGCCGCCTAAAAAACCGCCTTTGTGAGGTCACGCCAGGGTGTCAGTCATTGAATTTCCCTAGTGCCGTTAGGCGTAATATCACACCATATATGGTGTTGCCGTCAAAAAAACATTGGGGGAAGGGTGTCAGGCACCACTCTGGGTAACGGAAATACTTTTTGCGAGGATGGTAGCTGATACCACTCTGGCTAGCAGAAATACTTTTGGCGGGAATGGTAGCTGTTACCATGTCCCGTGTCTAAATGTTTAGACAGACGGGAAGGTGTCAGGCACCACTCTGGTAGCGCAAGGGTGTCAGTCACCGAATTTCGGTAGGGTAACGCAAACGGTGTCAGTCATGCAAATTTCATAGTGTCGGTGAGTCGTGACCACCGCTATATGTAGCGGTCAAGTGAAAAGTGAGAAAGGAAAAGTGAAAAATGGCAAGAAAATTAGAGCAAGGACGAAAAAAGTTAGGAATGAGGAATTAGAAGTTAGGTTGTTGCACATGTGCTATGTAGATTTCCATCATGCTTAGATAACTATGAAAGCTATCATAGTAACTCGCTATGCTTTCTTGCCCTAATTCCTCACTCCTCACTCCTAATTTCTTACAAGCTGATCTGGTTGACAAGCAAGAGGGCTGTCGAACGATAACTTTTTTAACTTTTACCTTTTAACTTTTCTCTTGTATGGCGTTATTTTAAGCGATTTTTGCAAAAAAAAGCAAGAATTTTTCAAAAACTCTAATGCAAAAGGCATTTTTCCGCCATATATATAAGTGAGAAGTGAAAAGAGAGAAGGGAGAAGTGAGCATTACATTGGAAAAAAGCCGCAAATTCGCCATAAGGATATACAATCTTTACAAGCATTTATGCGAAGAAAAAAGAGAATATATCTTAGCTAAGCAATTATTACGTTCGGGAACAAGCATAGGTGCAAACCTGACTGAGGCGCAATATGCAGTAAGCAAAAAGGAATTTTTGTTAAAAACAACAATTTCACTCAAAGAAGCCGCTGAGACCGAATACTGGCTAGACTTGCTCAAAGAAACCAACATCTTAACCACTGCCGAATACGACAGTATAACAAAAGACTGCAAAGACATTTTATATATGTTAATAGCCACAACGAAGAAAATAAAACAAGAGAGAAGTTTACAAATGAGAAGAGAGAAGGGAGAAGAGAGAAAGGAGAAGTGAGAAAGGAGGAGAGAGAAGAGAGAAGAGAGAAGTGAGAAGTGAAAAATGAGAAGCAAAAAATGACAACTTTTCTAATTTCTCTCTTCTCTCTTCTAATTTTTCTCTTGTACGGTGTCAGTCATGGAAATTCGGTAGTGTCGGTGAGTCGTGACCACCGCTATATGTGGTGTAGCAAGGAAAGTTAGGGGGTAGGAATTAGGAGTTAGGAATGAAAAATGAAAAAAGAAAAATGAAAAGTAAGACCTCGCATAGAAAGCTTATCTTGTTGTAAACAAGCGGACTTGCGTACGAAAGATTTTTTCACTTTTCACTTTTAATTTTTCACTTAAATGGTGTCAGGCACCACTTTGCCGCTCTTCTAACTTTTTTCTTGTATACTACTATACGAATGTAAAGTATAATAGTATGTAACGATAAAGTAACAGTCATCGGAATTCCATGAATTTCGTTCGCGGATTATTCGTAATGTGTCCACATTCGGATTATTTTTATTTTTCCTTGGTACGGGATGCAGGTTTCATCAAGTTCGTTATCGTCATTTGGCAGAACTTGATAAATAAGGCGGTGTTGGATATTTATTCTGCGTGAATATGTGTCTGAATAGCCTTTTAATTTTTCGTAAGGAGGAGGATTTTTAAAAGGATTTTGGCGAATAACAATCAGCAAAGCCGCTGCTTTGGGTTTAAGACCCGTCTCCTCAATTTTTCCAGCATCTTTCTGGGCTTGATGAGTAAGGGATATCTTATACATCCTGCCACACACGAGACAAAGGTACGCAATTTTCAAGAGGAGTTTCTATACCGTCCTTTATTGAATCCGCCATGCCTGGAATTGAGTTTAAGTATGCCGTATCGTCCATCTCTAAAATACTGCGGTATTTCTGAAACAGCAGGAAGTCACGTACGAGATAAAGAGTTTCATTTGGCAGTATGTCAATTTCTTTTTTTAAGGTTTCTTGTATTGTCATACATTAAACATAGCACAAAAAGCGGCGTAAGGCAAGGGGAGAGAATGGCAAAGCAATAGAGGTCACTCCCAGGGTGTCAGTCATTGAAATTCGTCCTTAAAGTAATCCGTGTAAATCAGTAAAATCTGTGAAAATCTGTGTCCCTCCTAATAATCTTTTCCAATTTATTTGATGTAGGATTTAGGCCACTTGCAAATTAGCCAAAAAGCATACATAATGACTTATGAAAAAATTTTCTGCTTTTATATGTATAACCCTTGTTTTCTTTGCTTCTTGCAAGAATCCAATGATAGTAAATTTATGGGACGATCCCAATGAAGTTTCGCAAGTACCGCAAATAACAACTTCATTTTTACTAGACGGCGCAGTGGGGGCAGCGTACAGCCAGGCCCTTACTGCGACAGGAACCATGCCTCTTGCATGGGATATTGCCGATGGCAATCTGCCGCCCGGCCTTTCTCTTGAAGGAAATAACGGCAGGATATCAGGCATCCCAAGTACCGCAGGTATTTATGCATTTACAGTCAGAGCCGTGAACTCTGCGGGAACGGACTCGCAGGAATTTTTTATAACGGTAACGTCTGATGAAGAAGCGCCTGTAATAATTACGACTTTTTTGCCTAATGGCACAGTAGGGCATTCCTACAGCCGCAGCCTTTCTGCAACAGGAACTGCGCCGTTTACCTGGAGTCTAACGAGCGGTTCATTGCCGAGCGGCTTGAGCCTTAATTCTTCTTCCGGCGAAATTTCTGGAACGCCAAGAGCTGCAGGAGAATTTATTTTTACATTAATAGCCGAGAACAATGCAGGCAGCGGCAGCAAAGAATTGCGCATAAGGGTTATTCCCGACATAACAGGCCCGACAATTACCACGGATTCCCTGCCCGAAGCCTTAGGCGGTGATTTTTACTATCAAAATTTGGAAGCTTCTGGGACTGCCCCTGTATGGAGCATAACAGGAGGAGCTCTGCCCTTTGGCTTAAGCCTTTCGCCTAACGGCACTATTTCGGGAAGGCCGCTGGGGGCGGGGACTTACGGCTTTACCGTAAAAGCCTCTAACCAGGTGGGCAGCGACTCGCAGACCCTTAGCTTGACAGTTATTCCCGCAGATGAACGGCCTGTGATCATTACGGATTCACTGCCCGGCGGCATTGTGAATACAGCTTACAGCCAAAACCTTAAGGCCGCAGAAGCTAAGCTTGTATTCTGGAGCCTTGAAAGCGGGAGCTTGCCTTCGGGCTTAAGCCTTGCAAGAAGCGGCGCAATAACAGGAACGCCGTCCGCTGCTGGGGAATTTCATTTTACTGTAAGAGCTGCCGGTGCCGGCGGCTACGATACCAAAGGGCTTGTTATAACGATTACAACCCAGACAACTGCACCAAGGATCCTCACGGACTTTTTGCCGGGCGGCGCTGTTGGTACTGCATATAACCAGCCCATTGCAGTAACAGGAACTTCGCCGATTACATGGAGCATAACATCTGGCTCCTTGCCTGGCGGCTTGAGCCTTGATCCATCTAGCGGCGAAATTTCTGGAACGCCGAATACTCCAGGGAACTTTGACTTTACTGTAAGAGCCGAAAACAGTAAAGACTATGACACAGAAGGATTTACGATAATTATTGCCGCAGATATTACGGCTCCAAAGATAATAACTGAGTCTTTGCCTAACGGTGCAGGCGGCGAATGGTATTTTCAGACGCTTCAAGCAGAAGGGACAGCGCCTGTCTGGGGAATTTCAGGAGGCGCTCTTCCCGCAGGGCTTAGCCTTAACCCTCTTACCGGAGTAATTTCCGGAAGGCCCTTTGGAGCGGGAAGCTACCGTTTTGCTGTCAGAGCCGAGAATGCCGCAGACATAGACTCGCAGGATCTTTCTATAACAGTAACATCTTCTTTATCCGCCCCGAGGATAACCACTGTACTTTTGCCTGGCGGAGCCGTTGGAACAGCGTATAACGCAAGCCTGCAAGCAGAAGGGGCCTTGCTTGTAACATGGAGCCTTACTAGCGGCTCTTTGCCCGGCGGATTGAGTCTTGCATCAAACGGTGTGATTTCCGGCCAGCCAAACGTAGTTGGGATTTTCATTTTTACGGTCAGGGCATCCGGTATTGCCGGCTTTGACAGTAAAGACCTTTCGATAAGCGTTACCCCCCAAATAATAGCCCCTTTGATACTGACGGCTTCTTTGCCTGCCGGCGTCGTCGGCTCTCCTTATAACCGTACTCTCAGCGCTTCAGGGACGGCGCCGATTACTTGGGCTGTGACACAGGGCACGCTGCCAGACGGGTTAAGCCTTAATCCTGAAACCGGCGTGATTTCGGGAACTCCCTCTGCCGCCGCCATTGGGGAGGCAGTTTTTACCATTAAAGCACATAACGAAGCGGACAGCAATTCAAAGGAATTTATTATCAATGTTACTGCAGCAGTAGAAGCGCCTAAAATAACCGCATCATGGGCTTTGCCTGAGGGTCAAGGCGGGGTTGTATATTATCACACTCTCTCTGCTACAGGCACTGCGCCCGTATGGAGCATAGCCAGCGATATGCTGCCCGTAGGTTTAACTTTATCAGCTAACGGCACTATTTCTGGAATTCCCGTAAGGGCAGGAACTTTTTATTTTACCCTTAGGGCCGAAAACTCATCCGGCAGCGACACGAAGCCTTTTTGGATAACCGTTGCATCTTCTCTAAGCACCCCGAAAATTCTTACATCAATTCTGCCCGGCGGCGTAATTGGAGTACCGTACAATCAAAACCTTGCATCCTCTGGTCCCGCAGTAGTTATATGGAGCATTGACTCCGGTAATTTACCGAACGGCCTGGAAATTGATACATCGCACGGCGCCATTGTTGGAACGCCGGCACAGGCAGGACTCTTTACATTTACCGTCAAAGCGGCAAATATAGCAGGTGCCGCCGATACAAGGCAGCTTTCGATACAAGTAACTTCAAGCAGAATAGCACCTTCAATAATCACTTCATCTTTGGCCGGCGGCATAACCGGCACGGGGTATGAAAAAACCCTTGCCGCCACAGGCAGCGCGCCGATAACCTGGACTATTCCGCCTGATTTAGGTATATTGCCGCCCGGCTTGTCACTTGATTCTGAAGGCATAATTTCCGGGATACCAGTTGAGGCTGGTGATTTTTATTTTGTTGCAAGAGCGGATAACAGAGATGGAGCGACAGGCGGTTTTGACGAAAAGATGCTGTCAATAATAGTAACACCCGCTCCAGTGCTACCGGCAATAACCACAGATTCTCCTTTGCCCTCAGGCAGGGTCAATGCGGTTTATGCTGCAAAACTTGCGGCATCGGGAACAGCGCCTATTGAATGGACTGTTGTTTCCGGCTCTTTGCCAAGCGGCCTCACCCTTGCGTCTAACGACGGCATGATTTCGGGAACGCCTTCTTCTTCTGGAACTTTTCATTTTACTGTCAGAGCAGAAAATACGGCAGACTTTGACACTAAACCTTTTTCGATGACGGTAACTCCGGCCCCAGTAGCCCCGTCTATAACAACAGCTACTTTGCTTGGCGGCATAGTGGGAGAGCCGTACAACGAAACGCTTGCAGCAACGGGAACGGCGCCGATTACATGGGAGCTTGCCACGGGCGGGCTGCCTGAGGGCTTAACCCTGTCAAGATCCGGCGTGATTTCCGGGGTTCCCATGTCCCCAGCAGGCAGGCATACTTTTACAGTAAAAGCCGAAAACGAAGCGGACAGCGCCTTGAAGCAGTTTTCGATAAATGTTGCCCCCGATAAAATCCCCCCGATAATTCTTACAAGGTCTTTAGCCGGAGGCGTAGTCGGGACAGAGTACTCTAAAACCCTTACGGCGATAGGAACAGCGCCGATAACATGGAGCATAGCCGCAGGGGCTTTACCCGGCGGTCTTGTTCTTTCGCCTAACGGCGTGATTTCCGGCAGGCCGACTACTGCTGGTATATCTAACTTTACCGTCAGAGCCGATAATTCCGCCAGGCAAGGCCCTGACGAGATGGCGCTGTCAATAACCATTACTGCGGCCCCTGTAGCTCCGGCAATAACCACAACATCTTTGCCAGATGGCTTAGTAGATGATGATTACACTGTAAAACTGGCTGCTGTAGGAACGGCGCCGATAATATGGGCCCTAGTAAGCGGCGCTCTGCCGGCCGGCCTTGCCCTTGAACCGACAAACGGTATGATTTCAGGAACTCCGACTGCCTCAGGTACATTTTATTTTACCGTCAGAGCCTTGAACATCGCAGGCAGCCAGCAGGCAAATTTAACCATAAAAATTGATCCCTTGCCTGTTGGTCCCACAATAACCACGACAGAATTGCCTAAGGGCGTATTGGGAACGGCGTACAGCCAAACCCTTACAGCCACGGGGACAGCGCCTATTGAATGGGAACTCAGCGCAGGCTCTTTGCCGGACGGTTTGATCCTGTCAAGAGCTGGCGTGATTTCGGGAATACCGACAGCCCTTGGTGAATTTGACTTTACCGTTAAAGCCGAGAACAGCGTAAACAGCAGGGCACGGCCTCTTTCAATAAGCATTAATGCAGTACCGCCGACAATAATCACGACATCTTTGGCGGGCAGCGTTGCGGGGACAGCTTACAACCAAACCCTTATTGCCACAGGAACTATGCCAATTACATGGACAATAACCACAGGCGAATTGCCAAACGGCTTGAGTCTTGCGCCTGCAACCGGCGTAATTTCTGGCACGCCCACAACTGATGGCACTTATGGGTTCACTGTCAAAGCTGAAAACTCAGGGGGGCATGACGAAAAGGGTTTTACAATAACCATTACTCCCGCTCCTGTAGCCCCGGCAATAACCACAACATATTTACCCTACGGCATTGTGGGGACGGCTTACAATCAAAAACTTGCAGCTTCGGGAACAGCGCCTATAACATGGGCCCTCAGCGTAGGCTCATTGCCGACCGGCTTGACCCTTGATAGCTCAAACGGCTTGATTTCTGGAACGCCGACTGCCCAGGGCAATTTTGACTTTACCGTAAGGGCTTCAAATGTTGCAGGCAGCGTTCCTCAAGTTCTTTCAATAATAATTGTTCCCGCTCCTGTAGCTCCAACAATAACCACGACAGAATTGCCTAATGGCGTATTGAGAACGGCATACAGCCAAATCCTTACAGCCACGGGGACAGCGCCTATTGAATGGGAGCGTACCGCAGGTACATTGCCTTCCGGCTTAACCCTGTCAAGAAACGGCGTGATTTCAGGAACGCCGACAGCCGTGGGGACTTCTACTTTTACCGTTAAAGCCGAGAACAGCGTAGACAGTGAGACAAAGACTCTTTCAATAACGATTAATGCAATACCGCCGACAATAATCACGACATCATTGGCAGGCGGTGCCGTAGGAACAGCTTACAACAAAACCATTGTTGCCACGGGAACTATACCGATTACATGGACGATAACTACAGGCGAATTACCATACGGCTTAAGCCTTGCGCCTGCAACCGGCGTAATTTCTGGCACGCCCACAACTAATGGCACTTATGGGTTTACTGTCAAAGCCGAAAACTCCGGGGGCCATGACGAAAAGGGTTTTACAATAACCATTACTCCCGCTCCTGTAGCCCCGACAATAACCACAAGGTCTTTGCCGGACGGCACTGTGGGGACGGCTTACAATCAAAAACTTGCAGCATCAGGAACCGCGCCTATTACATGGGCAGTCAGCGTAGGCTCATTGCCGGGCGGCTTGACCCTTGATAGCTCAAACGGCTTAATTTCTGGAACGCCGACTGCGCAAGGCAAATTTGACTTTACCGTAAGAGCTTCAAATGTTGCAGGCAGCGTACCTCAAGTTCTTTCAATAACAATTGTTCCCGCTCCTGTAGCCCCGACAATAACCACGACATCTTTGCCTGACGGCACATTGGGAATGATGTACAGTCAAACCCTTACGGCCACGGGGACAGTGCCTATTGAATGGACACATACGGGTACATTGCCTGCCGGCTTGACCCTGTCAAGAAACGGTGTGATTTCGGGAATACCGACTGCCGTTGGCTCTTCTACCTTTACCGTTAAAGCCGAGAACGTGGCGAACAGCGCGACACAGACACTTTCAATAAACATAGATTACACGCATTTTACAGTAACTTTTGACAGCAGAGGCGGATCTACAGTGCCGCCTGTTTCGGTTGCAGCCGGTCAAAGAGTTGTCGAACCTTCCCCTCGTCCCACCAGTACCCAGAGAATTGCAGTTCCCGATATTTATACCGGCGGCTATTTCAGAGGCTGGTACACTCATTACAGCTGTACCCCTGACACTATATTTAACTTTAATACCCCCATTACAGAAGATTTAACGCTCTATGCTTATTGGGGATACAGGATTGGCGAAACCGGTCCGGCAGTCGGCATTATCGGTACCCGAGTTGAAGAGGGTTTTAACAATACGCACGACAATAGAACAGACCACTACCTTGAAATTGCCGCTTATGATTGCTCAATAATCGGTGTGCCGAATAGCTATTATTTCAACTGGTCATCATCTGCTGCTTTTGCTAATACATGGTTAGGATTGACTTATGCTCTTGGCAGAGGCAGAGCAAATACCGAAACTATACTTAACAGCGATCCGAATGCCCCTGCGGCAAGGGCAGCACGTAATTACGGCGCCGGCACTGCTTTTACAGACTGGTTTCTCCCAACGCATGAAGAATTGTATACAATTTATTATGATCTCCTTGGAACCTCTTATATGAATACGCTAAATTCCGTATACTGGAGTTCATCGGAGTTTGCGTATTCTGATGGGGCTAACTTTGCATCAGCAGTAGATTTTGTACGGGGCTGGCAGGTGTCGGTTCTAAAGTATAGTACATTAGATTCAACGCGGCCAAGAGTCCGCGCAGTTAGGTCGTTTTAGGAGTAAATTAAAATTATTTTAGCTAAAATAATTTAGGAGCTAGGTAGAAAAAATATGGAAATGAAAGTAATGACCGTTACAAACATACTGGGGATGATGAAAGAAAAAATCATCAACCAAGAGACCAAAGAGGAAAAAATAATTGATGTTTCAGGAAGCATACGCCCGGTCGTAACAGAAATGAATGAAAACAGTGATATTCAATATGATAATTTATCTTTTTATGCAATGGTAAAACCTTATGATATAAGCAAACTCATAGATGATGATTGGATTCCTCCCCATAAAGTAAAAATAATAATGCTCCTTGGCGGGGATGAGTCTGGCCTTTTCCGCCACCCTCGTGTAGGGGAAAAAGTGCTGGCAGCTAAAGCCGATGATGAAGAATACTACCTTCTTGGTTTTGTTCCCGATAACTTCAACTCGCAAGGAAGTTGTTTTACCCCTCCGCCGCAATACTCTAAACCTCAAGTGCTTCGGTATAAAAATACAGGGGAAAATTTTACCAAGCTTGCCCACTCGGAAATAGGATTTAGCTCCAAACCTGGCGGATATAACGGCTTTACCCTGGACGAGATAGGCATTAAATCTACCGGGAATATAGCGAATTACGCTTCCAATAATTACAGCATCAATGCCGACTCGTACAGCCTTGTAGTCGGAGATAATAATCACAATAATGCTTCCATAAGCGTTACTTCAGATGGGAAAATAACCATCAAAGCGGTTGATTCCATTAACCTGGTAGTAGGCAGAACCAGCATGAGTATTTCTGATAAAGGATTTGCCGTTAAGTCAAAAATAGCGGACAGCCCTCTGGAGACCTCCTGGGACGCCGTTATGAGCCTTAAGCCGCTTACCGGGTTTTTCGTTACCGGGGCAAGCTGCACTATGGCAGCGGTCAAAAAAGCGGCTATATGCGACAGCATGGGAGGCGCTTTGTCAACAAACATGGGCACAGTCGGTATAAAGGGCTGCGAGCTTGCATTAAGAACCATGGGGGCTTGGGAATCTACATTTTTGGCATTGTTCAACGCGGTTGAATTTGCGGGAAATGCCGTTACGGCAGGCTTTGGCATGGAGCAGATGGGCAGGCAGCAGGCGTATAATTATGCCCAGGACAGTGTTGACAGGAGTGATGAGTCCGTAGTCAGTGTCAAGGATCTCAATGATTCGGAAGCAGCGATGAAAACAGCGCAAGCAGAGCTAGAAAATGCCATAGACGACCTTAGGCAAAAGAAAGCAACTTATGAACGAAGCAGGACAACTGAAAACCTGAACGCCTGGAGAACAGCATATATGGAAGCCGAAACAAAAAAGGTTAAATATGCACAAAGCCAGGGAGCCTACAGGGAAAAGTTATATGCGGTCTATCCGGAGAAGAAGCAGCTTGAAAAGATACAAAAAACAAACAAAATAGTATCTTTTACCATGAAATGGGTTAACTTTACCACCGGCCTGGTAAAGGATATCAGTGATATAGTTATGGGGGTTTTAGCAACGCTGAGATTGGTTGATAAGCTCGATAGAGCAAAGCAAGGTGAGAAAAATGCAACAAGTGAGGCTGCAAGTCTGCAGAAAGAGGCTGATGATAAGGCTGCGGTAGATAAAGCCGAACAGAATTGGAAAAGTGATATAGAAAGTTCTATAAATTATTTATTTGAAAAACAAGGAGGCATTTAATGGCCAACGCATATTATGAAGAAAAAAATATGGTCTACATACTTACCGCTGTCCTGGACATGTGCCTGGATTTAGTTGATACGTCCATTAGTACAGCCATATACTACATCTGTGATCGTCCGATTGAGGGCATTGCGGATGAAATAAAAGAACTAAAAAGAAAGTTTCCCGCCGAGTATAAATATGCATCCGATGACAATAAAGCGAATGTAAAAAAGAATTACGAAACCGCCATCCGCGAAAAAAATAAAAAAATAATCGACTTAAAATACCTTGGGGATCAACTGGGCATATCGAACCTTTTCATTACCGTCGGCTTACAGGATATATATAATCTCGCTCTGGCTTGGTTAGGTAAAGCGGACCTAAAAAGGCCCATGCTAGATGTACCTCCCAGTATCAGCCTTAGAATGCATGGTGATATTATCATAAAAGCAGGTACTGAAAAATCGTTAGTAACAATGGGAGTCAAGGCCGCAAGCCCTACTGTTTTTGCAAATAAAGTAGTTGAGGGGATTTCTTTGACGGCAAAAATTGTGTTAAAACTTCCCAAGTGGGCCAAGGATGTTACTGACATTATAGACGATACAAATTCTTTCAAGGATGGCGGAACAACGGATGAATACGAACAAAAGATTGAGGGATACGAAAATGAAATCAATGAATGTAAACCATCGTAAGGAGTAACATATGGATGTAGATGATGATTTGAAAAAGGACATTATCGAGGGGGTAACACCAATAATAGCAACGGCAGCTACTCTTGTAGCGGGCGCCGTTATCAGCAAAATTGCCGAATATATTGCAACCAATATAACCAGAAGCGGGCTTGCAGGGGATATTAATATCCACCCCACTGAGGATACGGTAGCCATAAGCAAAGTCGAAACAGCCGCATCCGAAGTGGAAGGCAAGCTGGCCCAGGATAAAGTAAACGCGGTGGCCGGAGATGTAAAGGCATCGGAGTTAGAGGCCACAGCCGCAACAGCAGAGGCAACCGCAGCGGATGCCGGCGCTACCGCCCTGCGTACCAGGGGCGGGGCCTCGGACATCGAAGTCAAACTCCTGAAAATGACCTGACGCTAATTTAAAGGAAATAATTATGGCAGATAAACTTGAATGGCTTGGCAAACATCTGGTTCTTATACGATACACCAGTGTGGCGGATGCTGCGGCAAAAGAACACTATAAAATCCCTCCCGAACTGGAAGAACTTTTTTCCGGCATCCACGGGGTGCAGGATATGGTTTTTCGCCTGGCGGAAACAGCCAACCATAAAGCAGCCTGCGAACTTTTGGCCTATATAGCCCACCGCCGGGCAGGGATATGGTGGGGATACCGCTGTGTTCTTTCCATGCTG
>Ga0099364_10007632_pt1 | contig 15388 bp, 10 predicted proteins | sample TergutTh196P3_FD_73070 | JGI IMG/M metagenome (GOLD analysis project Ga0099364, IMG submission 73070) | Microcerotermes parvus P3 segment gut microbial communities from Pointe-Noire, Republic of the Congo - Th196 P3 | ecosystem: Host-associated > Arthropoda: Insects > Digestive system > Gut ... | reverse complement strand
ATGCGAGGCGGTGGCGGTGATGTACGCTGGTAAGATGGTGGAGTACGGGACGCTGGAGGACATATTCAACGAGCCGCTGCACCCGTACACGGAGGGTCTGTTCAACTCGCTGCCGAACATACTGGACAGGAAGGCGGAGCTGATCCCGATCCCGGGCCTCATGCCCGACCCGACGAAGCTGCCCGCCGGCTGCGCGTTCGAGCCGCGTTGCCGTTACGCGGTGGACAAGTGCAAGGAGCCGTGCGGCAACTACACGGTGAGCGACACGCACTCGCTGCTGTGCGCGCGGTACGGGGAGTCCGGGTTCCGCATAGAAATGAAGCGAGGTGAGAGAAGGCATGGCTGAGAAGTTTCTGGAGGTGCGGAACCTGAAGAAGTATTTCGGTTCCAAGGCCGGCACGGTTCACGCGGTGGACGACGTGACGTTTTCGATAAACGAGGGTGAGACGCTGGGGATAGTGGGCGAGTCCGGGTGCGGCAAGACGACGACGGGCCGCTGCGTTATCCGTCTGATAGAGCCGACGGCGGGCGAGGTTATACTGAACGGGAAGAACATATTCGACATGGGCAGGCGCGACCTCAACAGGGCGCGTAAGGACATGCAGATAGTGTTCCAGGACCCGTTTTCGTCGCTTAACCCGAGGCGTACGGTGTTTGAGACGATAGCGGAGCCGATAAGGTACCAGAAGATCATCCCCGGGGCGACGAAGGCGCAGATAGAGCGCAAGGTGCTGGAGCTGATGGAGACGGTCGGCCTTGCGGAGCGCCTGATAAACACATACCCGCACGAGCTGGACGGCGGTCGGCGGCAGCGCATAGGGATAGCGCGCGCGCTGGCCGTGGAGCCGAAGTTCATAGTGTGCGACGAGCCGGTGTCGGCGCTGGACGTCTCGATACAGGCTCAGATACTGAACTTGCTGAAGGAGCTTCAGCGCGCCAAGGGTCTTACGTTCATATTCATAACGCACGACCTGGCGGTAGTAAACCATTTTTCCGACGACATCATAGTGATGTACTTGGGCAAGGAAGTGGAAAAGGCTCCGGCGCACGAGCTGTTCGAGAACCCCCTGCACCCGTACACGAAAGCGCTGCTTTCAGCGGTGCTGGTGCCCGAAGTGGGGGCCAACAAAGACCGGATACAGCTTCGCGGGGAGCTGTCGTCCCCGATAGACCCCCCCGACGAGTGCCGTTTTGCCAAGAGGTGCAACTATTTCAGCGAGGAGTACTGCATCACGGGCACCCCGCCCCTCGTCGAGGTTTCGCCGAACCATTTCGTGGCATGCCACGGCGTCGGCCCCGGCAGGAACGATTTGAAGCTGCAGGTATAGCGAAGAAAGGGGACGTTCCTTGCCGGAGCGTCCCGCTTTTATTCTCACAGGTTCAGCCTTTCAGCCGCTTGAAGTGATCGCGTATCTTTTCAAAGCTTTGCTCGCTTATTACATGCTCTATCCGGCAGGCGTCATTTAGTGCGGTTTTTTCATCGACGCCCAGAGCTGTAAGAAACTCTGATAATACACGATGCCGCCGGTACATTGTCTCGGCGATGTCCCGGCCGCTTTCTGTCAGCGAGATGTGGCCGTCGTCATCTACTATGATATACCCTGTCTCGCGGAGGTTTTTCATTGCTACGCTGACGCTTGGCTTTGAGTACTCAAGTTCATTTGCGATGTCTATAGAGCGCACCGCCCCTTTGGTGCTGCTCAGAATCAAGATTGTTTCCAAGTAAGTCTCGGCAGATTCCCCGGTTTTCATATCCAACACACCTTTCAAGGCAGCTTGAGTTTAACCACAGTATAACACAAAGCGCTCTTAGACCGCAAGGAGTCAGAAAAAACACAAGGAGACGCACATGCTCAAAGTTCTCAGACATTTGAAACCGCAGGAATGGCTGAATATTCTCATAGTTACTGCGCTTGCGATCCTACAGGTTTTATTGGACTTACGGCTCCCGGGATTTATGTCGCGGATAACGGTGATGGTGCAGACGCCTGGCAGTGAAATAAGCGAGATTTGGCGGAATGGCGGATTTATGCTTCTTTGTGCTCTGGGCAGCCTCGCGTGCGTGATTTCGACTTGCTTCTTTGCGTCCCGCGTTGCGGCGGCGCTGTCGATGCGTTTGCGCGGCATGGTTTTTGAGAGGGTGCAGTCATTTTCAATGGAGGAGGTCAGCCGCCTGTCTGTTTCAAGCTTGATAACACGCTCTACAAACGATATCACGCAAGTGCAGATGTTTTTTATGGCGGGAATGCAAATGCTGCTCAAAGTGCCGATTCTTTTGATCGGAGGCATATGGAGAATTGCGGGACTGGCCGCCGAATGGACGTTAGCGACTATGGCGGCTGCTGTTTTTATGTTGATTGTCGTAGCAATAGTGATGGCATTGGTACTGCCGCAGTTCCAAAAAATGCAAGCGCGCCTTGACAATATGAACCTGTCTATCCGGGAAAGCTTAAGCGGGCGGTTTGTCGTTCGCGCTTACAACGCCGAGGAATTTCAGACAGCTAAGTCCGAACTCGCCAACGATGCTTTTACTCAGATAGACCTGCGGACAAACCGGACGATGGCAGCGATGTCCCCGGCTATGTCAATAGCATCAAATGGCTTGAGCATCGCAATATACATAATCGGAGCCTATATAATAAATTCATCAGGGTATGTGGAGGCGCTTAATAGATTCTCTGATTTAGTCGTTTTTACGGCATATGTCGCATTGGTGATGACAGCTATGAAGTTTATTACTAAAGTCGTGCCGAGGTTCCCCAGGGCGATGGTTTCCGCTAGGCGCATAAACGAGGTTTTGGAAACTGAACCGATGATAAAGGACGGTACTGTTACTGAGGCTCAGGCAGAAACCTCGATAGAATTTAATAACGTGGGCTTCCGTTACCCGGGCGCTGCAAAAAATACACTGAGCAACATAAGCTTCACGGCACGGAAAGGTGAAACTGTCGCGTTTATAGGCTCCACGGGCAGCGGCAAAACGACGCTCATAAATCTGATTGTACGCCTTTTCACTGCTACAGAGGGCGAGGTTTTGGTAGATGGCGTGAATGTCCGTGATTACAAAAAGAAATACCTTGTGAATAAAATCGGATATGTTCCGCAGAAGTCAGTGCTATTCAAAGGGACGGTGCGTTCAAATATCGCCTACGGTGACAATGGGAAAGGCGAGTATAGCGACGAGGATGTCAGGCACGCCGTTAGCATCGCCCAGGCAGGCGAGTTTATCTCCAATCTTGACGATGGGCTTGACGCTGCTGTGTCTCAAGGCGGCTCTAATTTCTCCGGAGGGCAGAAACAAAGGCTGTCTATTGCCCGTGCGGTATGCCGCCGGCCGGAGATTTACATTCTCGATGATTCTTTCTCTGCGCTTGATTACATAACCGACCGCGACCTGCGCATCGCGCTTGCAAAAACGGACTCCGATGCAATTCGTTTGATAGTGGCGCAGCGTATAGGCACAGTTATGGAGGCAAATCAGATAATAGTTATTCACGAAGGCGAAATTGTGGGAAAAGGTACGCATCGGGAGTTGCTGGAAACTTGCTCTGTCTATCAAGAGATTGCCGAGTCGCAGTTGGGCGGGGAGGCGCGGGCGATATGAATGAGAAGAAAACCGATACCAATGTCAGCAGCGCAAAACGCCTTGAAGGCGTTTCTATGGGGATATCGCACTTTGGTGCGCCTGTCGAGGACGTTGGGAACTATAAATCCACATGGACAAAGCTTATAGCATACAGCCGCAAGTTCATGCCTGCTATCATTTCAGCTCTGGTGTTCATAGTGGCGGGCAATATTGCGCAGGTTGTCAGCCCAAGATATATAAAGAGCATGATTGACACAGTTCAAGCAGGGATCGGTGGCACGATCGACATGGGGGAATTGGGCGGCCTTGCGCTTATTCTGGCTGTATTGTTCGTGGTGATGGCGCTGCTGGGTTATTTGCAAAGCTATATAATGGCTACCGTCACAGCGAAGATATCCAAAAATCTGCGCACCGACATACTGAGAAAGTTCAACCGCCTGCCTTTGCGTTACTATGACAATGTCAGCATTGGCGATGTTATGAGCCGCGTAACAAATGACGTTGACACGATAGGGCAGACGCTGAATCAGAATATTGGAATGTTATTTTCGTCTGTGACGCTTTTTTTAGGGTCGCTGATTATGATGGTTTGGTCGAACTGGCTAATTGCGGTCATAGCTGTCGCAACGAGTATGATTGGATTTTCATGTTCAAAAATCGCTATGTCAAGGTCGCAGAAGTATTTTAAGGCGCAGCAGCGAGGCTTGGGGGCAATAAACGGCCATATTGAAGAAGTTTACTCAGCGCACAGCATCGTTGCCGCGTACAATGGAGAAGCGCAAGCTGCGGAAGAGTTTAAAACAATGAATGCCGAACTGTACGATGCCGCATGGAAAGCGCAGTTTGTATCAGGCTCTATTACTCCGCTTATGAACTTCTCCGGCAGTATCGCTTATGTCGCTATTTGCGTCTCAGGTGCGATTTTAGTGTCAAGGGGAACAATAACATTCGGCGTAATAGTCGCCTTCATGCTGTATGCGAACCAGTTTACCCAGGCTCTGACCCATATCGCGGAGACAGTCCCGGGGCTTCAAAGCACAACAGCCTCGGGAGAGCGGGTTTTTGAGATATTGACCGAGCAGGAGCTTGACGACGAAAGCGATAAAACCGGGTTGCTTAGCGGCCCATGCGGAAATGTTGCGTTCAAGAACATACGTTTTGGCTACGACCCGCAAAAACCTGTCATTCATGATTTTTCGGCGGAGGTAAAGTCCGGGCAGAAAATCGCAGTCGTCGGACCAACAGGAGCCGGGAAGACCACGCTTGTCAATCTGCTCATGCAGTTTTACGAACTTGACGGCGGTGAGATATGCATTGACGGTGTACCCTCGAACACAGTCAAGCGCAGTAATATACATGAACAGTTCTGCATGGTGCTGCAGGATACATGGTTGTTCGAGGGCACGATCAGGGACAACGTAGTCTATAACAAAACCGGCGTTACTGACAGGCAGGTTGCGGAGGTCTGCAATGCTGTCGGCCTTCACGGCTATATCAGCGCGTTGCCGAACGGGTACGACACTGTGCTTGACGGCAGCGGGGGCATGTCGGAAGGGCAGAAGCAGCTTGTGACGATCGCAAGGGCCATGATCCACAACGCACCGATGCTGATTCTTGACGAGGCGACAAGCTCGGTAGATACCCGCACTGAAGCGCTTATTCATGCTGCGATGGACAGGCTGATGGCAGGCAGGACTACGTTTGTTATAGCGCACAGGCTATCGACCATCCGAAACGCCGACATGATACTTGTGCTCCGCGGCGGCGATATTATCGAGTGCGGGACGCATGATGAGCTGCTGGCGCGTGAGGGTTTTTACGCCCGGTTGTACAAAAGCCAGTTTGATAGCGCATAGGAGCTGCGCTGCTGTTTACGTCCGCTCAAAATCCGAGCATTCAGACTTTTGTCCAAGGCTCCTAGCCGGAGTTCCCTCACTTTGACGCACAATACGCCGCCAAGATTCGATCCAAAAGCATAGTTGAAAGACAAATGTAACAAGGAGAGGTGGATAATGATAACACAACACATGCAATTTTGATATTGACTTGCATAGACCCATATGTTAAATTCTATGTTACCCTATCTACACTATGTGTATTTAGAAAACAAACATTCAGATTTGGAGGAATTTAGAAGTGAAAAAAACCAAACGATATATTGCCATGACCCTTGGCTTTATGATTTGCATAGGGATTTTGGCTGCATGCGGCAATGGGGGCAGTAATCAAGACACTTCCCCCACCCCTGGTACCGAGGTTAGTCAAACCCCGGCGACGACGCCTTCGACCCCGGCGGCGGCTGAGGAACCGGGCGGAGTTACGATGGAACAAGCTGAGGAAGGCGGAACCTATGCCGAGGAGGTTCGGATCATTCTTGACAACAACCCAATCAATGTCCTGAATCCGTTCCTTCCCGCTGCAAATAATACTTCCACTAACGCGTCTTTTACTATGATGTATGACAGGCTCCTGTACCCGGAAGATGATGGTACTTTCTCGCCCGAACTCGCAAGCTATGAAACGAGCGACTATACGACATACTCTTTCGTTCTTCGCGACGACGTTTATTTTCACAATGGTGACAAGATGACCGCGAGCGATATCGAATGGACCATAAATACAGCGAAGAATTCGCCCGGCTCGCCGTCAGCGGATGCGTGGAGGCTCGTTGATAGCATAAACATAAAAAGCGACTATGAATTTGACCTGGTTCTTGGCGAAATGAACGTTGACTTCCTGTTCGGTCTGACAAGACCCGCTTCGGGCATAGTCAATCAAAGAGCTATGGAGGCTGATGCCGAGACAGGCACATGGGTAGGCACAGGTGCATTTTCTGTCATTGATTTTGAGACAGGCGACTTTGTATATCTGCAGCGCAACGACAGTTGGTGGAACACTGCCAATATGCCGGTTACGGAGCGCGTACATTTGCGCTTTGTCCCGGAGATGGGCGCCCGTGCGATAATGGTGCAAAACGGAGAGGCTCAAATCAGTTTGGGAACCAGCGCAGAAGACTTGCCCATATTTGAAAACGACCCCGATAATTATGAAGTTTACAGGGTTACTTTCAACGATCCACAGGGCATGGCATTTAACATGACGGATCCGCTTATGCAGGATAAAGACTTCAGGTTAGCCGTGCTTCATGCTATCGATTTTGATGAAGTCGCAGTCGTCGCCGCGGGCAAATGGGCATCAGGCGCCAATGAGTCCGGCAACTTCTGGGGGCTGACGACAGAGTTTCGTCATCCTGATCTTCCCTACATCGGCCACGACCCCGAGTTGGCAAAAGAGTATCTGGCTTCATCCTCTTATGCCGGACAAACAGTCGAAATCGCGACTGCCATCATCACAAACATCAGGGGTTCTGAAGTTATTCAGGCGCATCTTGAGGATATTGGCATCAATGTAGAGGTAAACCAAATGGATTCGCCGACACTTAACGCGTACATCGCAAGCGGTCAAGGTCAAATAAATGTCATATTTACGACAATAACGCCGAGTGCCGCATCAGTCAGATCAGCGTTCACACCGGGTGGAGGTCAAAACAGAAGTAATTATAGCAATCCTGAGGTCACGGCGTTGTTTGATGAAGCGTCCAAGACGATTGATAGAGAAGCGCGCCGCGATATTTATTACAGGATACAGGAAATCATTTACGACGAGAAGCCTGTTCACAACGTAATCTGGCGTCATAACGGTATAGTCATCAGCAATGATATTGGTGGTATAATTCTGCGGTCTGACGCACATAGGCACGACTACAGAGGTGTATACCTGACAGTTAACGCCTAACCCTGGATAAATATTAATACTAAAAAGGCCGGGGCCTCCGCGCCCCGGTCTTTCAGGGAGTGACGAGTTTGTTTAGCTATATAGTAAAACGGGTACTGTATTTGATTCCTACAATTATAGCCGTGTCATTCATCATTTTTGCGCTCATGGAGCTTGCGCCCGGCGATATGATTGATGCTATGAACACTGAAGCCATGACGGAGGAAGATATTGCCGCGCTCAGGGCAGAGTACAATCTTGACAGGTCTATGTTTTACAGGTACGGCGTTTATATGGTTAGACTTGTACAAGGGGACTTGGGCGTAGGTGACGTCACCGGCATCAGCGTATGGAACACGTTTATAAGAAGGTTACCTAATACACTGCTCTTATCATTTACAGCGCTTGTAGCCGGGGTGCTGATTGCGGTACCACTGGGCATAATCGCAGCAAGAAAAGCCGGGACGATAATAGATAACATTACGACCGGGGTTACTCTCATCGGCATGTCGATGCCAATTTTCTGGATTGGGCTCTTGCTGCTCCTACTGTTTTCACTTTGGCTTGGATGGTTGCCCGCCGGAGGTTTCGATCATGGGATTCGCAGTATAATTCTTCCTGCCATTTGCAGCGGGCTTTCATTGACTGCATCCACCGCGAGACAAACCAGATCCGGTATGCTGGAGGTTTTGAAATCGGATTACTTACGCACCGCTAGGGCAAAAGGCGTACCCGAATCAACGGTTATCGCAAAACACGCGCTCGGCAACGCATGGATACCTATAGTAACGGCGGCAGGTTACTCATTTTGTATGCAGCTTGCCGGTTCAGTCGTTGTTGAACAGGTGTTCGCATGGCCGGGCATCGGACGAATGGCAGCCGAGGCTGTTTTTACCAGAGACGTTACAACGGCCACCGGTACAATAATACTGACGACAATACTATATGTCTTAGTACAAGTCATTATTGACATTATGTACGCTTTTATCGACCCAAGGGTAAAAGCTCAGTATATATCCGCGGGAAAACGAAAAAAACGCACCTCTGCGGAGATTGATGCAAACAGGGTTGGAGACCGGAATAGGGAAGCTGCTGCAGGAATTACAGGCGAAAGTGAAAAGGATAAAAATGAGGAATACACCGGCCTTAAACCGGTTTACGTTCAGGCGGAGAATAGTGTTCCTGTGTATTCAACTGCGCCTCAGGCAAAAGAGGCTTTTGCCGAAATGCAAAAAAACGCCGAAGCGAATAAAGCCGCCGACTCACAGAAAGGCGCAATAGCCGGCAATTTTGCCCAAAAGCAAGAAAGTGTAATGAGGGGAGAAAACCACGAACCGCAAAAAAGCGCAGCAGCCGGCTTTGCTGTTGATACCGTAGAGCTTGTGACAAAGAAATACAGAAAGCGCAGCCGCATGAGTGATATTTTCTTCAGAGTGAGGAAGAATAAAGGTGCGATGGCTGGGTTGGTTATCATTGGTCTACTGGCTATAATGTTTATTGCTTCTTTATTCATAAGCTTTGAGTCAGTTACTGCGCGTAATATCCCTGCCAGGCTCAATCCGCCGAGTTGGCAGTTTATATTTGGCACAGACGGCATGGGACGAGATGCGTTCCTGCGAGTAATATATGGTACGCGATACACTATAGCCATCGGCTTCGGCACATCGGTTATCGCTGTGGTTATCGGTGTTTCTCTCGGCGCGTTAGCGAGTTATTATGGCGGTAAATCGGATAATCTCATCATGCGCGCGTCGGACACATTGGCCTCCATACCCGGTATGCTTTTAGGTATGGTAATTGTTACTGTCCTGGGACAGAGTCTACGGAATCTTATAATAGCAGTTGGAGTTTCGAGCATACCGTACTATATCCGAATAACCAGAGCCTCGATTCTAACCGTCAGAAATCAGGAGTATATTGAAGCAGCGAAAGCTATCGGTCTTTCAAATCTCCGAATAATTTTTACTCAGGCTCTGCCAAACGGGCTGTCTCCCATTATCGTAGCGTTTTCCGTAAGCTTTGGTATGACAATCATCATAGCGGCGTCGCTTTCTTTCATTGGCTTCGGGGTACCTGTACCACATCCGGAATGGGGCGCGATGATTGCTATGGGTAGGGAATTTATGCGTAGCGCACCATGGCTGACTACATTCCCGGGCCTGTTTATCATGGGTACAGTTCTTGCTTTTAACCTGCTTGGCGACGGGCTTCGTGACGCGCTCGATCCTAAGATGAAGCGATAGGGGACGCGTTGTGCAATGTGCAAAGGGAAAAAGGGTTACGCATAGGACTTATAAATAGGCGTTTTAACAGGCTGTGTAATATACCGGGATTATACACAGCCTGTTATATTCATACTTGTCACGAAACGAGTATTTTTTCTCCGACTACATGTACCTTGAGCATGTTGGTTGTACCGGAGTGGCCTACGGGGACGCCGGCTGTCAGGACTACGAGATCGCCTTCTTTGACATAACCGCCCTCAAGCGCCATTTCAACAGCTTGGTTGAACAAAGAACTTGTGTCTGTCTTTTCTTTTGCCAGAAGCGGAGTCACGCCCCACACAATTTTTAGCTGGCGCTGAGCGATAGGGTCAGGGGTGCATGCTATTATAGGACAAAGGGGTCGGAACTTAGCAACATTCCGTGCGGTATCGCCGGACATAGAAACCGTCAGAATAGCGGCTGTTTGCAAATCGTGCGCTGTCGTGACTGTGGCGTGGGAAATCGCATTGGTTATCGAAGTTTCAGGATTGTTTTCCCTTTGGGTAAAAAGTAGGCGATAATCAATGTCTCTTTCAATGCGCTCAGCGATTTTGGACATCGTGGCTATCGATTCTACGGGATGTTTGCCCATAGCTGTTTCTCCGGAGAGCATTATAGCGCCTGTACCATCGTATATTGCGTTTGCGACGTCAGACGTTTCTGCACGGGTCGGACGGGGATTATGTACCATGGACTCCAACATCTGGGTAGCGGTGATAACTGCTTTTCCCTGACGCATCGCTTTCTTGATCAGGTCTTTTTGAATGATTGGAAGATCTTCATATGCCAGTTCCACGCCAAGGTCACCTCTTGCGACCATAATGCCGTCGGCAGCCGAAAGTATTGAATCGGCATTTTGGACGCCCTCGGCATTTTCTATTTTTGCGATTATTCTGATTTTATTATTGCTGTCAACGCGGTGAAGCTCATCGCGTATTTCTTTTATGTCGTCTGCGGAGCGTACAAAGGAAGCTGCGATAATGTCGAAATCGTTCTCGACGAAGAATCTTAAATCAGAGCGGTCTTTAGCGCTGATATATGGCAGGTCGAGCCTGACGCACGGCACGTTTACGCCCTTTCTGTCTGATATCGTTCCTCCTATCACAACACGAGTGGTTATGTTGACGCCGGTAACAGACTCAACCACGAGCTCAATAAGCCCGTCGTCCAACAGTATCCTTGAGCCGAGAGAGACTTCGCGCGGAAGATCTGCATAAGAGATGCTTGCCTGCGAAGCATTGCCGACTACCGCATCGGATGTGAGTGTGAACGCACTGCCGGCAATCAGTTCCGCTTTGCCGCCGTCGAATACGTCAAGCCTTATCTCCGGCCCTTTTGTGTCGGCCAAAAGCGCAACTGTCGCCCCGGTTTTGTTACAGATGCTTCTGAGTTTATCGACGCGCACCTTGTGACCTTCGTGATCGCCGTGCGAAAAGTTGAAGCGGGCAACATCAAGGCCTGCTTTGATCATGTCTTCCAAGACAGCGGGATCGTCGGAAGCCGGGCCAAGGGTTGCTACTATTTTTGTTTTTCTCATAGATTAACTCCTTACAACACAATGTACAATGTACAAATTGCGGTGTTTATTGTATAATTTGAGTGAAATGGTTCTAAAGAGGGTGACGTTGTGTTTTCGATTGATGAGATAAACGATATGCTCGACGAGGTTGCAGCAGAGCTGCCGGATGAAGTTTTTCGAGGGCTTAATGGAGGAGTCAGCCTGCTGCCCGATACTAAGCGCAGCGCCGCTGACCCGGGCGGAGGGCTGTTTACACTAGGGGAATACTGCCGCAATCAGATGGGCAGATATATAGTTTTGTATTATGGCTCGATATGCGCCGTACACGGCGGCGAATCGCGCGAGGAGCTGAGTGGCAGCCTTAAAAAGCTCCTTACGCACGAACTCACGCACCATATGGAATCGCTCGCGGGTGAACGCGATCTTGAAATTGAGGATGAAATACAGCTTGGTGAATACCTCGGGATTTAAGAGAGAAAAGATTTGCAACTGCTCAGAATTGGTGAGGATGGCTTAAAACAGCCGTCCGAGCGCAAGGTTCCTGAGCAGTTGCCATTGCTATTTATCTGCTTTGATGACGTGTGCTGTTAGGTCGAGGACTTTGTTTGAGTAGGCCCATTCGTTGTCATACCATGATACGACTTTGACGAAAGTGTCTGTGAGTTGAATGCCGGCGGCGGCGTCGAAAATTGAAGTGTGAGGGTCGCCGTTGAAATCAGAGGAGACCACGGCTTCGTCCGTATAGGCAAGTATGCCTGCAAGCTCGTTTTCTGACGCGCGCTTCATTTCGGCGCATATCTCCTCATATGTCGCGGGCTTTTTGAGGTTGACGGTGAGATCCACTACCGAGACATTTATAGTGGGTACGCGCATAGACATACCTGTCAGCTTGCCGTTTAATTCGGGTATAACTTTGCCAACTGCCGCTGCCGCCCCCGTGGAGGAGGGGATGATGTTCACGGAGGCAGCCCTGCCGCCGCGCCAATCTTTCAACGAAACGCCGTCAACCGTTTTTTGTGTGGCGGTCGTGGCGTGGACAGTCGTCATCAGGCCGGTTGCTATGCCCCACTTGTCATTGAGCACTTTTGCCAGCGGCGCAAGGCAGTTAGTAGTGCATGACGCATTGGAGACAATGTTCATAGAAGGATCATATTTGTCTTGATTCACGCCCATAACAAACATTGGTATATCGGATGACGGGGACGTTACGACGACCTTCTTCACGCCGGCTTTCAAGTGCGCCGACGCCCTGTCCATCGTAGTAAAGACACCGGTGGCGTCCACAAGGTAATCTACGCCCCAGTCCTGCCACGGAATGGTTTCCGGTTTCATTTCAGAGTAGGTCGTTGTTGTTTTGCCATCGACTATGATGCTGTTTTTTGTTGATGAGACATCGTGCTTGAACGTGCCGTGGATCGAATCGTATTTGAGCATATACGCCATATAGTCCGGTTCCATTACATCGTTGATCGCCGTGACTTCAAATCCGCGCTCAATTGCTGCCCTAAAGACCAGCCTGCCTATTCGCCCAAATCCTGTGATTCCTATTTTCATGCTCATTAGGTTTCCTCCGTTATAAATTATTATAGTGATTGCGCCGGATCAACATATGTTGATTATATCTGTTAATTGTAGAAAAATCAAACAATCATTAACAAAAAAAGAAAATATTTACTGTTTATAGAAACCTATCGCACAGGAAGCGCAAAACGTGATACAATACATAACATCATAAATAAACGGGAGGAACATGAAGATGGCTTCGTTTAATAACTACAAGCACCTTTTTACGCCGATAAAAGTCGGCAGCACGGTATTGAAAAACCGAATTGAGTTTGCCCCGATGGTTTGTAATATGACTAATTTTGCGGGCGAGGCTACGCAGCGCTATATTGACTTTGTAGAAAGCCAGGCGGAAACAGGCGTAGCCTTGATACATATAGGCGCTACGCCTGTAGACATGGCGACAGGCGTAGACTACCCTGCTGAGCTTGATGTAACTGACGAGAATAAAATAGCGGGTCTCGTCATGATGGCCGAGGCGGCTCACAGGCACGGCGCGAAACTCTCCGTCGAGCTGGTACACGCCGGACGGGGAGCGGATCCGGAACTCATACAATCCCCTTGGGCTCTCGCCCCGTCAAATTTCCCAATTCCGGGAATGCATCCGTATGTCAAAGAAATGGATCAGCATGACGTCGAGTATATCATCAACTGCTATGTCAATTGCTCCGTCAGGCTGAAAAAATGCGGTTTCGACGGCGTTCTTATACACGCGGCACATGGAAACCTTATAGCGCAGTTTCTCTCTCCGCTTTTTAATCACAGGACTGATATTTACGGCGGGAGCTTTGAGAACCGCTGCCGATTCCCGCTCATGCTTCTAAAAGCCGTCCGCGAAGCTGTCGGACAGGATTTTCTCCTGGAGATGCGTATCAGCGGCGACGAAATGGTCGATGGGGGGATGAGGATCGGCGAAGTTACAGATTTTCTGAAGTTAGCGCAGGATTACATAGACCTTGTAAGCATTTCCGCCGGCCTGATTGTCGATCCGAAATACAGGTTTTATACCATGCCCCCATATTTCCGCCCGTTAGCCGCGAATGTTCACCTCTCACGAGCTGTTAAGACGTGTTCTGAAATCAGGATTCCTGTCAGCGTCGTCGGCAGCATTCTCACGGCAGAAATGGCAGAAAAGATAATTGACGAGGGTTCCGCCGATATGGTAGCAATGGCACGCGCACTGCTCAGCGACCCTGATATGCTAAATAAATCCTACCGCGGGAAACCGGAAACAGCGCGCCCGTGCTTGCGCTGCTATGGCTGTGCCGGAGGTTACGGCACACATATCCACTGCGCCGTAAACCCCTCCCTTGCGAAGACTGCAAGATATAGCAAACCATGGCCCGCCATGACTAAAAAGAAAGTCGTCGTCGTCGGCGGCGGCGTATCCGGCACGCAGGCTGCGCGGACTCTCACGCAGAAAGGGCATAGCGTAGTATTATTTGAAAAAAGCGACCGCCTGGGAGGCTTATTAAACGATATCAACAAGCTGCCATTTAAAGACGATACGCTCCGCTACACAGAATGGTTGGTTCGCGAGACTCTTGGCTGCGGCGCGGATATCCGCCTGAATACCGAGGCGACAGCCGAGCTCGTCATGTCGGAAAACCCCGATGCTATAATAGTCGCCGTGGGTTCCGTGCCGGCGCGTCAGGACATTCCGGGTCTCCGGAGGGACAATGTCATAAACGTGCTTGACGCCGATTCTGGCCGCAAAAAGCCGAAGGGCAAGGTACTTGTTTGCGGAGGCGGAATGTCCGGCTGCGAATCTGCAATAGCCTTGGCAATGGAAGGCTGCGAGGTTACGATCGTAGATATGATACCGGAATCTGAGTTTGCGTGCGACGCCCACCTTTTAGTTAAAAGCAACATACGCCACTTGTTTGAGGAGCATGGAATAAAGCTGATCGGTGAACATATCGTGAGGGAAATAAGCGATGCGGGTGTGGTCGTCGAGGACAAAAACTGGCAATGCAAAACACTTGAAGCCGACTATGTCATAGAAGCGTTTGGAATGGAGCCAAACAAAGAAATGAGCAGCAGGTTCTTTGAACTCATACCCGACGTCTATTACACCGGCGACTGCTATGAGGTGAAAAACATTATGCACGCAAACCATTCAGCATATGACAGATCATGTAATATATAACAGCTAAGCCCCAATAGGAAAAGATGTGTGTTTTATGCCCCGCAGAGTGAAACCAAGGATGGTGGAGCGCTCGCTAGTAGGCGCAAGGACGCGCCGCCTAGCGATAAGGAGCCTTGGGCAGAAAATACACATCTTTTCCATGCACCGCACCAATGGTTTCGACACCCTGCGACCAGTAACTCCAGAGCCCGTTTCTGCTTGCGCCCTTGCGCTCTATCAACCTGTCTTTTTTAATTGGCTGATGTTGTATTCTGCGCGGCGGGTATGAACAAACACCGTCTATTTCATTCATATTATAGCGGATTAAACTCTTGCATTTTAGCGGATGATACTATATGATTGTAATCAAATGCGAGGTGTTATGAACATGGATTATTATCAACGATTTGCCGACAAGCTCCTTTCAGAGCGTTTGCAAAGCTCTGGTGCCGTCCTCATTGAGGGAACAAAAGGCTGCGGCAAAACCGAAACAGCCAAACAGCAGTCCTCCAGCGTTGTCCGATTCGACGCTGACGAACAAGTGAGAATCAAAA
>Ga0099364_10007631_pt1 | contig 15389 bp, 10 predicted proteins | sample TergutTh196P3_FD_73070 | JGI IMG/M metagenome (GOLD analysis project Ga0099364, IMG submission 73070) | Microcerotermes parvus P3 segment gut microbial communities from Pointe-Noire, Republic of the Congo - Th196 P3 | ecosystem: Host-associated > Arthropoda: Insects > Digestive system > Gut ... | reverse complement strand
GCTGTCCAAGACGTTGAGTTGTGCTACGGCAACCGTCGTAAGGGCGGTTGACTCGTTGTCCCCTCCGACAAAGCCGGCGTATGATACCGTCGGCGTCGGTAGCGTTGCGCCTTGCACGATGGATTTATTGTCGGCTGTGACTGTTACCGTCTTTTGCGCGATGGTGAAAGCGCGGGTTGCATCCCCAACAAAGGTGATGGCTGATGGGCCGGAAATCTCTGCTTTGACCTGATAATTTCCGGCATCGGTCGGCGCACCGGGAAGGAGCGTTGATGACGCATCATACCATGTATAGGTAATGTCGCCTGCCGGTATGCTGGGCGCAGTTGCTGTAACGCTTGCCGGCGAGCCGTCATACGTCTTGTCCAATGCGGGGATGGTCACGGTGACAGGCGTTCTGTCGGTCAGTATCACTTTAACGTTGACGTTTATATCATTGATATACGCAAAGCCTCCGATGGTTACCGGTATGATGGCTTCCTGGCTTGAAAATGACAAACCATTGTCTAATGTGAATGAAACAACGCCGGCCGATGAAACGGCGTAACCTGCTGCAAGAATAGACGAGACGTCGGTTACCGTCCCCATCGTATAGGTCAGCGTTGCGCTGGTTGTGTTGTAAGACGCAACAAGCGTAGCGAGGTCGACCGTCTGGGCAGATACGTCGGCGTACGACACATATTTGATCTCATCCGGCAATGCAGGCGCTATGTCTTTTAATATCAGCATCGGCGCTGCTGCCGTGGCGAGGTCGACAGGCGTCGTTACGGCGATGAAGTTGTCTCCTTCCGCAAAGATGACTTCGACGGCGTATTCACCCGGATTGGTGGGAGCGGTCGTAGTTGGGCCGTAGGATGTGACGTTGACGCCCGTGTAAGTGATTGTTGGCGTTCCAAGACCGGTACAGGGGATTTGCTCGGTGACGGTGACCGCCTGCGGGCTGCCGTCATACACGCGCGGGGTTGCTACGTCGCTTGTATAATGGATGTTCAACAGCGGCGACGCCTTGTCGATGGAGAAATAGACGGTTTGCGTTCCAGTATAGTTGTTGTCTTCGCCTGTAAATTCGACGCTTGCCGTATTGACGCCTGCATTGATGTTGTCTGCCCACGTGTCGAGCGAGTAATCAGGATGAGCGCCGGATGATGTTACGGACAAGCCGTCAAAGGTAACCGAAATTGGCGTGGGCGTCAGCGCCGTGCCGTCATAGACGGGTGGTCCGAAGTCCGCAGCGATTGTTACGCCTGAGAGGTCTTTGGGTTCGACGGTAAAGGTCAGCGCCGTTGCGGAGCCTGTATGCTTGTCGTCCGCATACGTTACATCTACTGTATAAACTCCGGCATTGACCGGTTTGCCACCGCCGCCTAATAATTCATTACCGGTTGCCGTGCCCGCAGGCGCTATCGCGTAGTTGGAAAAAGTCCATGTAACAGTTCCTGCGGACGTAATGCCGGTGAGACTTGCCGTTGCATCCAACTCGTTTCCGTCGTCGTATGTGCCGTTATCAACGGTGATAAGCGAACTGACGTCTATTATCGGCGTTGTGCTGCCGTATTCATACGCGCCCCTGTCAATCGACGTACCCTCAATACGCACATTGCCCGCAAGGTCGGTGGTGGTATACCCCCCTGCAGCCCACAGGGCGTTGCTTCCCCTGTTAATAGCGTTAGTACTGGGCGACACCAATTTGAAATCGCTGTCAAAAGTTATGTTGCCGCCACCAGTAGTGTTGTTGGCGACATTGTTCCATGAATAGCCGCCGAAGCCGCCGATACTTCCTATATAAGTGGATTCAATCCAGACTTGTGTTGAGGAAGTGGTACCGCCGATATAGATATCCGATCCCCCACTGTTGTTGTTGTTATGAAAAATGGAATTATGTATGTAAACAGTGGCACCTTCATCTCTAACACTAATTCCGCCGCCGGCGGCGCTGATCACAGTATTGCCGGTAGCGGTCACGTTAAGCAGCGTGAGCGTTGGGCTGTTGTTATCGGTGCCCGTACAGATACCTCCTGCGTGATACCCCTGATTGTTATGTAACAGTATATTGACTAACAGAGGCGATGATGCTGAGCCGCCCACAAAGATTCCGCCGCAAAATCCGGGCATGCCGGAGGCATAAAAAAAGTAAGAAGTACGCGCGGTGTTATTTCTGACAATGAGATTGGCGAGCGTGGGAGAAGCATTGACCATATAGATACCGGCGCCGGTATAGCAGTATATAGTCTGTCCGTTCACGGTAGCGTCTGTTGACGGGTAAAAACTATCTGACCACTGCCCTCCCTGTATGATGAATCCGTCTAAAACAGCGTTATTGTCCACCTCCGAAGCAATTACTAAATGTGAGCGCAAATCACCGCCGTTAAGGATGGTTGGGTTGGCGGAAAGGTCGCGCTGTTCGACCATGGTTTCGTGACCCGCAAAGCCGCCGTAAATTTTTACGCCGCTTTTCATTACGAAAGAGGAACCTCTTGCTACTCCTACCGTAAGCGTCGGGTAGTTGGGCGCAAGTCCCGGACGCGATTCGTAGCCGTCCACGCTGTAGCCGGGCGTATAGGAGCCTCCCTTTACAAAAATCATGTCGCCCGCCTGCGCAGCATTAATCGCCAGTTGCAAATTACCGCCTGCAGTAGCCCACGACAAGCCGTCGCCCGATCCCGTCGGGCTTACGTAGAAAATCTCGGGCGTTTTTACCGGCGTATTGAAGGTGACTGTTGTAAATGACTGTCCGCCTATACCGTCGTCCACCGCATAATAGGCTTTATAAGCGGTGGAATGTTCAAGATAACTGACGTTGATGTTGTTCGCACCCGCGCCGCGTGTTCCCGTACCTTTGATGAATAAACTGGAGGTAGCCCCTGTTATCACGTCGCCGGGGATCGAGTATCCCGGATCGTCGGCCACCCTGCAGACGACATAGTAATAGGCGCCCGCCGCATCGGAAGAGCACATCAGTCTGACGCCGGTATAGGTAAGATTATCGAAACTTACCGACAGCACCGGCGATGCGTGGGTAGTTGTCGTAAAGGTGTAACCGCCTGTAACGGCAGTCATCACGTTGCCCGCGACGTCTGCAAAGTCCGATATGTTGACGGTGAACGTCGTAGAGGCGGCTATTCCGCTGTAGTATGCAGTGTAGGTCTTGTCGCTGTTCGACCATGTCCCATCGGGTAACGGGGACAGGCTGTTCAGCCATACCGTTCCCGCCGTCTGCGTATCCATCGGTTCATCGAACTCAATAACCACAGCGCCGTTGGTAGGCTCGCTCCCGCCGGAGGGCAGGACCGAAACGACCGTTGGCAGTGTATTCTCAACGGTAAAGGTGTAACCGCCTGTAACGGCATTCATCACGTTACCGACTTGGTCTGAAAAGCCGGATATGTTGACCGTGTAGTTCGTTCCTCCCGAAAGTCCGCTGTAAGGCACGGTGTAAACTGTATTGCCGCCCGACCATGAACCCGCCGTCGCGTCTAACGCCGTCATGCTGTTCAGTTGTACCGTTCCTGCCGTCTGCGTATCCATTGCCTTGCTGAAGGTAATGACGATGTTTCCGGACGCGGCTTGGTTCGCGCCTGCGGGCGTAACGGACGAAACGGTCGGTCTTGTCACGTAGGAAACGTTATATTCCACTGCGCCCGACGCACTCGGATAACTTCGCGTAACGCCGTAATAGTCGGTGGACGGGAAATTTGCCAGACCTGACGGCACACTGTTCAGTATCGGTCCCAAAGGACGGAAATTGGTCGTATTGAACGTGAGCGTGGTGATTTGTCTGTCGCCGGGCTGGTTGAATGCGAAGTTTGTGTTGTCAACAGTGTTCACGGAAGTTGTTTTATCGGTGACGTTATAGCCTCGTGAACCGCCGCCCGCCATTGGATCTTTATAGATAACGCTTCGAATGCTATGTTAGTGTTGCCGTAAAATACATTGCCGCCGACATAAACGTTACTCCCTGATCCTGCGAAAATGGCCCCGCCAGTGTTGTTGTAGAAGGTGTTGCCGTAGATATACATATTACGCATGTTTCCGGGTTGTCCGGTTGTAATAATGCCCGACATAGTAGAAGAATTGTGGTTGTTCTCAAAGATACAGTTTCGTACGTAATAATCTCCCGCGGACATGAAATGGATGCAAGCGCCCATCGTGTAGCCTGTAAATATGCAGTTTTCCACAACTGTACTACTGGAGTAGGCGTATTCTCCCACTTTTACCGCCACAAAAGGTACTGTTGAATTCTGGAACTTTACGTTGCGTATCGTTACATAGGAAGCATCGACTGATACGGGATTTTCCAAAACGATACCGGAGCCGTTCAAGGTGACATTACTTGTGTTAAATGCCACGAACATCCCGGGGGACAAGGTGATGATGGTCTGCCCTGCTATTGCCGAGCAGTCAATAATGTCTCCCGGCACTGCTAAACTAATGGCGTAAAAAAGAGAACCCGTGATGTTTCCGTCGCCATCGGGGCGGGTGACGTTGATGGTTTTAGCCGAAGCCGTAACCGATGAAAGTAAGAGGGCGATGCACAGCCCTGTTACCATTTTTGTAATTGATTTCATGATTTTCATAATTTTTAAAATTTTAATAGTGTAAATAATATTTTATAGATAATAATTGACTGATATTAAATAGATTGCTTCGTTCCTCGCAATGACGGGAGGTGGAAGATTGCTTCCCCAATCAAGTTGAGGACTCCTCGCAATGACGGGAGGTGGAATATCTGTTCCCTGCGTTCCGCCTGTAACGGTGAACGGGTTCTGCGCCTGTGCTGCGCCAAAGACAAAGAGGCAAAGCGCTGCAAAAAGGATGGCTCTGCCTGTAAATCGTTTTCTAAAAGTAAATGCAATCATAAGTGTGCTCAAATTAAAAATGTTATCAGATGAATTAATTCAAGCCACAAAAATATAGTGATTTTTTTTGAATAATGCGACAATTTGGGAATAAAATGCGACAATTTGGGAATATTTTCAAAAATCCGACGAAAACCGGCCAAAAAAGATGGAAACCAGTCAAAAAAATGCGTTTTTTTCAAAAAATTTTGGCGACATGGAAAAAAGTCTCTGTCACGCTATGGACATGATATCGGTAGAAAATGAAATATGGGCACCTCCGCACCCGTCCCGTTAGGGACAGAATATCGGTAGAAAAAAGGTATCCCCTATTTAGCGTGCCGTTAGGTACGCAATATACAAGGAAAGCATTGCGTACCTAACGGCACGCCCAATGATGGAAACATCCGGTTTCTACCGATATTCAATCCCGAAGGGATTATTTTTGGAACGCAAATATTTTAATATCATTAATCTATTTTTGACACCCTACCTCATGGGACAAAAAAAAGTGCGAAACATGAGTTATTTAACATTGAAAACGTAGTCATCTTTACAATAATTTCAGAAACTCATCAAGTTCTACGTTCGCTTGTATCAGTATACTTTTCAATGTTCCACGAGCGACCGTTTCATGGATCGGAATAACAAAAATACGGCTTCCATTTGTGTATTTTGCATGACTTCCACTTTGACTTTTAAAATAAAAGCCTTTTTTGGATAAAGCCGAAATGATAACGAGCGGTCGTAGTAACGGATATTTTTTCACCATTTATAACGCCATTTCTAATGAGGTGATATAAATATTATCGTTACTCGCGGGTAACATTGTTTTCCGGTCGTCTTCATCTTCGTAAAATAAAGCTATTGCTTCTTTTAAATTGTAAATGGCTTCGTCCATGGTTTTTCCCTGCGATGCAATATCATTTTCGAGACAGGTCGCTACAAACCATTCGCCTTCTCTTTTCAGCATGATCGTTCCTCTAAAATTCATCGTTTTTTATTTTAAAAATAGACCACAAAGGTAATTCTTTTTTAGCAAAAAATAGTAACTTTGTGGTCTAAAAAATACAAAAAAGTATGAAAACAAAAAATTGGATAATATTTTTACTGGCCATCAATACGATGCTATTAAAAGCGGAAAATGAGCCTACGGGTTTGGTATGCAATTTACTCGCCCGTCCCGAATTGACGGTGATTACAACGCCGCAACCACAATTCGGATGGGCAGTCCCCTCCGACACAGCAAATGTCAAACAAACAGCCTACCGGATTCTAATCGCCTCTTCCCTAACTAACCTGAACGAAGACAACGGAGATATGTGGGACAGCGGAATGACGCCTTCCAACCAATCGCAGCATATCCCCTACAAAGGGAAAGCGTTGCAACCCCAATCAAGCTATTTCTGGAAAGTAGCTTATAGGAACGGTAATGGCGAAGTCTCCTCTTTCAGCAAACCACAGCAGTTTAATACCGGCGATTTTGGACGTACTACCGCTTGGAAAGGCGAAAGCAGATGGGTAAAAATTGACCGCAACGGAGAAGAACTATGGACATTCGAAGACCGGAATCCGATTCTGTATCATACCCTGTATCCGCGAAAAACCATACAAAAAACGGATGGCACATGGTTTATTGATTTCGGACGCTCCGCGTTTGCGTATGCCGTTTTCATGTTATATTATCCCGAAACAGACACAACCACAACCACAGAGAAAACCATCACGATAAGAATAGGGGAAAAGGCTGTCGGCGATTCCATTGATCGTGTCCCCGGTGGCGGCGTCCTGTGCAAAGAATATCCGCTGACCATACGACCGGGTATCCATGATTATACATTGGAAATACCCCGTTTTGTCTCCAACTATCCCCACAGTCAGGTGATGCCCGCCCATATACGAGAGGTAATCCCTTTTCGTTATTGCGAAATAGCGTGTGAAGACCCTGACATCATGCTTTTATCGGCAAGTCAATATGCCTTACACACCGCTTTCGACGATCAATCCTCCGCTTTCTACTCATCTTCAGAGATGCTGAACGAGATATACAATCTATGTAAATATTCCATCAAAGTGAACACGTTTAATGGGGATTATGCCGCAAGCCAGCGGGAAAGAATGATGTATGAAGCCGATTCTTATATCCACCAAATGGGACATTATGCCGTAGACCGCGAATTTTCAGTTGCCCGATACAGTTTGAAAAATATGATTTTCCATGCAACCTGGCCTACGGAATGGATTTTGCACACGGTCATGATGGCATGGATGGATTATTTGCATACAGGCAATAAAGATGTTGTAGAAGAATTGTATGACGAACTGAAACCTAAAACGTTAGTTGCCTTGACTACCGAGAATGGACTGATAAGCACGCGTACCGGTCTGCAAAACAAGGATTTTCTCGCTTCAATTCATTTTAACGGCAAGGAATTGCAGGATATTGTAGATTGGCCCCATAGTTCGATGTCAAACGCATTAAAAGGAGGAGAAACGGATGCGTTTGATTTTCAAGAATATAATACCGTCGTCAATGCGTTCCATTACCATGCTTTGGTATTGATGTCGAAGATTGCATCCGCCGTCGGCAAAAACCGCGACGCCGCCTATTATAACGCACAAGCCGCAAAAGTCAAAAAAGCGTTCAATCTTCATTTTTTTGACAAGACAAGGGGTATCTATGTAGACGGCATCGGTACGACTCATGCAGCCCTGCATAGCAACATGTTTGCCCTTGCCTTTGGACTTGTACCCGAACCGGCAAAAGAAACAGTCATCGCCTATATCAAAAGCAAAGGCATGGCCTGCGGCGTATATGCTGCAAACTACTTGTTAGAAGCCCTTTTCAATGCCGGCGAAGCGGAATATGCGCTAAGCCTTATCACTTCTACAACCGACCGGAGCTGGTACAATATGATTCGCATCGGGTCAACAATGACCACCGAAGCATGGGATAATAAATATAAGTCGAATAACGGCTGGAGCCACGCTTGGAGTTCTTCGCCCGCGCATATCTTGCCCCGCAAATTGATAGGCATCGAACCTGAAACGCCCGGCTTCGAGACTTTTCGCATCCGCCCCGCCATCTCGTCCGTCAAAGAAGCATCCGCCAAACTGCCGACTATCCGAGGAGAAATAAAAGCGACATTTACCAATGACGCCAATCATTTCCAACTAACCGTAACCATACCGGGCAACACCCAAGCGATCATCTACCTCCCTGCAAAAGAAAAAGTTTCAGAAATAATCATAGACGGCATCCCCCAAAAGCATTTCAAGATAAAGGACAATTACATCATGATAAACCCCGTCACATCAGGAGACCACAAATTTGAAGTAATATATCAAGCATCCCCCCCTGTGTAACTCTGTGCCCTCCGTGCCTCTGTGCTGAATAAACCCCACCTGATTAACATTGTTTATGAATATCTATTTGGTCATTAAAAAATCCCAACTTAAATTTGCAAAAAATTATCTATCAGTTCAGAGATATAAAGCAATGAAGAAAGAAGCAAATACCCCTCTGACCCTTGCCAGCAGGCAACAGTCAATAGCCTCCGAGATTCAAAAGAACCCCGAAGCAATTGATTTATCTTCCTGCAAATCAACGTTCATCCCTTTATCACGTTTCGCTGTGATTGCCAATAGATACATCTACTCAATAATCAACCTTACACTTTTAACTGTAATATTATGTATTACAGTTTGTTGTAAAAGAGACAAAGACAATTATTATTTTAATGGAAAAATTCAGTATTTCAACGATAGTAAGACTGTTAAAAAAACTATTAACAGTAAATCTGTTTCATTGGATGGAGTTCCTACCGGAATTATAGCTGTCTACGATTCCCTTTTATTGTGTTGTAGTCCAAAATACATAGATTGTTATTATGGCATTAACAATTTAGATACGGGAGAGGAAATCGGTTTTTTTTGTAAAAAAGGTCAGGGTCCACAAGATGCAAATTCTGTCAACCCTATTTATCAGTTTTTCAAGAAAGAGAACGATATATGTACTTATCTACGGTCTCATAGCGATAACAAGTTATTTTTATGGAATATAAGTAAATCAGTTGAAAGAGGAATTACAGTTTATGACACGATTATTTCATACAAGAAAAACCGTTATCGTTTTCTTTTTTATCAATCAGATGATATATTATATGTTAATGTACCTTCAGACTTCTTGAGTCGCAATGAAATATCTACTCCGTTTTATGAAAAAAGGACAATTAGTACACAAGAAATAATACGTAATTTTCCTATTTATAAACAAAAATCTATGCAAAGCAGCGATGTTACCGGGTTGGATTTAGCTTTTTATACATGGGATGTTATCAAGCCGGATGGTACCAAAATTGCTCAAGCAATGCGGATATTTCCACAAATTAACATTATAGATACACATACCGGTGATATAATTGGCTATCGTTTAAATAAAACCCCTGATTTTTCTTTATTTGAACAAGAATTAGATATTAAATCAATGGATCAATATTTCTTAAATATTCATGCAGATGACAATTATATTTATGCTTCCTATTGGGGTAAAGAGCCTTGGAGTGGTCGTGTTAGTAGTGGTTTTCCATTCGTTAATATAATTCATGTATTTGACTGGAGTGGGAACCATATATATGAACTCATAACCGATAGGTCATTTTTTCATATTTGGTTAGATCATGTTAGAAACAGGCTATATACTATTGATATGAACACTGATGAGGTGTATTATTTAGATTTAAATGAATTGTATTTGTAAAAAGAGCGGACGGGACGTCCGCGTACCCAGTAAAAAAATGTTTTGTACTTTGAAATAAAATTCGTTTCTTTGCACTTCATAAAACATGAATTTTTTAATAGATATACGTATGAAAAATGGAATTTTTATCTTATTAATAGTGAGCTGTTTGTGCTTCAATGCGCGGGGACAGTCGAGTGTGACGGTTACGGAGAAGATGGTTTCGCGACCTACTTATATTGTCGCGCCGCCGGAGAAGAATCCTGTTTTTTACAGGGATGAGGCTTATCAGGGGGCGGAGCGGCATTATTATCCTTTCAAGCTGAACGACCAGTATACCAACGAACGGATTGACCGGGAATGGAAGACCGTTGTGCTTGAAAATGAATTTATTGAGTTAGGGATTACGCCCGATATCGGCGGTAAATTGTATTATGCTACCGATAAAACGAACAATTATCATTTCATTTATAAGAATCAGGTAGTCAGACCCTCTAATATCGGGATGACGGGCGCTTGGGTATCTGGGGGGATTGAATGGTGCGTGCTCCATCATCACCGGGCTTCTACTTATTTGCCGCTTGATTATACTACGACCGAAAACCCTGACGGCAGTAAGACCGTTTGGATAGCGGAAAATGAACCCCGACACGGGATGCGGTGGACAATCGGGGTGACGATGTTTCCCGGGAAATCCTATTTCAAAGCGGAAGGGCGGATATTTAACGCCACGCCCTATACGCACACGTTTTTGAATTGGGCGAATGTGGCTGTGCATGTGAACGATAACTATCAGACTTTTTTTCCGCCAAGCGCACAAGTCGTCACCTTCCATTCAAAGACAAACTTTACGCAATGGCCAATCGCCAATTCAAGCTACAGCGGCGCTACATTTAACAATACGGATATCAGTTGGTGGAAAAATGTCGTCAATTCCAATTCCTTTTTTGTGCATGATCTACGCGAGGATTTTATGGGCGGCTACGACCATGGCAAACAAGCCGGAACAGTACATGTAGGCGACCATCATATCGTCAAAGGGGCGAAGTTGTGGGAATGGGGGTCAGGCCCCAGCGGACAGGCTACCGAAGGACGTCTGACCGAAAATGACGGACCCTACGCCGAAATCATGGTAGGCGCTTTTAGTGATAACCAACCGGATTATAGCTGGATCAAACCATACGAAGTGAAGCAGTGGGAGCAGTACTGGTATCCGATACGGGGTATCGAAGGCTTTCAATATGCGAACCTCAACGGCGCGGTTAATCTTGTCGAAAAAAACGAAAAGAAGCGCTATAACATCTTTCTCGGCTATTATGCTACCTCAAAAATAGACGATGCCAGGGTGATCCTGAAAAACAGGGACATCACCGTATTTGAAAAAAATATCGCGATCTCTCCCGATAAACCGTTTACAGAGACAATCCGTATGCAGGGAGAATATGCGCTCACAGACCTGTACACCTGTTTAATAGATAATGCTACCGGCGAAACGTTGGTAGAGTACCAACCCATCGAACAACCGCCCGTCGAGAGTCTGCCTGAAAACTGGCGAGGTTATCCTGCTCCCGATAAACTCGAAACCGTTGAAGAGATATATTTGACAGGGAAAAGGGTAGAACAGTTTTATGCGCCAAGGTATAATCCAATGGATTGGTACAAAGCGGCTTTGGAGAAAGACCCGGGCGACATCAGAACAAATACCGCCGTAGGTAATCTGTATCTGAAAAACGGCGACTATGCTACTGCCCGTCAATATCTTTCTAAAGCGATTGAACGCCTGACCAACGATTATACGACCCCCTCAAGTCAGGAGGCTTTGTATTTGCAGGGATTGACACTAAGGCATTTAGGGCTTATCGAAGAGGCGGAAGATACGCTCTACCGCGCCACGTGGGATTATGCCTGTCATTCGGCAGCCTACTATCAGTTAGCCGAAATTTCTTGTACAAAACAAAATTTCGCCCGCGCTTTCGGTCAAATCAATGAATCCCTGTCTACCAATAGCCGAAACAACAACGCCATTACGTTGAAAGCGGCTATCCAACGGAGGTTGGGCGACTATGAAGGAGCAAAGGCTACTTTAGTTTCTATTTCAGGCAACGACCCGCTTGATTTCAGCATCCGCAATGAGTATTACCTGATCGCCAAAGAATCAGGGGATACGCAGAAAGCAGACCAATTGCTCACATCGCTCAACAGGGAGATGCGGGATGATGACGAAAATTACCTGACGCTTGCCGCCGGATATATTGATAAAGGACTCCTCAAAGAAGCAGAAGAAGCATTGAAACGCTACAAAGGGAAAAATCCGATGTTCGATTACTACTTAGGTTATATATATGATAAAAACGGCGACAGCGATGGTGCTACAAAATATTTTAAGACGGCAGCAGCGCAGTCGGTAGATTATATTTTCCCCTTCCGGCTTGGTACAGTAGAGGTGTTGAAGACGGCATTAAAATATAACCCGAAAGACGGGAACGCCTATTATTTTATCGGGAACATACTGTATGAAAAACAACCCGAAAACGCTATCCGGCATTGGGAAAATGCTATCCAACAGAACCCTCAGCTTGCAGTGGCGTATAGAAACCTCGGATGGGGCTATTACCGTCATTACGAGGATATTCCGAAAGCGATTTCCCATTATGAAAAGGCGATAGCGCTCAATCAAAAAGAGGCGCTGTATTATACCGAATTAGGCGACCTTTACGAGCGGAACAATGTCCCTATCGAAACGCGAATGAAGGTGTTCGAGGGCGGCAACGACGTGATGAAGAACCGCGATGATTCCTATATCATGTACATCGAATACCTGATCCTTGCCGAACAAGCCGAACAAGCGGTCGCACTGTTAGAAAACACCCAATTTGCCTACCGCGAAGGCTCATCCGGTTCGAGAAATATGATCATCAATGCCAACCTAATTCTGGGCAAGCAATACTACGAGCAGAAAGCGTATCAAAAAGCGCTCGACTATTTCCTGAAAGCACAGATAACGCGCGAAGAAGCCGGAAACGACCGGTTAGGAGACCGCGCGATGCAGGTAGATTACTATATCGGATTAGCTTATCAGGCGCTTGGTAAAAACAGGGAAGCCAACGAAGCCTTCAAAAAGTCGGCAGGCGTTACTTCACAGGCGTCGCGTACATCGTCGTCACGCCCACAGCGAGGTCGTTCTAATGTCAATGTAATGAATTATTATCAGGGACTTAGCTTTGCCAAACTCAATAACAGCGAGCAGGCTAATAAAATATTTGAATCCTTGATTGCCGATGCCAACAATCAATTGGAACGCGATGGCGCTTCGGAAGTAGGCGTCATTTTCGGCGGCAGGGAAGCCTCCGACGACCGTATGTCGCGTATCTATACCCTGCGCGGTTTAGGTTATAAAGGTTTAGGCGAATTGCAAAAGGCGCAGGAAGATTTGGAAAAAGCCTGCCAATTCTCACAGAGCAATTTATGGGCGAAGGTAGAGCGTATTAAACAATAAATAAATGTACAAATGAAACGATTATTATTATTTTTTTCGTGCATACTGTTTGCATGTAATCCGAATCAGGAAGGATGGAAATTGGTTTGGGAAGAGAATTTCGATAAAGATGACGTGATAGACGCCGCGATATGGAGCAAAATTCCACGCGGGTCGTCCGACTGGCAACGACACATGTCAGATTATGACCCCCTCTATGACGTTAAAAACGGCAATCTGATATTGCGCGGGATGGTGAATCCCGGATTACCGGGCGATACCATGCCCTTTGTCACAGGCGGTATTTATACGAAGGATAAAAAAGGGTTTTACCATGGCAAAATTGAAATTCGAGCCAAGATAGGAAATGCACAGGGCGCATGGCCTGCTTTTTGGTTATTGCCCTTTGATAATGAACGGTGGCCTATGGGTGGCGAAATAGATATCATGGAACGGCTCAACAGCGACACAATCGCCTATCAGACAGTCCATTCGCATTATACCTACAATCTAAGGCAGAGAGACCCTAAAACGGGAACAACCGCGCCCATTCATAAAGATGAATATAACGTCTATGGCGTAGAATTGTATGCCGACAGTTTAGTTTTCAGCATCAATGGCGCCCGCACAATGTCTTACCCCCGCATAGAAACCGAACTCGAAGGTCAGTTCCCCTTCGACCGCCCCTTTTACCTCTTGTTAGACATGCAGTTAGGCGGCTCATGGGTAGGCGAAGTAAACCCAAACGACCTCCCCGTAGAAATGTACATCGACTGGGTACGGTTTTATGAAATGAAATAATTAATGTATAAAAGAAAATAACGATGCAAAAAATATGGATTTTTTGTTCAGTTCTTTTGATTATCGCAGGATGCACCAAGTCGAAAAAGGATTACGAATATGGACGGATAGACTTGGAAAGCGCTTTCAAGCAGCCGGATTATTACCGCCTGAGCGAGGTGGCGGAAGATATCGAGTATGTGTTTTTGGAAACGAACGATAGTTGTTTGGTCGCCGATATTTATAGCGTAGTTTACGATCCTCCGTATTATTTCATCACGGATAGGTTTGAAACGTCAATTTTCATTTTTGACGAGACGGGTAAATATGTTCGTACGATTTCCGCACGCGGTCAAGGGCCTCAAGAATATACAAAAATTGACCGTTATTCCGTGTATAATAATGTATTGTACATTCTTGATAGGGGCCAAAGGAAAATACTGAAATACGAAGTGAACGGGAAATGTACGGGTGTGTTCCATATTAATGAGTATGCTTCCGGAATAAAAGCGCTTAATGAAGATGAAATATTGACGATAACACTCAACTATAACTTAGCTACTTTTGAGAACGATGTCATTCCCGAAATATTCGACTCGTCAGTTAAATATAAGAGGGAAGGTTTTATTTTTACAGAATATGACCGGGATTTTAATTTGAAAAGAAAATTCAAATACATGAAACATACCGGCAGTAAGCATAACGATGGTATTTTTTCTTTTTATAAACATCGGGACGAACTTGTCTATTGGGAGTACAATATATACGATACGGTTTATACGATTTTACCTGATGGAAGCTCTGAAGCGAGATTTATTTTTGATCCGGGCGATATTCCTTCTACACATAAGCTCAGACCAGGACAAGACATTGGCGAAGGGTTGTCCGGTCATTTTAGATTAGGATCACCGAAGGAAACGGACGATTATGTTTTTATTTATTGCACATATTACCCACATGCCGCATTAGTCCTTTACAATAAAATAGATAATACAACACGTGGTGTTACGGAATCTTTAATGAACGACATTGACGGGGGAATATCGTTTTGGCCTTATTTTAAGTTTAGCGATAATAAAGTAGGAGATTCAATGTTTCCCGACAAAATTAAAAAATACATTGCAAGAGAAACGGCAGATTTGAAAAGCGGAAAAGATTTCTTCAAAACTTACAGACCCGATTTAGACTATGATGTCGCAAAGCATCAAAAACTGCTCGAACAGCTTGAAAAGACAAACGATATGTCGAACCCTGTATTAATGATCGTTACAATGAAATCATCTTCGATGGAAGAACGAAAATGATGCATTCATTTGCGTAATTGTTATATCGAAATTAACGTAAAACGTATATTGAAATTAACGTAAAAGTTATATTATAGACATGAAAAAATATTTTACCAAGCGTAACATCCCATGAGGTGGGGTGTTAAAAATTTGACTTTTCTATTTTTTATTTTCGTTCAAAAAAAATTGTGTGGCGCTTTAACCTGCATTATTCATATTCATGTACGTCGCTGAGTTGAGCTATTTGTTGAGCGGCAATTGTATTGCCGCTCTTC
>Ga0099364_10007630_pt1 | contig 15390 bp, 12 predicted proteins | sample TergutTh196P3_FD_73070 | JGI IMG/M metagenome (GOLD analysis project Ga0099364, IMG submission 73070) | Microcerotermes parvus P3 segment gut microbial communities from Pointe-Noire, Republic of the Congo - Th196 P3 | ecosystem: Host-associated > Arthropoda: Insects > Digestive system > Gut ... | reverse complement strand
GTATTAATTGTACAAGGTAAAGGTAAAGGTAAAGCAATCCCTGTACAGGACTGGAGAGGAACTGAGGGTTGCAGGCTATAAGATTTGAAGACACTCGGCACATGAAGGTGGTAAGGTTGTCAGCTCCACGCACCAGCCGCCTTTACCCCCAGGAAATATTCCTGGTACACATTTCCGTTAGAGGCTGAGTCGACCCCTGTGCCATAGTGCGGCCGGAAGGATTATGTCAATGAAAAATTCCAATGACGCCATCGGGAATCGAACCCTCGCCCTGCCGCTTGTGACGCTGTCAATAAACCTTTTGATTAATTGTACAACTGTACCATTAACTGTACAATTGTACCATTAACTGTACAATTGTAACTTTAGCCACTGTGTTACTGTCGATGTCAGCAAGTCTTAACTTCATATCTCATTTCTTTAAGATCCATATTAATAATGTCACCTCATCTACGCCTTGGTCTCCTAAGTGGTCTCTTTCCCTCAGGTTTCCCCATCAAAACCCTGTGTACACCTCTCCTCTCCCCCATATTCACTACATGCCCTGCCCATCTTATTCTTCTCGATTTGTTCACACAAACAATACTGGGTGATGAGTACAGACCATTAATCTCCTCATTATGTAGTTTTCTCCATTCTCCTGTTACCTCATCCCTCATAGGCCCAAATATTCTCCTCACTACTCTATGCTCAGACGCTTTCAGCCTACGTTCCTCCCTTAATGTGAGCGACCAAGTTTTACACCCATACACAACAACAGGCAAAATTATAGTTCTGTGTATCTTAATCTTTAAATATTTTGATAGCAAATTGGAAGACAAAAGGTCCTACACCAAATGATAGCAAACATTCCCTGACTTCAATATGCTCTTAATTTCTTTCTGAATACAATTTTGATCTGTTAAGTTTGTTCCCAAATATTTTAACTCTCCCACACTTTCAAAGGAACTCTTATCAGTCTTCATACTGTGACTTCGTCCTGCATTCTGATCTTGATACTTGACCATGCACTTAGTTTTATCAGCATTCACTTCTAGTCCAATCTCCTTACTAGCCACTACCAAAGCTTATGTGTTTTCCTTTATAATATTGGGAGGTAGCACATTCCTCCAAAATGTTGGTACTATCTAAATTACCATTGCCATTCCGGAAGAGTATTTATAATGTGGGATGTGTGTGACTACTAAGGTTTGTCTGTTGCAGGTCCATGTCAATGACAATCAGTACAAACCCAGCATGGCAAGTCCCAATAAGAAGCAGGCCAAAGTAGAGCCTGCAGCTATTTGCATCCAAGCTCTAGCCGTACTGCCTTCGAGAATGAAGTTCCTTACAAATCATTAAATGTGTTCTTACTGTCAAGCAGCTGTATCACTGTAGCTGTACAACAGCTGTATCACTGTAGCTGTACAATAGGTGTATCACTGTAGCTGTACAACAGCTGTATCACTGTAGCTGTACAACAGCTGTATCACTGTAGCTGTACAACAGCTGTATCACTGTAGCTGTATAGCAGCTGTATCACTGTAGCTGTACAACAGCTGTATCACTGTAGCTGTACAACAGCTGTATCACTGTAGCTGTACAGCAGCTGTATCATTGTAGCTGTACAACAGGTGTCTACAGCCTTTTTGTGGCAATGGGCCTTACCATTATTTGGGTTGGTTTGTGGGCTGTATGTGGACAAATAACAGTGATATATCTGACCATATAAATTGTTGTGTATTTTTATAGTATATACACAATTTATGAATGTGGCTGTGAGCTGCATGTTGCAGACCCATGCTGTACAATGTCTGTCCTTCCAGCCTGTTTCCTGTGGCCACAAACATCACTTGGAAATGTTAATGGGTCATTCTCAAGTTCAGAGACATTACGCATCATCCAGCATGAAGAGCAGCTGCAAATTTACTGAATGAGATGCTGCAGACAAACATAGTTGGGTGAGCTGCTGTGGGGTTTGGTATGACGGATAGAAAATGGCTGGTGTGTGTGTGTGTGTGTGTGTGTGTGTGTGTGTGCATGACCAGTCTCCAGTATCCGTTCACTGCATGTACAGGGAAAATTTTTCTGAGGAACTATATGTAAAATTTCCCCACACTGCCAGGGATCAAATCCATGGACCACAAATATTCCAACAGAAAACATCTTTGTTTCTCCACATACATTAAAAAAATTATGCAAATGTGCACATTTGCTTAAAGTTTAATTGCTAAGTTTTATTCTGATTCATCGTTTTGTGTTATAAAATCCTGAATACAAAAGAAGTAATACCGTCAAACAAAAGCTTTAATATTTGTCACAAAATGCCACATATACATATTTACAGAATATCCTACCAGCAGAAATTCCCTCCTTAAAGGCCATTCAATTTAAATGGTATTTTTCTGATATGCATTGACCGTGCCTAACAAGGACCTGCTTACTCTTTCTACAAAACCAGCATGTTATGAGAATGTTACATGGGGGCAAGTCACATGTAGCTTCATGCTCTTACTTTCCTACCATATTATGGCATAATTTGAGTGTCTGGTTCTTAATGGACAATCACTGATTGATATACAAACTTATTTTCAAAAACTTGAGTTCCCACTGTTGGCAAGAATGAATTGAGTTTTGGTTATGCAACCCTGACAGCAGAACATATGTGAAAAAGAAAGTGAACCTGTCTAACCTACATTGCTGCTGCACCTAACCAAACCTTGACTGCTGTATTTACACACAGCAATACCAGTCAGGACCATATCATGCACATTTTCCTGTACTTAATTCTTACAACAGTGGGTGTAGGTGTTTCTGAAATTGCGCTGCTGTAATATGGAATGACCTCAGTACTTGATACAGTGTTGATAAGCAACACCACCATCTGCAATGTGTGTCAAGACTGACCAGTGTCCACTGCTTACTTTATCTTAAAACCAGGTACCAGAATGGGCACATGGGCAGTGAAATTTTCTTCCTGCCACATGAAGAAAGAAGAACTTGACTGTTTAAGAGTGGCCAGATCTAACAGAAGGAAAAACAGTATATTGGCACACTTACAGCTGCAATGGCTTATGAAGTAGCAATTGGCCAGCCTGTCTCCCTTAGCCACATAACCTGTGTGACAGCTACAGTCTGCCAAAATTAGTGGTTTCATAGCAGTTCCTTGTTCATTAATGAAGTTACCTTCTGCTGGTGCAACATGAATGCCTCTCTTCTCCCTCCACAATTATAATGACAAGTTCTGTATCCACTTGTGGATCTCTGGAATACTGAATAAACGAATACGAATACAATATTGCCATCAGGTCACCCCTGGTCCTTTCTCAAAGATCACCACATTCAGTTTAATTTCTTTCTGTCCAAGGTCCTGTGTCATGCCCTTACTGTTTGGTAATGACAGTCCCTCAACAGTAAATACTTTTCTTTGTCAGGTCATCATATAGGTGAGGGGAAAAGAAGAAATTCTTCATACGCAGTTTGTGATGACATCCCTTTACTGCCGCAGGCAGTTGTGTCACTGTGGCATGTGCTGCTGTCAGCTGTTGGGCTGGGCATTGTCTGTCCTTCCCCCAGTACACTTTGATGTTGTAAAGTGTAACCAGTGGAGTTGCACAGTTTGTGTGTTTTCATGCCTAAACATTTGTATTTCTTAGCAATACATTGTTTGAAAACTGCCGTTCCTTTGAAAAGAAAAACAAACTTTCAGCTGCCTGATCTTTGGAATTGCTGTAAACTTTTGAAAATATGCTGTATAGAATTTCCAGTAGTTTTTGTATTTTCCATAATCTGTCTAAACTTTCTTCCATCCTGTCAATTTCATTCCAATCATCTGTGAAATGTGGGAATTGAAGGATGTGTCAATATCTGTCTCACTTTATCACGTAGCCACAGAAAGCCATGTAAAACTGACCTGCTGTTGCCCAGTGGTGTTGCAGTTGGTCTGATAGTGTGTGTTCGATTTGTAGTGAAATTTTAGGGACCACACAAGCATTTCAAATTCAGTAATATCAGATACTGAAGAAGGTCCCTCTTCAAGAGCATCTCAGTAGCTGTGGGTGTAGCAATCAGTTTACACCACCAGTATTGTGATCATTTATGTGAAATACAACAAAAAGTGCTACGTAGAATGCAGCATTGTGCTGCTTTCCTCTACGGCAAGAAGGTGGTGTTCACTGCAAGTTCGCTGGTTGTTGGGTCTGTTGATCTGGCCCACTCTGTTCGTCTTTTTCAGACTTATGTGGGCACCGGAACATGCTGTGTAGCTGCTCTGCAAGGATGGACATGCCTACCTTATCTGTGGATTGGGTAGAACTGCTTCACAGCCCCTGCTCCCCCCCTCACCATCCATTGTCACAATGTTACTTTTGCCACATCATTGTTGCCATCCAAAATTACTTCATACACCTGATTTGGGTTCAGTAACCTTGATTTATTGAAGGGTGGAAAATGAAATGTGTATATTCAATACTGCCTTTAATTTGAATTCTAGAATTTCTGAAGGAAGATTAGAAAGACAAGGTTAGGATTAGGTGAGCATGCTCTGCTGACAACTGTTGGTGTTTTAACTCACGATGCCCCAGAATCATACAACTTTTGAGGTCCCCAACAACACAGCATGATGTGTCGCCACTTCACACAACTTAGCGCAATGGGTGGACTGTTTAACTGCTGTGGTTTTACATCAATCATATTCACATATGTGACAGAAAGTGCTGTGTATTCTTGAATACAGCCAGCTAGGGTATCCCTTTCAGCAAATTTTTACAAAATATTAGTAATGTAATGTATGTCTCAATAAACAAACACATCATGCGTTTTCAAAACATTCGGCGTTCTATCACAGCTTTCTCAAAGCTAATGTTTGAATGCACGTGCTACGAATTGCGCATGCGCGCTCACAGTCATAACCAGCCCCCGGAAAGTGGGATAGGCGTAGTGGGCAACAAAAAAGTGACATCTAAACGTGATTACATGTACCAGCAACTGGATGGAGAGGCAAGTATTTCCTGTCACTGACAACAGGTGTCACAATGGTCGCAAGACCCATGATCGCCTTGATGGCGGCACGGACCAATCATAGGACGGCTATTTCAAATTGTACTGACCAAGCGTTGGTTGAAGGTGCTGCATTCCACGCAAATAGGTGCAGTGCTACTACTTTGTGTAGAAAAGTTATCGTGGGACATCCGTCTTTTTGTGTGGCGTAAGTTTCATTTCTTTTGTGGAACCGCCGTTTCTTGTATATGTATAACGCAAACTACAGCGTTTTCTTGTTACCGATTTCATTTTATGTATATGCATGCCTGGTGTGTTTCTTGCAACTGAGGAAGACACAATGCAGCATGGCTGTGTGAGAGTGTTAATGTAGCTTTCATTTCGTTGTGGAAGTTGAAGTTACTTGCATATTTGTTGAACGTAACACAACGTTTCGTTATGCGTATCATTTCATATGCAAAACTTGTGTACTTCATATTTATTTAACTATTGCAGTTGGCAATGGACGGTATTTACCGTAATTGTTACGCCGTAGGGTGCACGGCGCGGCACAGGCAAGGAGCTGGAAAACTCTTCAGGTTTCCAAGGAATCCAGAGCGGTATGTTCATAAAATTATAGAACATATGTGACCACTTATTCATATGCCACACAATCCATTTTCGGTGCTAAACAGAGTTCATAAACTTCCACATACTGACTCTTGTGTGATCACTGAATGTAATATAATGCATTACAATAAGAGTTGCAGCTTTTTTTTTTTTCATTATATAGTTTTCGAATATGACAAATTCAGAACTCGGTTTTGAATTAAACATGTATTAAGCATATTAAGTGTTCATTACTGAGGATTACACATGCGTGAACGGTGCTTTACGTTGGGATTTTAATACAATCAATTTTTTTATTTACAGTGCAAAATTATGGGGCGAGAGAGTTGGCAGACCTTGCACAGTGGAGGAAGCTGGGTTGCTTCAGTACAGATTTTTATGCCGAGATCACTTCTTGCCGACAGACTTCGTGACACCTGAAGGGATACGCCTGAACAGATTGGCAGTTCCACTTGGCTTGGACTCGGCTTCACATTCCATCCCACAGCCTTCTCCGCCCTTCTTACCAACTCTTTCCAACCCACAACCCTCAGCAGTAAGTCCTCAAAACAGTGACCATCCTCTCTTGCCACCCCTTCCATTAACCTCAGAATTAACTGCAGAGGAGAACAGCCTCCAAGTCCTGCCACCCCAGAGAACCTATAGCAAGTTGCGTTCGTCCTCCACCCATATTGAGACTCCTCTTCCTACCCACATAGACGGTCCCTCCACTTCCACTCCAATCTCTGTACGAAGTCCCACACAAGCAGCAGCCAACATATTTTCTGTGGAAGACACCTCCGTGTCCCGCAGCTTAGATTCTTCTGATGGGGAATTCAGGTGCTTCAGTGACCAAAATTCTTCCTCGAAGCCTACAGCAAGGCGCTCTCTGTTAAAGGAACTTAATTTGGCCATGTCAGATTTGACACCAAGAAAACGAAAGCTTTATCAGAGAATTCGGAGAAAGGAGAGTGCCCTCTGTAAACTGAAAAAGAAGTACAGATCAAGGAAGTTGAAAGATCTCTGTGATGTGGACAGCGATCCACTGATGGAGAAAATTTCAAAATCTTTGACTGCAGAGGCTGTGAGGTTATTGGCAGCAATTATTCGGAATAGTAGACACAAGCCAAGGGGAAGGAGGTGGAATTTTGAGGAAAAAATTTTGGCTCTGTCTCTACTTAAACGTAGCCCAAAATCCTATATTCTTCTCCAGACATTATTCCCTCTTCCATCAGGACGCACCTTGCAATCCGTCCTCAATACCGTTCATTTTAGGACCGGCATCAATACACATGTTTTTGATGCACTTCGTCAGTCTGTGCAGAAAATGTCTGAAAAAGACCGTTACTGTTGCCTCTTATTTGATGAAATGTCGATCAGAGGGAATGTCTGGTTTAATCAGAAATTTGATTGCATTGAGGGATATGAGGATCTTGGAAGTCAGGGCAGGACGTGCAATATTGCAAATCATGCTCTACTTTTCATGGTCCGTGGTCTGCATCGGAAGTGGAAGCAGCCAGTGGCTTACTACCTCAGTTGTGGAAGTACTAAGGCTGAGATGCTTGAGCAATTCTTGAAAGAGGTTCTTGATGCATGTCAGAATGTTGGACTGCATGTTGTTGCCACTGTCTGTGACATGGGTACCAACAATGTCAAGGCCATGAAACTGTTGGGTTCACCCGGGGGAGAGCCATTCTTCCAGTTTCAAAATCAAGCAATTGCAACAATATATGACCCTCCACACCTCTTAAAGTGCACCCGTAACCTTTTCCGGAAATATGATGTGCAGTTAGAGTCTGAGCATTTGGACAGCCAGCTTCCTGCTATTGCTAAGTGGGAACACATTCAGAAGCTATACGAACAGGATAAACACTTCTTGTACCGTACCATGTTCAAGCTGACTGATGCCCACTTGGCCCCTGCTACTCAGTGTGCCATGAAAGTGAGCTTGGCCGCTCAAGTCATGAGCCAGTCAAATCTGTTACTTTTCACTGTGAGTACCTTGAAGGTGAGGGTGAGTGTAGAGTTTATATATTTTGTATTAAATTCTATATACATTCTTGATTGCTACCAAATTTTCACAAGATTCGACTTAAATTTTTGGATAGTTCCTGTTATGAATTGACTTCAGTTGTCTGGGGTGTGGAACGGAAGTTAAGCGCAACACGAATTTGTGCGTCGATGTGAAATGTTTGTTGCATGCCGCTTTTGTTAGTGGGCTCTTAAGGTGCCATTTAGTGTAATTAAGGGGAGGAAAGTACCGAATAGGAACTGTAGTATTAACCTTGGCTATGCAGCCTACTCAGCAGTTGACTTTAGGTAAGGCAAATGAATCTCTGTGAGTGTGAGCCAGTTGATAACCTCAAACAGGTAGCAGATTAAACCAGTCTGGTAGTTAGCAACTGAATTGTATTTTAAGTGCATTTTAATCATGGTGTCCGCCGTTTGTTTTGTTATTCGTGGCGAATATTCAGAACTCCCTTTCTTAACCAGAGCAGTTCATTGACGTTAAACTGTAACAACAACATAGCAAAACAGATCGTAATTTTCTTAGTGGCAGATGCTGCACAACAGAAAGGTTATGTGAATTTCTTTAAATCATTACCTGAAGTAAGAACTGCTAGTATGGTGGGAAGCAGGACCGTCGCTTAGAGCCAGCTGTATTTTTAACACAGAATCCAATGTATTAGCATATTGAGACATTGTATTTTGTAATGTTTAATTCATATCTAGAGTTGCTGAGGTGAAGAATGAATGCATATGTACATCATCTCCTCATATATGTCTGTATGTTGTGCACAGGGACAGATTTACATTTTTTTCTCTAATTTGTTTCCAATTTCACTGTTCATAAAGTGTCCTGTGGTTTCTTGTGTTCAGCTTATGGACTGTTCAAATGTACTGGTGACACAGCGCAAGACGACGGAATTTTTCACTGATGAACCAGCCCAGAATCTGAACTGCTTGCTCTTGTTTATAGATGGTCAGCAACACAATTCACTGGCCGTGCCTGAAATGAACCTTGTCACAGCCTGCAGCAGCCTTGCAGCTCTCATTAAGTACCTAGAGGTAAGGTATTGAGTCAAGGCATTATGGTGTGATGGCAGTGTGATGTGATGGCAGTATGGTGTGATGGCAGTATGGTGTGATGGCAGTGTGGTTTGATGGCAATGTGATGTGATGGCAGTGTGGTGTGATGGCAGTGTGATGTGATGGCAGTGTGATGTGATGGCAGTGTGACAAGAATAATGGCATTGCATACAAACAAACATCTGTATATAAAAAACTGGACAGTATGAGTGAATGACTGTACAAAAATCTCAATATAGATATTAATAATATGTGCAAAACAAATGTAATACACAAATGTAAACAACAAAACAAAGCCCCAAAATACATTTTACACATATGTTTGGAACATTTCAGATGTAACTTTTGGTAATGCAGAAACATGAATTGTAGAGTTTGGTTTGAATTGTAACTTTGAAAAACCAATGAAATTTTGTACACATAATTGACACTGACAATGCCATTACACAATACATAGAGGTTCTAACACACGAAAAGTTAAGACAAATTACAATGTCTAATACAGCTAATAATATTTTACTTAAAAGACAATCAGAAATAAAAACAAATTTATAGCAACTATTTTAACTAGAGCTGATAAAGGCAAAGCAATTTTTATAATCTAAAAGGAGAGGTAACCTGATATACTGGGGCGTTATAATTGATAGTGAAGTACAAAGAGTGTAAAGGAGCCATGAAATATGAAATGAAGTAATTAGATATTTGATTCGTTGGAGATTATATGGTGTCTTGTTGGTGTAGTCAGATGTTATCACTGTAAAGGATTACATGCTTGACTTGTGGTGCCAGCTGGGAGCTGATCAGTGTAACTTTGGACATTTTACGCTAACAATGCTGGAGCTCACACAATATGTTCACATGCATGCTACAGGCATCTGTGCACTAAGTCTGCTTCCACCTCCTGAATCTGGTACTGCAAATCATCACCAGAGCTTGCTAGGACAAATAGACCGCTGTTGTACTTCACAGGGACACAGGTAACTGACAAGAAGGATTACGGGTCATGCTGTAGACTTGGTTCTGTACCTTGGTTGGACCACTGGCTTATCATACCGATTAGGTGATTGCTTGGACTAAGTCACAGCTGTCTCCTTCTAAATCCTTACCTTATCACCATTTATGAATCACACTTCAGAATTATGTTTTGCATATTTGAATGAATTGCTCATGTAGTTATTTATGGTTTGTATCTGCAGGTTGCTAGCACAGTGTCTCTGACAGCCACTTAGGGACTGCAGTGCCATTGTGGAGTGTCATGATGTGGTGCAGGTGATCCTGCAAGATGCAGAGATGCGCTGGATGCTGCGAGGTGAACACCTGCACCACATCCCTGACCTGCAGGTCATTTCCAAGAAGCTGGGATGAAGCAGGCTGGCTTACACGACTGCTATAGGTGTAGTGGAGATCACGTAGCATATTTACGTTTACTGTTGAATAAGTCCAGACTTGCAGTCTGTAGCTATATGGGCCTGATGTACTGCACCACCTCATCTATTGAAATATGTGGAAGCTGTCTTGAATGCAAGCAGTACAAGTAACTGAAGAGAAGAGTAAAATTAACAACTGTAATAATTATCTAATAAAAGAAATGATTGCGATTGAATGAGAGTTACTTGCATACGCTGTCTCATGACACAGGTCATTAACTATATTCATGACAGAATCCAGGAATATTTGCAAACCTCAGTCCTTGTAGAGTGAGGTTAAAATTTTATGTGTGTAGATATTTTGTGGCTGTATGTTGGTTCAGAGTTTGCTGTGCTGCTGTCAGCCTGTCTTTAGGCAGACAGAAGACAGGATGTCATACAGTTTAATATGGTAAGAGTATCATTATTCACAAACCGTTGTATATGGTGTTTCTACCTTTTGTGACTACCCATTTTAATACCGCTGTTCTGACAGTTCATGACTTGTTACAGTGAATCAAGGTGAGTCCACCGGCCTGGCAGGCATCTTCCTTCACTCTCTTGCTGTTGTACAGATCAGTTCTTGACTCGGTAAAGCTGTGCCTTTCATTAAATTACGTCTTTGCCTTCATTCGTCTTGGAATGAGACTTTTGAATCATTTAATGTTGTCATGCTGCAGGAAATATTGTATTTAATTGAAAAAAAAATTAAATTTCTGTGCCATTTGAATTTATTATACATTATTATTATTATTACTGGTGTTTCAAAAGTTCTTGGAGCCAAATAGACATTTCAAAAATAAATTGGATTTCAATGTTTTTGACAGTTTGAATAGTTACAATTAATCACAAGCACTGTGAGCTCTGAATGACAGTAGCATTAGCTGTGGGTAAGACATAGTGACATGATATTGCAGCTTGTTGTACTGGTGGAATTGTAAGTAATGGAGGAGAAACAGAGGTGTGTGGAGAAAAGTTTGTGCCATCCCCATTGCCATTTTGTGCACCATGAATCTTAGATGGACCTCTGTGGGACTAAACCTGTGCCAACATGCTGCGAAGCCCACAGGTAACTGTGTTGGTTATGGCAATTCAGATGTGCAGTTCATACCAGATGCAGTTCAGATTGTGACCTGATTGCCAGCTGTTACAGTTGTGTCACATAGTGTATCCAGGCAGATGCTGGCATAGTGCCGGTCCGTATTTTGTCTCAAAACTATTGTTTGTTACTTCTTGCTGCTACTTTGCTGCATGTGCAGGCAGTCACCTGAGTGGTCAGTATTAATACAACAAACATTCCAACAAAAAGTGGCAACCAGCAGCTGTCAGATACAATAATGACCGCACACCTTCAAGTTGAACAGCCCTCTCTGAATCCACTTTCCTTCCAGTTGACCATCTGCCTCACTCAACCATACATAGTCTGTTCAGTTGAATCAGCAGTGCTCATTAACACAAGCTTCTGTTGTTTTACCAGTGTGTGATACTGTCTACTGAATTGCTTCCTGTGTGGATTGCTGCACATGAGAACTGTCCTGCACTGGGATGCATGTTTATCGAGCCTCTGATGGACTTACCAGGTGATATGCAGCATTTTCAGGAGATGGTGGAGTCAACACTGGACATGGATTAGGTGGACCTGGGGAGTTCGTGGTCAAACAGAGCTTTGATGATGACCTGCAAGGTGTGAACATAACATTCAACATTCTGCAGTTCATACAGCATTGTTACAGATGATAAGTCGGCCAATGCATGAGGCTGAGGCTTACCTCCCTGGAGTGCCAAGGTTAGGAATGAGTGGAGCTGTACCTCTACCCTTCCTGTCTGCCTTCATGGTGTGGGGAGGGACAAATTTATTTCATCCTTACTTGATCACGCTGTCAGTCACCAGTATGGCATTGATTGATAGGATGATTGGTAAATAATGAATTCAAAAACAAGTGGCAGTAAGTGGTTTTGGTCTAATTGGAGGTACTGTTGTGACATTTGTCTGGAGGAACCACAAATAAACTGTGAAAGTCGTCAGGCTGGTCTGAAGGCCACAGTTTGAACCTGGTTTCTCCTGAATGTGACAGTAAGTGCTACCTGAATGAACATTTCTATGTTCAGTCTCAAGTCTGTACAGTCCTCCAATGCTGCTGCTACTATCACCAGTTTTACTGCTGTGTCCCTTACATTGAGTGTCCATGCATGTACAGTCAGCTAATCTGTTTGTTCCTATTACAGTATTTCTCAACTCTCATTTTTTTCTTTATTTGGCTTCCCCATTCGTATTTTATCTTATATAGTACTTTCCCAAAGTTTATGTATTCTAGTATCTCAATACAGTTAGCTACATTCTTACTGGTTACCCCCTTATTGATTTTCAACCACTTACTGCTCCAATTTTTTCCCTGTATTTTTGTGTTGCCACTCAGTTCAATGACAAATTAATATCTGTTATTCCCCTCTACTTACAGGATACATTCTCCTTTCCACTCCTCTCACACTCCCATCTATTTTCAAATTTCTTGTTCCAATATTACCTTTACAATACAGCAGTGCATATAATTATTAATAATTAAGGAAGATTATAATCTTCCTTTCCCCAGCCATCTTTCATTTCGCAGTCACTCAGATAAGATTTCATACAGTTCAGGAAGTTGCCAAACGCTCCTGTTCTCCGTCAACTGATGAACGGTCTGGAGGAGTGCATAAAGAAGCAGTTCACACAGCAGCCAATGACCTGTGTCTGGAGCCAAATAAGTCCATCAAACTGCATTCAAATGATCAGATGGGTTAATTCTTTTGGGCCACTCTTAAGGTCAGTCGCCTTGCTACATCTACTTCTGTTTATTTGTACACTTTCTCCCTGGCTTGGCTTCTGCAGGATGCTAAAATAAGTCAGTTTGTCTTATTGCCTCAATGTGGTCACCAATCTTTGCATCTCAGCACAGTGTCCTTGTCAGTACGATTCAAATTACTTCTTTTTCTTATATGTTGGTGAAAGTGCTGTTGTGGAGCACAGTAGCAGTTTGAAATGTAACTGAAGGACGTACTGCTGTAATTGTGTGGTAAGAGTAGTGCTGTAATGGAAGTGTGGGACATCTTTCATTTCAGCAGTTGGTTGGATGTGTGTGTTATAACTTGGTGTGCGTCACACACGTGTATGATTTGCAGTGTGACTGTTGAACTGTCAGCTGTTAGTGCTGTACTGCACAGGGTACATTACGCACATACGCAGAATTCTGCATTATGACTGTGGAAGGTGTAAAGCAGATGGTAGGAATTGGTCAGTTGATCTGGTTGTGGTGAACTGAGAGTTTCTGAGGGCAACAAAACTTCAGCTTTGGAGTAGCTCCTTAATTAAACTGTGGTCATCTTGTGCACTGTTTGCCAATGTCAGTCTCTTCCAGAATTGGCTTATTGTTTTTATATGTTGCCCTGAGGTGTTCAGATGTGTAAAGCTGTACACAGTACTTGATTTTGAGCATTAGGTGGCCTAACAATTGGTTGTCATATTTTTCAGCAGGAGAGGGTCCTACACAACAACAAGAACCATAGACAGTGCACACCAACACCAATGCTGTTCAGTTCCACATCCTACACAACAACAAGAACCATAGACAGTGCACACCAACACCAATGCTGTTCAGTTCCACATCCTACACAACAACAAGAACCACAGACAGTGCACACCAACACCAATGCTGTTCAGTTCCACATCCTACACAACAAGAACCACAGACAGTGCACACCAACACCATTGCTGTTCAGTACCACATCCTACACAACAACAAGAACCACAGACAGTGCACACCAACACCAATGCTGTTCTGTTCAGTTCCACATCTCCTACACAACAACAAGAACCATATACAGTGCACACCAACAACAATGCTGTTCAGTTCCACATCCCGGCCCTGACTGATCTGAACTGTGAATATATACAGGCACATGGCAGCTACAGTGAGAAACAGAAAACTGTTGTGAATGGAATTACCAATATAGCAGTTCATTGTCACCTGTTGATGTGGAACCCCATTTCAAGCTATATATTATCCTCACATTAGTGCCTTTGTTCTCTTCGTGCGATGTGCTTGGAACAATTTATGTCTTTTCTCCTGCATTCTACACATACAGCCCACACTTTTATGGAAATAATAGTTGTGCCTGTGCACACCGTAAACGCATATGGGAGTGGAGATATTTCTCCACTCATTCTTAATTTCAGCACTGTATTCGCTGGCCACATTAGCCACAAGAGAAAGAGCCCTTGGTCTGCACTGGATAGGAGGATAGGTTGCTTGCAGAGCCAGTCTGGATGCTCTAGAGAAGAGACAAACTTGTTGCCCCCCTGAGAATTGAACCACAATTCCTTGATTCTCTTGCCTGTAGCCTGGCCACCACACTCAGTTATCCTGCCTCTGAATAGCCAGAAATGTCACATCACACATGAACATGCAGTAAGATGGTGCAACAATGCAATAATAAATGGTGTAATAAGGTCTGTCCAGAATTTGAAGTGTCCTGTTTGTTAACTGAAACTTCCACAGTTACTCCATGAAGCAGTCCTTCTTGAGAGGTTAACCGTTTCTCAGCTAGTCAAGAAATTTCCTGCATTTTATGGAACCTGAAGGTTCATTACCGCATTCACAAGAGCCCGCCACCTGTCCCTATCCTGAGCCACATCAATCCAGTCCATGCCTCCCATCCCACTTCCTGAAGATCCATATTAATTTTATCCTCCCATCTATGCCTGGGTCTTCCAAATGGTCTCTTTCCCTCAGGTTTCCCAACCAAAACACTGTATGCACTATTCCTGTCCCCCATACTTGCTACATGCCCTGTCCATCTTATTTTTCTCAATTTTATCAACCAAACAATATTTGGTGAGCAATACAGACCATTAAGCTCCTCATTATATAGTTTCTCCATTCACCTGTTACCTCACACCACTTAGGCCCAAATATTCTCCTCAGTACCCTATGCTCAAACACCCTTACCCTACCTTCCTCCCTCAATGTGAGCGACCACGTTTCACACCCAAATTAAACAACAAGCAAAATTATAGTTCTGTGTATTTTGGTCTTTATATTTGCGGATAGCAAATTGGAAGACAAAAGATTCTGCACTGAATGATATCAAGCATTACCTGACTTCAATAAGCTCTTAATTTCTTCCTGAATAGAATTTTGGTTCATTACGGAAGACACCCACATTCCAAGTGATTGTATTATTTTCACTTGTCTATAAGCACTGTGCTGCAGTAAGATAAATGCTACCACCTTAGTGTTCCTTACATCCTCATTCTTCATATCTTTTTGCAAGGTGCCTCTTAGCTTCACAG
>Ga0099364_10007628_pt1 | contig 15397 bp, 13 predicted proteins | sample TergutTh196P3_FD_73070 | JGI IMG/M metagenome (GOLD analysis project Ga0099364, IMG submission 73070) | Microcerotermes parvus P3 segment gut microbial communities from Pointe-Noire, Republic of the Congo - Th196 P3 | ecosystem: Host-associated > Arthropoda: Insects > Digestive system > Gut ... | reverse complement strand
ATCTGCTCTGCTGTCATAGTGTCTCCTTTGTGAGAATTTGCTTAATTGTCAGATAGCCCTAGCTGCATCCAGAACTTGTTCATTTGTGGCAATACAATGCTCACCATCTTCATTCTTCCAATACATTATTGTTGGTAGAATCTGTGCGCTTGCTTTCTCGGATAGCTGTTTTGCACTGTTAATTAAAGCAGAAAAATCATTCAAAATAACCCGCTCTTTCTCCATGACAGCGGTGTACTCATCTTTCTTTCGTGACAGTTCTTTTCTTTCAAATGCTTTAGCAATCACGTTTATCTTTTGAAGACCTTTTGCGTTATCAAGTTGAGCTTCAGACTCCTTAATGTCGCTTTTCATTATTTCGGACTTGTTTAATAACCTATCCCACAATACAATACTGTCATTCAATAGCGATTCAAATCTTTCTGAGGAGTGATGAACGAACTGTGGATTTTCTTGGACATCGACGCAGGTCCGCAAATACTTGACTCTAAGATATAAGAAAGATGCAAGCATTGTGCAGTATGTGTCATAACTGTCAAACCCTTTCGCAGCGGTTTCACTGGTTTCTGAATTTTCCAACATTTCGTATCGTCTCGAAAGTCTCATGGCATCCTGTTCTGCTAAAGCCAGCCTGATGAGCATATCTGTGGAGAAATGCCCCGCCTGTTCATGCTGCGCATAGATTTCATCTACCATGTGTACGGCTGAAAATAACTCCGCAATCTTTGTTACCTCCTGCCGCGCCAGCATTTTGTCTATTGATCCTTTTTGCCTGACACAAAAATACGCTCCAGCAAGGTTGCAGATTTTTCGGGTCTCAGGCTGTTTCGTTGCAAGGCGTCAGCCTGCAGGAATGCCAGTGGCCTTTCAAAGGCTGACAACGCAGCAACGGGGCAGCCTGTGACTCGAAAAACGGGTTCGTATAGCTCTCCTGAGGTTAAGTTACTAAACAATTCTTATCGCCTCAGCATTCAAGCATTTGCCTGTCATGGGGTCTATCTCGAAGACTGCGCCCTCTATTTTGGCTGGGCCTTCCGCAGGCTCGAACCTTTCGGGGGGGTTGCCTAGGAAGCGGGATATCGAACGCTCGGGGGTCATCCCTATTACGGACTCGCAAGCACCCGTCATGCCTAGGTCGGTGATGTACCCCATGCCGCCTTGAAATACGCGGCAGTCGGAGGTCTGGACATGGGTGTGCGTACACCATAGGGCTGTCACGCGTCCATCGAGGTGGTATGCCAGTGCCAGCTTTTCGCTTGTGGCCTCGGCATGGAAATCTACGAAGACGATGTTGGTATCAACCTGCCTGAGTATTCTGTCCACCTCAAAAAATGGATTATCGCTGACAGGTGAACCCGCCGGCATCTCAAGGCGGCCAATCAGGCTTATCACGCACACGGTGCCAAAAGGCGCATCAAACAAGCCCCAGCCTCGTCCCGGGACTTGCGGTGCGAAATTTGAGGGGCGTAGGATTTTTGGGCAACTATCAAGATAATCCCTAATAGCCCTTACGCCCCATGTATGGTTTCCCAAGGTTATCACATCGGCTCCGGCTTTCAGTATCGCCTGAGCGTTGTCCGGCGAGATACCGAGCCCTGCGGCGTTTTCACCGTTTACAACAGTAAAAGATATATCGTAGAACTTTTTGATGCCGCTCAGTTTCTCGCACAGGAAGCCTAGCCCTGACTTTCCGGCAACATCACCGACTGCGAGTATGTTAATTGTCATGGAAGTGTTCTAACCCTTGTCACTCCAGCGATTTCCTTAATTGCTGCCTCTAAGCCATCCGGCAGTGCGCTGATGTCTAGCATTGTGTAGGAAGCGACGCGGCCTTTTGTGCTTGCGTTTACCATGTTTTCAATGTTTACGCCGAAAGAAGATACCGCTCCTGTGATTTTCGCAATCATCTCCGGGACATTGTCATGAATGACGCAAACCCTCGGGTCGCCCGAGCGCGGCATATATGCTCCCGGCATGTTCACAGAGTTTATGATATTGCCGTTTTCGATGTATTCGACAATCTCAGAACTTGCCATCGTAACACAATTTTCTTCGCTTTCCGGAGTTGACGCTCCAAGGTGTGGTATTGGGATGACACCCGGGGCTCCCGCAGTCTTGCCATTCGGGAAATCGGTCACATAGCAGGAGACTTTGCCTTCGGCGAGCGCTTCGATCATATCCTCATCGCATACAAGCTCCGCGCGTGAGATATTGATAATGCGGACGCCCGTCTTCATCTTCGCTATGGTATCCTTGTTGATGAAATGATGGGTGGATGTTTTTATATAGGGGATTTGTAGGGATATGTAGTCGCATTTGCTGTAGATTGTGTCAAGGTCGCTGGCCTGGATAATGTCTGACGATAACTTCCAAGCGGCTTCGACCGATATGTATGGGTCATAGCCGTACACTGTCATTCCGAGGGCATTCGCAGCGCCCGCAACTTTGGCTCCAATCGCCCCAAGTCCGATTACTCCAAGCGTCTTCCCAAGAATCTCAGGGCCGACGAACTGTGCCTTTTTCTTTTCTACGAGAGCCGGTACAGCATCGCCTTCTGATGCGATGCTTTTCACCCATTCGACTCCCCCCATGATATCGCGCGAACTCAAAAACATTGATGCCAGCACGAGTTCCTTCACGCCCTCGGCGTTCGCGCCTGGTGTGTTAAACACTACAATGCCTGCATCGGCGCAGCGGTCAATCGGAATGTTGTTAACGCCGGCTCCGGCTCGCGCGATGCATAGAAGTTCAGGGTTAAACTCCATATCATGCAGCTTCGCGCTACGGAGGATAATAGCCTCAGGGCTTTCGATATCCGGGGATGCTTCGTACTTTAAGCTGTCCAGAACCCCAAGCGCCGATGACCTAATATTGTTAAATATTTTCACTTTGTACATTTTTAATTCTCCATTCTCAATTATCAATTATCAATTTAATCAGTTCTTAGCTTCAAACTCACGCACGAAATCGGCTAGCTTCTTTACGCCTTCTGTTGGCATTGCGTTGTATATAGACGCGCGCATCCCGCCGACATTTCTGTGGCCTTTTAGGTTTACGAACCCCAACTTCGTCGCTTCCTTGATGAATTGTGCATCAAGCTCATCGCTCGTCGTCCTAAATGTTACGTTCATATCCGAACGCGCTGCCTTATCCGCGCAGCCGATGAACATCTTACTATCATCGAGTACATCGTAGAGTAGCTTCGCTTTATCGCTTTTTATCTTCTCCATGCCCGCAGTGCCACCTTGCGTATCGAGCCAATCCAGCACGAGCCCCAGCATGTATATGGTGTAGCAGGGCGGAGTATTGTGCATCGAATCAGAGTCTATCATGACCTTATAACTAAGAAGCTTGGGGGTCAGTGGGTGTTCGTTGCCTGCAAGGGATTTATCGATAATAACAACGGCAACCCCGGCGGGTGCCATGTTCTTCTGAACCCCGGCGTATATCACCCCGTATTTTGAGACATCGACGGGCTTTGACAGGATGTTTGAGGACATATCGCAAACAAGCGGAACATCGCCAGTTTCCGGAACATAGTTCCATTCGGTGCCGTAAATCGTGTTGTTTGAACAATAGTGGAAATAAGAGGCATCCCCGGAGAGGCTCAACGCATCTTGCTGCGGGATGTATGTGTGGTTTTTGTCCTCAGAGGACGCCGCGATGTTTATTTCGCCATACTTCTTCGCTTCCTTCATAGCAAGGCCTGAGAAGTTGCCGGTCACGGCGTAATCGGCTTTTCCGGTTTTTCCGATTAAGTTAAACGGCACAGCGGCGAACTGCATCGTCGCGCCCCCCGCCATAAAGAGTACTTCATGGGTATCGGGGACTTGCATTATGCGTTTTAGTTTCGCTTTGGTTTCGTTGAAGATTTCTACATACACTTTGCTCCTGTGACTCATTTCCATGACAGACATTCCGGAACCGCGATAATTCGTCAGTTCGGCGGCAGCCTGCTCAAGAACAGGTAGCGGCAGCACCGAAGGTCCTGCTGAAAAATTGAAAACTCTTTCTGTTGACATGTTCATTATCACCTTTCTAAATAATAGTAGTATTATAGCGTATTGAGCGAGAATGTCAAATAGAAATAAGTGTGCTTCATTAGGGGATTTGTGGGTATTATGACGTAAGATTTTGTGGTTATTGTGACCCAGTTTTATATGAAATTTTACATGAATTTTAAAAGTGTTATTGTTTATGAATATTCCTTGCAATTTTGATTAATTTATGATATAATCAAGCGTAGGAAGAGGGTGCTATTTCGAACCCGTTTTTGTTTATTTTTTGTGATAGGAGATTGTATGACATGACTATTTTCGACGAGAACGTTGTGGGCAGCAACTTCCAAAGCGAAAACCTCGATTTGCAGATTGAGGATGCGGTTGTTCAGAAACGCAATCATTTTCGGCTGACCTGCAATATCCCCATTAATTTTCGGCTGTTGCATGACGATGACTCGGGGTACTTAATCCCTGATGAACCGCAGGGCGGCACTATATGCAACATAAGCGGGGGCGGGCTAAAACTCCTGTCAAACGCAAAAACCGGAGAAAACGACTACATACTCATCTTCTTGGATTTAAACGGCATCGCTATGCAGTTAATGGGTGAAATCCGGGTCGCGTACCAAAATCCCGATTCGATGTTTCCTTATCAATATGGAGTGATGTTTTGCGGCATATCCGATACGGATCAGTGCAATATCGTCCGATACCTATTTCAGCAACAAACGACCCGAGCGTATAATTGAAAATTGATAATTGATAATTGATAATTAGTAACGATGGTTACGCGCTAGCTCAAACTCAAACAACACATTTCTTGTTGCATTTACGAACTAAGTTTCTAATGTACGTAGCGAAGACACCTCATAGTTAATTATCAATTATCAATTGCGGTCGAAGACCGCCTGTTGTTGTTCATAAAATTTTGGTTTTTTATTTATACTTAATTTGGAGTAAATTGGTAGACTTTTATTGGAATACATGTTACACTAACGCTACAAAGCCCTATTTGGCGAAAGACGCTGTAACTAAACGAGTGTTTTGCCGGGGGCTAAATCATACCCTCAAATAATTGCGGGAGTAGCGGAGGTGTTCCTATGACCAATTTTGCGTTTATCATGGATTTATTGAAGATTACAGCAAAACAATTTCTGGCATACGGGTTTGACCACACTCTTATCAGCCGATGGCGCTCCGGAAAGCGTCGAATTATGCCGGGGCGTTGGCAAGTTGCAGTTATCGCTAAGTTTTTCCTTGAAACCGACGCAAAACGAGATCATCCCTTGTTGCCGCGACTTCTGGAAATCTGGTGTCCGGCTGTAATTTGCACAGATGAATCAGAAAGGCAAGCGTTGCTGGAGATATTTTTAACGGAGAAAGGGCAGATGGAACCTGGATATCAAAAGAAACGCGCTGTGCGGCTTTATTGCTTGAAAAACAGCAGCTCGGATTCTCATCCCACCCCGCAAGGCGTTGAGGCTGTCCGATTGGGGTTGCTTGATTTTCTAGACTTGATGGCAAATCTTTCGAAACCTACGCAGTTTTACTTTGTCTTCACGGAGGGATTGTCCATTTACTTGGATGATGCGGATTTTGGCAGCCAATTTATTGAAAAGCTGCTGAGACTATTTAAGGCCGGACACAGGATGCACTCCATTTTGCATTCCGATACCGCCGTGTTCGAGGCTTGGCATTTTCACAGACTTAAGCTAAACGTCCATCTCGAAGGATATGTCAGCACGCAATACTATAGCGATTATATGCGGCAGGGCAGCGAGAGAATACTCGCAGTTGCGGGGGATGAATACGCCCTTAAAGTCACAAGGGAGAATCATTTAGATGACAACAGCGCCCGCATAAGCATATATAGCAATCCTGAGTCAATAGCGGATGTCAATAGAGATATGCGCAAGTATATAATACGTGCTAAATCACAGACATACTATGGTTATTTTAGCAAGCCGAATGGATGGTTCAAAAACACTGTTGTTAAAAAGGAGAATCCCTGCCATTTGTTTACCCGTCTGCCTCATTTGGGCATAGCACAGCCCAATGAGTTAGCCGGACAGTTCACTCTTAGCGGGGATGAGCTTGCACACCTTAACCAAGAATTTCATCCTCTGACTCTGGATCCGTCGTACTTCAATGACGATACATCCATTCGCCATATTTTCTGCGAATCCGATATAGAGAACGCGCTTACTAAAGAACGCCATCTGTCTTATGAACTGTCAGCGATTTTGGGGCGAAAAGTATGGATGTCCAAGCAACAACTGAAGCAGCAACTTGAAAGAATCCTGTTCATGCTAAACACACGCCGAAACTACGAGGTATGCTTCTTAAGCAGCACTCAGTTTGCTGATCTCATGATGCAAATCGGAGTATGGGGCAACGAGGCTGCCATTAGCTGGATCGCGAACAAACCGGCACTGTCATGCAAGGATTATTTGCTTGTCACCTGTTTTCAGAATCTCTGCATCACAACTTGGAAAGACCTCCCCGATGAAACAAGAGACCCCACCGCCGCAATCCGCAAGTTGAAGCAGTGGGTGGAGGTTTGAGATTAGTAACTTTCGTACCCTCGTCTCCTGTCTTCTGCTGGTAGGCCTTGATATGTTGCACTTCCTTCTTTTAGCCTAAACTGCGAAATTAGCTCCTGCAGCATATCGGCCTGCCCGCTCATTTCCTCCGATGCAGCAGCGCTTTCCTCCGCTGTCGCGCTGTTTTGCGAAACGACCTGGGCTACCTGATCTATGCCAATGTTTATTTCGTTTATACCCTGCGTCTGCTCCTCTGACAATCTGGCGATATCTGTAATCAACCGATTGCTCTCGCTAATCCCGCTAACGATTTCATCGAGGCTGGCAGCGGTTTCACCCGCAATTCGCACACCCAAATTTGCCTTTTCAACGGAGTTCTCAATCAAGCCGCTAGTTTCTTTAGCAGCTTCCGCGCTCTTGGCGGCTAGGTTTCGCACCTCTTCGGCAACTACGGCGAAACCCTTGCCATGTTGCCCCGCTCTGGCAGCTTCAACCGCTGCATTGAGAGCTAAAATGTTTGTTTGGAAAGCAATATCGTCTATCACCTTTATGACCTTACCGATGAGACCGCTTGCCACATTAATCTCGTTGACCGCTCCCATCATGTCATCCATTTGCCTGCTGCCTTTTTCCGCGTTGTCTCGAATCGTTTGAGCAAGGCGCGCCGCTTTATCGGCTAATTCCGCATTAGATCTGATAGTCTTTGCAATACCGGAAATAGAACTCGACAATTCCTCTATCGATGCAGCTTGCTGCGTTGAACCGCTTGCCAAGGACTGCGCTCCATCGGATATCTGCCTAGAACTCCCCGAAACCAAATTGGTACTGCTATGAATGTCTATGAACATATCGTTCAAATCATCCACCATTTTTTGGATAACCTCGCCATATGAGTCCTTGTCGGAACGATGGACCACATTCGTGTCCAAATTTCCAGTAGCAACATCCAAAAGGGTGGCTAGTTTTCGTTTCATCATGTCAATCAGGGTAGCGAATGACTTTGATATTTCCCCAATCGCGCCTTTGCGATGGCTGGAACTCCCCACTTTCCGCATGGTTTCTTCATCCACATCGAAGTTTCCGGTTTTTGTCAGATTAGACATAAGACTAGCAAGGAAACCTATATCACTTTCAATAGTCCGGGTAATCATGAGCGGCAAAACGATGCATACTAGAAGAACAACGGCCACGAAGATGCCTATTGCAATAGCAACGCTTTTCGACATGCCCGTAATCTCGGCTTGCGTGTTTTCGATTATTTCATTAACACGTTTGCTTGTGGAGACAAGTTCGGAGCTTACACCTTCAAAGCTGGGCATGACAACCGAAAACAATTGCTCCCTTGCTTTATCCATTTCGCCTGAATCCACCAAGGCCATAACACTGCTGGCATTGTTATGCATCGCATTGTGAGGCGCAACGACCTGCGAGAGATGGGTTAGCATTATTGGGTCATCTATCTCATTTGCTTCGTCCCCGCGAAGCCACTGCCCCAGACTGCATCCTGTTGGGTCGAGAGATCCACCAAATTCAGACTCGGACAAAACGGCTTCCAATAAACCAAAAAACCATTTGTCATGCGCGTCGATTATTGATGAGATGCTGTGCATTTGACTGGAGGAACTCTGTAGTCCTTCCAAGCTGTCCGAGACTGTTCTGGTATACAGGAATGAAACAACTCCAAGAATCAGAGCAACCAAGGATATAGCTACGAAGCCAAAAAGCACTTTGTTGCGTATTGTCATATTCTTCAACTTATTCGCCCCCCATGCGGCAAGCCGCAGTTATCAGTTATCGTTGGTCATTGGTCAGCAGACGAGAGGGATGGGCTTTTTTTATGCACTCTATGAGAGTTGTAAACTGAGGTCAATTGAAAAAGTTTACTTTACCGGTATCCAGACAGTATTTTGCGCATACTATCTTTAGCGTCCCGTCCGCTAGAAACTTTTGCAAAACATCGCTCTTCGCTAGCTTTGCAGCCGTTGCCTTTGTGTTTTCATCCTCGCACTTGTCAAGGAAATTCGGGGTTCCTTCATCCGCGCCACCTTTACGCACGGCTTCGACAGATGGAGCAATCTCTTCCATAATAGCTCCTATGCCATGCCTGCGTTCACCTCCTGCGATCGTTGCGGTAACCGCTCCGCATCTACTATGCCCAAGTACAACGATTAATCGGGAGTGCAGAAAATCGACAGCATACTCCGCGCTGCCAATGACAAAGTCGTCTGCAATGTTGCCTGCTGTCCTCAAAACGAATAATTGCCCTATGCCCACATCAAATATACACTCAGGTGGTACCCGTGAATCCGCGCATCCAATAATCACCGCGAAAGGAGCCTGCCCTTTTTCCGCAAGCAATTTCCGTTCCTCTGAGATATTGTCTTTTACACATAACTCGCCTTTGACATAACGTTTGTTACCCTCCTTGAGCAGTTCCAAAGCGCGTTGCGGGTCCGTTCGTTCAAATAAATCCTTACGTATCATGCTGAATCTCTCCTTCTATAAAAAAGTTGCTTTCGCAACTATAATACATTTTGGGGAAACAATCATGACAAATCATAAAACAATAAACGACCAAGTAGCACAATGGCCCTTGGTCGATTGGTAGCGTGTTGCAGACAGCATTAGGAGTCGTCCGTGAATAAGTTGCGCAAGATTGCCGCCGGATTTTTGTCGTCAGGTGGAATGGGAAAACCGCAGGAATGCTTGCTGCCTTTCAAGGTTTTACCGTGCCACATGGCGGCAAAAAGGCAAGGCAAGATGTGCAAGTTATTCACGGACGGCTCCTTAGTGAACCACGACTGTTGTGCCGTTGGGGACGTTGTCGTGAATGAACCAAATATCGTCATCATACATTCTTATGCAACCGAGGCTGACCGGGAAGCCAATGCTATCGTCCACCAGTCTACTGCCATTGGTTGAATATATCCTTGAATGGAACGCATACCCCGAGCTGCCCCTAAAACGGACAACAGGCCTGACCATATACCCTGGGAAATACCAACCGCCTGTCTGCTTGTATGAAGTCGTCCAAACTCCGGGTGGGGTTCCCCTCCCCGGTTTACCGGTACCAACGAGACATGTTCTAAACAGCGCCCAGCTTCCGCCTTCTCGCTTGAAGATATTTACCCTCTGGTATGCCAGATTTATCCATAGGAGATACTCCGAATCGCTTGTGTAACCCTTGGCGTTAACCCAGACTTCCTTGTCAAAATCATCCAAATCGTTAGCAACGGCCCATTCGTACGTAAAATCGCCTTTATACCCCAGCGTGACCTCTCGCAGCACCCTCGGGGCCTCCATGCTCATCCAGTACTGCTTGCTATGGTTGTCCAACTTGACTGTGCTCTCGGCTGATATCTCCTGCCGCTCTCCCGTATCGGTTTCATACTTTATTACTGCCTTGACATTAGCGTTTTGAGACATATTGAAGCTATACTCGAACTTATGCGACAAGGTTGGGTGCGTTCCGCCCGTCGTCACCTCAGTGTCCAATATCATAACATCATCAACAAACCAGATAAGTCGGCAATCTTTGCCGGGTGCCGCGCCTTCGATTGACGCTGTGATGTTTAGGGTATTTCCAACGGGAAGGCTGCTTGGTGCGTTTAGGCTGAGGCTTGCACCGGCTAACCCAATGTCAACATACTCCCTCACGCTGTTATAATTGACATCAACCACAGTGTCTGGCCTGCGCAAGTAAAGTGTATCGACGATTCCTTTGCCACTAACATGCGACTCCGAACTAATGATATCCAGTTTTTGAATCTCTCCATCGACGATAACACGGCTTCCCCGCGCGTTCATCAGCAACAGGACACTGCCTATCTGCGCATCCTCACCGACATAGATGGTGTTGCCAAATCCCGATACGACAACGGAGTCTACGCTGTCCGTTATGGATATCTGCCTATTATTTCCAGTAATTTCAATGGCGGAGATACCTTCGGTCGTAACCATGCCGCGACCTGTTCCGACAACGAGAGTATCAATGACAGCATCATCTTTGGGCGCAATTGCAACATTTTCCGATTGCGTGGCCAGTGTCAGACGCTTTATGCTCGATGAGCCGCCTATCAGCAATGAACTAAGCTCATGTGAGCGGATAACAGCACTATTAGCGGTAATTCCGTCAAAGACTATGTCAGAAGCGGAGCAGTCAAACCAGACTCCTTTGTCGAACCTGTTACCGCATAACTCAGCGGGACCTTGGAGCAGCATCCCGACTTCATAATCCCCCATGACATCGGAAGCAGGTGAAAACCCCTCAATGATGCGGTAAACTACAGACACGAAAGAGGCGCGAGTCATAACTTTGTTCACTTCAAGCTTGCCCCCGTAGCCTGTGAGAAAGCCTTGGGAAACGAGTGAAGCCACTGCTTGCCGATTCTCGCCCAGTATTTGGCCTGAGTCTGAGAACTGGCGAAGCTTTTCGTAATTTGGCTCCGCTTCAATCAGTTGAAACGCTTCAGCCAACAGACGAAACGCATCTTGACGGGACAAATGGTGGGCGAGCGTTGCTTCGTTAATGAACCCCGATAGTCCCAGGCGAGAAGCTTTTGTGAGGAGTTCATCATACCATTCCCGGCTCGAAAAACTCACCTCGGGAGTTGCCTCAGTAATCTGAGCATCAAAAATCCGCAAAAGCACGGTCAACGCTTGGGCGGTGGTTATGCCTTCGTTCGGCAGGATATAGCCATCCGTGCCAAGCAGCAAGCCATCGTTATGGGCACGCCTTAAGTCGCCATACGCCCAATGCCCCTGAGCATCGGGAAAACTGCTAAACGAATCACTCGAAGTAGCAGCAGTCAAGGAAATCAGCAGTGTTGTGACTAATATCGTCGCGCAGATTAGCTTACTAACATTTTTCGTCATTATGCAACCTCCGAAAACCCGTTTGCGTTAAAAGCATTATAAATCGAATCACGTCATATTACAAGTGTTTTTACACATTAACAGATGAACTGTCACGCAATTTTCACTATTGATTCACGCTTTTCGGGTTGCGCCCTCGTTTACATTCTAGTATAATTTTAGGCAACAAAAAACCAAAGGATGGTTAAGTTATGGACAACATGCAAGGCTATAAGTTTATATCCCTGAATTATCTTTACGAAGGATTGATGCTCGACAAGGATATATACGACAGCAGCGGTAATTTGACTCTGCTTACGAAAAACACGGTTTTGACCCAGAACCATATACAGCGGCTAAAGCAATTAAAGGGCTTGAACCAGAATATCCGCGTTTCCATGTCCTTGCACAAGAAGCTGCTGGAAAATGGGTTGCCGCATATTTTCGAACAGAAATTCCTTGAAGAAAAGGTCGGGTACTCGCATGCATACTCGGAAACTGCGGATATGTTCCGCAATGTTGAGACATCGGGCGACGTCTCGTATGAGGAAGCCTCAGATTTGTCCGAGTCGCTGGAAACCACGCTCGAAAGCATAGACCCCGCTTTGATTTTTCAATGCATAAATGGGTACAACGACGTTGATGAGTATGTTTACCGCCACAGCATCAATGTTGCGCTCATCAACGGGCTTATGGGCAAATGGTTAAAGGTCGCTCCCGAGGATATAAGCTCTCTTGTTCTCGGAGGTCTAATGCACGATATCGGAAAGACGCAGTTGCCGCAAGACATCCTAAACGCGCAGCGCAAGCTGACCGCTGAGGAATTTGAAATAATAAAGAAACACTCCGAATACTCATATGACTTGATCTCAAAAAACAAGGATTTTAATGAAAGAATACGCGAAACCGCCCTCTATCATCATGAAAAAATGAACGGGAATGGTTATCCACGCGGCTTAGTCGCGGATAACATCCCGTATTTTGCGAGAATCACTTCTATATCCGATGTGTATGATGCTATGGTTTCAAAGCGCTGCTATAAGAAAGCCAACAGCCCTTTCATGATACTTGCCAATCTGGCTGATCAAAAGTTTTCTGAGCTGGATATGAGACTGGTCGAACTGTTTAGCAGAATGATGCCCTATGAGCTTGTCGGAAAAACAGTTCTGATGGAAGATGGTTCTTGCGCTAGAGTCAGGCATGTCGATCTGGACGACTTGGAATACCCGTATGTGGAGATAGACACTAACATATTTAAGGTAAGCGACGATAACCAATGCGTTTCAATGGTCACCGACGACATAGACTTCGATTTATCGAGCTTGGTATCTTAGCTCTGCGTAGCGCATCAGACTTTTCTGTTGTAAATTGGCTTTACGTGGTGCTTCCCTCGCAGCATTATTGCAAATGATGCAACTAGGCAGAGCGCGTTGAAGCCTACGACCACAGCGCGTATGGGGATAAGCTCCGCAAGCGCACCTGCCGACAACTGGCCGATTATCGTTCCCAGGCTCATAAACATGCAAAAAGCGCCGTTGAACCTTGCCCTTTTATCGTCGGGAACGTAGCTCTGCGTAGCGGATATGCGGATATTGTAGCTCGTGACACCGAGAATGCCAACAAGAAATGTCATTATGACCATCATGAAGACAGGTGTGAAGAGAAAAGCACCTTCGATAAAGCATATTGAAATATAGACAATCATTGCAATCATAAACTTATGGTCCTTGGGGTACTCGATCTTGTACTGAACTAAGCCACCTATCAACCGCCCGGCTACGAAACCACCCATGACCAATGTATAAAGCATAACGCCCAGATGCGGTGTATCTCTGAAATATGGAAGCATGAGGCTCTGAGCCGAATTTGCGAACATCATGAAAAAAAAGTAGCTTGTAATGACCAGCAGACCTTTCTCGCCTTTTATATAATTTACGCCCTCGCGAAAACTTGATTTGAACTCCTTGAAGCTATACCTCCCTGCTTGGCTGCGGAGGTGTGTTTCGTCTGCGCGGATTTGCGTTTCAAAACATGCAGCCACAAAGAAAGCCACAGCGGAAGCCATGAAAATCTGCGTGATGCCTACGTTTTCATAAATAAAAGCAGAAACGGGCAGCATAATGGTCGATAGGGGCATGATGATTGAAGAAACCGAGTATGCCTTTCGGTAGTTTCCTTCTGAAATAAGCACGGGGTAAAGGCTCTCGTATGCGACCATGTAAAAACCGTCAATTGTCCCCAGCGTAAACGATATGCATAGAAATACGATGTAATTGAAGAACCCGCCGCTTAGAAGGAAAAACAACGCTATGAATATTGCTGCCGATATGAAGTCAAGGGTGTAAATAGCCTTCCTGCGCGAAAAGCTGTCCAGAAGCGGTCCTGCAATGAGCGGTATGATTATTTTCGGGAAACAGAACACGACCATATACAACACAAAAAGAAAAACGGAATCGCTAAATTCGAGCACCATCAAGTTTATCGCAAATCCGGAGAGCGCATTTCCAAATATCGATATTACGGAACCAACTGTAAGTATCGTAAAATCGCGCGTCCAGAGCTTATCGGTTTTCATTGGTAACAAACTCCTTAACCCGCCCGTAGAGGCTTGGGTTTATCACAGCTTCGATTTCTATGAAGCCGTCCTTGTATTCCACCCTTACGACCGAGCCTTCTTTGTGCAGAGTTTCGACCAATCCGGCTCTGTCGTACGGCAGGTGGAGGATAACTTTCTTTTTTGCCTCGGATAGTGTTTCCTCGAGTTTTTTGAGTAGGGCTTCTATCCCCTGCCCTGTTTTTGCGGAAATCTCGAAGATAAACTCACCGCGCAGACGTATGTCGGCTGTGTACAGGTCGCATTTATTATATGCTTCGAACCTCGGTGTATCGCCAGCTCCGAGCTCTGCTATCAATGCGTCCACGATGCCGGCTTGCTCCTGCCAATGTGGGCTCGATGCGTCGATTACATGAATCAGCAAGTCGGCGTACTTCAATTCCTCCAGCGTTGCTTTAAAGGAATTTACAAGATGATGCGGCAGTTTCCTGATGAATCCGACGGTATCGGACAGAAGCGCTTCTTGCGTGTCGCTGACTATCAGGCGGCGTGTTGTCGTGTCCAGCGTGTCGAACAACCGGTTTTCAGCCTGTATGCCCGCGCCTGTGAGGGTATTGAGGAGCGTTGATTTCCCTGCGTTTGTGTAGCCGACGAGCGCGATGACAGGGATGTTGTTTTTTTCCCGCAATCGCCGCTGTGTATCGCGAGTGCGGATAACCTCTCCCAGCTCTTCCTCAAGTTTTGCTATCTTGCGGCGTATGTGACGGCGGTCTGACTCCAGTTGCGTTTCGCCCGGCCCTCTTGTGCCTATTGGGGCGCTTGTGCCTGTTTGGGATGTGAGGTGCTTCCACATGCCTGTTAGCCTTGGTAGCAGGTATTTGTACTGCGCGAGTTCGACTTGCAGCCGCCCTTCGCGCGTTTTTGCCCGCCCTGCGAAAATGTCGAGTATCAGCGACGATCTGTCTAGGACACGAATCCCTAAGTCTTCTGTGAGCGCTCTCATCTGAGATGGCGATAGCTCGTTGTCGAATACAGCGAGAGTGCATTCGTTCGATTTCACCATTTCCTTTAATTCGGCCACTTTACCTTCACCGATGAATGTACGCGGTTCCGGTGCGCGGCGATTTTGCAAAATCCTGCCAAGGCACACTCCACCCGCTGTTTCCAGAAGGGCTTCCAGTTCATCAAGGCTCTCCTCCGTCGACCTGTCCCCCGCCTTCATACTGTCAGCGGCAAGCCCCGCTATAATGGCATATTCCGGCTCACTATCTGTTTTGTTTTTAGGCTTATCAAGCATAATTTCTCCTTTAGAACAAAAACCGTCCGGGTTCACGGGATGCCCGCCAAAAACAACGATTCATCCGTAGCGGCGGCATTCTGCCGCCAAATAATGCCGGTTTACGGTGATACATAGTGGAATCTGTAGCAAGTGGCGGCAGAATGCC
>Ga0099364_10007627_pt1 | contig 15397 bp, 10 predicted proteins | sample TergutTh196P3_FD_73070 | JGI IMG/M metagenome (GOLD analysis project Ga0099364, IMG submission 73070) | Microcerotermes parvus P3 segment gut microbial communities from Pointe-Noire, Republic of the Congo - Th196 P3 | ecosystem: Host-associated > Arthropoda: Insects > Digestive system > Gut ... | reverse complement strand
TCAATTTCGAACAAACTCCATGGCCCTACTTGATCATCCGGGTCCAGGTCATTATCAATAATAAACTGCCCTGTATCGTCTTGATAATGCCGCCAGTAATAAACATAAAGCACCTGATATTCATCAGCAAATTGAATAAGCATTTTCTTAAGATCCATATACTCCTCTGTATATGTGTCTTCAATTGTATGATATTGGTCCAATTCTTCGGCGCTTAAAAAACCTGATGCTGCCTGGACTGCTGCCAATAAATGATTTTGGGTTGATTCTGTGATCATGACCACATGCCGGTTCATCTGAATATTAACAAACACCGATATCAAAAGCACCATAAGCGCAGAGATGAAGAACATGCCAAATATGAACCTAAGCCCAATGGCTTTTACAAGCGTCATTTTGGTGTTTGTTGTGCTCATTGTTTGCCTCCATGCATCGCGGTTATTATTTCCCTGCATGCAGCAAGAAAAATATCCATATCCTCATCGTTTCCTATGCTTACACGTATATAATCGGATATACGCTCTTTGTTAAAATGGCGTGCCAATATACCTCGTTCACGCAAGGCTAAAAACAATGCTTGACCTTTAATGCCGGAATAAGAAATAAATAAAAAATTTGCTTTCGATGGAACAATTGTAAATCCCATTGCCAAAAGAGCTGCGGCAGTTCTTTCTCTTGTATTTATTACTTTTTGATTTATTGTATCGTAGTACGCTTTATCTAAAACTGCCGCTGTTCCGCCTCTTATGGCAAGGGCATCCATGGTATAAGAATTAAAGGAATCCCGTACACGGAAAAGCCCTTCAATTAAATCTTCGCTGCCTATGGCGAAACCTGCACGAAGTCCTGCAAGGCAATGAGACTTGGATAGGGTATGTACAATAAGTATATTGGGATGATCAGTAACATAAGGTACAAGTGATTGGGCGCCAAAACTTATATATGCTTCGTCAACGATAAGTACATTGTTGTTGTGTTCGAGCTTCTTGGCAAGCTGCAGGAGCGAAGCAGCAGGCAGAACGCAGCCTGTTGGGGCATTGGGGTTTGGAAGTATTACACCGCCGGAATTGGAAGCTTTGGCATAGTCATCTATGTTAATGGAAAAATCTTCTTGCAAAGGAATTGTTGTATAGGGTATATCCCAAAGGTCTGCATAGACCGGATAAAAACTATAAGTAATATCGGGAAATAGTATTTCCGATTCAAAAAATGCTCCAAAGGCAAAGGCAAGCACTTCGTCCGAACCATTGCCGGGAAAAACCTGCGATACTTTAACGCCATAAGCGCCAGCAATTGCCTCTCTAAATTGCATACACAGCGGATCTGGATAGAGCCTTAGTCTATCACCCTTTGATAGACTGCTATCCCCTGATAATATATCTTCAATGGCGGTAATTACTTTTGGAGAAGGCGGATAGGGATTTTCGTTGGTATTTAACTTAATAAATTTCCTGTCCTGGGGCTGTTCGCCCGGCACATAAGGAATTAATTTTTTTGTCCTCTTGTTCCAATAGCTACTCATTTTTTATGCCGTCTGTCAAGTTCGTTTAACACTTCTGCAATATTTATATTTTCTCGGGTAATTAGGGCAGTTGCAAAATAAAACAAATCTGCTGCTTCCCAGACTTTTTCGCTGTGAGTTTCTGCCGTACATAGTTCTTCCGCCTCTTCCATGATTTTTTCCCGGACAAGCTTGTCGTCCAGGGTAGCAGTATAGGAACCGGGTTTTGGATTATTAAAGCGTTCTCTTATTACCGATTGCAGATATTCAAGGCTGTACTGCCTGTTTAAGCCAAAGCAAGACCATGACCCTGTATGACAGACTGGGCCGGCAGGATCAACGATGGCAAGCAGGGCATCTCTGTCACAATCTGCCCTAAAGCGTATAAGTTCCAGAGTATTGCCGGACTGCTCGCCTTTCATCCACAGTTTATTTTTTGTCCGGCTAAAAAAACAGAGCTTTCCCCGCTTAAAAGTTTCGCTAAGCGCTTCCCGGTTTGTATATCCTGTCATTAGTACCTGGCCATCTGCAGCTTGAGCAATAACTGGTATTAAATCTCCGGAAAAATCTGCTGTCTTTTTCCAGTTTAGGGAAGAAATAAATGCATCGGCTAAATTAATTAAACCCTTATACAAAGCCATGCCAAGCTGTACATCACATTTTAAGGCGGCAAGGGCTTGTATTTCTTCCAGGCTTGTAATGCCCCCTGCTGCAGTAATTCTGGTTTCATAAGAAGTATTTTGTATCGCAGTAACAATTTGTTTCACCGGTTCCATGTCGATACCTGACATGGTTCCTTCCCGGTTTACACAGGTAAAGAGCAATTCCGAAGCATACATAGCCGCTTCCTTTGCTGTTTCAATAAGCGGAAGGCCTGTAGAAGTCTTCCAGCCGTCTATGGTAATTTTATAACCGCCAGTACATGTACGAGCGTCTACGGCTATAATTATTCGTTCCCGGCCTATAGCTTTTACCAGCGTTTCCAAAAAGGGTTTATTAAGTGCAAACTCTCCGTTTTCTTTTCCTATACCTTTCTTTTCGGGGCTGCGAAAAGCCAATGAACCTATAATTATTTTCCGCGCTCCAAGACTAACAAGTTCCTTTGCCTGTTCTGCATTTTTAATGCCCCCCCCTACTCTGCATTCAGCTTTACCAAGCAGGGTTTTAATTAATTCGGTATTATTCCCCCTGCCCATGGCAGCATCGAGGTCTATTATTGCTACTTCGCCATAACGGTCAAATTCTTTTATTAACTCTTCGGGATTATCCTGTTCCAGTACCAGTTCGGCACCCTGTTTAAGCTGTACTACTTTGCCGCCCTGCAGATCGATGGAAGCAATTATCATCTTACTAAAACACCTTTTTGCTTAAGATAATCTTTAATATTGCTTATGGTTGTTTTTCCAGAGTGAAGGAACGAGGCAACCAGTGCAGCATCCGCCCCTTTAAAACTGTGCGAACCAAGAAGTACATCTGCAATCTGTTCCAGGCTTCCTGCACCTCCGGATGCAATGACCGGCACATTTACTGCTCCAAGTATTGCCTCAATTAATTCCAGATCGTAGCCTTTTCCTGTTCCGTCGGCATCTATGGAATTAAGAAGTATTTCTCCTGCACCCAGCTCTACTGCATCTACTGCCCAGCAGACAGCATCCATCCCTGTATCATTTTTGCCGCCGCTGGAAAAAGCATGCCAGTATAAAGGACCTGTAGCGGCATTATCAGCAGTTTTATTTACTCTGGCCGCATCTATAGAAATAACAACAGATTCTTTTCCGTAAGCTTCTGCCATTTCTCTAAGCAATTGCGGACGCTCAAGCGCCGAAGAACAAACAGAAACCTTTACTGCTCCTGCATTCATTAAATCACTCATATCCTGTACACTCTTTATTCCGCCGCCGACACAGATTGGAATATTAATTTCTTTGGCAATTTTTGAAATTAATTCCAAAAATGCAATACGGCCGGTACCTGTTGCATTAATATCAAGAAAAAACAATTCATCGGCGCCGTCATTATAATAACGTCTGGCTAATTCAATTGGATCTCCCATATCTATCAAATTTTTAAATTGTATTCCCTTTACAACTCTTCCGTTTTCAAAATCAAGACAGGGAATGATTCGTTTTACTTCCATGGTATAGTTATTCTAGTAGCTGTCAATTATTTATACAAGTATGCCCTTTGTAGAAGGAATTATTTCTGCAGCCCTTGGATCTATTTCACAGGCCTGCCTCAGAGCACGGGCAGCCGCCTTAAAAAGAGCTTCGATCTTATGATGATCACTTCTGCCCCGGAGTATATCCAGATGCAGGGTAAGCGTTGCTGCTGTAACAAAGCCCTGCCAAAAATCTTCTATGGTATCGGTCTGGAATGAATGCTGCTGCCGATCTGTTTCAATATCCTGTTCCATTAAAATGGGTGTACCGTCAAGCTTGGCTTCAAAAACCAAAAAGGAGCGGCCGGAAACATCAACTGCTGCTCTGGCCAGGGTTTCATCCATGGGGTAGGTACAGGAACCACATCGGCTTATGCCTCTTCTATCCCCCAGGGCTTTTGCAAAACACTGACCAAGGACAATACCAGTATCTTCTACTAAATGGTGCTGATCTATATCCAAATCCCCTTTTGCTTTAATATCCAAATCAAAAAGACCATGTTTGGAAAAGGTCATTAACATGTGCTTCATAAAACCTATAGGATAATCAAACTTCGAATTTCCGCAGCCGTCCACATTCAGCATTATTGTTATATCTGTTTCGCTGGTAGTCCGCTTAATTTCTGCCTGTCTCACTTTTACCTCTTAAATCTATGGCACTACTTTACGCAAATCATATTCTACAATATCACCGGCACCGAGTTTTTTTAAGCGGGGAATAAGATCGGGGATATCGCTTTTTTTAACGGCAATTTTAACTGCATAACCCCTGTCACCGTAAAGCGGAGAGACAGTTGGACTGCGCATTGCAGGAAGCGATGCAGCGGCTTCTTCAAAGCAATGTTTTGGAAAATTCATTTCCAGCATTACCCGTTCCCTGCCGTCCAATACAGCCTTAAACAGCATATCAAGTTCTTCTATTTGTCTTTTCTTTTTACTATCCTTTAATGCAGTTTTGGAAACAACAAAACGGGTTGACGATTCCATTAAGGTATCTACAACTCGAAGACTGTTTACCTTAAGGGTCTGCCCGGTAGATGTATTGTCTATAATCATATCTGCATCGTCGGGAGGAAATACCTCGGTTGCTCCGAAAGTACGAAGCAGACGGTACTTGTAACCCTGTCTGTCAAGCCAGTCTCCGGCAAGTCTAATATATTCTGTGGCAACAACAAGCTTTTTCTGTTTCAGAGTTGCATTGTCCAAAGCCTGGGGCACTGCTGCAACAATAGTTACTTTGTCAAAACCCAAATCGAGTACTTCTTCCACATCTGCACCGCTCTCCCGTATCCAGTCTATACCGGTAAAGCCTGCATCATGACTGCCCAGTTCCAAAAGTTCTCCGACATTTTGAGGTTTCATAATCTTGATATCAAGCCAGTCAGAAACAAGCTGGGGTCTGTATGTTCTGTCTGTTATACTTATTTGAAACCCTGCATCACTAAAGAGTTTAACAACATTTTCAAAAATACGCCCTTTGGGAATCAGAACTTTTAATTTTTCCATTGATTCATTCTTCGGCTTCTTCTGCTTCCGGTTCTTCAGCTTTATCAACTGCGGCATAAACCTCTTCTTCTTCCAGGGCTTCAAGTTTACGCTGTTCCAGAATTTCCTGCATTTGTATATCCAGATCGTAGGAATCTTCGTCAAAAAGTTTGATATCACGGTACCGTTTCATGCCTGTTCCGGCAGGAATGGGGTGACCGATAATAATATTTTCTTTTAGACCGCGCAGTGCATCGGTGGAACCGGCAATAGCAGCATTGGTAAGGACGCGTGTGGTTTCCTGGAAGCTGGCTGCAGAAAGGAAGGAATCGATATTAAGGGATGCTTTTGTAATACCCTGGAACATTGGGCGGGCAATTGAAGGCTGGCCGCCTTCTGCCATTACCCGGAAATTTTCTTCATGAAACTTGTATTTGTCGACCATAGAACCGAAAATAAACCGGGTATCTCCTACTGCAACAATTTCTACTTTCCGCATCATCTGACGGATTATTACACCCACATGTTTATCGTTAATTGACACACCCTGGAGCCGGTATACCTGCTGGATCTCGTCCATTAAATAACTTTGCAAGGTTGCTTCTCCAAGGATGTGCAGAATGTCATGGGGATTAATTGCACCGTTACACAGCAATTCTCCTGCTTCTACAGTATCACCGTCCCGTACCAAAAGCCGTTTGGTCATGGGAATAAGATGTTTATATTCCCTGCCAAAAGCATCCTGAACAATGACAACCCGTTTGCCTTTAACTATGCCCTTAAAAAATACTGTTCCCTCTACCTGAGCCAATACCGCAGGATTTTTTGGTTTACGGGCTTCAAATAATTCGCTTACACGGGGCAGACCCGAAGTAATATCCATGGCCTTGGCGCTTTCCTTAAGAGTCTTGGCTATAGTTCTGCCTGCATTAATTCTTGTCCCTTCGTCAACCAATACATAAGCACCACCGGGAAGAAAATACGAAGCTGCTTCGTTTCCTTCCTCGTCCACAATGGTAATTTTTGGCTGTTTGCTTTCCAACTGGAATTCGGTTATCCTTTTTTCTATATTTCCCGTATCTTCATCCACCTCTTCCTTAACTGTGGTACCAGGAATAATATCGTCGTAGACAACGGTTCCGCCTGCTTCGGCAATAATAGGATCGCTGAAAGGATCAAAAGCAGCGATGGTTTTTTCCGCTCCCACAAGCTCTCCCTTTTTAACCAAAAATTCCGAACCATTGCGGATTTCGATTTTTTGATCCGGCCCTATAAGCAGCAATATATTTGATTTTGAACGGCCCTCTCCTTCCAATACCAGAGCATAGGCAATTTCCGGCGAAAGAATTTCTTTGGCGCCGTGTTTGTATAAGGGTTCTCCACGGATAATCCGCTTGCCGCTTTCTACCAAAAGCTGATCTTTAGATTCGAGCTTGTATTCCCGCATTACCTTGTTAATTATTGCATAACCGCGGCGTGTAAAGAGCCTGCGTCCGTCTTCCAGTTCCACATGGGAACCGAATATTTCACGGATATATACGGGAAACTTAAAGAAAATTCTGTTTTCTTCGCTTACTTTTGTAGCAACGCCGCCTATATGGAATGTTCTCATGGTAAGCTGAGTTCCCGGCTGGCCTATGGACTGGGCTGCAATGGTTCCAACCGCTTCTCCAATATCTACAGAACGGTTGGTTGCCAAATTCCTCCCATAACATCTTCGGCAGACTCCATGTTTTGCTTCGCAGGTTAGAACAGTCCTAATCCGCACCGATTCTACTCCTGCAGCGTCAATTTGGACAGCAATTTCCCTGGTAATATCTTCGTTAACATCGATGATAAGTTCTCCGGTAATCGGGTGTTTAACCCGTTCCAAAGTATAACGTCCCACAATACGATCCCGCAATGGTTCTACCAATTCTTCGCCGTCTTTAATGGCAGAATAATCAATACCATTAATTGTCCCGCAGTCATCTTCATTTACTACAACATCCTGGGCAATATCCACCAGCCGCCGTGTTAAATATCCTGCTTCGGCAGTTTTAAGGGCTGTATCGGCAAGACCCTTACGCGCACCGTTGGTTGAAATAAAGAATTCTATAACCGAAAGACCTTCCTTAAAGTTTGAACGAATAGGAAGTTCAATAATGTCTCCGGAAGGCTTTGCCATAAGGCCGCGCATTCCGGCAAGCTGACGAATCTGGTTGCGGCTTCCCCGTGCGCCGGAGTTTGCCATCATATAGATCGAATTAAAACCGTCTCTGTCCGTTTCCAATGTCTTCATTAGGATATTGGTTAGTTCATCGTTTGTTTTTGACCATACTTCCACTACCCGGTTATAGCGTTCTTCCTGGGTTATATGGCCCTGCCGCCATTGCTTTTGAATATCATCGACCTTTTTGCTGGCCTCTTCTATCATTGTTGGTTTTTCTTTGGGGACTAAAATATCGTCTACGCCTATGGTGGCACCAAAAACAGTGGCATACCTGTACCCTGTAGCCTTAATTGCATCGAGCATCTTTACAGTAGTCCAGGAACCTTTTTCGCTGAAAACATGTTCAATTAATGCCCGTAATTCCTTGTCCTTCATCTCGTAATTAATATAGGGAATGTCGGCAGGCATTTCTTCGTTGAAAATTAAACGGCCTACAGTGGTTTCGATATATCCATTGGGATTGGTATCTTCCATTTTGCCCAGCATCTTCCAGATTAGTTTCTTTGGAGATTTTACTTTTATTAACGCTTCCCAGTCCAAAGCATGCAAATCCACTGCCATTAATGCTTCATCGGCAGAGGTATAACGGCGGCCTGTACCTTTGGCATTTGCTTTTATTCTGGTAAGAAAATTAACGCCCAATACCATGTCCTGGGAGGGAAAAACAATTGTTTTGCCATTGGCAGGATTAAGCAGATTTTTTGTACTAAGCATTAAGGTCCAGCATTCCATTTGGGCAGCCTGTGTCAGCGGAACATGCACAGCCATTTGATCGCCGTCAAAGTCCGCATTAAAGGCATGGCATACCAAAGGATGAAGCTTAATTGCCTTTCCTTCTACCAATACCGGTTCAAAAGCCTGAATCCCCAGCCTGTGCAGTGTAGGCGCCCGGTTTAACAATACCGGATGTTCCTTTACTACTTCGTCAAGGATTGCAAAAACTTCCGGGGTCTCCTGCTCTACAAGGAGTTTTGCTTTTTTAATATTATATACAACATCCTTGTCCACGAGTTTTTTCATGATAAATGGCTTAAACAATTCCATTGCCATCTTTGTGGGAAGACCGCACTGCCACATTTTAAGATCCGGCCCTACGGTAATTACAGACCTTCCTGAATAATCTACCCGCTTGCCCAGAAGGTTCTGCCTAAAGCGTCCCTGTTTGCCTTTTAGCATATCGCTGATAGACTTAAGTGGTCTGTTACTGGCGCCTTTAACAACCCGCTTTTTCTTGGAATTGTCAAAGAGTGCATCTACCGCTTCCTGCAGCATACGTTTTTCGTTGCGTATGATAATGTCCGGAGCATTAAGAGTCTGGAGCCGTTTTAAGCGGTTGTTCCGGTTTATCACTCGGCGGTATAAGTCGTTTAGATCGCTGGTGGCAAAACGGCCGCCGTCCAACTGAACCATGGGGCGTAAATCCGGAGGAATAACAGGAATTACGTCTAAAATCATCCATTCGGGTTTGTTGGCAGAACTGCGGAAATTTTCTACAATATCAATACGCTTTAAAAGCCGCTTATTGCTCTTGGCGCCCTTTTCTATCATCTTGGCACGAAGTTCTACTGCAATTTCGTCCAGGTTAATATTTTCCAGCAAGGTCCGCACAGCTTCGGCTCCCATACCTGCAGAAAAACTGCCGCCATAACGTTCCTGGGCTTCGTAGTATTCTTCTTCCGATAAAAGCTGGTTTTTCTTTAAGTCGGTATCCCCTGCTTCTATAACTACATACTTTTCATAATACAATACAGAACGCAAAGCAGCCAAAGTTAAATCCAACAATAGACCCATACGGCTGGGAACTGAACGATAGTACCAGATATGGGATATGGGAGCAGCCAATTCTATATGGCCCATTCTTTCCCTGCGCACTTTGAAGTGGGTTACTTCAACGCCGCAGCGATCGCAGATAACACCCTTGTAACGGATTGATTTAAACTTGCCGCAGTAACATTCCCATTCCTTGGTTGTCCCAAAGATTCGTTCGCAAAAAAGACCGTCTTTTTCCGGTCTGAGGGTACGATAATTAATCGTTTCCGGTTTTTTTACTTCACCGTATGACCAGGCACGGATCATATCCGGCGAGGCCAGTTTAATCATAATCGAATCAAAATCCTGAATGTCCCTCATGTATTACTTCCTTAAAAATTACTTCCCGACTTGCTGATAAGTTCATCGTCCCGTTCTGTCAGCGGGATCTGCTTGCCTTTAAGATCGTAAATGGTCATGTCCAGCGCCAGTCCGCGCAGTTCCTGAACCAATACGTTAAATGATTCAGGGATACCCGCAGTAGTAGAAGGTTCTCCCTTTACAATTGCCTCGTACACCTTGGAACGGCCGGTCATATCGTCCGATTTTATCGTCAATAGTTCCTGAAGAGTATTGGCTGCTCCATAAGCTTCCAGTGCCCACACTTCCATTTCTCCCAGCCGCTGACCGCCGAATTGAGCCTTGCCGCCCAGGGGCTGCTGTGTTACCAGTGAATAAGGTCCGGTAGACCTTGCGTGCATTTTATCATCAACAAGATGATGAAGCTTAAGAAAGTAAATAATTCCGCAGAATACCGGATTAACAAAATATTCTCCGGTCTGTCCGTCTCTAAGCCTCGTTTTGCTGGTAAGGGGAAGCCCCGCTTCCTTTAGTTTTGCTTCGATGTCTCCGGCAGAGGGAGATTGGAAAACCGGAGTAGAATACCATTCATCCAGGGTACTGGCTGCCCAGCCAAGCTCCGATTCCAAAAGCTGCCCTATATTCATACGGGAAGGAACTCCCAGCGGCGTAAGACAAATATCCAATGGAGTGCCGTCTTCCATAAAGGGCATATCCTCCTCCGGCAGTATCTTGGCTACAACGCCCTTGTTTCCATGGCGGCCTGCCATTTTATCCCCTTCCCGTAGTTTACGCTTGGTTGCAATAAGAACTTTTACCAGTTCATCCACACCGGGATTTAAGTCATCCCCTTCCGAGCGTTTTAAGCGCTGAATATCAATAACAGTTCCTTCAATGCCGTGGGGTACACGGAGCGATGAATCCCGTACTTCCTTGGCCTTTTCGCCGAATATGGAATTAAGCAGTTTAAATTCCGGGGTGGTTTCTGTCTCGCTTTTGGGTGTTACCTTGCCTACCAAAATATCACCCGACCAGACCTTGGCGCCGACTATGATAATCCCTTCGGCATCAAGGTTATCCAGGCTTTTTTCCGATGTATTGGGAATATCTCTGGTGATTTTTTCCAGACCAAGCTTGGTTTCCCGTACTTCGGTAATAAATTCCTTGATATGTATAGAGGTAAACATATCTTCTTTTACTACCCGCTCGGAAATAAGAATCGAATCTTCATAGTTATAACCGTTCCAGGGCATAAACCCTACAAGAATATTCCGTCCTAAAGCAAGTTCGCCGTCTCTGGTAGCCGGCCCGTCGGCAATTACCTGCCCGGCAACAATTTTCTCTCCCTGCTTTACGATAGGTCTTTGGTTATAGCAGGTATCCTGGTTGGTTCTTTGATACTTTATAAGCCGGTACAGATCCAGTCCTTCGGCAGTTGTCTGAGGGCCGGGATTTGCTTTACTGTCCGGCTTAATAATAATTTCGCAGGAACTGACACGGTGAACAGTACCGCTCCTGCGGGCTTTTACCAATACTCCGGAATCATAAGCACATTTTCCTTCCATGCCGGTTCCTACCCGCGGCGCTTCGGGAAAGATAAGCGGTACGGCCTGACGCTGCATATTACTGCCCATAAGCGCCCTGTTGGCATCATCGTGCTCCAGAAAGGGAATAAGAGAAGCAGAAACAGAAATAATCTGCATGGGAGAGACATCCATATACTGGATATCCTCCGGAGAACGTGTGGTATAGTCTCCCTGGCGCCGGCAGGATATCTGATCATCTGAAAAAGTTCCATTATCATTAAGCTTGGCCGAAGCCTGTGCAATATAGTAGCGGTCTTCGTCCATGGCAGATAAATATTCTATGTCCGAGCCGGCTCTGCCTTTAACAACCTTGCGGTAGGGAGCTTCCAGAAATCCATATTCATTTACACGGGTAAAATTTGCCAATGAGACAATAAGCCCGATATTTGGACCTTCGGGGGTTTCTATGGGACACATTCTTCCATAGTGGGTATAATGAACATCCCGTACTTCAAAGCCTGCACGATCTCTGGAAAGACCGCCGGGCCCCAAAGCATTAAGCCGCCGTTTGTGGGTAAGTTCTGCCAATGGATTTACCTGATCCATAAACTGGGAAAGTTGGCTGGAGCCAAAAAATTCCTTAATTGCCGCTACTATTGGTTTAATTGAAATCAAGTCCTGCGGCCTAATTGTATCGGTTTCCTTCAGGCTCATTCGTTCTTTGGCGATCCGTTCCATACGGCTAAAAGCAACTTTCATTACATTAGCCATTAGTTCTCCAACCGAACGTATACGGCGGTTCCCCAGATGATCAATATCATCTATTACTTCATCTCCCACAAAGACCTTGATTAGGTGTTTCATGGTTGCAATAACATCCTGCTTGGTAAGGGTATGTTCTTCCAAAGCCTTGGGATAGTTAAACTTTTTATTAAGTTTATAACGGCCAACCCTGCCCAGATCATAACGCCGGCTGGCAAAGAACATGCTGTTTATATCCTTTTCCGCTGCTTCTACAGTAATTGATTCTCCGGGCATTAATACAGAATAGACAGCAGATAATGCTTCTTCCTTGGATGGTTCGTCCCGGGATGCATCGGCTTTGACAAATTTGATTTCTTCCCGTTCAAAACAGTTAAGCAGTATGGGTGAGTTAAGAGAAGCCTGATTTTCAAAATCAATTACTTCGATGGAAGAAACCTTGTTGGCAAGCAGTTCATCTACATTGTGTATTTTTTCTCCGGTTTGATACAGCCTTTTCTTTCCTTCCACTATAGTATCCGGAAGGGGAGTATCGCCGGCATCTGCATCTGCTTTTACCCAGACAGGCGATGCCAGTATTTTTCCGGTGATTTTTTCTCTGGTATTTTTATCGTCTTTAATTTTTATGGTTTCTACAGAATAAAAAGCCCGGATTATTTCTTCTCTTGTGCTTATACCTAAAGCCCTTAAAAAGATGCTTCCCAGAATTCGCTTTTTTCTGTCAATTTTTGCATAGATAAGTTCGCGTTTTTGGTCGATTTCAAATTCCAGCCAGGAACCGCGGTACGGAATAATACGGGAAGAAAAAATTCCCTTCTCATGGCTGAAGATTACACCCGGTGAACGGTGTATCTGCGAAACGACAACTCGTTCAGCTCCGTTAATAATAAAAGTTCCCCGCTCGCTCATTATGGGAATATCTCCCATATAAATGTCTTTCTGCCGAATTTCTCCGGTCTGCTGAAAGATAAGGTTTATCCGTGCTTTAAGGGGTACAGAATAGGTAAGGCCTTTCTGCTTACAGTCCATTTCTGCAAATTTAATATGGTCTTCGTCCAGGGTATAATACTCGTACTCCAGCACCATATCTCCGTTGGGACTTTCGATGGGGAAGGTATTTCTAAAAACTTCTTCCAGCCCCTGGACAAGCGGGGCTTCTCCGGCTCTAACTCTGGAACGCTGAAGAAAGCGCTCGTATGATAAAAGCTGAATATCTATCAGGTCCGGCATTTCCAATACATCGCGAATATCTTTTCCGGCATTGGATCTTTTATTATCTTTTCTTTTTTTTACCATTCCCGCCCTCACTCATAAAAAATTAGATAAAAATAGTCCGCAGATATGACTCTCCCGTAAATCCTTTTCTGGGATTTTTCGGGAAGAGAATAAAGCTACGGACTTTTTTATCCTTCAAAAATACTCATTCCTTGGAAAACAGTACCGTCCAGCAGAGCTGTACATACTACTCAATTACCACTGTGCCGCCTGCGGCGCTGACCTGATCCTTAATTTTAGCAGCCTCGTCCTTCGAGACGCCTTCCTTAAGTGGTTTGGGAGCTCCTTCTACCAGATCTTTTGCTTCTTTAAGGCCAAGACCCGTTACTGCACGGACTTCCTTGATCACCGGAATTTTCTTTGATTCATCAAAAGCTTTAAGAATTACAGTAAATTCTGTCTGTTCTTCTTCTGCTTCAGCAGCAACCGCAGCGCCGGGCGCCGCAGCCGCTGCAACCGCAACCGGTGCTGCAGCGGACACGCCAAATTTTTCTTCCATGGCTTTTACCAGTTCGGAAACCTCCAAAACTGACATAGAAGCAATTGCTTCCAAAATTTCTTCTTTTGTGGCTGCCATATTATCTTCTCCTTAAATGGATTTTGCATTTCATACGAAACGCTATTATTAAACCTACAGGGACAGCAGCATCCGAAGCCTGAAGGTTCTAATACTTACATAATGGATACAATAGCCGCTTAAGCGGCACTTGCACCCTTTTTATCGGCAACTGCCTTAACAGTACGCACAAGCCTTGCAGGTATATCATTTAATGCGGCTGTTATATTTCTGGCAGGTGCGTTCATCACCGACATAAGCATGGCAATAAGTTCAAGCTTGCCGGGCAGTTTGGAAAATGTTTCCACTTCTTTACCGGTATATACCTTATTGCCTACCAAACCGCCTTTTACCTTAAGGGTTGGTGCTTCTTTGGAAAAATCAAGCAGCATTTTTGCTATTTCGTTGGAATCCCGGGAAGCAATGGCTATGGCAGTAGGACCAATTAGGAAATTGGATACATCCGGCGCATTAAGTTCTTCGAATGCTAATTGGGCAAAATTATTTTTAACAACCTTAAAAGAAGCTTCCTTGCCCCGCAGTTGTTTACGCAATGCGGTAATCTGCTCTACTGTAAGCCCCCGGTAATCTGCAAAAATAAAGTCCGGCCCAAGAGTTGCTGCTTTTTCGTCTGCGCTAAATGCTGTTTTTAATTCTTCAACAGCTTTAGTTTTATATTTCTGTACTTGCTTGGCGATAATGGCCATATATTACTCCTTCGTTAAGACTCGTCTTTATAGCTAACCCATACTCCGGGTCCCATGGTAGAGGCTACCGATATGGTCCGTATATACTCACCTTTAAGGTCAGCCGGTTTTTTTCGTTTAACCTCTGTGATCAGCGTTCGGATATTTTCTGCAACTTTTTCGCTGTCCATGGAAACCTTTCCTACAGCCAGATGCACTACTCCGGTTTTGTCCGCACGGAATTCTACCCGTCCCCGCTTAAGTTCTGCAAGGGCGCCCTTTAGATCAAAGGTAACTGTTCCGGTTTTGGGATTGGGCATAAGACCTTTTCGTCCCAATACCATGCCAAGTTTTCCTACATCTTTCATCATATCCGGCGTAGCCACTGCCACGTCAAATTCTGTCCAGCCGCCCTTGATTTTATCGATCAAGTCATCGGCACCGATAAATGCTGCCCCTGCATCCTGGGCTTCCTTTTCCTTTTCGGGTTTGCAAAAAACCAATATTTGCTTTTCACCGCGGAATTGATTGGGAAGCACAACAGTATCACGGACTGTTTGGCTTTTCTTTAAATTAAGCTTTATCGAAATATCCACTGTTTCGTCGAATTTTGCATATGCCAGCGTTTTTACCGTATCCAAAGCTGTTTTAAGCTCCAAGGCAGCTGTCATGTCGTATTTTTTTATACTTTCTCTGTACTTTTTGCCCCGTTTCATGATTCCACCTCCACACCCATGGATCGGGCTGTACCGGCAATAATCTTTGCTCCTCCATCAAGATCGTTGGCTGTAAGATCGGGCATTTTTTGTTTGGCAATTTCTTCCAGTTTGGCTTTGGAAATTTTACTTACCTTTAGCTTATGAGGTTCTGCAGATCCCTTTTCAAGGCCAATTGCCTTTTTTATCAATACTGCCGCCGGGGGAGTTTTTAAGATAAACGAAAAGGACTTATCTGCATAAACGGTTATTACTACAGGAATAGTAAGTCCCGGTTCCATTGATTTCGTCTTGTCATTAAATTGCTGGACGAATTGGGGTGCGCTGACGCCATGGGGCCCCAGAGCCGGCCCTACAGGAGGAGCCGGAGTAGCCTTCCCCGCAGGACACTGGAGCTTAATGTAGGCGGCA
>Ga0099364_10007626_pt1 | contig 15398 bp, 12 predicted proteins | sample TergutTh196P3_FD_73070 | JGI IMG/M metagenome (GOLD analysis project Ga0099364, IMG submission 73070) | Microcerotermes parvus P3 segment gut microbial communities from Pointe-Noire, Republic of the Congo - Th196 P3 | ecosystem: Host-associated > Arthropoda: Insects > Digestive system > Gut ... | reverse complement strand
GAAGCGTTGAGGGTAAAGGCGAGGCGATTATAAGTATCTTTACTGCCACGCACAATGCCATCTTCGTCCAAATGATTCAGGGCAAGATAGTAACTCCCCTTCTCATTGGCGCCCTGTGCTGCAATCGTATGCCGCTTCATAATTCCTCTGTTGAACGTAACATCAAACCAATCTGTGGAACTTACCCCGTCCCAGTTGCCATTATCAATCCAATTGATACGAATAGATTCGTCGGTTACAGTGGGACTTGATTCTTTCATCATAGTCACTGTTTCAGCCGCATTTAGCGTTTGTGGAATACGCACAAGACGGCTCAACGAATACTGGAAATCATAAGTAATACTACTTGTTCCCTGTCTGCCCGTTCTCGTTGTAACGAGAATAACACCGTTACCTGCTTGAGCGCCGTAGATAGCCGCCGAAGCAGCATCCTTGAGTACTTCTATTGATTCGATAATGTTTGGGTCAATAGCGCTCAAGTCACTTACGCGCAACCCGTCAACTATATACATCGGGTCTGACAGTTCATTTGACGAAAAACCCCTAACACGAATCACAGGCGCCGCCCCAGGCGATGCAGATGTCGTTATCATCTGAACGCCTGCTGTCTTGCCTTGCAGCGCTTGCTCGGCGCGGGTAATGGTGCGGTTCTCAATGTCGGCTGCCCTAATCTGGGATATCGCTCCCGTGATGTCGCTCCTCCGCTGCACTCCGTAGCCTACAACTACTAATTCGTCAAGCAGGCTGGCGTCGTCCTGCAGAACAACGTCCAAAACACCCGCTACAGCCGCCCTTTCGATGGTTGTGTAGCCCACAAAGGAGAACACTAATGTTGCGCCCGGCTGCACCGACAGCGAATATTCGCCGTCCGCATTAGTTACCGTACCGTTGCCTGTACCGCGCTCTATGACAGTCACGCCTGCCAAAGCATCGCCGATACCATCGGTAACTGTCCCAGATGTTCTTATCGTGCCTTGAGCAGATAAAAACATCACATTGAGTAAAAAGATGGAAACAAATATTACCCGCTTCTTAATCTTACACTTTATAAATATACCTTTTGTCATTTTGCAAAAAAATTTAGTTAAACATATCGCAAATTAAAAAACAATAATAACGAGCGGCTTCCTAATTTGTTTAACTTGATTTATCTATTTGATTAATATTTGAGGAAATGACAGATTAGAAAAACATTTGAACAAATAGGAAGGTGTTTTTTCAAAAAAAATGTCGCGGGGGTGATTTTTTTTGAAAAAAGTTGCAACATATTGCATTTTTATATTATCTTTCAATTCGTCTTTTCATATTAAAAATATTCATTTCGCCCAAAATATATCTGTTTCAACCATGTTTTAAGCATCGGGTCTTGAAGTTCTATTTCATTTTTAGAAGTCATGTCAATAATTTCGCGTTCGAGTAGGCTTTTTCGCAAGCGTGGAATAACCGACGAAGTACCCAGATTGTATTTTTTCAGAGTTTTTTGCGAACTTAACTGCTTTTCGCCAGCCAAAAGCGCTTTCAGGAATTGATGTTGCAAGGTAGACAGACTTTCGTATATATTGATAAACAGCAAACTTAAATGGTCTATAATATTTTGTTGCGCATTCATTACGTCTGTTTCCGTACATTCCTTACCGCAAAGCAACCAACTTTGTTGCGCAAGTTGCTGTACGTAATACGGGTGATTTTCGACAAGGTCTGCGATTAATTTTGCATTTTTGCGGCTTATTTTCTTTTGTGTTTCTTCAAAACGTTTCAGTATAAAATCCTGCCATACAGCGTTATCTATTTTTTTCAAAAAAATCAGGTCGCCAAATTTATAAAATGGCATTGAGGGGTTTGTAAAAATATCCAATAGCATGTGTCGTTTACTGCCGTAAATACAATATGCCGTATTTGAATGTTTTTGCCAGTTTGAACGCAATTTTCGCTGAAATGCCAATGGTTCGTCAAATTCTGAAATGCTCTGAAACTCGTCAATGCAAACGATTATGCGTATTTTTTTATTTTTTGCAATCCGCTCGGCTAAATTGAGCATATCGTCAACGCTTCTTTGCATTTCTTCCCATTCCAAGCCAAAAGAAATTTCGTAACTGTCTGCCGTAAAAGAAATTTTTGGAACGAAATGAGACAGAAACTGTTTGGCATTTTCTACCATCTCTTCCCATTTTGAAGCAGTGGCTTCAAAAACAGATTTGACTAACGCATAGTAAAAATCTTTTTCGCTACGTACATTAAACACATCTACAAAAGCAACTTTAATGTGCTTATTTTCAGACACAAGCAACTCGCCGACCTTGTTTACCAATGATGTTTTACCCCACCTGCGTGGCGATAAAATGGTGGTATTTGTGAGTGATAGAAAATTGTTCTTCAATTTTTCAACTTCCGCTTCACGGTCGGTAAACTCAACATTTTGAGCCATTTTTCCAAATATAAAAGGTATATCTTTCATGTAAAAATATATGTATAACAAATTTGCGACAAAAATAACGAACAAAATTGTAACTAACAAATTTATTACAAAAATAACTAACATTTTTGCAACTAACAATTTTGTCACATAAATACCTAACATTATTGTTACTAACAAATGTGTTACAAAAATAACTAACAATTTTGTTACTAACTAAATTGTTACATCTTCAATAAACGTTTTAGACAAACATTTGAACAAACAGATAAATGTATTTTGTTTATTTGATTTATCTTTGCAGCATGAATTTTTCACACATAGTTCTTTATATCAGGCGCTTAATCTTTTTGACGTTTTCCTTTGCGCTTTTTGCCTGTATTGATGGCGAGCAGAAGAAAGCGCAGTCATCGGCGTTTTTGAAGCACAACCTAAAAAAATCATCGGAAAAATCACTCCTCCGATGATTAAACAGCTTTTTCGTACCATAATGTTATTAACTATTTATGGTTTACGAAGTTGCTTCACGTCCACATGCACCCACTGCCAATTTTTCTTGTCTCTTTTGAAGTCGCCGAAAATTTCGATGACGTCGTCCGGTCCCACAGTCAATCCAAACCATTTGTCGCGTTTGATTTTGATGGCTATGTCGCCGGTAGCATCGCGAAAAACATAGCGGTCATGGCTGATTTGCTGGACAATATTCCCGCGCATAATCACGGGGGTCTTATTGCCAAACATTGCCGACTGCCCGACTGTAACAACAGCCGCCGGACCAGAAAAACCGCCCCAGCCTTGCACTACGCCCGGACCGGTAAAGCCGCCTTGAACTCCCGGACCCGTAAAACCCTGCTGTTGAGGGGGCTGTTGCTGCGGTACTTGTTGCTGCGCAACGGTACTTGTCGCCTGTTGAGGCGCAACTGCAAGGTGTGCAACTTGTTGAGACGATGCGCTCACGCCTTGTTGGGGTAACGTACTTTCGTCTTGTTGGAACGCTGAAAAACCTCCCTGTTGCGATGCGGCGTTTCCCCCTTGCTGGGCTATTACGCCTAATAATGCTGCAAAAAGGCAGCAAACACTGAAAATCACGTACTTTTTCATGATAAATCAATTTTAGTGAAAATTTTAATTAAACTTCTAATTGTCAAATATTTCGTATGCTCTATATAAATATTTTTGACGCTACAAAGATAGAGTTTGTTTTTGACATAAAAAAAATTTTTTCGCATTTTTTTTGATTTTTTTTCACAACAATTCACTCGCCTTCACTTTTACTATTGCAACCTGCTATGATATAAAGATTTGCCATTTGCTACTACATTTTAACATATGAAAAATTACCGACTGCCAACTATCTGTTTTACATCTATATGCACTAACTGCCAATTCTTCTTGTCTCTTTTGAAATCGCCAAATATTTCGACAACATCCTCTGTTACAACTGACAATCCACGCCATCTGTCCTGTTTTATTTTGATGGCTATTTCGCCGGTGGCGTCACGAAAAATATATCTGTCGTGGGTAAACTGACTGATAATATTTCCCCGCAATATCACACGCGCCTTGTCGGGCAACGTTGCTGATGCTTGAGCAACAGTATTTATTTCGGCTTGACCGAAAACTAAAAAAACGGGCGCTTGAGCAACGAAAACGACTTCCATAACTTCTTCGGTTTGTTCGACTTCAGGAATATCTTCCTCTTGTTCTACTTCGGCAACAAAATCGGTATGCCGGATAATAATGGTATCTTCAGCTTGTTCGATATCAATGTCTTCGGTTTGCTCAATATCAGTGTCTATTTCAATAAATTCGGCATCTATTTCAACTTCTTCTTGTTCGAAAAATCCGCCATCGACAAAACTTGCGTTTGCATTTGCAGAAAAATAGAAAAATGCGACCAAAAATACCGGTATTAACGCAACACTTCGGCACGCCGCTCCTAATCTTGACGTGTTTTTACTCATCATCAAAAATCTTCTTTTCAAAAAGGAAAAACTAAAATCGGACGCTATGCCTGTTTGCCCAACTTGCGTGATACAGTTAATCATAACCGTCTGATAGACAGGGATACATTCTGCATTGTTTTCGATAACAACGTGGTCAGCCAAAAACTCGTGATTTTGTCTGATTTTTGTTCTAAACAGGTATAATACAGGGTTAAACCAAGCGATGGCAATTAACAGTTCGACAAACAAAATATCCAAACTATGCCACTGCCTGACGTGCGCAAGTTCGTGAGCGATAATTTCGTCTGCCACCGTGCCATTGTTGTGGTCGTGGCGATTAATAAAAATGTAATGCCAAAAACTGTGAGGCGGAATTTTTTCGTCAATAAGCGCTAATTTTGCGTTGTGGTAGTCCATACAGGCGTTTTGATGTCCACAAACAAGCATCTTTCGACTGTATAGCGCCAAGCGAAAAAGAAAAAATGCAGCAACAGCAATATAGACAACCAATAACAGCAAAGGAAAATTTATTGTGAACGGCGAAAACGTAGTTTCTTCAATCTGTGTAAACGACTGACAGATTGAAATATACTCATCGTGTTCAGGCATCGCAGAATGTTCGAACAAATCAGAATTTACAGGTATCACGGAATGTTCAGACGTTTCAAAATTTTCAGAATTTGTATAACTAACCGTTTGGTCGAAATTTACGGGCGTCCTTACATTTTCGGAAATTGCGATATGCAACGGTATTTGCGGCATTTCAACGGAAGTGGTAGCAAACGGCACGCATATTGAAAAAACGAGACTGCCCAACAGATATATCCGTTTAAACCGGTGCATCCGTTCCTCTTCGAGCAACAATACGTAAAATGCGTAAAGCAATAGCGCACAGGCTGTCATGTTAAGAATGTATACTATCATTTTTTCCTCCTTTTTATTTCCTGTTCAACTATTTTTTTCAGGTCTTCCAACTCCGTTGCCGACAAATTGCCGGTAGCAGTGAAGAACGATGCAAACTGCAATGGTGAATTTTCAAAGAAATTTTTCACGATGCCGTTCAAATGTCCGCTAAAATACTCATCCTTGCTCACAATGGGGTAATATTGACGCGAATTGCCAAACAGCCGGTATCCTACAAAATCTCTGTCTTGCAGTCTTTTCAGCAATGTGATGACTGTGGTGGTAGCCGGTTTGGGCTCCGCGTAATGAACCATGATGTCCTTTAGGAAAGCGGTTTCGCATTTCCAAATGATTTTCATCAGAAGTTCCTCAGCATTAGGTAATTTCATACTAATCTATAATTTAATTTTTACTACTCTACATGTTTATTTTTGACGCTACAAAGATAGAGAAAAATATTTAGAAAAAAAAATTATTTTTTATTTTTTTTTGATAGAAAAGATTATTTTCTTTTCGGAAACCACCCTTTTTCAACACGTTTGCGCTGTTGGAACAGTTCGCCGATGCTCCAAAACGCTGAAAACGCCACCACTCCGCACGAAGCAGAAAGGATGACGTTGTTTATCAGCAAGGCGGTGGCAATCCCGCAAACGCCAAGCAGCAAAAACGCCCACCAGCATTTTACGCCAAAATAGTATTCACCCTTGATTACCAAAGGATGAAAAATGCCGATAATCAGGAATGTAACCAAGCCGATGATTATTCCGGTTAGATTGTGGGTTTCTATAAATTGCATCAAAACAGACATGATTGCTATTGTTCAGGAATTATGTTTTTTGTAAAAAAAAGCAAAGATAGCGCTTTTTTGGGAACTAACCAACAAACTAATTTTTTTTTGTAATGATGATATTTTTTTAGAAAAAAAGCATATATTTGCATTTTTTTCAAAAAATGCGTGTAATTATTGTTGCAGGAGGAGCCGGTTTGAGGTTGAACTCCGATATACCAAAACAATTTTTAGAAATATCGGGTAAACCTGTTATAATTCATTCTATTATGGCTTTTACCGATTTTTGCGAAGGGGCTTTGCCGGTAATCGTGATATGCCATTCGCAAATTAAAAGGTGGAAAGAGTTGTGCAAAGAGTATAATTTTTTGCTACCCCATCAAATAGTTGAGGGCGGAGCTACCCGTTTTCATTCCGTAAAAAACGCACTGTCGGCAATACCCGACGACGAAAAGGGGTTGGTTGCGGTTCACGATGCTGTGCGCCCATTAGTAAGCCGGCAAACTATAGTTAATTGTTTCAACGGGGCAACTAAATACGGATGCGCCGTGCCTGCAATACCTGTAGTAGACACAGTGCGTGAAGTTTATGACCTCAATAACAACAGGATGTTAAATCGGGCATCGTTGCGACTGATACAGACGCCGCAGGTTTTCGATGTCAAACTTCTGAAAAAGGCATATAATCAGGAATATACAGAAACTTTTACCGACTGTGCTTCAGTTTTTGAAAGCGCCGGCAACAAGATTTACCTTACGGAAGGAAATGTCGAAAATATGAAAATAACTACTGCGCACGATTTGATATTAGCTCAAGCGCTTTTGTAGTGGCTGCAGCAAGGTGCATTGCAAAATGTTTGATGTCTCGTCAGACAGGATGCAAAAAAGGGAGGAAATGCTCCTCCCTTCATTCTTCTTTTTGCCTGTTATGAGATTAATTAATAACCCGGGTTTTGTTCTAACAGATTATTTGCTCCCATCGCTTGTTCCGGTATCGGGAAACGGTTTAGGTAGTCGTGTCTTCGATTTTCTACCGGATTGTCCCACCACGATTCTGTGGTGAACTTGTTCCAGCGTATCAGGTCTGTACGTCTGCGTCCTTCGCCTATGAACTCTAACATCCATTCGTCTAACATACGCCATTCGTCGAGGTTAGCTGCTGTGACGGGGTTTGGGTCGCCGTCGGGGAAGTAGCGTTGACGCACCTGGTTGATAAGCGTTGCCGCTGCAGCCGAATTTCCGGCTCTCATTCTGCACTCTGCCAACATATAGTATACTTCGGCAAGTCTAAAAACAGGTATGTGCGGGTTTCCTAACAGGGTATTTTCTGACAGCCATGGTATGGGCGATGTCTTTCCCAAGCGTACGCCCGAAGCTTCTTCGCCCCAGCGCAAGCCTTCTCTGCCGTGGTCTACTTCTGCGCCCTGTTGTGGAAATATGCGCGCTATCTGGTCAACAAGGACTAACGTCTGAGTAGGTAATACTTGCCGGTTTCCGCCCATGCATCTGTCGCCTGTAACGGGATTTATTAACTCGCCGAAGTAGAACATTCCGCGCCAGTTGCCACCTCCTTCGTAGGCTCTAAGTTGCTTGCGCACATCTTTTTCATGGAACTTTGCAAAGGGACTCCCCAGACGGAACGTTCCGTTAGGACTTGGGTCGTCGCTACCCCATAAATATGATTTTCCGTTGACATCCAATGAGGGCACCAAACAGAAGCCGTTGTTACGGTTGCCTGCATTTGCGTTGCCCCAATATCCGTGCATGCCGTAGTGTGCTGAATGGAGTCCTACGCTACGCTGGCTTATAGCGTTGCGGCTGGGCACCGTCCAAATGTTTTCGGGCGAGCGGTCGTTGGTGAAGCCGAAAATGTTTGTCCAGTCATCATCAAGTTCATAAGCTCCGTAAACTCCTGCTATTATGTCTTCGCAAAGCTTGGCGGCATCTGCAAACCTGTCTTGACGTATATACGGCTGCGCATTAAAGTACAGTCGGGCTAACATTACCGCTGCTGCTGCCTGATTGACCGCTCCTGTTTCCTGGGCTCCCAGCGTGGTCTTTTGGGGCAGCTTGGGCAAGGCTTCAAGCAGCATTTCTTCTATGTGTTGAAACGTTTGGACATCTGTTGCCCGTGCTTTAATCGGGTCGTTGTTGGACGTGTAGAGAGGCACACCTCCAAAAAAATCTAACGAATGTAGATAAAAGAACGCTATTAGCGACTGTAATTGCATCAGTATTTCGTCGCGTGCTCCCTGATGAAACCCCAAATCATTGAAATCTACGAACTGGTCTATGTCATCTTTTGCGCTCAACGCCTGCGCTATGCCCATTGCTGAGGCGCGCCATGCATCGTTCAAACCGGGAAGGGTAGGCGAAAAGTCGTGATAGTAAATTCGCAAATATCCGCCTCCATCATACCAGTCGTTATAGCGCGAGGGCTTAACTATTTCGTCTGTACAATAGGTATTTAGACGTGAATAATTTGAGTGTGTTCCAGCATCAGCGATGAACCAAGCCCAATGCGTGAAGGGACGCCCCATGCGCTGATATACCTTAGCCTGAGTGTCGAAAAACAACGAGGGTGTAGATTCCGAAAAATATGACGGCTCAACACTACACGATTTGATAAGGGTAAAAACTACCATTATCGTTGCTATTGAAATAAATATCTTATACTTTTTCATTATTGTTAATCTTTTATTAAAGGTTTAAAAATTCATTTGAATACCAAAGGTAAATGTACGGGTTTGAGGATAAATCGTAGACGCTCTTTCAACTCCGCCTTCCCATCCGGTGATGTTAACTTCAGGGTCTAATCCCGGATATGAGGTTAAAGTCACTAAATTGTGTCCGGCAAAATACAGTCTGATATTGTCAATCATGGTGGTATAATTTCTCAAAGGTATGTTATAACCTAACGACAGGTTTTGAAGTTTCAGGAATGTTCCGTCATATACGAAATAATCGCTCGCTGTAGGACGTCCGGTGATATCGTAGTTTTTTCGGATAGCATCGTAGGTCATATTGCCCTGAGCAACGTTCTTAAGTCCGTAAAGTACTTCTATACCATTGAATATGTCGAAATTAACCCAACTTGTCAGCGTAGCGCTAAACGACCAGTTCTTGTAGGTAACATTGTGGTTCCATCCAATAATCGCCGAGGGCATGAAGTTCTTTTGATAAACACGGTCATCTACTCTTCCGTTATCGGCTAAAATAATATCGTCGTCGCGGTTGTATATCTGTAATCTTCCTTCATCGCTAATTCCGGCATGGCGGTATATAAAATAATTGCCTACTTCCGTTCCTTCTTCTATCCGGTGCACATTTTCTACCCAGTTGTTTATCCAAAAGCCGTTAATGAACGTTGCGTCGCCCCACAGGTCGCCTATGAAGGTTTTATTGTGGCTCAGGTTAAACGAGGTACTGTAGCGCGTGTCGTTGGTTCTAACAATATTTGCGCCAACTTCTATCTCAAAACCGCGATTTTCCATCGTACCGATGTTTTTGTACATCGTCGATTCGGTGTTTGGCGGCTGCGGAACCTGTACATTATATATAAGTCCTTTTATACCCCTGTTATACAGGTCGAACTTTCCGTAGAAGAGTTGATTGAATACCGAAAAGTCGATACCGATGTTCCATTCGTGCTTTTCTTCCCATCCTAATTCGTTGTTCACGTTCCTTCTCAGTCCGTATGACATCGCCCATGCACCTGTTGGCAGTAGCCAGCGCGTATCCGAGCCGTACATCCTGGCGGCATAGTCGGCATCGAAACCTTCATTTCCGGTTACTCCGTATGCTACCCTCACTTTAAGGTCGTCTATCCATGTGAGGTTTTGCATGAAGCTCTCAGACGATATTCGCCATCCAGCAGAAACTTGCCAAAAGATACCCCAACGATTTTGCTCTGCAAATTTGCTGGAGCCCTCTCTGCGTACAGAAGCGCTTGCCATGTACCGGTCATCGTAAGAATAGTTGAAGCGCGCAAATTGAGCAAACAAACGTTGTGTGATGCCCTTGTTTGAACCCATACCGGCTCTCCCCTCGGTCAGAAATGTTCCCTCGCCAATGTTCCAAAATCTTACACGGTCGTTGGTGAAGTTGAAATTTTCTGCCCAAAAAGATTCATTATTGCGCTCATAGTAACTATATCCTGCCACTGCGCTAATGGAATGTACCCCAAAGAAGTTGTCATACGACAGGTAGCCATCTGTATTAAACAGCTCTGTTTTGCTAAAATCAAGTCTCGCCTGTCCGGTACGTCCAGCTCGCAGCTCTTCGCGGGTAAACATGGAACGGTGCCTGTGCTGCTCCCATTGCCTGTTTTCATAAGCAATAGTGTGTCTGTATGTCAGCCCCGGAATTGGCAGTATGTTCAGCTGCAACGAAATATCGGGACGGAACCACTTGTCTAATCCGGTGTCAGTTCTCAACGCCCATTCACCCACCTCGTTCATCTCGGTATTGTCGCCGTCTGTCCAAATGTTCCAGCCTGTCTGACTGTCAGGGTCTCTCACTGCCTGAGTTGGATTTGCACGCATAATGCCTTCCACGGGAGGTCTGTTTTGTTGCCGCAACGCCTGACGGTAATTAACTCGTCCGGTGATGTCTAACCATCCTTCGAGCGTTTTGAAGTCCGTATTTATACGTCCGGCGTAGTCTTCGCGGCTGTCGCCCCTCCAAACGCCCTTGTTGTTGTCATACGTGAGCGAGGCAAATATACGGGCGTTCTCAGTGCCGCCTTGCAACGTGACCACATGACGATGTGATGTAGGGTTGTCGTTCAAGGCTTCGTCCCACCAGTCGGTGCTGTGTCCCTCGTCGTTCTTTGCGCCTCCGTAGGTTGCCACGTAGTCGTCGCGATTAAGCATATCGGGCTTACCAAACGGTTGTTTGAAAATCAACTCGCCGGTATAACTCATCCTCAGCCTGCCTGCCTGTGGACGTTTGGTGGTTATCAGTATCACCCCTCCGGTAGCCCTTGTTCCATAAATAGCTCCCGCAGAAGCATCTTTAAGAATGTCGATAGACTGTATCTCTTCCTGAACAAGACTTCGTATGTCGCCTCCCGGCATACCGTCAATGACTATCAGTGGCGCGCGCGATGTATTGATAGAAGCCATACCGCGCAACTGGTAGGTGTTGTTATTGCCGCTGGTATTAGGGCTTGAGGTGCCGCTAATTACCAAACCGGCTACTCTGCCTCGCATCACCTCGGCGATGGTACCTCCGCCAGAGCCTACCGGCAAGTCGTTCTCAGACAGAGATGTTATGGAACTCGTTACCTGACGTCTCTGCAAGGAACCGTAACCGATAACTACCACTTCGTCGAGCATGGAAGCGCTCTCACTCATCGTAACATCGATAACACGCTGATTGCCAACAACGATTTCCTGAGTCTGATACCCCACAAATGAAAAAATTAAAACAGCATCTTCGTTTGCAACTGCAATAGTGAATCTGCCGTTGTCATCGGTAATCTGTCCGGTATTGACGCCTCTAACCCACACATTTACACCGGGTAAAGCGCCTGAAGCATCGGATACGGTACCGCTGACAGTGAACGATTGCGCGTTCACAGAGTGCGCAAATAGAAAGACTGCGCAAAAACTAAATATAAACTTTTTTATTAAATATTTGATACAATTCATTACTATTAAAAATTAAATTAAAAAACTGTTTTGGTTAAATTAAAAACTAAAATTTTGTGAAACGGACTGCGCTTCTTGCGCTTACCCGTTTATTTAAACATTTTTCATTTTTTTTGTTTACTTCATAGGCTACCTCCTTTATTTTTAATTTTCGATTTTTGAATTTTGATTTTTAAGCACGCAGATAACGCGGATGAAACGCAGATTTGCGCAGATTTTTTCTTTTTGCGAAAGCCTTGTATATCCGGCAATTTGAACTTGTAAGTTTTTCTGAATAGTTCGATATGGCTGTATGTCTGATAGTTGCGATATGGCAAGGGATTGCGGGTCAAGCCCGCAATGACGCAAGAAACGCAAGGCAAGCCCACAACAACGCAAAAAACGCAAGGCAAGTTCGCAACGACGCGAGCGCTGCCCCCCAAATTCTTCATTCTTATCTCTTCACTAAGAGAGCTCTCTCTCTCTCTCTCTCTCTCTCTCTCTCTCTCTCTCTCTCTCTCTCTCTCTACTAAGGTTTTTTTGTCCTCATTGTCTTGTGTCTCACGGTTTTGTGTCTCTCTTACAAATATCATGCCAAAGTTGAAAAAAAACACTTTAAATTTGCCAAAATCACGAGTTTTCGCGCATATTTTTTCGCGATTTTCACCTTTTCCTTGCTGTGCAAGGTTTTTGGGCTTGGACGATATTTTTGTAACTAAGTTCATTCAAAATATTAACGGCATAAAATTAAATATATTTTGCAAGAATACAAATTTTTGTTAAAAAATGGTAGAAAATGGATGCACACATGCGCCACGGCGTGCCGTTAGGTACGCAATATTTATCATATACTTAGTAACACTACACGTTCTTCACCATAAAATGCAGCCTGTTCAGAATATTCACTTCGCTCATTCCGCTATCGAAATCAAGGAACAGAAGGTTCATATTAGGATAGCGGTCGCGGATGCGCTTCTCTATTCCTTTGGATATTACGTGGTTAGCTATGCATCCGAAGGGTTGAACGCTCACTACATTGTTCACTCCGTTTTCTGCGAAGGAGGCTATCTCGCCAGGGATGAGCCACCCTTCGCCAAACTGATTTGCAAGATTAATTATCTCCGATGCCTTCTCGGAAACATAGCGTATACCGTGCATTTGCTCGTATCTATTGTAGCGTTTCAGGATGCGATTGCTGCGATTTACGAAACGATTTGCATAAAGTTCGAAAAAATACAAAATCATGTCTGACCACGACGAGGCATGACGCAGATTTTGCTGCTTATTAACGTCAAGATTTACAAAAGCTTGCAGAAAAAAGTCAATCAACGGCGGCACAACAACCTCCACTCCTTGGGAAATAAGCCAATCGACAATGTTCAGATTGCCGAATGAATTATATTTAATGTATATCTCACCCACTATACCAATGCGCGGATGATGACTGTTTTCTACCGGCACTGCGTTAAACTCTGTTACGGCTCGTCGTAAAAATTGAAACATCCCGTTCACGTCTTTACGCATCATTGCAGAGCGCACGGCTCTCAAATATTTTTCGAGTATGCGCGCTGCATCGCCCTTATTTGTTTCGCGCACAACGGTGGAATAGTACATAGTCGAAAGACTGTCTGTGTAGCAAAATGTGGCAAACAGCGCCGGCATAATCTTCAACCAGTTTACCTCGAAGCCGGGCTGACTGTTTATGATTTTTCCCTCTGTGCCGATAGCAATTACCGGAACATCCTCAAAACCAGCCGTTATCATAGCTTTCTTGAGAAGCGAAATATACGTTGAGGCTCTGCATTGTCCGCCTGTTTGGGTGATACCGATTGCTACTTCGTTGCGGTTGTAGCGCCCGCTCTGTAATGCCTTAATAATGTCGCCTATAACGATGGTTGCGGGGTAACATATTTCATTGTTGGCGTATTTTAGTCCTAACTCAACCGATTCCTTGTCTGCTTCGGGCAAATTTTCGAGTTTGTAGCCCGCTAAAGCGAACAAAGCCGGCAACATACGTGAATATATATTCGAAAAGCGTGGCGCCAAAATAGTGCGACGACTATCTTCTTTTTCAAAAAATGCTACTTCTTCGCGTTTTGTCTGCGTTGTCGAAACTTCAGATATGTTGCGCAGAGCAAACGATTCGAGCATGGAGCGCAACCGCAGCCGCAACGAGCCGGTGCTGGTTATTTCGTCTACGCGCACTAATGTGTATGTTTTGCCGAAACTTTTAAGCAGTTCGCGTGTTTCATTAATGGTAATAGCATCGGGACCGCAGCCGAACGAATTTATTTGCACTAACTGCACGTTATTGCCTTGTGCGCCCACCCAGGCAGCAGCATGATAGATGCGGTTAGGGTACGTCCATTGCGACAAGACCTGCAATTCGGGCAACGCCATCAAATCACTGACCGAATCCTCCGACAGAACCATGGCGCCCATTTCGGCAAGAATATCAGGCGCTTTGCTGTTAATAAGAGAATCGGTGTGATACGGACGTCCGGTGAGTACAATTATAGTGCGGTTATCGGAATTTGCGCGGTCTATAATCTCTTTTGCGCGGTCAGAAATGCTTTTTCTGAACGCTGTTTGCGCTTCTTTAGCTTCAGCAAAAGCCCTACGGAAGGTTGATTTATCTACGCCCAGACTGCGAAGATAACGATAGCAGGCTTTTTCGAGCAACAACTCGTCGGCAAATGAAATGACAGGGCTGTCCAATGGGATATTCCAGCGAGCCTGCGGATTTACCGAACTGCGTATGACTTCGGCATAACTGCTAACAATCGGACAGTTGTAGGCATTTACAGCATCCTTGTATTCTAAACGCTCAAATATAACCATCGGATAAAATATTCGCTGTACTCCGCGCCCAGCGAGGTCATAGATGTGTCCATGCACTAATTTTGCCGGAAAACAGATGCTGTCAGACATGATTGTTCCTAATCCTTTTTCGTACATGTTTATAGTTGAAGGCGCAGAAAGTACTACTTCGATATTACACGCACGCAGCAACGCGCTCCAAAACGGCAAATTATCGAACATATTCAAAACGCGGGGAATACCAATAACGTGTCGCGGCGCGGCAGGCTGCTCTACTACGCAGGCGTTGAGCAAATCGTTTTTATAGCCAAAAATATTTTCTCCCGCAACGACTGCATTGCCCTTGCTGGTAAACACCTTTTCACATTTGTTGCCCGAATGGAACAGATTGTTGCCGGCAAACGTAAACTTGGTTACCGTGCAAAGATTTTCGCAACCTTTGCATCGTAATTGTCTGCTTTGATAGTCGGTGAGCCGCTCAAGACTGTCTAATTGCAGACCTGAATGATTTTCAATTTTTTCTATCACGGTGCAAAGATAAATATTTTTTTTATTAATACAAAATATTTTGAAAAAAAAGATTTACCTTTGTTGAAAGAGTCGGTAGTCATTAGTCGGTAGCAAAAGCAAGGAACCGGAGAAAATTGCATAAAAATTTGCAATTGTGGTAACTTTTTTCTGATTTTTTACAGCTTTGGCACGATTTTTGCAATGTTTATTTCTAATAAATAAACTTCAAAGATTAATATAGTGTTAAGTTAATGATAAAATGGCGTAAATATTTGAAGCAGTGTCCCTTTAGGGACAAAATATCGGTAGAAAAGGCAGAACAATCCGCTCTGCGCCGTCCCTCTGGGGACGGAATATGGATTGAAAAATATTGCGTACCTAACGGCA
>Ga0099364_10007625_pt1 | contig 15399 bp, 6 predicted proteins | sample TergutTh196P3_FD_73070 | JGI IMG/M metagenome (GOLD analysis project Ga0099364, IMG submission 73070) | Microcerotermes parvus P3 segment gut microbial communities from Pointe-Noire, Republic of the Congo - Th196 P3 | ecosystem: Host-associated > Arthropoda: Insects > Digestive system > Gut ... | reverse complement strand
CATACTCCGATTACTTATATGCCCATCGGTAATCCTTGCTATAAATATTCAAGCAGAAATGCTATATTGAAAATAATCGGAGTGGTGATTGACTTTCGGGAGTGAGGTCATTTATGGGGGGGCAGGGGAGGAAAGTTTGAATTTATAGACGAGGACTCAAAGTTCAGAAAAAAATATATGAAAAATTAGAAATAAACACTTAACTTAATATTTTATAAGTGAATATATGAATATAACAGAATTATTTCATTATATGACCGCCTCTTTACTGAGATAAAAAATTCATTGTTCATATAATAATCTCAAAATAGCTCTTGACAAAAATGACTTGCAAAAAAAAATGGTTGGCTGTCTTAGATTGTCATACAAAAAAGTAATGATTAAATAAAAAAATAATAAAAAAAAGGGAGTATGAAGTAGATGAGACAAGAAACAATAAGGACTTTATGTATAGTCCTGTTTATTTTGGTCACTTTATTTTATCTTTCACCATTGTTTTTGCCGAAAGATATTAATGAAGAGACAGGTGTTTCTACATTAAAAAAGCCTTTACCATTTTGGACTGAAAAGATGCTAAGGCTTGGTCTTGATTTACAAGGAGGTATGGAAATAACTCTACATGTTGATTTATCTGAAATAGCTCCAAATGATCGAGATTTTGCGATTCGTGGTGCAGTAGAGGTCATCCAAAATAGGATTGACCAGTTTGGTGTTGCTGAACCAACTATTCAAAGGATGGGTGATGATAGGATAGTAGTCCAATTGCCCGGCGTAACTGATTTTCAGAGAGCCAAAGATTTGATTGGTAGGACAGCGATGCTCAATTTTCAGATAGTAGCCACTAACGAAGAGACAAGAAGGGTGCTTGAGCAGATGGATTTATGGTTATCGCAAAATCATGAAAATTATCCTGCACTAGCGAGGGAATTATCCTTTGGAGAAGAAAGAACCCCAGATCTATTTGAAACCGAAGAAGACGAATTTGATTTCACTACAACAGAATGGCATAGCGATATTATGTCATATTTAGTTGGTTCACCCAGCAATATGCAAGTGTCTCATGACAACAAACCATTGATACGGATGTTGGTCAGTGATGTAGAATTCCAAAACGCCATACCAGCAGGTTATCAAATATTAATCGGTAGAGATAACCCATTTGGTCCGAGAGAGCCTTTGGATGTGTATGTGGTATACTCGAATTCAGAGGTAACAGGCGCTCATTTACAAGGCGCAGAAACGCGTATTGGAGACAGAGAAGGTTTCCAAGCCGCAAGACCTTATGTGAGTGTTGCATTCACTCGTGAAGGTTCAAGAATATTTGAAAGATTAACAGCTCAAAATATTCAAAGACAGCTTGCAGTAGTCCTTGATGACATTGTATATGTAGCTCCAGTTATTCAAGATAGAATAGGTGGCGGAGAAGCTATGATAACAGGCAACTATACAATGCCAGAAGCCAATGATTTAACTATCGTTTTGCGTGCTGGTAGTTTACCAGCTCCAGTATCAATAGGTGAAGAAAGGACAGTAGGACCAAGTCTAGGCAGCGATAGTATCAAATATGGTTTTCGAGCAGGCTTTATAGGTCTTGGATTGGTCATGATATTTATGATAATTTACTATAAATTATCTGGTGCAATAGCTTGTCTTGCCTTGCTTTTAAATACAGGCTTTGTATTAGCAGCTTTGACTTTCTTAGAAGCAACCCTTACTTTACCGGGTATCGCAGGATTAATTTTGACCGTAGGAATGGCTGTTGATGCGAATGTTTTGATCTTTGAAAGAATAAGAGACGAACTAAAAAATGGCAAATCTGTCAGAAATGCAATAGAAGCGGGCTACACTCGTGCTATGGTAACAATAGTGGATTCCAATCTAACATCATTAATAGTAGCGGTAGTTTTGTTCCAATTTGGAACAGGTCCAATAAAAGGTTTTGCTGCTACCTTTGGCATAGGGATCATGGCATCTTTCTTTACTGCGATTGTTGTAGTGAGAGCAATAATGGACACTTTCATTGTCAGTAAAAATCCTGATAAGATGAGTATATAGGTAGAGGAGGAAAAATGAGATTATTTGCAGATACAAATTATGATTTCATGAGTAAAAGAAAGTTGGCTTATGTTATTGCAGGTATAATAATATTGGTGGGTTGGACATCTGTCATCATCAATGGAGGCATAAGTTATCATGTTGATTTTACAGGTGGCTTATCCCTTGAAATAGCTCCTATACCAGTGAACAATGAATATTTAAGTGTTCATCAAGTACGTGATGCCTTGTCGCGACATGGTTTTCATGATACTGAAATACAAGAATTGCCTCGAACAAATTCGTTTTTGATAAAAACAAAATTGGATGAGCAAGTCGGAGACCAAGTTATTCAAGTTTTGAGGGACGAATTTCCAGAGCATACGAATATATCAGATGATGAATTAATCCGTTCTCGTGAGGAAGTAGGACCTCGTGCTGGAGCAGAACTCCGGAGTAAAGCGATAAATGCGGTCTTAATATCTATCCTTTTCATCTTGATCTATATATGGATAAGATTTAGGTTTGCTTGGGGTTTTGTGGCATCATTTGCTCTATTGTTTGATACAATGGCAACCATCGGGATATTATCATTGTTTAAGGTAGAAATGGGAATGACGGTCGTAGCAGGTTTGCTCACCATAGTAGGTTATTCTATCAACAATACAATAGTTTATTTCGATAGAATCAGAGAAAATCTAAAACTTTATCGAAAAGATGATGAATCAGTCATCATTAACAAAAGTATCAATGATACTCTCGGCAGATCTATCATCTTGAGTTTTACCACCCTCTTAGCCTGTATGTCTTTGATTGCTTTTGGTGGTCCTGTGATTTTTGACTTCGCTTTCACATTCACTGTTGGTGTAGTTATAGGCACTTTTTCATCAATGTGCTTGGCTACAGGATTGGTTTTGGACACAGTTATCGCTTTGAAAAAGAATAAATTAGCACCCAAAAAGAAATGAATAATAAATTTCACCCTGCTCCCCTTAATACGGGAGTAGGGTGGGTTTATTTATATGTAACACGAAAATAGACCCCATTAATCCCCCCACATTTATGGGACACTTTATTCTCCCCACACATTTATGGGCAGGGGGGGGGGATTAAATATTTTCATGCCTGTCGATATCAGGAAAATCGCCATGGATTGATTATTATAAAACAAATTAAGGAGGATATTAATGAATATCTATAAAAAATCTTTTATTAACGGGTTATTATCTTCAAAATGCATTCTGTTATTTGCGATAATTATTACCCTAACTAGTTTCTTACAATCTCAGACGATTGTAAGAATAGACAAAGAAACAAATGTACATAAGAATCTGTTGGAAAGCATGAATTTGAATTTGTGTTTTGAAATGGATGATTTTATTGTTGTAGCAGTAGAGTCCCTTGATTTATTAAGAGAAAAAAATATTAAATATGTTTTATTAACAATGGATATAAGTATTGAGCCACTCTATATAGTTTCTACAAATCGATTTGTAGAACTACATTCTGAGAGTTATTTTGGTGAAATAGTTATTAATGAGCCTTTCTTTAGAGTAGAAAGGATAAATTATAACGACATTGACCGCTTAAACACTTACCTAAATGATGGAGTAAAATTCATCCCTGTTATGGTCAGTGAAAGGTATTACCGCAATATCAAAACCTCCTTATTTGAAGATATGCTTTCTGATTTTACTATCGCCAACAAATATGATATTTTAAATAGTGTCAACTCAGATTCTATAGCATGGTTTATGCAAGGGCTTGAGGATTTTGAGACAAGATTTGCTTTCCATCCCAATAGATTTGAAGTATCTCAATGGATAGCAGATCAGTTTATTAGATTTGGATATACTGATGTTGAATTGGACTCATTTTATGCTGTATCCAGCGGTGTAGGAACATATCAAACAAATGTGATCGCAACATTAGAAGGAGCTGTTTTTCCAGAAAGATATGTGATAGTAGGTGCACACCATGACTCAATCAATTCTATGGGCAATACGATGGTCTATGCTCCGGGTTCCAATGACAATGCCAGCGGAGTGGCTGCGGTTCTAGAAATAGCTCGTGTCATGAAATTGCACGATTATCAACCTACTTCCACTGTTCGCTTTGTAACCTTAGCTATGGAAGAACTAGGATTGCATGGAGCCTATCATGATGCTCGAAAGCTGTCTGGACAAAATAAAAATGTAGCTGCTATGATAAATAGTGATATGATATCCTATTCTGTTTCGCCGAATTGGACTTTTAGAGCTATAAGGTATCCGGGTGCAGATTTTCTGACAAATTTGGCTTTGCAAAAAGGTAATGATTTACAAATGAATATTACAAGCACTACCGAATGGAACAGCCGTTCTGACAGCTGGGCATATCATACAGAAGGTTATCCAGCAATATTTTTTCATATAGGTGATGAAGACCCTTATTATCATACAGGAAATGATACTTTCGTCAATCAAAATATATTATATACCGAACAGTATATAAAGCTGATTGGTACCGTCACTATGTATGTTTTAGAAATGCTTGATAGTCCCAAGGATTTTCTTATCAGCGACACAGGAACCGGACATTCGCTATATGCCTCTTGGGAGCAAATCGCTATTCCAAGTGTGACTTATAGGTTAACTGTCAGAAATACCGTTAATCAATATGTCACCAACTATGAAACTACAGATGACTCTTTTTTATTAACAGATTTGACAGAAGGAGTAATGTATGAAATCACTTTGTTTGCGATAAATAACGAATCTGTAAGTCCGGGTTCTACAAGATTTGCAACACCTCTCAGCATACCTCGTAGAGTTGTTGATTTTAACCATACACCTCTTTTAAATAAAATCAGTTTTACTTGGACAGAAAACCAAGAACTTGATTTAGCTGGATATCGTATCTATCGCCGTGAAGAAATAGCTGATTTCATAGAGATAGATTCAATCTCGAAAGAATCTTCATCATGGATAGATACAACTACTACAGATACAACTTGGTATGAATACAAGATTAATGCCTTTGATAATGATGGAAATATCGGTCCTGATTCTGACATTATTAAAACAAGACATTTAACTTTTAATGGTGGAATTTTAGTTGTCGATTTAACTGCGAATTCATTGGTTAATCCACTTATACCACCTGAATCAGAAGTTACAGATTTTTATAGAAATATACTTTCTGGTTATGATATAAATGAAATTAAATATGGACTAAATGAAAGAATACGAATTGAGGATTTAGGTATTTTTTCTGATTTCATTATTCATAAAAACTCAGTGAATACAACGAGAAGTCAAAACCTTGAAGAAATGATGAAGATTATCATAGAGTATGGAGGTAATATACTCTATACAGCATTCGACCCTCTCCATTACTTAAATAATGCATTTGTATATCCCGTTAATTATGATATTGGGGATTTTCCAAAGGATTATTTCCAAATAGAAACCGTAAATTCAAATACATCTGCAAGGTTTTCTGCTGGAGTAAGCTCAGGTTGGAAAGATATTCCAAATCTTGAAGTTGATTCTACTAAAATACCTGAAAATTTAAATGGGAAATTGAATAGAATGGAAGTGTTTACTGGTAGCGGTTTTGAGGTGTTGTATACATATTCGTCAGAATCAACGATACCAACTTATCAAGTTAACAATCCAGAATCAGCTTTTGATGGTATTCCAGTAGCAATATACACTACTCGAGAAAAATCACATTTATTTCTCACTTCTATTCCGTTATATTTTATCAAACATGATCAAGCAAGGGATTTTTTGAGAACTGTATTGAAAACATTCGAAGAGGAATTAAGCTCAGATGTAGAATCAAATCTACCTTTAGTCTTTGAAGGTTTAAATTTACAAAACTATCCAAATCCATTTAATCCTCTTACTACCATTGAATTTTCGCTTACGACAAATGATTTTGTTGAGATTAATATATTCAATATCAGAGGGCAACTTGTGAAATCATACCCCCAAGAAATGTTTCCAGCTGGTAAAAATACTGTTCAATGGGATGGTATAAACAATTATGGAAACACAATGTCTTCTGGAATTTACTTATATCAAGTTAAAACGAGTGGTGGATTGAGTGCAGTGAGTCGTATGGTTTTCTTGAAATAATATAGCATTTCAACTTGATATTAATTATACTTATGTAGTGGTAACCCTTGCGGTTGCCCGCAATCTAAATGGTAATGCTATAAAAAAAAGCTAATTTTCCCCTGCTTTTTCTTTTCTTTCTAAATCTCTTTTCATTTCTTTAGATTGAATAGTATCTCTTTTATCGTAGTTCTTCTTACCTTTTGAGAGAGCTAAGATGAGTTTGCATTTGCTTTTTTCATTTATAAAGATAGACTTCGGGACGAGAGTCATTCCATCTTGTTCGACTTTTATTTTTAATCTTTTTATTTCCCTTTTATGTAATAAAAGTTTTCGTTTGCGAGTTGGTTCATGGTTGAAATATGTTGTTTTTTCATAAGGACTTATATGCAGATTGTAGAGCCAAACTTCCCCATTATCGATTTTTGCATAACTATCCTTAAAATTGACTTTACCGAGCCTAATACTCTTAATTTCTGTTCCTTTGAGAACTATCCCGACCTCAATCTCATGAATAAAGAAATAATCATGGTGAGCTTTTCGGTTGTTAAATTCTATCATTTTGTCTCCTTCCCTTTAAAATAAATACTTTCGGGACAAATAAATTAAATCCAGCCTTTTTTGTCAATCATTTGTAAAAAAAAGATACGATTTTTACAAATATTCTTGACAATTCAGTTAATTTTAAAAAAATGGCATATTCAAACAAAATTGGGGTAATTGTGAAAATTATTATTTTAGACACAGAGATGAGTGGCTCATCTCAGACAGACAGAGTGGTTTCTATTGCCATAGGCGAATATTTAGATGGTAAATTAGTAAATCTTAAATCAGGAATATTTAATCCTGGTGTGCCAATAACACAAGGTGCATTTTGGGTTCATAAGATTTCCAATGAAAGAGTTGCGAACAAACCAGATTTCAAGAAAACAAAATTTTTTAGTTTGTTACAATCCGTATTCTCATATCCTGAAAATGTGGTCATAGGTCATGCAATTTGTAACGATTTATTTATGATAGCAAGGGAAGGTATTCTATGCAAATGTAAATTAATTGATACTCAGCATTGCTCTGTCAAAATATTAAAAACAAACAAAACTTCCTTGAACTACCTATCAAAGGAGTTCAATCTACTTGAGGATAAAGCTGATGTCAAATTTCATACAGCAGAAGGTGATGTCAAGGTAACTTTTCATCTTTTTAATGAATTGTTAAAATATCACACTATAGAAGAATTGATAGAAATCTCTATGGAACAATTTTTTGATTTGAGCATTTCTATCGACAAAAAACGCAAACAATATATTTATCATATAGTTGCTAAAGATAAAGAAAAGATAATACCGCTTTTTAAGACTGTTAAAGATCCAAAATTGTATTATGCCTTGATGTATTTTTATGGAAATTCTGACTTGTGTATTAATGAAAAAAGGAAAAATAACATACATAAACTTCTTGATAAAAAAAAAGAAATTAATGTAGTTATTGATGATAATAATTCTGATTCTGATGATATACAAACAGATGAGTAGAATGTAAAAACCTGTCTATTCTTTTTTAAACATAGTGTTTTTCTTTGGCAATTCTGTGAGCTATTCCGCGTAGCCGAACACCCGCAACCCCATAATCCCCCCCATCCCCCCTTGTAAAGGGGGGCAATAAGGGGGTTAATAGGGGACTTATGTCATTTTTATTTCATAAGTAGCATTCTTTTTATATCAGAGAAGCCTTCAGCTTGCATGCGATAGAAATAAACACCGCTTGCTACCTCTCTACCGTTGTCGTCTACTCCATACCAGTCGATTTTGTATCTACCAGTTGTTTTATAGTCGTTAACTAGGGTATGAACTCTCTGACCTCTGATATTGAATATATCAATTCTGACAAGTCCTTCTTCTTTGATGTCAAATTGAATTGTAGTTGCTGGATTGAATGGATTGGGAAAGTTGCCAGTGAGTTCAGTTGCGAGGATATTTATAGTGGTGTCATCATCACTTGCAGGCGGTACATATATTTCAACAGAAACCCTTTCAGAGTCTAAAGTAGGAGTATATGTGGCTACGACAAAATAAGTCCTGTCGCCTGATGGAGGTTTTGTATCAGTGTAACCTACACCACTTATACCAGTCACTAATGGATTTTCTAGGTCATCGTCACGGAAAACCTTGTATCCAGTAGGGTTAGCAAGTGCTGCTTCCCATGTCAATAACACATTTATTTGATTAACGAGAGTTGCTTCTAAATCTCTTGGTGGAAGTGCTGGAACTGTTATTTGTGATGCTGAAACCGGAGGAGCATTATCAGTCTCAAAGACCGCTATGACAGAGTAAGTATAAAGGCCGGGTATTACATTTGTGTCTGTAAAAGTTTTTTCTGGTATTGTTTCAGAAATAGGTTGATTGTTTCTCTGGATTCTGTAACCGATGGGGTTTCCAAGAATAGGTGCTTGCCAAGTCATTAAAACGTCTCTATCATTGTTGGTGAGAATAGCTTCAGGATATCGGACTGGGAAAATGAGGTCATCATCTTCACCAGAGCCATCATGCAAATAAACACCATATTCTAAATCAGACATAATATTTATAGCAGGATTAGTATAGGTAAGGTATGGTGCTAAAGTCACTGTCAGAGTATAAATACCACGCCAAATATCTGGGAAAAGGACTACAGTGCCAGTCGCAATTTGTTCATAAATCTGATCGTTATGTTGTGTTCCGAGATTATTGACCAACCTGACTCTAGCGCCTTCAACAGAAGCATCATCATAAGCATACAATTCGAGATGAAGTTTTGAAGACATATTCACTGAAACCATATTAGTAAAAGTAGGTATGGATACAACATCATTTGTGTAAACAGCTTTTATTGCATACCTAAAAGCGCCAGTATCAACATTTATCCAGCTCTCATCAAGGTATTCAGTATCTGGAATATTATTGGCAATAGGAATCCAAGTATCTTCATCGTTTAAGGTTAACAATGGAGCACGATAGAGATTGTATCCTTCCAATGCGCGATTGTTAAGTAGAACACGGTGAGATGCTACTCTTCTAGGAGTAAATATCTGATTCTCTAAAGAAGCTCTATTATTCTCATTTGAAAGCAGTTCGACAGCATCTTTAATATCATTTCTACTGTCATTGTTAAAAGAATTACCTCTTTGTAAAAGATTATTATTCCTCTCTGATGGTATCTGGTTGATATTGACAATATTTTTTTGGTTTGGATAAATTGTCAATTCATTCGAAACAGACCTATTGGCAAAATGTCCAAAATATTGAGGACCTACAGCACCTTCAGCAAGACCACGAATCATCCAATTTGCTGAGGCAGATGCTTGTGGAGTAAAAGCTAATCCCTCGTAAGCTCTCAAATTTCCATATCCATCTACAGCTGGCCCATCATCGTTTCCATGTGGGTATTGACCTGTAAGATGAACACTTCTAAATGAATACCACAATTCATCATTTTCTGGGATTTGAACTGGAGTGTCTAAAACAACTAAATTCCATTCTCTTATAACTACTGAAGGGACTATTTGGTCAACTACCATAGACCCGGGCTGATCGCCGTTACTGCCAACATACACTCTAACTCTAAATTCGGATACTTGAGCATTGGGAACAAATTCGAGATGAGTTAATAAAGCACCATTCACGCCAAAGTTCGCTAAATGTTCGGCAGTAAATCTATGAGCAGTTTCATACCAACCACCACCATTAAGCCCCATAGAATTTGCTTGATTAAAAACCCCAGTAGTGTGGGTAAACCATATATCTTGAGGAATACCAGTTCCGTCTGGTTCGTCCCAAGTAATAAAAGCAGCGTTTCCAATAATTTCAGCATGAGCATTAATAGCCGGGAAAGGTAATTCAATCATGATGATATCTATGTCCATATCTGTTGTTTCTACAAAAAAATCTTCATCAACATGATCAACATAACCTTCTCTAGTAATCACAAGTTTGTAGGTATACCCAGAGAAAACCGTAGGAATAGTAAATAAACCATTTTCATCAGTCTCTAAATTAAAATCATCATAACCAGTTAACGTTATATTAGCTCCAGAAAGCCCGGCCAAGGTATCAGAAGCCCTAATGATGCCATCTACAGTGACATTGGGTTTTAAACCCATCTCAAAATTTCGAGTAGTGGTTTGATTTTCAACTATGTTGATATTACTTTCAAAAGCGTCCTGGTATCTATGCTTATAGGCTGAAATACTCATGTTACCTTCAGGTACAAAAGACAATGAATACTGACCATCTGCATTGGTAAAAGTTCTCCTCTGTGAGCCATCTATGACAATTTCCACACCTTCGAGTGGGACAGGCGGGTTACCAGTAGTGACGACACCAGACAAATGCCCTCTACTACTATTGTCAAAGATAAAAGCTATGTTTGCGTGGTTTGTAGCTAGTGAGCCATTGGGATAGGTAATATAAGGTGGAGCAGCGTTGTCAGACAACGAAACCATACCGAGTGTTCTGTTTAGTCCGGGTGAAGCAGTATGCAGAAAATTGTTCCCTGTAAAATAGGGTTGCAAGAAAGATTTATGTCCCATTAGGACTATGTTTCCACCTTCATGCACGAAAGGATTGTTTGGGTCTAAATCAATAGTGACATAATTTATACCGGGCAATTCAGCAAAATCAAGAATAGGACCTTCGAAAACCTTAACAAAATCATCATATGGCACCCAGTCTTGATTTGTGGTAAAGGAAGTTTTGTTTGTGTTGGCAAGCCAAAAATGGTAAATGGCATCAGGAGAAGTGTTTGCGTTTCCTCTATTGTGATTGAGCATTATTTGGCTTACTATACCAGTAAGATTGATTTCTTCTTCATAATAGATAACCTGTGTAACTCCGGTTTCCCACATCGTAGGTATAGGTCGGTCAATGACACGGAGTGTGCTTTCAGGGTTTCCGACATAAGTCATGCCTATAGGATACGGGACAATATGATTGGTATTAATAGGCACAGATAAATTGTTGTTTGTAAAAATAGATTGGACTATGTAAACAACAGGTTCATAATGAGGCAGATTAAGCCAATCAAGGTCAGTAATGCTAGGATTTTCTGGGTCATCTGGACTAAAATCTAAAGCTAAAGGAATCCAAAAATCAGGATTGTTTAGATCATCTCTTGGAGCACGATATACATTGTAAGTTCCTTCAAAAATACGACTGGAATTGAAACCACGATGATCTTTAGAAACATTGATGTCATCAAATTTTTGTGTATGACCAAAGGTTATACTTTGTTCGTCGTCAATAGCTATAGCTCTCATCATCCAATTTCCAGTTTGTGAGGTCTGCCCACCCCAGGCTAAATCAGGAGCGCGTCTAATATTGCCAAAATTGTCAAATCTCTGACCAGTATCATTGAAATGAAGTTGATTGACACCGGCAGGTGTTAATGAATAGAATGAATACCAGATTTCAACATCAGGTGGAATTAATACTGGTGTATTTAGTTCGACTATATTCCATTCGCCCTGGACAACGGAAGGAACTACTTGATCTACAACCATTTCGCCGGGATTTAATGGTGAGCCGGACCCACCCACATAAACTCTGACTCTTCTTTCTTCTATACTAGTGGGATTGTTGGGCCAGAATTGAATAAATGCGATAGATTTTCCAGTCACACCGAGATCAATCAATTGTTCAGAAGTAAATCTATGAGCAGATTCATAAAATCCTCCACTTGCCATTCCCAACCCGGGAGATTGCAATAGTCCGTTTGAATGTGTAATCCAAGATTGTCCTGGTAAGGGGAAGTCTGGTGGCGACCAGTTAATAGTCAGAACATTGTTAGAGAGAGTTCTAGTAACATAACGAGGCGGATAAGTTAGTTCGAAAATCATAAGATTTCCGAGATCCATGTCTTCTGTATCTGTAAAAAGCGGGTAGATAGTTTCTTTGTAGCCGCGGTTATTCAAGACAACATTATAGCTTTGCTCTGCAAAAACATTAGGGATAACAAACACACCATATTCATTTGTAGCGACAGGACCTATTTCTGTATATCCAGTCAAGCTCACAGCAGCTCCTATCACGGGAAGATTGGTATTAGATGAAATAACTGTCCCAGTTATTTGCATAGCCGAACCTGCGAGCATGGAAAAATCATGATAAGTGGTTTGACCATCCTCGATGAGTATATTTTCATTCACATAGTCAATAAAACCGGGTAGGGAAGCAGTAATACCAATATTACCTTCAAAAACAAATTGAATGAAATAGTCACCATTTGCATCAGTGAAAGTTTTGCGAGTTGTGTCATTTATGGATATTTCGACCCCTTCTAGAGGAGTTGGAGGATTACCAGTAGTCACATTACCGGAAAGATTTCCCATTCCACTAGTGCTAAAAATTAATCTTGTATTGGGAAGATTTGCTGAGCGAACCCCAGCAGCCGTATCACCAAGAACTAATTGCTGATTGAGATGGTTTCTGGAAAGGGTTCTGTTCGTATTTCCGGGCGATGTATTCTGCCATGAATTTCCGCCTGCATACTGAGTTTGCCCTGAGATAAAGGTTCTTGTAGAGGCTATCACAAGATTGCCTTCTAAATAGACAAAAGGAGTATCAAGCTCGATTAAAATATCTTTTTCTCCAATGACATTATCTACAGGAATAAAACCGTCAAAAACCATAGTAAACTGGTCAGCTGGTATCCAGTCAGTGGTGGTGTTAAAAATCAATTTATCTGTTGGTACAATTGCCATATACAGCTGAATTTGGATAGGATCTAAGATAAGGTTTCCCACAGTTGAAGCTCTGTATCTATATTGAACATGAGTTATCAGACCACCAATACCTATTTCAGATTCGTAATAAATGTTTTGGGTCAGTGAATTTCTCTGGTTAAAATTTTGCAATACATTTAAGTTTGTAAAACTAATCGCTTCAGGATTTCCTATATAGGCATGACCTGCAGGTAACCATAAAATTGAAGGAGACATAGCGGAAGGGGACATTATATCGTGAGTATAAACAGCTACAACAATGTATCTGTGATAAAGTCCTGTTTCAATATTAGCCCATGTTTCATCGTTGTATGAAGTAGTATTAATGCCTGTAGCTACAGTTAACCAATTTAATGGATCTAAATGCTCACCTTCATTAGCTCTGTAGAGAGTATAACTTTCGAGATCTCTATTTTCCGCAAGATCATTTCTAGTAGGAATAGGTGCATCCCAAGATATTTCAATGGTAGCACCAGTCCTTTGAAAGACAACATTTGTAGGAGGTAATTGTATTTCTTGAATAGTGATATTTGGCAAGATAAGATTTGAATCTCCAACATCAAAAGATTGAACATATTCTTCAAAACCTATTGCATTTACATAGATAGTATAAGTCCTGTCTATCCAAACTTCTGGGAAAAAATACTCTCCCTGAGCATTAGTAGTCAAAGTGCCGAGATTTGTATATCCAGCTATTTGGACAGCAGCACCAGCTAAAGGTAAAAGCGTGTCTGAGGCAAAAATAACTCCAGAAACTGTAACAGCAGGTGAGGGATTTATGGAAAAATTGTGAGTTATAGTTTGTTCGTCAGGTATGTATACATCTGGACTCACATAATCAAGATAACCTACCTTTGTTGCTGTGATGGAATGTGTGCCTTGAAACACATTGGGTATTAAAAATAGACCTTCTGCATTGGTATAAAATGCTCTTGGTGTGCCATTTAAAGCAACGCGGACATCAGGAACTGGACTTCCTGCTGAGGTTATAGTTCCTTGTAGATGCCCAAAACCTTCAGTGACGAATGTAAAAATAGCAGTGGTAACATTGGCATTTAAATTCCCTACAGCTTCTTGTTCGCCAACATAAAGTTGTAGCAAATCGCTGTTTCTGGATAAAGTTCTATTTGGTCCCAGATTAGTATTGTTTTGCCATTGATAAGTAGTAGGATGGACAGGAGTGCCAGTTACAAAGGTTCTTGTAGAAGCCACGACAAGATTTCCGGAAGAATAAGGAAAAGGTTCATCAAGCACAACAATTATGTCATGATCTCCACCAGGGAGATTCAATGGAAGAAATCCATCGAACACTTGAGTATACATTGCTGCAGGCAACCAATCAGAGTTGCTTGAAAATTCATCTATATCGCTATCAATCACCGCTAAATAAAATTGAAATCTCACAGGAGCTGTGATAAGATTTCCTGTAGAAGCAGCACGAAATCTATACTGGATCTGGGTAATTAAACCCTCCATATTCAATTCTTCCTCAAGGTAAATGGTCTGTGTGTAAGAATTTCTCCAATTGATGTTTTGAAGAATGTTAGCGTTTGTAAAAGTTGTTGATTCTGGATTTCCAATTATGACTTGATTTTCAGTTAAGTGCAAAAGCATATTTGACAATGCAGGATCAGAAAGGACATCATCAGTGTAAACAGCCCTAACAATGTATCTAAATCTTCCACCAGACAAATTAGCCCAAGTGGGATCAGTGTAAGTATAGGTAGTGATTTCGGGATCGCTGGGAATGTTGGTTGCGATAGTTGCCCATAAAGAAGGGTCTTCTATATCTGAGACAAGTGCTCGGTAAATGTTGAAACCGAGAAGAGAGCGAAGTTCTCTATTCACATCAAGAAGCGTAATTAGCACATCATCATTTCCATGACCATTGTTTTCGTTAGGAGAATAAATATGGCTGAACAAATCTAAATTTGGTGGTTGCCAAGTTAGCTCAACTGAATAGTTTGAGTTTACAGTTGCTTGAACATTGTTGGGTGGTGGATTATCAGAGTTTGTGTCTCTGATTAAAATCTCTGGAGAACCCATCACCATGTTGGATGGAATATCCCCTTGGCTATCAGCCTCAAATCTCTCAAAACGACTATTTTGGACATAGTCGTGGTGGTTTGAGGAATACATACTTTCCTGAGCTGACAAAAATATTATTATCGAACTCATCATCAAAATTACAAATAGAAACGATTTAGAATCGTAATTAAGTAATTTTTTCATTAACATCTCCTTTACTATACTTTTTACTACTGACTAAATATTTTTTTTAGTCAAAATATAGTTAATTTACAAAAAAAAATATTATAACTAAAATGTCAACTAAATTTTTTTTTGATGATGATAACATCAATAACATAAATTACCTGATAACCACCATCCTATTTGTACCAATCACCTCTCCATCTATTACAGCTCTATAAAAATAAACTCCAGAGCTAACCTGTCGTCTATTTTCATCGCATAAATCCCAGATGACACTATAATTCCTCGTCGGTA
>Ga0099364_10007624_pt1 | contig 15401 bp, 10 predicted proteins | sample TergutTh196P3_FD_73070 | JGI IMG/M metagenome (GOLD analysis project Ga0099364, IMG submission 73070) | Microcerotermes parvus P3 segment gut microbial communities from Pointe-Noire, Republic of the Congo - Th196 P3 | ecosystem: Host-associated > Arthropoda: Insects > Digestive system > Gut ... | reverse complement strand
CCGGCCTTGAGGAAAAATAATTGCCGGACTTGCGAAGCATGTCCAGCAATAAATCTTCATTCGATCTGGAGGGCAGCACATAAACCGGCCTTGCCGCGCCCTCGTCCGATAATTTTCTCATCGCCGTCTTGAGCGATGACAGTTTGACGTAACTGTAAACCTTGATCAATCGTGATCGGAAACGAACGGGTTCATCAGCGTGCCTATGCCCTCTATCTCCACTTCCACCCTGTCGCCCGCCTTTACCTGCCCGATTCCCTCGGGAGTGCCCGTCGCGATGACGTCGCCTGGCTCCAGTGTGGCGAATCTGCTGATGTAAGAAATTATCTGGCTGACGGAGAATACCATGCCGTTTAATTTATCCTGCTGCACGACGCGGCTGTTATGTTTCGTAGTTATCAATGTGGCCGCAGGTATCTGTTGAGTGAGCAATATAACCGGGCCGAACGGCGCGAACGTGTCAAATCCCTTCGCTCTCGTCCACTGTAAGTCGCTTTTTTGAAGTTCCCTTGCCGTGACGTCGTTGAAGCATGAGTATCCGGCAACATATGACAGGGCGTCCGACTCGGAAACTTTGCGGCATCTCCGCCCCATGACGACCGCGAGCTCCCCCTCGTAATCGATACGTCCGGCCCACTCGGGGATCCTGACCGGGTCGCCGTATCCGACGATGGAGGAGATTGGCTTTATGAAGATCATCGGCTCCTTTGGCAGCTCGCTTTTCATCTCACGCGCGTGCCCCGCGTAGTTTTTCCCCACACCCCATATCTTGCCAGGTATGACCGGAGGCAGCAGTTTGACGCGGTCCAGCGGGTAGCTCATTCTTAGTGTGGAAAACTCGCCCAGAAAATCACCCTCGACCAAGTCGACCATGTTGCCGTGGACCGTGCCGCTGTAAATTTTTCCCTCGAAAGCAAATTTGCAGAATTTCAGCGGGGCGGATGTGTCCCTTATCATGATATTATCTGTCCTCCTCAAATATCTGCGAAAGCTTCCGCGATCCTGTCCAGGCCCTCTTGGAGCTGAGATCTCGGACATCCTATGTTCAGCCTCACGAATCCCTCGCCTGCCAAGCCGAACTTCGACCCGTCGTTCAGAGCGACGCGGGCCTTATTAACCAGAATTTTCATCAATTCGTTGCTGCTCAAGCCATAATCCCTGAAATCGAGCCAGAAGACATACGTACCCTCCGGGTGTTTCAGTTTCACCCGAGGCATACGCTCGCGCAGGAAATTCTCTACCAGCGCGCGGTTGTCCTCCAGGTACCTGAGTGCGGCGTCAAGCCACGGTTCCCCTTTGGCGTAGGCGGCTTCGAGAGCGTTCAGCCCGAACATGTTAAGTCCCGATAAGTGTAGGCGCTCGAAGGCGCGGTGCATTCTGCCGTACATTGTTTTGTCCCGCGCTATCCATGCCGACGCGCGCAGCCCGGCAATATTGAAGGTTTTGCTGGGAGAAACGAGAGTGACGAGCAAGTGGTCGAGCTCAGGGCAGGCAGCCGACATAGGCGTATGTTTTGCGTCGCTGTAGACCAGGTCCTGATGTATTTCGTCGCTTATCACTGCGATCCCCCGTTCGAGGCATAAGCGCCCCAGAGCAGTGAGCTCCTCCCGTTTCCACACGCGCGACACGGGGTTGTGCGGGCTGCAAAGTATTATTGCGCTTACTCCTTCGAGCGCGCCGGCGAGGTGATCGAGGTCCATCTCGTAGCCTCTTTCCGCCTCGCGCAGCTGGTTTTCCACAATCTTCCTTCCGTTTTGGCTTATCACCCTGAAAAACGGAGGGTAAGCCGGAGTCTGCACAATGACCCCGTCATTCGGTTCCGTTAATTCATTCAACGCAACAGCGATTCCAGTGACGACTCCCGGCATGAAGCCGACCTGTTCAGGTTTTACGTCCCAACCGTGGCGGCGGCGCTCCCAATCCGCGACAGCGGCTTGATATCTGTAGATTTGCTCGGTAGGGTATCCGAAAACTCCAAACCCGGCCTCTTTTTTCATCGCGTCGATTATCTCTGGAGCCGACTTGAAATCCATGTCGGCAACCCAGAAGGCCATAAGGTCGTCTCTGCCGAACAAGCGTCCCATGTCGTCCCATTTTTCGCAGGCCGTGCCCCGCCTGTCTATTCTTGTGTCGAAATCATATCCAGCCGAACTCAACATAATCCCTCCGCTGAAACTCCTCTTGAAATAAAATCACAAAAACCTTAGGCGCCATAGTACCAAATGAGTTTTATTGCCGCAACTTAAAACGCTTGCTGCGCGGTGCGCGCTATGATCTCCTCCTGATGATAGTCGTCCAGGTCTATGAAGTAGTCGCTGTAACCGGCGACACGGACGAGCAGGCCTCTGTGCTCCTGCGGATTTTTCTGCGCTTCGCGCAGCGTTGCCTCATCCACCACATTGAACTGGATGTGGTGACCTCCAAGTTTGAAGTATGTTCGTATCAGGTTTGCCAAACCCTCCAGCCCCTTCTCGCCGTCCAGCAGGGAGGGAAGGAAGCGTTGGTTAAGTAATGTTCCGCCGGATTTCACCTGGTCCATCTTGCCGAGGGATTTTACCACGGCGGTCGGTCCGTTGCGGTCCGCTCCGTGACTCGGAGACGTGCCGTCGGAGATTGGCGCGCCCTTGAAGCGTCCGTTCGGAGTGGCGGCGGTCATCTTTCCGAAATAGTTGTGACAGGTAGTTGACAGCATGTTGATGCGGTAGGTCGGTCCCAGTATGCTCGGTTTGTCGTCGATAGTAATGAACAAGCTCTCGTACACGCGTTGCATGATGTCATCCGCGTAGTCGTCGTCATTGCCGTAGAAGGGCGTCTTATTCCATATCGTAAGACGAAGCGCCTCGTCACCCTCCCAATTTTTGTTGCAGGCTTCAACCAGATGGGCGAGGGTAATTTTTTCATTCTCGAATACGTGGCGCTTTATCGCGGACAGGCTGTCGGTAATCGTCCCGATCCCCGTGCATTGAATGTAATCGGTGTTGTACCTCGGGCCTCCGTTGTAATAATCGCGTCCGTTACTTATGCAGTCCCTGATGACGCAGGAGAGGAATGTCGCCGGGAAGAACTCGGCATATCGCGCCCTGAGATAGTTATCCACCTCGATCTTGGTGTTCACGACGTATTCCAGTTGTTTCTCGAAGGCCGCGTACAGGTCGTCGAAGGTCTTGAAGCAATCGGGCGGGCCTGTCTGTATCCCAATCTGCTTTCCGGTCATCGGATCGGCGCCGTTGTTGAGCGTGAGTTCGAGTACTTTTGGCGTATTTAGATAGCCGTGGAGAAGATAGGCTTCCTTTCCGGCGCAGCCCGTTTCTATGCAGCCGCTCGTCCCTCCCTCGCGCGCGTCCTCAATGGTCTTTCCGACCCTCATCTGCTCCTGTATGACAACGTCCGCGTTAAAGACGGAGGGATATCCCATGCCGTGCCTTATCACGCGCCCGGCTGCCCTCAAAACGCTGTCCGGCGTGCGCGCGCTGACCTGTATGTTGCACTGGGGTTGAAGCAGCCGGAGTTCGTCGATGATCTCCAGCACAATGTACGTCACCTCGTTCGACCCGTCCGAGCCGTCGCGTTTCAGCCCGGCGAGGTTGATATTTGTGAAGTCGTTGTACGTTCCGCTCTCAGCCGCGGTCACTCCTACCTTGGGCGGCGCCGGCGTGTTGTTTACCTTGATCCAGAAACATGAGAGAAGCTCCTTCGCGTCGTCGCGCGAGAGCGTCCCGTCGGCAAGTCCCTTTTCGTAATAATGAGCGAGATGTTGGTCGAGGTGCCCTGGGCTCATTGCGTCCCAGCCGTTCAGCTCGGTGATTGTCCCGAGATGCACAAACCAGTACATCTGAATTGCCTCCCAGAAATCGCGCGGCGCGTGTGCGGGCACATGGCGGCATACGTCGGCTATTTTGAGCAGTTCACTCTTGCGCGTCGGATCGGAGGTTTCGGACGCCATGCGTTCAGCCAGTTCCGCGTGTCGCTCCGCGAAGATTATCACCGCGTCGCAGGAGTGGTCCATTCCTTGAAGCTGGTCGTCCTTAGCGGTCGCCTCCGGGTCGTTCAGAAAATCGAGTTTGCTCCTCGCCTCCGTTATGTCGCGCTTTAGGTCAAGCATCCCTTTTTCATAGATCAGGCCGTCAAGCGCCGTGTGTCCCAGGGCACGCTGCTCCCCAAACTCCGTAAACAACCCCGCGTTATAGAGGTCGAGCCACTTTTCCGGCATTCGCGCGAAGGCTTTATCCCTCATGCTCCTTCCTCTCCAATAGGGGATCACGAAGTCGCGGTAAATCTCTATGTCTCTGGGGTCGACCGCGTAACTTTGCATCTCGCGGGAATTTAATACCTCCAAGTCCCCGACGGAATGGCAGGTGAGCTCCGGGAACGACGAAACGGCCTTCGGCCTCGGTCCACGTTCTCCAACTATCAATTCGTCCAGCCCGATGTAAATCGTCTTTTTCTCGCAGATGTATTTGAAGTTCAGCCCCCTCATGACAGGAGTCGCATATTTTCCGTCATTCTCTCGGTAAAATTCCGTTTCAAGAGCCGCCCTCTCCGCGGAAAAACCGGGCTTTGTTTCGAAACTTTCCTTGCGCAAACGCGCTATGCGTTCATTCATTTCTTAATTCCTCCTCGCTAACCGCCAATGGCGGTGGGTATGCCGAAACTTTCGATGATTGCGGCGGACGAGCGGAGCATATTCTCGGTTGGGGAGTGAGCTCCGCGCAGTTTGAATTCCAAGCCCCATCTTCTGTGCTTGTCCTCCGAGGCAGTATGATAGGGGAGCAGGCTGACGAGTTCAACGCCCCTGACGCGCGCCAGAAATTCCCCGATGGCTCGTACGTTATCCTCATCGGTATTGACGCCGGGGATGAAGGGCACCCGCGCGAATATCCTGGCCCCGCTCTCGCCCAGCCTGATTAGATTCGACTTGATGATCTCATTGTCAACTCCCGTGTACTCCCTGTGTTTGCCGGAGTCCATGTGCTTAATATCGTAAAGAAATATGTCTGTCATAGGGACGGCGTCGAGCAGGTTCTGCGAGTCGGCGAAACCGCAGGTATCTATCGCCGTGTTTATTTCGCGCTTTTTACATTCCTCCAGCAATGCCATTGTGAAGTCGAATTGAGCCAGCGGCTCGCCGCCGGAGAGTGTCACGCCCCCGCCGGACTGATCGAAGAAAATCCTCTCGCGCGTAATTATTTTCATTATCTCGCCTGTCGTCGCCTCATGTCCGCAGATTTCGCGCGCGCCGCCCGGACAGGCGTCGGCGCATTTGCCGGATCCTCTGCATATGCCGTAGTCGGTATCAATCGTCGGTAATATCGCTCCGTTCGGACATGCGGCGATACACATCGAACATCCGATGCACCTGTCAGATCGGAAGAGCAGTTGCGGCTCAAAATCCCGGCTTTCCGGGTTGTGGCACCACCAGCAAGAGAGCGGGCAGCCTTTGAGGTGGACCGAGACTCTTATCCCAGGTCCGTCGTGAAGGACATACCGCTTAATGTCAAAGACGATGCCCGACTCCTGTTTCACGCGTTATCTCCCTCCCTCTCGTCTATTTTAGCGTAAGTTTGTCCGTGGGTAGATAGAAATACCAAAAACTACAATTATCTATTATTAAAGTATTAGGGTATAATTTGCTTTGCCGTAAGAAGTTAAGCGGAGGTGAAGGTTTTGGAAAGCAAAGGCGGATTGATAGTCATGGTTGATGACGATATTACAAACCTGACCGTCGTAAAAAACAATCTTGTCGACAAATTCGATTTCATTTCCGCGCCGTCAGGCAAAAAACTTTTTTTACTTCTTGAAAAATTAACGCCCGACTTAATACTTCTGGACATTGAAATGCCGGAAATGGATGGTTTTGAAGTCATTAAAATACTTAAAAGCGATAAAAAAACCGCTGGTATCCCAGTCATTTTTTTGACGGCGAAGATCGACCCCGAAAACGAGGTTAAGGGTCTTGAACTGGGAGCGGTTGACTACATTTCAAAACCTTTCTCACGCGAACTGCTCATTAAACGCATAGAATTACATCTGCTTTTCGAAGAACAAAAAAAAGAACTGATGCATTACAGCCTTAATTTGGAAAACGAGATCGATAAGAAAACCAAGACGGTTTTCGAATTGCAGAACGCTATTCTGAAAACTGTGTCCGAGCTTGTTGAACGCCGCGACAACGTGACGGGCGGACACATTGAAAGAACGCAGCGTTATTTAAACATGTTGGTGAACTTCCTTTTGGAGCATGGCGTTTATACCGAAGAACTTTCATCGTGGGACATCAACCTTTTTATCATGTCCTCGCAGCTTCATGACGTCGGAAAAATATCAATTAAAGATGATATTCTGATGAAGCCGGATAAGCTGACCGACGATGAATTTGAGGAAATGAAAAAGCATACTACATACGGTGAGGAAATTATTAAGAGAATAGAGAATAGCACAACAGAAAATACGTTTTTACATCATGCCGAGGTATTGGCCGGCAGTCACCATGAGAAATGGAATGGCGAGGGTTATCCGCGCAGTCTTAAAGGGAATGATATACCGTTACAGGGGCGATTGATGGCGATTGTCGATGTTTACGACGCGCTTACAAATGACCGTCCGTATAAAAAAGCGTATACTCATGAGGAAGCGGTTGAAACAATCAAAAATGGGTTGGGAACAGATTTTGACCCGTTGATAAATGAAATATTCCTGATGTATGAAAACGAATTTAAACATTCCATAGACGAAAAAATTAGTTTTGACGACGCTTACGATAATATGAAATCTTCCAACAAGCTGCACACGACTTTGAAGATGGTGGCCAGCATAGTTGGTTCCCGCAACGGTACGGAAGATGATCATTACGAGTACGTGCGACGGTATTTGGAAATATTTTTATACTCTTTGTCGAAACATGAGCGCTACAAGACGGAGATTTCAACTTGGGATATCGAACTTTTCCTTATATCGGCACAGTTGCACGACGTGGGAAAAATGGCGGTAAATATCAATATACTGAACAAGGCCGAAAAATTGACGGAAGAGGAATTTGAGAATGTAAAAACACACGCGGATTTCGGAGTAAAGATAATTCAACAAATTAAAGAAACCATAGATAACAGCAGCTTGCTGCATCACGCCGAAACTTTGGCCGGCAGCCATCATGAAAAATGGGATGGGACCGGCTATCCGCTGGGGTTAAAAGGTGAAGAAATCCCTTTGCAGGGAAGGATTATGGCGATTGTCGACGTTTACGAAGCCCTTGTCAACGATCGCCCGCACAGAAAAAGGAAAACACACAAAGAAGCCGTCGAAATCATAAAAAACGGCGGCGGAACACAATTTGACCCTGAGCTTATCGAAATATTCTTTGAGATTGAGCATGAATTTGAAAAGGTTGGGGCAGAATAAACGCTTATGTAAACCCCAGTTTGCGCCGGTTTTTTACGTTGGTGCGAGAGAGGGGACTCGAACCCCTACGCCGGAGGCACCAGATCCTAAGTCTGGCGTGTCTACCAGTTCCACCACCCTCGCACAGAAGCGAGTTTATTACTTTTTTGAATAGCAGTCAACGAATTTCCTAAGGAGATCTGGCATGTCTTTACTGCATGTGGGGCTGGATATAGGGTCCACCACCGCGAAGGCCGTTGTTCTCGACGGAGAGGATCGCTTAATTCACAGTAGTTATCGCAGGCATTACGCGGACATCCGCACGACTGCCGGGGAACTCATGGAGGAAATCGGCAGAAATTACGGCGGTTCCATGTTGACGATGGCGGCGGCAGGTTCGGGGGCGCTCTCGATCGCCGAGGGCATGAGCATTCCGTTCACCCAGGAGCTTGTGGCTTGCAGAGCGAGCGTGGAACGATACCTGAAAGGCGTCGACGTCAGTATCGAGCTTGGAGGCGAGGACGCAAAGCTCACATTTTTCGACGAGTCAGGCATTGATCTTCGAATGAACGAAACCTGCGCCGGAGGCACGGGGGCATTCCTGGATCAGATGGCGGCTTTGATGGGCGTCGACGTATCCGGGCTGAATGAACTGGCGAGAGGTTACGGCACGATCTACCCGATCGCCTCGCGGTGCGGCGTATTCGCCAAGACCGACGTTCAGCCGCTGCTGAACGACGGAGCCGCGAGAGAGGACATAGCGGCGTCCATCTTCCGGGCGATAGTCAACCAGACGATAAGCGGGCTGGCGTGCGGAAGAAAGATACGCGGCAATGTCGCGTTCCTGGGCGGGCCTCTGTATTTTTTCTCGGAGCTGCGAAGGCATTTCGCGGAAACTCTGGAACTCAGCGAAGATCAGTGCATATTCCCGGAAAATCCTCATCTCTTCGTCGCTATCGGCGCCGCGATACTGGGTAAACGCAGCGGCCCCGTGGATATTGCTTCTCTTTACAGCAAGGCCGAGGTGTTTTTCTCCATGCGGCAGCCGCAATCCATCCACGTGCTGCCGGCTCTTTTTGCGGGCGATGAGGCCCGCGAAGTATTCAAACGCAGGCATAACGCCGGGCGCGTCGCTCGCATACCCATATCCGAGTATGTAGGGGATGCCTATCTTGGCATTGATGTGGGTTCGACGACGACGAAGATGATATTGATCGGTTCGGGAGGAGAAATACTGTTCACCCGATATAAGGCGGCCGGAGGCGGCGAGCCGGTGCGCACCGTGAAGGAACTTCTATCGGAGCTGTACGGCGAACTGCCGGAGGGAGTTTTGATACGCCGCAGCGGAGTGACGGGATACGGCGAAAAATTGGTCAAGGCGGCTTTCGGTATTGACGTCGGAGAGGTGGAAACGGTGGCTCACGCGCACGCCGCGCAATTTGTTCTGCCCGGCGTCGATTTTGTCATTGACATCGGCGGACAGGACATGAAGTGCCTCGGTTTAAAAAACGGCGTGATTAACAGGGTGTTTCTCAACGAGGCGTGCTCGTCGGGATGCGGGTCGTTCCTCCAGACTTTCGCCGAATCGCTTGAGATGTCGGCCGAGGAATTTGCACTCGCCGCGGAAACCTCCGTCATGCCGGTCGACCTCGGGTCGCGCTGCACGGTGTTTATGAACTCGCGGGTACGCCAGGCGCAGAAAGATGGAGCCGGCATACCGGACATATCGGCGGGGCTCGTATACTCAGTGGTTCGCAACGCGCTGTACAAGGTACTCAAGATCAAGAGCGCGGACGACCTCGGCGAGAGGATAGTCGTGCAGGGAGGGTCGTTCAAAAACGACGCTCTTCTCCGAGCTTTCGAACTGGTGACAGGACGCGAGGTAGTGCGTCCCGAGATCGCCGAGCTGATGGGGGCATTCGGCGCGGCATTGCTTGCCCGTGATTCGTCGGACGCCGCGGCGACCACTCTTCTCTCCGCTGAGGAAGTGGTGTCGCTATCTGCCGCGGCCTCCACCTCAAGATGCGGAGGCTGCGGCAACAGGTGCATACTCACCAGGACGCGCTTCGACGACGGAAGGGCGTACATTTCGGGCAACCGCTGCGAGCATGGAGCGGGCAGCGTAAGCGTGTCAGGGAATATACCGAATCTGTTCGAGCGAAAATACAGGAGGTTGTTCGATTTCCGTGAGCCGCTCCCTGTGGAACAGGCTCACCGAGGCGTTATAGGTATCCCCCGCGCGCTGAATATGTACGAGGACTACCCGTTCTGGTTCACGCTGTTCACGGAGCTTGGATTCAGGGTCGAACTGTCGCGCGAGAGGCCGGACGAATCCCTCGGCATCGACACCATTCCCTCTCAGACAGTGTGTCACCCCGCAAAGCTGGTACACAGGCATATACTCGACCTGCTGGGACGGGGAATAAAAAGAATTTTCTATCCAATCATACTGCGCGAGGGACTTGAGTTCAGCGACGCGCACAATAATTTCAACTGCCCGGTCGTGACCGGATACCCCGACGTAGCGTATCTGAACATAGACGATTTACGGGAAGAGGGCGTGGATTTCATGCGCCCTCCGATGTCAATGGAGCCGGCGTATAAATCTTCGTCTATTAGAAAGAGATTGCGATACGAATTAAAATGTTTCGGAGTGAGTTCGTCCGAGATAAGCGGGGCTTTCAAAGCCGCTCTCAAAGCGCAGCTTGATTTCAAGGACGACGTGAGGCGGTACGGTGAGGAAACCATGGAGTTCCTCAGACAGACCGGAGGGATTGGCGTAGTGCTGGCCGGGCACCCCTATCACCTTGATCCCGACGTTCATCACGGTATCCCCGGGCTGATTTTGAGTTACGGCGTGGCTGTCCTCACGGAGGATTCGATATGTCACAGGGCAGACGAGATTGGCGGGGTCGACCCGCTTTACGTGGTCGATCAGTGGACGTATCATTCCAGACTTTTCAGGACAGCCACGGTAATAGCAAGACATCCTGATTTTGAAAATATCCACATGGTGCAGCTCAATTCGTTCGGGTGCGGGCTTGACGCGATAAGCGCCGACCAGGCTGCCCAACTCCTGGAGCAGCATGGAAAAAATCACACGCTGATAAAGATCGACGAGGGCAAAAATAACGGCGCGGTCAATATCAGAATCAGATCCCTGCTGTCGTCCGTCCGAAAGAAAATAGTCATGCCCGATGTGCCCGGTGAAAAAAAAGGCACCGCAAAAAAATCAGAACGACGGCTCCCCCTATCCATCAGTGAGAAAAAGAACCGCGCGACGCGCACCATACTCTGTCCCTCCCTTTCCGAGCACCACTTCCCATTTTTGGAAACCGCGATGAGGAGGGAAGGGCTCGACTTCCGAGTATTGCCGGAGGGAGGCCGGGAGTCGGTCGAGCTTGGCCTCAGGTACGTGAACAACGACGCCTGTTATCCGGCGATGGTCGTGGTGGGGCAGTTTCTTGAAACGCTGCGAAGCGGGAAATTCGACCCCGATACGACGGACTGCCTGTATGCCCAGACTGGAGGCGCGTGCAGGGCGAGCAACTATGTCCCGTTGCTTCGCAAGGCGCTGAATGCCGCGGGGTTCCCTCAGGTGAGAGTGCTCGCCGCGAACGCCCAAAGCAACAGCGGCGCGGAGAAATTCAGCGTATCGGGCGGCACGCTGTGGCGCTCACTGATCGGCATGCTGTATGGCGACATGCTTATGCGCCTGCTCAACAGGACGCGCCCGTATGAGTCACGCAAGGGCGCCGCCGACGGACTGTACGACAAATGGGTCGCTCGCTGTAAGAAAAATGTCGAGCGCGGAAGCTGGTCCGCCTTCAAGCGGGACGTCCGCTTAATGGCAGATGAATTTGCGGCGGTACCAATCGATGAAGCGCCGCGCCCCAGGGTTGGGATAGTCGGCGAGATACTCGTCAAATATCACAACAGGGCGAACGAGCATCTTGTCCGGGTCATAGAGAACGAGGGCGGCGAGGCGGTGGTGCCTGATCTCGCCAACTTCCTCCTTTATTGCCTGTATGATCAGGTCTTCGCTCATAAAAAACTATCAGGCCCGTTAATTCCAAGATTATTCAGCGAGGCCGGCATCGAGATACTTGAGTGGATACGCCGTCCGATGTATCGCGCCCTTAAGGGTACGAGGTTCGGCGTTCCCCACGGCATACGCGATATGGCGGCCGGCATTGCCGCCACGGCGAGCCCCGCGAATCAGGCGGGCGAGGGATGGCTGCTGGCGTCGGAAATGATGCGCCTCATAGAGGCCGGCGTTCGCAACGTCATCTGCGTACAGCCCTTCGCCTGCCTGCCCAACCACATAACGGGCAAGGGCGTGATGAAGGAACTGCGCCGTCTATACAGGGGAGCGAACATCCTCGCCCTGGATTATGATTCAAGCGTGAGCAATGTCAATCAGCTGAACCGTATCAAGTTGTTGATGGCGTCCGCCATAGGGTAGCGTTCCAATAAGTATTTTGATAAAGCCTCCGAATTTTTTTCGGAGGCTTTTTTTTACAAGGGCATCGGTAGCGGTTATAATTTGCCTGACATTGTTTTTTCGTGGGAGAAGAGCGAAATGTTTATAGTCCTTGAAGGGATAGACGGAGGAGGAAAGACGACGCAGGTTCGCAGACTCTTCGGGTGGCTGGAAGAGAGATTGGGGGCGGGTTGCGTCGTTTCCACCGGCGAGCCAGGCGGCTGGCTGGGAGGAGAGCGCGTGCGCGAGCTCATACTGGGAGGCGGCCTCTCGACGAGGTGGGGGGAGTACTTCGCTTTCATGATGGACCGATGCGAACATGTGGCGAGGGTTATATCCCCGGCGCTGGAAAAAGGCATGTGCGTGCTGTGCGACAGGTATTCGGCCTCCACTCTCGCCTATCAGGTATTCTCCGACCCGGACATAACGGAGCGAACTGCGGAATATATGGCCGGGCTGTCTGATATCATAGGGCTGCCCAAACCGGATTGCGCGTGCCTGCTCGACATCGGCCCGGACATTGCGGCCTCCAGGCTCGCGGCCAGGGGTAAAGCCGACTCTTTCGACTCCCGCCGCGAGATTTTTTTTACCCGTGTCCGCGCCGGATACGATAGAATAATGCGAATGTCGCCCGGGGCCTGGATGAAAATAGACGCCTCCCGCGATGAAGACGCGGTGTTTTGCGACCTCACTGGAGGGCTCGAACTCCGTTTTCCGCGGCTGCTCGCGAAAGACGCCCGATGAAAGTAAGCGCCGCGACGAAGCCCAAAACAGGGGAGGCGACCGCCCGTTCGGGAGGGGCTGACGCAAGGGTAAGCGCGGTTACAGGTGTTTCCGGAGTTAACAAGACCTTTGCGGAAGTCACGGCGGACATGGAACTCCAGGCAATAATATCGGAGCTCGACGCGATAGGTTCAGCCATGTCGCGATACCCTGCGTCGGTTCTGCTCCAGCGATACAAGGAATTGGTACGCCAGGCGCTGGTGATGATAAAAAACGGAATGCGCGTCAAGAGGGAGTTCAAATGGCGCAGGACGGAGCGGTCTATGTTCATGGTGATTGAACGCACCGAGGAAGCTCTGAACGAGATAGAGGAACTGGAATCCGCAATGGAGCGCGAGCGTGAGAGGACGCGGATTCTGTCGCTGATGGATGAGATAAAGGGATGCCTCCTGTCGTTGATTTTTTGAGCGACGTTAACAACGCGCGGGTATGGGCGGAATTTAGGGATATGATCGCCGTAAACGGAGTGCCGGGAGCGCTGCTCATGATAGTTGACGCTGAGGCAGCGGAGGATGCGAGAGATTTGTACGCCCGGATCGCTCTCTGCGATTCGGTAAACGGGGAGGACGAATGCCCTTCGTGCATGGCGTGGAGGGATGACGGGCATCCCGATATGGTAGTGGCGGGCGATGGGTCCGGGCCTCCCGGTATCGCGGATTGTATTGAAATGCAGGCGATCATGAGCCTCAAGCCGTTCGCGGCGAAAGGCAAGCTGGGGGTGATTTCCTCGGCGGATTTGCTCTCGCTGCCGGCGGCAAACTCGTTGCTCAAAATAGCTGAGGAACCTCCAGAGGGAGGGCATTTATTGTTCTTAGCGGAGGAGGACAATCTGATACCTACGATAAAGAGCCGCGCCTGGACGCTCCGTTTTCGCGCGGCCGAGGCGAGCGAACCGGCGAGGCCTCCGTCCGCTCCGTCCGAGTGGATATCGTGGATTGAGCGAACGAAAAAACTAACGCAGGCTGAAATCGCCTCCGAAATTGACGCGTGGTCGAGATGGCTGGGCGAGTCGGGCGAGTGGAGGACCGCCTCTTCGGTCCGCGGCGCGATTTATATCTCGCAAAAAAGGCATATGCCTGTTTCTATGGTTCAGGATGCGATGCTGGCCATTCTGAGGGAAGGGGTACCAATTGGGCAAATATTTGGCGACATATGGTAAGCCGAGATTTCTTGGCATTGTTGAGCTCGAAGACGATATTTTCGACGCGTTGCCCTCGGACGGTATGATTATCGCCGTATCGCACAGGGGCGAGGAGGCGGCCGCAGTCATGGGGCCTCTTGACGTTGAACAGGAGCAGGAATACCGTTGCATGAAGGCGATATCCGAACATGGTGAGGGCCCGGCGCGCGGCGGCGACCCCATCGTAAGCAGCCTTGAATTTGTGCGGATTTCCTCTGATGAGGACCGGGAACGCTGGAAGTCGCTAAAGGATACGGAGGACGGTATACTGCGGGACGCTCAAGAGATGGTGGTGCCTCACAATCTCGAACTTAAACTGATTGACGCCGAAACCATGATCGATGGCAAGAAGCTGTTTTTTTACTTTACATCGGAAACACGGGTTGATTTCAGATCGCTTGTGAAGGACCTGGCGCGAAAGTTCAGGACGAGGATAGAACTGCGCCAGATGGGCGTTCGCGACGAGGCGAGAATAATCAGCGGCATGGCGTCCTGCGGTTTGCCGTGCTGTTGCAGCTACTGGCTGAACCAGTTTGTCCCGATAGGTATCAAGATGGTCAAGGAGCAGAACATTGCGCTGAATCCGGCGAAAATATCGGGGATCTGCGGACGCCTCATGTGCTGCATGTCGTTTGAGCACAAGGTATATAAGAACCTTTGGGTAGGATTGCCCGGGCCCGGCAGCAAGATAAAGACGCCGAACGGAAACTACGTTGTCGCGGCTATGGATATTGCGCGGGAGGCGGTGCGCTGCCACAAACCGGGCGGCGGAGACATATCAGTCCCGATCAGTATGTTCCAGGATTTTCGCGACGCGGTGACGGGCGGCAAGGAATGGGAACTCCCCGAAGCGGCGCGTGAAGCCGAGAAGGAATTTTTGTCGCGTAAGAAACGTGAGTGCCCATCCCACGGGAGAATTGACTTTCGCATAACCGGAACCGCGGGTGAAACGGAAAACAGGGACACGCCGCCGCAAGCGCCCGGCGATCCGGAACAGAGCAGAAAAGAAACCCACAGGCGAGGCCGCAGGGGAAACCGCAAACGCAGGCAGGAAACTTTGCCTGACAGCACCCAGGCTGAAGTGAGAGAACATCTGCACCGATCTAAATCTCAGGAGAAACCGGGTGAGGCGGTTATCGGTGCGTCCGCCCAGAATGAGCGGCTCCGCAGGCCGCGCCGCAGGCGAAGAGGTAACAAGCCCGGCAGGAATACGGCTTCCGACAGTTGATTTTTTGAGGTGATCGCATGGCTTTGTTCGGGGGATTCATATCCAAATTTAAAAAAGCGGCTAACAAATGGTCCCAGGGGGTGTCGAACCTTTTTTCCGACAGCCCGCTCACGGATGAATTTTGGGAGCGGCTGGAGGAAAGCCTTTTGGCCGGTGACGTGGGCATAGATATGGCCGAGAATCTCATAGAGGAATTGAGGGAAACGGCAACCAGCCGCAGGATCGCGCATACGGCGGAACTCAAGGAAGCGTTCGCGGGGATGCTGATAGGACGCCTCGATGAGATACCCGGCATGGGACGGCAGATCGACGTATCGGAAACTCCGTCGGACGTAATGCTGGTGGGGGCGAAC
>Ga0099364_10007623_pt1 | contig 15401 bp, 13 predicted proteins | sample TergutTh196P3_FD_73070 | JGI IMG/M metagenome (GOLD analysis project Ga0099364, IMG submission 73070) | Microcerotermes parvus P3 segment gut microbial communities from Pointe-Noire, Republic of the Congo - Th196 P3 | ecosystem: Host-associated > Arthropoda: Insects > Digestive system > Gut ... | reverse complement strand
AATCATATTCCGCAGATTTGAGCGGAGCCCTCAGAGCGGGAAAACCCTTTCTGGTATGCTCAAAGTTTTGTAAAGCCAAAGCGACCTGCCGTTGATTGCTGGTACACTGTGTGCGTCTTGCGGCTTCCCTTGCCGCTTGGATGGCAGGCATTAACAGTGCCGCCAGAATGGCGATGATCGAAATGACGACGAGGAGTTCCACCAGGGTGAAACCTGTCTTGCGGGAACAAGAGCCGCAAGTGTAACGAAGTGAAACTTGCGGGTGAAGGCGCGTTGACGTGTTCATAACAGTGTCCTTTCAAAGGGTTAAGGTTTGCCGAGAACAGCAACAAGAGTCCGCTCAAGATGGGAGCGGCACGCCAGATAGAAACGGAGTAATCCCACCTACGACAGTGGTGCATTGCGGGCCAATTGCACAATGCAGACTTTTTCCGCAAGATGATACGCGCAACTCCCCTTCGGGAGCAACGCAACTACATCATCCATTGCTAGTCTTCTACCCGGCTGCCCGGTTCGTAGTGTAGAGAACTGCTATCGCCAAAGCGATTCTATCTGTTTGTTGTCGTACTCGAAATTCGATCCGTCTGCCGATTGGCGGACGGTATTTCTAAACTATTACCTGTATTGTACCATGCTTTTTGTGGATTGCAAGAGGCTTTTGGGGAAAATTTGAAAAAAAGAAGAAAAATGCCGGAGTACCGGCTAAATGGAGTTTTCGACGACGGTGTTTCGGTACGCTGCCCATGCGGAAATGTAAAAGAGCCGCAATCTTCAGATTGCGAAACGTTCACAGAGCCCGGTGCGGCAGCACCGGTGCTGCACCGGGCTCTGATCGCCGGGTGTGTAAAAAAATTGTGGGTATTTTCAGCATTGCGCAAGCTAGCGGGCAAGTGAGCAAGCGAGCGGGGGGCGTTAGCCCCCCGATGGATGTCCAACACGCTTCGTACCCCAACGGGGGGCTAACGCCCCTGCTCGCGGCGCCGCACCCACTTTATTTTTACACACCCGCGCAAGAGCGGGGGCATTAGCCCCCGTTGAGTTTGAACCAACACGCACAAAACCGGGGGGCTAACGCCGCCACGCTCGTGCGCATGTTCAAAAGACCAACTAATTTTTTACACACCCATTCCGCTTTTGCGGTTTGACTCTCCCTTAAAATTCAGTACAATTCGTTTATGCTTGCTCTCGCTCTTTTACCGCTAGTTTGCTACTTTGCTTTTCTGACAAAATTGCACCTCCGAAAAACACCGACGTTGCTGAATGGATATCTCGATTTTACGCTGCTCGCCTGGGGTTTGTTCGGACTCATCACGCTTGGACCTGGTCGATTGCTCATTCCCCTGTACGTGTTCATCGCCTGGGATAGTTTTACTTGGGTTTTTTGGTTCGGATTTTACTTTGCTGCAACACATATTCTCGCTTTACAGTTCCGCAAACGATTTATCGTCTATCACTGCCAGCGGGAATTAGTGCTGCCCCCTTTTTTCACCCTTGCCCGACAGATTGATCCCAAAACGGAATGGAGCGGAAACGTACTCTCTCTCCACGGCTTGGGCGTACAGTGGACTGTAACGAGCGGCAGGTTCGGCGGACATCTGCTATTTGTTCCTACTAATCCTTACGCAAACAATCCGCACCGAGGTATGCTCGAAGAAAAATTCGCCAATCTTTGCAAAACCTTGGAAATGCCAAAGAAAATGACTCGCTGTGGCTGGGGAGGACTTACGCTGTGTCTATTCTGCCTCACCATTGGACTGCTCCTTTGGTGATTACCCGATGCAGTTCCAGCAATTTACTGACCTGCCGTGAGAAATTGACCGTAACCTAAGCGGAGTACCGCCTAAATATCCGGCTCTTTGTAAATGTTATTTTGATACGCGTTCTTGGCGGAAAATGTTGACTGAAAAGAGATACGAGAAGACGCAAGCCGACAAAAGTTCAAATCCAATGGAAAGAGCTTCCGAACAAGTCTAGTATCAGAGGTTCCCTTATGTAAATGCAACTTCGGGAATGTTTGACAGTGGTTTTTTTTCCCATTTCCGTTAAAATGACCACATATTGTTTGGGTACCCTTTCCCAGTTTCATGCTTCAAACGGACGAAATCCTCTCCACGATTCGGATGCTGCACGACGAGTTCCTCGACGTGCGAGCGGTAACATTGGCTCTCAATCTGAACGACTGCGCCAGTCCGAATGGCGACCAACTCTGCCGGAAAGTCCATGCCAAAATCATGGAGCATGCCCGAAATCTCGTCGCCGTCTGCGATGAAGTCAGCGAGAAATACGGCATTCCGGTTACGAACAAGCGGATAGCGATTTCCCCCGTCGCGACCATTTTGGCGGGACACGGACAAAACGCCGCCCTGCAACTTGCCAAGACACTCGATCAAGCCGCCGTCGATTGCCGAGTCGATTTCGTCGGAGGATACTCCGCTCTCGTACAGAAAGGCATTTCCGACGGAGCGCAAGTCGTGATGGACTCTCTGCCGGAAGTTCTCTCCCACACACAGAGGGTTTGTGCTTCCATCAACGCAGCGTCTCGAAAGGCAGGAATCAATATGGATGCTCTTCGGCAACTCGGCACAATCATCCCTCGCATTGCCGCTGCCACTGCTGATACACATGGCTTCGGAGCGGCAAAACTGGTCGTCTTTGCGAACATTCCTGAAGACAATCCCTTCATGGCGGGTGCCTATATGGGAGCAGGCGAACCGGAAGCCGCTATCAATATCGGTGTCAGCGGACCCGGCGTGGTCGGTTCCGCATTGAAACGCCGCATCGCCGCCGCAAAACAGAGCGGCAAAAAATTAACGCTAGGCGACTTGGCGGAGGAAATCAAGATCACCAGTTTTCGAGTTACTCGTGCCGGTGAGTTGATCGGTCGGGAAGTTGCTGACCGATTGAAAATGGAATTCGGTATCGTCGATCTTTCGTTGGCGCCGACTCCGACGGTCGGCGACAGTATCGGGGAAATCCTAAAGACATTGGGCATTGCTCAAGTCGGTGCGCCCGGTTCGACGGCGGCGGTGGCTCTGTTGAACGATGCGGTCAAGAAGGGGGGCTTGTTTGCGTCGAGCAGTGTCGGCGGTTTGAGTGGGGCGTTCATACCGGTTTCGGAAGATTCGTGTCTCGCCGATGCGGTGGAGCGGGGACATTTGAGTCTCGAAAAGTTGGAGGCGATGACTGCGGTGTGCAGTGTCGGTCTCGATATGGTATTGTTGCCGGGAGACACACCGCCGGAGACGATAGCGGCAATTATGGCTGATGAGATGGCGATTGGTGTGATTAACAACAAGACGACGGCGACGCGTTTGATTCCGGTGCCGGGAGCGAAGGCGGGAGACAAAATCAGTTTCGGCGGCTTGTTCGGCGCTTCGCCGGTGCTGGAGGTGCGCAATGTCGGTGCCAGTTCGGAGTTCGTCCACTTCGGCGGACGAATTCCTGCGCCGTTGCAATCGCTGGGGAATTAGCCGGTACTCTGCCGTAATCTCTGGGTGAATAGTGTTTGACACAATTCAAAAATGGAAAGGTTATTCTGATACGATTCCCATGAGTGCAAAAAGGACGCAACACCGCCTTCCAAACGGCTACGGTTCCCGAAAGATTAAATCGACGGGGAACTTCACATGCAACTTTCCGGCGAAAGCCTTATTGGCGCACCGCAAATTAATCTTCCCACAGAACGTGAACGCACCCTCGTCAGCCTCAGACTGCATGCGGGTTGCATATCTTGCCAAATTCCGGCTGATACGCTACACTGGCGAGCATGAGTGATCCCTACTTCCAATCCTTGTTTGCCGAGCGCATCGGCGGTGCCTCTTACGGAAAATCGACGGAGATCTACAAGTTTGAAAAAATCAAACGTGCTAAGCGGCAAGCAGTCAAAGATTTTCCCGACCGACCGCTCCTCGACTTCGGCATCGGCGAAAATGATGCGATGGCTGACGAAAACGTCCGACGAATCATGTCGCAACAAATCAATCTGCCGGAAAACAGAGGTTACGCCGACAACGGATGCATCGAATTCAAAGAAGCCGTCGCCCGATTTATGCAACGGACGTTCAACGTCGAACTCGATCCCGTTACCGAAATCAACCACTCCATCGGTTCCAAACCGGCACTCGCTATGTTGCCCTATTGTTTCATCAATCCCGGCGACATTACCATGATGACCGTGCCCGGCTATCCCGTGGCAGGCACACATACCCGATACTGCGGCGGAACAGTTTATAACCTGCTGCTAACGGCGGAGAACCAATTCTATCCCGACTTCGATGCCGTTTCTCCCGATGTTTGGAAGCAGACAAAAATGCTCGTACTGAACTATCCTAACAGTCCGACGGGACAGATTGCGACCGAAGATTTTTACAAGCGGGTGATTGACCTTGCTCATAAGTATCAATTCGTGGTGGTGCAGGATGCGGCACACGTTATGTTCACTTATGGACAGCCGCCGATCAGTTTCTTACAGGTTCCCGGCGCGAAGGAAGTCGGCGTTGAAGTCCATTCGCTTTCCAAAGGTTGGAATATGATCGGCTGGCGTATTGCCTGGGTTTGCGGCAATGCGAAAATTGTTCAGGCGTTTTCTGATGTAAAGGATAACAGCGACAGCGGTCAGTTCTTGGCGATTCAAAAGTCAGCGGTTGCCGCTCTCGATGATCCGACCATTCCGGCGGAGGCAAATCGAAAGTACCATCGCCGTCTTGAAAAGTTGGTGGTAACGCTTCAGCAGTTTAATTTTGAGTGTGAGGTGCCGGGCGGAACATATTTTCTGTATGTCAAGGCGCCGAAAGGACTTGAAGACGGCACGATGTTTGCTGATGCGGAGTCGGTCAGTCAGTATCTTATTCGGGAGCATTCGATTTGTACGGTGCCGTGGGACAATGCCGGTGCGTACTTGCGGTTTTCGGTAACATATACGGCGGATGGTGAGCCGGAGGAAGATGAGTTAATGTTTCTACTCGTCGAACGGTTGGGGAACGTTGCCTTTACGTTTTAGGGCTTGCGCATAAATAACCTTTCAAATTTTCTATTTGAAAATCTGAAAGGTTATGGTATAACAGTCGGGGCATAAAAACCCTTTTCATCCTTATAGTTTCGGGTTGACGCACGCATAATCGATGTTATAATTTCCCAATTATGAAAAATTTTTGTATAATTGTTGTCGCAAACTGAGAGCATTTTACCATAAACACTCGTAGACAGGACGTCTTCACTTGGGATGGACACGAAACAGGGTGTGTAAAAAATTAGTTGTTTTTTTCTGTTAAAATGGGCAATTTTGCTCAGGACATAACATCTATCGGCTTGAAATGGCTTGTCTGCTACTGCCGCCACTCGGCAAAATCATAGTATCAACCGGAGGGCATTTGCCGAAATCAACTAAATTTTTACACACCCCACGAAACACCAATAAATAGGAGAACAAAATTATGAACACAAATCTTACATGCAAAAAAATTAGCCCTGTTGCCCAGTTCATGGTGATATGGCTCTGTTTCTCAATGACCGCCGCACCCGTTTGGGCGCAGCCGTCTCGCCGTCCAGAAGCGCCGCCCGGCTCACGAACAGGTACATCCTCCGATGAACGTCGGACGGCTCCGTCTGCGCAACCGGCGCAATCAACACGTCCAGCAATTCCTCCTGCCGCACGTCCGGCAACGCCACCGATTACACCAACGGCACGTCCAGCGACACCGACTCCATCGGCACGTCCGGCAACGCCGACACCATCGGCACGTCCGACAACACCGGCTCCATCGGCACGTCCGACAACGCCGACACCATCGGCACGTCCGACAACGCCGACTCCATCGGCACGTCCGACAACGCCGACTCCATCGGCACGTCCGACAACGCCGGCTCCATCGGCACGTCCGACAACGCCGACTCCATCGGCACGTCCGGCGACACCGCCTCTATCGGCACGTCCAGCAACGCCGACACCATCGGCACGTCCGACAACGCCGACACCATCGGCACGTCCGACAACGCCAACTCCATCGGCACGTCCGGCGACACCGCCTCCATCGGCACGTCCTACTCAACGACCGGAAAGTCGTCCAACAGCATCGGGAGCTCGTCCTACTCAACGACCAGAGTCTCGCCCTGGACAAGCACCGGCGGCTCGTCCCAATCCCCGCCCAGATTATCGTCCGCCGGCACCGCCTGTGGTGCACCACCATTATCCGCCGCCGCGACCGTCGTACTATCGTCGCGGAATGACTGACTTTGAAAAAGCGATGACCGTCATCGGCACTGTCGGAGTCGTTGCCGCCATCGCCAGAAATTCACCTTACAGTTACTACCGCTATTATCACTATCCGCACAGCCCCGTTGTCGTGGTCAATCAGCCGCCGACCGTCGTGGTTGAACAAGTTCCTGTTCTCGTAGAAACTCCTGTAATCATCGAAAGGGAAGTCGTCGTCGAGAAGCCGGTGTACATTGAAACGCCCGGTTCGGCTGCCATTTCTCCCGATTCGACGGTGCAATATGTTGATCCTCCGCTTGAGGAAGATATGCTGCCGATGTTGCAATTGGAGCCGGGTGAAGGTTTTTCGCCGAAGTTGGGGGGCATTTTCCGTATCGAAAATATGGAGATTCCCGGCTATCGTTTCTCGGCGGCGAAGTTAACTTCTGATCCGCTGGAAGGCTCTCCGCTTTATGAACTCGGCTTGCGAAAAGGGGATGTCGTTACCCGGATCGGCGGTACACATATCGATGCTTTTGACGTTTTGGATCAACACGAAAAGGAAGTTGAAATTCGTTACATCAAGGCTGACACAGAGCGAGTGTTGCTCGCCAAAGTCTACATTCCGACGGAGGAAGAACTTTGGAGAGAAGCGGAATCCGAGCTTGCCCCGTAGTTTTGTATTACAGCAACCTGTATTACAGCAACGAGGACAAAATGGAAGATTTTATTCATTGTGCTCCTTTATCTCCTTTGTGTCTTTGTGGTTAACATTTGCGGACTACCAAGACACAAGGAGGCAAAGGATTGACAAAGAAAAATGCCCCGGTTATGACGGCGAACCATGAACAATGCGCTGTTTTCCTGACGAGTCGTTGAAAATCCGTACATCTTTCCAGCCGTGCAGCATTTCAGCGGTCACCTCCGCGATCATCGGACTTACCTCCATTATGAGGTGTCCGCCTACTCGCAGCCGCACAGCCGACTGCGGAATCAGCTGCTCAATCGCCTCTGTCCCCTTTTCACCGGCAAGGAGCGCTGCCCTCGGTTCAAAGTTTTTAACGTCAATCGGCAAAGCATCATACTCCGTTTGGCTTACATACGGCAGATTGCTGACAACGATGTCCAATGTTTCCGAAACCTGTTCGAGCAAATCTGACCGCCGGAAATCTATCTGATGTGCGACGCCGTTCCTCTCGGCGTTGTTTTGGGCGATATCCAGCGCTTCTGGGAAAATATCGACAGCAATGATATTTGCTGCCGTCAGGTGTTTCGGCAGATTCTTTGCTATTGCGACGGCGATAATTCCGCTGCCTGTGCCTACGTCAGCAATGACCGGCGCATTTTCTGCGGTGTAAGTTTTGATTTTGTCCAACGTTAGCAATACCAAATCCTCGGTTTCCGGTCTGGGAATTAACACCCGATGGTCAACCTTAAATGGAAGCGAGTAAAACTCTTTGGAACCCGTCAAATAAGCGGTAGGTTCGCCGCTTCCACGCCGCTTGACAAAATCTCTAAAAACCGCCCGCTGAGCTTCGGTCGGTTCGGACTCGTAAGCTGTGTAGAGTTCGATCCGTTTGATATTCATCGCGAAAGCCAGCAGAATTTCCGCTTCCAACTGCGGTTTTTCAATTCCTTTTTTACTAAAAAAATCGCGAGTCCAAGTGAGGAGACGATTGACAGTCCATATATCTTCTGTTGGCATTTGTTGACTGTGAAGTTGGGTGTTCTTTTGGTACGATACAGTGTAAGGCTTCCGCCGGAAAGTAATATACCTTAAAAATAGGAGCCGATGGGGTGTGTAAAAATAAAGTGGGTGCGGCGCAGCGAGCGGGGGCGTTAGCCCCCTGTTGGGGTACGAAGCGTGTTGGACATCCATCGGGGGGCTAACGCCCCCCGCTCGCTTTCTCACTTGCCCGCTCTTGCGCAATGCTGAAAATACCCACAAATATTTTACACACCCGAGCCGATGTTATTTTGCTTTGCGTTCCTTGAGTACTTTGCGGTTAGCTCTTTTTGTTTAACCGCAAAGAATCCGCAAAAGACGCAAGGAATTTGTATTATTAGAGGTTCTCTAATATAGTCTATCTACTTGCAGCCGCTCCTCACCCTTACCAGGCAACGGTAACACCCGGCACGGCACAGGGATAGTTGCCATGTTCATCCGGCTTCGGACCTGGATCGGCATCCCAAGACAAGTCCTTCGGAAAAGTGTCGAGTTGCGAATTCATTGCATCCTCCCACTTAACGACCTTGCCGCTGTACGTTGCCATACGCCCCAGCACCGCCGTCATCGTTGCCGTCGCACCAATGTCGCCGTTGTTGAACTCTTTACCGTTGGCAACGGCATCGAACAGAACATCCATTTCGACTTGGTGTCCAATCGTATCGCGCCGCCAAACCCTCGGTTCTTGTCCCGTCACTTGGAGCCGGGCGTTGCCGTGTCCGTCAATGTCGATGTGTCCCTTCGTTCCGTAGGCATGTTCGGAGAAAGAATCCCAGCAGCCGGGAATCTGCCGACAATAACTGAACCCGCGCACGCCGTTCTCGAATGTGTACTCGACGCTGTGATAGTCGAAAATCTCGCTGGTATTTCTCGGTCGGTGCGTGCGTCCGCCCATACCGTTCGCTTCGACGGGATGCTGATCCTTCGTGAACCAATTCATCACGTCAATGTCATGAACGTGCTGTTCGACAATATGGTCGCCGCTAAGCCAGTTGAAGTGGTACCAGTTATTGACCTGGAACTGCATTTCAGTCATATTTTCTTGTCGCGGTCTGTTCCAAATGCCGCCGGTATTGAAGAAAATCCGGGTGTAAAGCAAGTCGCCGATCACGCCGTCGTGGAGCATTTGGATCGGTTCGATGTGCTTCTTTTCGAAACGGAGATGATGTCCGACCACCACGATTTGCTTGTTTTGCTTCGCTTTCGTATTGGCTTCGATGAACATTCTCACGCCGGGAGAGTCGACGGCGACCGGCTTTTCGGCGAAGATATGTTTGCCGGAGTCGACTGCCGCCTTGAAGTGTCGGGGACGGAATCCCGGCGGTTCGCAGAGGAGAATCACGTCGCAGTCGGTTTTTAAGATTTGTTCGCAGCAATCGAGTCCGACGAAACGTCGTTCTTCTGGCAGGTCGACTTGTTCGGGGAAGTTTTCCGCGAGCATTCGGGATATGTTGTCAACGCGGTATTTGAGAGCATCGGCGATGGCGATGACTTTGACGTCTTTGGTTGCCGCATTTCTTAGAGCATTGTTGACAGCACCGCCGCCGCGTCCGCCGCAACCGACCAAACCAATTTTAATGGTCATAGAAATTTTCCATGAAAGAGATTACGATGGCACCATTATAAGAGATTGATCCTGTTGTTGTCAATGGCGGGGTGTGTCAAATATTTGGGAATTACCCTGTTAATTACCCATGTTGTTCTTCGTAGCAGGCAGACTTTGTCCAGTCTGCCCTGTTGCTGTCCGCCGATGCATTGCAGACGCTCAACTCCCTCAGGCAGACTCGGTATCAAATACCATGCACCAACATTCTCTAAGTCAAACGCTTGCCGACCACACACCGCACCAACGAACGCAAGCGATCTATCATGTCAATGACAACATTTGTGGAGCGGAATGTGAGAACGTTCGAAAATGGTTCCGACGCGGATCGAAAAATCTTTTCGACAGGCGTTGCAGCGATAAAAATTCGGAAGGGGTTTTCTCGGCGTGATGTTTTTTCCTTCGCAGTAGGGGCATTGGACTCCTTCTTTCCATAGTGCTCCGGCGAGATAATCGATGTCGGACTGTTCGTTGGGAAACTTTTTCATCAATTCGTATGTCGAAAGGACTTTCGCAACCGGTTTTTTTAGGTTTAGTGGTCATATATGTAATACGTATTTGGTCGATATTTGTAGGGAAAAATGTCGAAAATTACTGCGAAATCCCACTTGTATTTTTCCGTCAAAATGCCGATAATAGAGTTTGGAGGTTGCTATGAATGCTTTTTTAGATGGTTTTTTCTCGGTATTTCGTTCTCCTTTTTCCGTTCCCGGCGAGGTTTTATCGCTGGACTGGGACGAGGGAGGGTGCGCTGTGCAACCTGCTGGCGATCCGGTAGAGCCGCCGGGTATCCGCGCTTCTTGGAAAAAAAGTAGGCGATTACCTCCGAAACGCAATGACCGAATATGAGTACCACGTCCAACAGTAGAGAAATTCAGGGGCAGTCGGAGACGGTTACATGGCAACGGTTACTACTTCAGAGGCGGTGGCGGTTGGATTCATTGTGCCTGCGATTGCGGCTATTGGGCATATTATTTATCTCTTTTTGAATGGGAAAAAGCCTCCGAAGTCTTCCGGCGACCGGTAAATTGAACTGCTAATGTCAAAATAAAAATGAAGTCCAAACGGCTCCATTTGGGTGCGAAAAACTCTTGACCGCTCTCTCGGTCTCGTTGATAATCGCCTTCGTAACAACGAGGGAACCTCTATGTCAACGAACATCACTGTTGAAAAAATAGATGTCCGATCACCAAATTGAGATAACTCTCCTGAATCGGCTCGCTCAATCCCAGTTGTCCGGCAATGTCAAGCAATAATGTTCGGCACTCTTCGAGGTTTTCTTCCGTCGCCAATGTTTCCATTTCGAGAAAAAGCCGACTCGACTCAGGAAGAGCAGGCAAAGTGTCGAAAACGAAGTCAATCTGCCGATGATTCAAAGTCAACGTCAACCGCCGACGAAACTTGTGTAATGAAGCAGACTTACAAAATCCGAGAGCGTTCAACAGGCTTTCCCAGTGATGCGGCTCCGCGATGGGGATTTCAATTTCCTGCCGCGTCTTGGTGAGAGCGTCGATTTTGGGTCCTTTGTACGTTAGAGAATGTTCGGACGAGCCGTCCGAAAGAATACGGTTTCTCAAACGCAGGCATTCATCGGTCTGCACAAAGTCCCGGCATGGATGCTGAAAAAAGGTATCGCAATCCGTAACTTCCCCGCCGAATCCAGAGCCGCCCCAGTGCCGTAATTGCAACTCCAATTTCGTGATGTCCGTTATCCGATACTTGATTTCAACCTCAAATGTACGCATATCTAAAATGCTCACAGAGCTGCGTTTGTAACGCAGCTCTGTTTGTTCTCAATCACATATCCCCATACATCATCTTCATCCGCTCGACGATGGCGGTGTGCATTTGACTCACGCGGCTCTCCGATTTTCCGAGGGCGATTCCAATTTCGTTCATCGTCAATTCTTCGTAATAATACATAATGACAATCATCCGCTCGGTCTTGTTGAGTCCTTTCGTGAAGGTGCGGATTAAGTCAAGTTTCGCAAGCTGTTCCGTCGGGTCTTCACTCCGGCGGTCTGCTACCATGTCGATTTCCTGAATTTCTTTGGAACCGTCCTGACTCGCAAAGGTTCTGTCTAAACTCGTAATTTTTATGTGATGCGTCTCGGCATAAATCTGGTGCAGATCATCACCGGTAATCCCCAGTGCGTCGGCAATTTCCTGATCTGTCGGTTTGCGTCCGTGCTTCTGTTCCAGGACTTTGACCGTTTCGTTCAGTTTTGTTGCTTTTGTTCGGGCTGGACGCGTTACCCAATCCCAGTTACGGAGGTGATCCTGCATTGCCCCCTGTATTCGGGTCAGACAAAACGCTTCGAAGCGGATTCCCCGGCTTGGATCGAAGGAAGAAATGGCGTCCATTAGTCCGCAGGTTCCGTCTTGGATTAGGTCGTCCAATTCGATTCCTTCGGGCAGTTTTGCCCAAAGCCGCTCCGCCCGGCGGTACACGATAGGAAGGTACCGTTCAACCAAAAGATTGCGCAGTTGAATCGTCGGATTTTTCTTATAAACCGCCCAAAGTTCGTCAACGTCTTCGTCTTGAGCGGATTCGTCCGAAAAAGTGTCGATGACTGCGTGGGCGGGATGTCGATAATGTGTCCTTGGAAGGAGTTTTCTCATGCTCCGAATTCCTCTAAATGTCTTGTACGAACCGAAATCAAATGGTTCGGCAACTCTCCACGGACGGATAGTAACAATTTTTTTGATTTAAGGAAAGAACAAAATTATGAAAACCTCTAGATTCCTGTTTTCACGGGAATGACGAGGTTATGGAATAAGTCAAATATCTATATTGCTTGTTTTTTGTAATACGTGAGGGTAGAATCCTCCTCATGACAAAAGTGTTTCTTCCCCAAGGTTATCGTTTTGCCGGAGTCCACTGCGGGTTGAAGTCCGAACCGAACCTTCTCGATCTGTCGTTGGTCGTTTCCGACTTTCCTGCAACGGTTGCTGGTGTTTATACGCGAAACCTCGTTTGTGGAGCGGCTGTACAGGTTGACCGCTCCCGAACACCCGGCACTGGATTCAAAGCGATGGTCGCTAATTCCAAAGTCGCTAACGATTGCACCGGAGAACAAGGATACCGCGATGCCCTCGAAATGACAAAACTCGCCGCACACTATGCCGGTGCAGAACCCGATAAAGCACTCGTGATGTCCACCGGCGTCATCGGCGTAACATTGCCGATGGACAAAGTCCGTGCCGGTATCGCCGACGCCGCCGGGCAGTTAGCAAGCGATGAAGAGTCATTCATGCGAGCCGCTCGGGGAATTATGACGACCGACACCGTAGAAAAAACGGCATCGCGGCAAATTACGTTCCAAGACGGTACCGTCATTTCGCTTGCTGGTTTCTGCAAAGGGGCGGCAATGATTGCACCCAATATGCGGACGATGCTTGCAATGATTATGACCGACGCTGCGCTTGCTCCAGAAACGGCACAGCAACTGCTGAACGAAGCGGTCGAAGAATCGTTTAACTGCATTTCGGTCGATGGACATACCAGTCCGTCGGATACGGTGTTGTTGTTTGCGAATGGTGCGGCATCATCAGAACCGCAATCGAAAGATTGCGAAAAGTGCGCCGACGCTCTTCGAGAGATTTGCATCGAATTGGCAATCAAAATTCCTTCGGACGGCGAAGGCGTATCGCATTTAATCGCGATTGATGTTCAAGGTTGTCGCACGCGGGAAGATGCCAAAAAAATCGCCCGGCAGGTTGCGGAAGACGTTTTAGTCAAGACGGCAATTTACGGTGCAGACCCGAATTGGGGACGCATCGTTTCCGCAATGGGAAGCGCAGGAGTACAGTTTGACCTGATGAAGGTCTCGCTCCAACTCAACGGCTTCGATCTCTTTCAGAACGGCGAGCCGTTGCCGTTTGACAAGTCGATGGTTGCTGATTCGATTCGGAAGAATCGGGACACGCATTTTTTATTGACGCTGCAAGAAGGGGACGCGGCGATTCGTTTTTGGACGACCGACCTTACGACGGAATATGTGCGGCTTAATTCGGATTACACGACGTGACTCTTGCAACTCCCCGATGCGGCAAATGAAGTGGATTCACTCTTGCCTGGATGCTAACGTGCTTTGCCAATACTCCGTCATATCGGTGCGACTATTGGTATGTGTACTATGATTATTACACTCCCGAAGGATTCAAGGCGAAGGAATGGTAACGCACTTCGTTCGCCGCCGCACTTGTGCGACGCACAAAATCATTTAGCCGGTACTCCGTCTCTTTTTTCCAATTTTTTCCAAGAAGTCTCTTGCAATCGCTCCCAAAGCATGGTACAATAAAGACAATATGGTTCAGACACACTTTTACGGAGACGAAATCATGAACGAAAACATTCAAAACAACAGCCCTATTAACCTTGTTAATATAGGTAAAATGGGGGGGGGTAGTTGCGCAAGATAGGCAAAACATCTTTTGCGCCTCTCATCGAGAGCCAGCGACTGTGTCGCCGGAAGTGCGGCAACACAGTTGCCGGCTCGCTGGTTTCACGCTGGTGGAACTTCTTGTCGTCATTTCGATCATTGCCATTCTGGCGGCACTGTTGATGCCTGCCATTCAAGCGGCGAGAGAAGCCGCAAGGCGAGCACAGTGTACCAACAATCAACGGCAGGTTGCCTTTGCTCTGCTGAACTTCGAGCATACGAAAAAATCTTTTCCGGCTTTGCGGGCACCGCTGAGGCCTTCCAGTTATAACTGGTGCGATAACCCTGTCGTTGAACATGATTCTGCCTCGTTGACTTGGATAGGTTTTTTGTTGCCGTTCATAGAACAGAATACGGCTTGGGGGCAAATCAACTCCAGAAATATCGAACTGGCTTTGTACGACCTGGTCATTCCCGTGCTACAATGCAAGAGTAGCAGTATTTCTAGTGGAGAAAATCGTACTAGTTACGTAGCCAATGCTGGTCCGAGAGACATGAGACATGAAGGTGGTTTTAATTCTGAGTATGGAAATCCTAATCGTCCTCAAAGAGATGCCAAAGTTTATACTGTATTTTTTGACCACATCACTCCCATAGGTCCATGGAATGGTGTGGTGTACTGGACTTCAGGTGGTGGTCCCGGTCCCCGCTGCACAACAAGAGTATCGATAGATGATATTTCTGGGATGGATGGCACAAGCAATACAATCCTTCTTTCTGAAAATGAAGATGCGGGACACTGGATTTGGTATGAACGCGCCGCCCCCAGTACTCCACGAGGTTGGATTAATTGGCATGATAGCGACCCTGTACCAAGCGATTTTGCCTTTGACATCCACGATGTCATAGAAGGATTTGTCGGTTTTTGTTATCCCAAGGAACTATCCAGCATTGCCACTGGTGAAATTCCAACATACGAGCCCGCTATGATAGGTGGAAGCCCTAACAACATAGATTCGCCATTATTCATTAACGAAGGTAAAGGTATCCGTTTCGTCGGTCGAGTGCTGAGTAATGGGGCAAATACTCATACATTTGACAGGGTACGAAAGGCACGTCCCTCATCCGGTCATCCCGGCGGAGTCGTTGCGGCTTTCGTTGACGGCGGTGTGCGGTTTTTACGGGACGACATGGACAAGACGTTGTTTGTTCGTCTTGCTCGACCGGGCAGTGGTGTGATACTCAATCCGAAAGACCTCTTCGATTGAAGTTAGCCGCGTCCGCTTGCGGTGCGCGGGGTGTTTCGTGATTGTTCCTCGGAGTCCGGCGGCACAGCCGCCGGCTCTTTTTGCGCCGAGCAGACTCGGCGGCTAACGATTTTGCGCCGGAGTACCGGCTAAATGATTATGTGGTACAATGGACGCGTACTTGAACAACAGGAGCAAAATTATGTCAGTTCAACCGTTAACCTACGAAAGCGTTCTTGAATTGATTCGA
>Ga0099364_10007622_pt1 | contig 15401 bp, 16 predicted proteins | sample TergutTh196P3_FD_73070 | JGI IMG/M metagenome (GOLD analysis project Ga0099364, IMG submission 73070) | Microcerotermes parvus P3 segment gut microbial communities from Pointe-Noire, Republic of the Congo - Th196 P3 | ecosystem: Host-associated > Arthropoda: Insects > Digestive system > Gut ... | reverse complement strand
TTTAGGATTGAGGATTTAGGAAGGAAAAAAATTGTCGTGTCGTCCTTTTCCTAAAACCTGAAACCTAAATCCTAAAACCTGCGGCGCTCTGCGCCGCCTGCCACCCCTCCAAGGAGGGGAATTACGGGCGGGAAAACCCCGCCCCTACCCTAAAACCTAAATCCTGCCGAAGGCCGAAGCGGCAGCAATAAACACACGGAAAATCTCCATCGAAGCCTCATCGCGCCTGTGCATACATTCGGGGTGCCACTGTATGCCTAAAATAAAACTATCGCCGCTGTACTCCATGCACTCGATGATGCCGTCCTCCGACCATGCCGTAGCTTTAAAACCGGGGGCAATATTTTTCACAGCCTGATGGTGCATACTGTTTACCGTCAGCGTATCTTCCCCTGCCGCTTTGTGCAGCAGGCTGCCCTTTTGTACCGTGACTTTATGGCTTGGCCACGCCTTTTCGATGTGGTTTTCCTGGCTGTGCAGTACGGGGGTATCGCTTTTGTGCTGTGTTGGTATATCCTGGTAAAGCGTTCCGCCCAGTGCTGCATTGATAGTCTGTATCCCGCGGCATATGCCCACTATTGGTATCCTCCGCGATGCGGCTTCGTATGCCAGCGGTATTTCCATTTCATCCCGCAGGGGAGAGCATTTGCCGCACTGCGGGATAAGCTGCTCGCCGTAAAGGTGCGGCATGATGTCCGGCCCACCGGTGAATAGCACGCCATCCGCGAGGTCCAACAGCGCGCCGGCATCCCCGCCTGTGCGGCTCGGCAGAACAACCGGCAGCCCGCCCGCCGCCGCGACCGCGTCAAGATAATCCACCTGCATCCATGGGAAGTTATGCTCAAGGTTATAGAGCGGGGTTATGCCGATGACCGGTTTACGGCTCATGATAGATTTCCTTTCTATGTTAATCGCAACAAAAAAGCCCTCATCCCTGTCTTTATCCGGCTTTAACGGCCGGGGCCAACATCATTGACCTTAGACATAGGGACAAAAGCTTACGCTTCTGCGGTGCCACCCATATTGGCGCGATTTTTGCCGCGCCCTGCTCTGCCCGTACTTCCATACGGTATCCGGGGTAACGGGCGGATTTCCCGTCAGGCACTACTTTCAGCGAACGCTGATTTCGTCCTGCCCTCGCGGGTCCATTCGGCACACACTAGCCCGCTGCCTCTCAGCTGCGGCAGCTCTCTGTGGGGGCATCGTCCGGCCTACTCTTCCCGGTCATCGGTTTACACAAGATAGATTATATCACCGCCGCGCGCGAATGTCAAGCATAAATTTTTATTTTATCAAATACCGTCCAAAAGTTGCAAAATCAGTTTATAGGTGATATAATTGACAGGATGAAGTGCTTATGCAAATTTTCTCTCCGGCGAATAAAGAATGTGGGGGATATATTGTGGATATTAAACAAAGCGAGATCCTTTTGGAATCCGGCACTAATGAGCTGGAAATCATGGAATTTACCGTTGCGGGGCAGAATTTCGGCATCAATGTCGCCAAAGTGCGCAGGATTCTGAACAAGCAGCCCCTCAAACCCATGCAAAACGCCCACCCGGTTATTGAGGGCATTTTTAAAGACCAGGACAAGGTAATAACCCTGATCGACCTGGCGCAGTACCTGAGCCTGCCGCCGTCCGACGAAAACAGCAACGAGCGCGATATCTACATCATAACGGATTTTAACAAGCTCACATTTGCCTTCCATGTCCATACGGTAGAGGGCATACGCAGGATATCCTGGCGCAATATCCAAAAGCCCGACCGCATCATCTACGGCGGCGACGAGGGCATCGCCACGGGCATCGCGGAATATGAGGGCAGGCTTATCACGATTTTGGACTTTGAGAAGATCATCATGGAGATTAACCCCGAAACCGGCTTTACCCCGGAAATGGTCGACAACATGGGCCCGCGGGAAACCCGCGCCGATGTGCCGATTTTGGTGGCGGAGGATTCCATGCTGCTTGCCAAGCTGCTGGTAAATTCGCTGAACAGGGCGGGCTACACAAATGTAATCCGCACCGATAACGGCGCGGAGGCCTGGCAGGTGCTGATGGACGCAAAGGCAACCGGCGACCCGCTCGGGGAGCATATCCGCCTGGTCGTCACGGATATCGAGATGCCGCAGATGGACGGCCACCGCCTCACCAAGCTTATCAAGGAGGACAGGGAGCTTAGAAAACTGCCTGTGATCCTGTTCTCGTCGCTTATCAACCGGGAAATGTATCTCAAAGGGCAGCAGCTTGGCGCGGACGCGCAAATCACAAAGCCCGAGATCGAGAACCTTGTCACACTGGTGGATGAACTGCTTGAGAAAGCGGAAGTGTAGGCTTTGCCGTTGCGAATACCGAATAAACCTAAAAACAAACCCTTGTAGGGGCGGCTCTGGGCGGCCGCCCCTGTAAATATGTTATGGAGGAGCGGGCAGCATGAAAAATTTCAGCGGCGATATCCAAAAATATATAGAGGAAAACGGCGGGGATGACCTTATCGGACTGTATAGGGCAACCGCAAACGCGGCGATGGGCTATGTCCTGCCTTTGTGGGAAAAGCCCCGGGAGGGGAAAACAGCCTGCTACCTCTCGATGGAATTTCTCACCGGGCGCATGATTTACAGCAACCTTTATAATCTGGGTCTGCTGGAGGAGCTGCGCGGGGTTTTCGGGCAAAACGGCTTGGATGAAAACCTGTTTGAGCAAATTGAGGACGCGGCGCTCGGGAACGGCGGGCTTGGGCGGCTCGCGGCGTGTTTTTTGGACAGCACCGCCACGATGGGCCTGCCGCTTAACGGATACGGGATCAGATACCGTTACGGGCTGTTCAAGCAGTATTTCGACAATGGCTTCCAGCGCGAGGCCGCCGACGAATGGCTGCGCTTCGGCGACCCTTGGAGCGTCCGGCGCGAAAGCGAAAAAGTCCGCGTGAATTTTGCCGATCAAAGCGTTTGGGCGGTGCCGTATGATATGCCGGTAATCGGATACGGCGGCAAAACCGTGAACACATTGCGGCTGTGGCAAGCTGAGCCGTTAAACGATTTTGACTTTGACACCTTCAACCGCCACGCGCACAGGGGGGCATTCGCACAGCAAAGCGACGCGCAGGCGATCTCCGCCGTGCTGTACCCTAACGACGACAGCGAGGAAGGCCGCCGGCTGCGTATCAAGCAGGAATATTTTTTCTCCAGCGCGTCAATACAGAGCATCGTGCGGGATTATAAAAAAAGGCATGGCGGCGATTTTTCAAAATTCGCGGACAGCTTTGCCATACAGCTGAACGACACGCATCCTGTTGCCGCGATCCCGGAACTTTTGCGCATCTTAATAGCGCAGGAAGGCCTTGTGATGGACGAGGCTTTCCCGATAATCCAAAAAACAATGGCGTACACAAACCATACGCTCATGGCGGAGGCGCTGGAAAAATGGGGCGTGAACCTGTTCAGCTCGGTTTTGCCGGATGTCTACCCGTATGTCGTCATGCTGCAAAACCATCTGATGCAGGCACTGCACAACAAAGGGATCAACGGCGCGGATCAAATACCGTATTATATCGTGGATAATGGCACGATACACATGGCGCGCATGGCGATCTTTGCCTCGCACTCTACAAACGGCGTTGCCGAAATCCACTCGAATTTGTTAAAAGAAAAAGAACTCAGCGAATGGTACAGTGTTTGGCCGGAGCGCTTTTCCAACAAAACAAACGGCATTACACAGCGGCGCTGGCTCGGGCTTTGCAACCCGGGGCTGTCCGATTTCATCAGCGAGCGGATCGGCGATGGCTGGATTTATAACCTCGACGAGCTGAAAAAACTGCGGCCCTTTGCGGACGACGCCGCTTCCCTGCGGCAGTTTATGGCGGTAAAACAGAAAAACAAAGAAAACCTGGCGAAATATATTTATACAGCCGAAGGCGGGTTCAAGTTAGATACCGGCAGTATTTTCGATATACAGATCAAGCGCCTGCATGAATACAAGCGCCAGCTTTTGAACGCGTTCTCGATTATGGATATTTACTTTGGCATAAAAGAAGGCAGGATAAAGGATTTCCATCCGACGGCGTTCCTGTTCGGCGCAAAGGCCGCGCCGAGCTATATTCGGGCAAAGGGGATTATCAAATACATCAACTGCATCGCGAAGCTGGTAAACAACGACCCTGACACCCGCGGTTTATTACAGGTGCTGTTTGTTCAAAATTATAATGTAAGCTACGCGGAAAAGCTGATCCCCGCCGCCGATGTCTCCGAGCAGATATCCGCCGCAGGGACAGAGGCAAGCGGCACCGGCAACATGAAGCTCATGCTGAACGGCGCAGTGACGCTGGGCACCTACGACGGCGCGAACATAGAAATAGTACAGCAGGCGGGGGAGGAAAACAACTTCATCTTCGGCGCAAGGGTAGAGGATATCCGCGGTATCGCAAATTCCTATGACCCGAAAGCCGTCTACAGGTCAAACCCGAGGATAAAGCGCGTGGTGGATACACTTGTGGACGGCACCTTCTCCGACGGCAGGACGGGTATGTTCGAGGAGCTTTACGACTCGCTTTTAGAGGGCGCAAGCTGGCACACGCCCGACCACCACTACCTGCTTTTAGATTTTGAGCCTTATGTAGACGCGAAGCTGAAAGTAAATAATGCATATCGGGACGGGCTTGCTTTTGCCGCGATGTGCCTGCGCAATACTGCGGGCGCGGGGCAGTTTTCCAGCGACAGGACAGTCGGGCAGTACGCGCGGGAGATATGGGAGATAAGATAAAAGAAGGTGGATTTAATGGATAAAAAAATCTACACCATAGATGAAATTAAAAAAATTGTTGAACCTGTTGTTCGGAAACATGGGGTAAAACAGCTTTCCATTTTCGGCTCTTATGTAAAAGGAAATGCTTCCCCGCAAAGTGATATTGATTTCCACTTGATAAAAACAGGCGATTTGTGGGGATATTTCAAATTGTTTGGGTTCAAGCAGGATTTAGAAGATTGCCTTGGCATAAGCGTTGATGTACTGACGACCGGTGCAATGGATAGTGAAGTGTTTGACGAAGTACGCAAAAGCGAGGTGTTGATTTATGGATAATAAAAAAAGGGATTTGTACATCCTGAAAAAAATAATTAAATACTGTACGGAAGCAGAAGAAACAATCATAAGGTTCGGTGATTCGGTTGATACTTTGCGGTCTGATAATATTTATAAAAATGCCGCAGCAATGTGCATTTTACAAATTGGCGAGCTTATCACGCATCTATCTGACGGTATAACAGCGGAATACAATGAAATGCCTTGGATGCAAATAAAAGGTATGCGGAATATAGCAGCACACGGTTATGAGAATTTTGATGTTGATATTTTATGGCAAACTCTTAAGGCGGATATTCCCGCATTATGCGAGTATTGCAATAAAATTATTATAAAAGAACATGGAAATCAGTAAAGGAATTTTGCAAATGAAAGAATACAGGATTTGCACGATTGGGGACAATGACTCGCCGGATGCGCTGCCTGTGGCTAAGATCATAGATTATCCCAAAGAGGAGCGGGATTACCGCCCGTTTGCCCAAAACATCCTATGCCGCGGGCCCTCGGGCTATCGGCTGAGGATGTGGGCTTTTGAGGTTTCGCCGCCCCTCGGCAGTGAGCTTTGCGCCGCGGTATCCCCATTCGCGGACGGTTCCTCCCTGCGTATCTGCTGCATAATGGAAAAGGACATGGCGCGCCATCATGTGACTTTGCTTCATGGCGGGGAGGAAATTTTACTCGCGGACTACACCTTCCGGCCATATAACGGCGAGGACCTGCAGGGCGTATACTGGGGCGGGGAGTTCTCTTTCAGCGATGCCGTGCTGGAAAAAATCGCGGGGCCGCTCCTGAAAAAACAGGGCGAGGCGTTCCCCGGCAACTTTTATAAAACCTGCCCGGACAGGCACTACGGCAGCTTTTCGCCCGTGGATTGGAACGACCCCTACGGCGCGGGGAGCATGGGGCGGTTTGTGATCGTCGACTACTGAGGGGAAACCGAAATGACGCTTTATGAGTTCGACCGAAAATATCTTGACAACGGCACAGCTTTGCTCTGCGGCGTTGATGAAGCGGGGCGCGGGCCTTTGGCGGGGCCTGTTTTTGCGGCGGCGGTTATTTTGCCGACGGGCTTTGTTTTAGACGGGCTTGGCGATTCAAAAAAGCTGTCCGCGCCTATGCGGGAAAAGCTTGCCGGTATTATTAAGGCAAATGCCGATTACTGTATCGCGTCCGCCTCCCATGAGGAAATCGACAGTATGAACATCCTAAATGCAACGATGCTTGCGATGTCGCGGGCGGTGCAGGGGCTTGCGAAAGCGCCTGATTTAGTCTTGGTTGACGGCAACCGCTGCCCGTCGCTTCCCTATCATACAATCGCCGTAGTAAAAGGCGACGCTAAAAGCGCCTGTATCGCGGCGGCTTCGATCCTCGCCAAAACCGAGCGCGATAAACTGATGGCGGCGCTGGATGAACAGTATCCCGGCTACGGCTTTGCAAAGCATAAAGGCTACCCGACAAAGGGGCATTATGAGGCGCTGGACCGGTTGGGGCCGTCGTCGGTTCACCGCAAAACATTTTTGCGCAAGTGGGAGAAGGGCATTGAATAAATCGGGTCGCATGGCGGAGGAATTTGCCGTGCGTATGCTGCTGGACAGCGGCTATAAAATCCTCGCGGTGAATTATCACAGCCGCTACGGCGAAGTGGACATTATCGCGTCCGACCTGCAATATATTTGTTTTGTAGAGGTAAAGGCGCGCAAGACCCACGCGATGACAAGCGGCCTTGCGGCAGTCACACCGGCAAAGCGGCGCAAAATTATAAAAACCGCGCTGATTTATCTCGGGGGAACAGATTGCCGTCTCCAGCCGAGGTTTGACGTAATCTCGATCGAAGCCGACGGGGGCAGAATTATCGGCTTTGAGCATCTGAAAGGGGCGTTTGACGGTGGGGAATACGGATGAATGTAAAAATATAGCAAACGTAATTGACCTGCATTGCGACACGCTTTCAAAATCATACGATATGCGTGTGCCGCTTACAAGCCGTGAATTAGCGGCGGGGCTGGACAGATTGCCGGATGGGGTTAGGCTTTGCCAGTGCATGGCTATCTTCATCCCCGACCGGTACAGGGGCGAAGCCGCCGAAGCTTATTTTGACGCGCTGTACAGGCATTGGTGTGTCCAGCTTAAATTATACAAAAACAGGCTGCGCGCGGTCACACAGCCCGATGAAATCGCGGGCGCCCTAAACAGCTGCGCCTACTCCGCAATTTTAACCGTAGAGGGCGGGGCGGCGCTGGGCGGCAAGCTTGATAATGTGCGAAGGCTTTGGGACTTGGGCGTGCGTATGATGACGCTGACCTGGAACGGCGCGAACGAAATCGCGGGCGGCGTTTCTACAGATCGGGGCTTTACGCCTTTTGGCAGAAAAGCCGTGGGGGAAATGGAAAAGCTCGGCATGATAGTGGACGTTTCCCATTTGAGCGACAGGGGATTTTCCGAGCTTATGGATTTTGCGCAGCGGCCTTTTATCGCCAGCCATTCCAATTCCCGCGCGGTATGTAGCCACCCGCGCAACCTGACAGATGAAATGTTCAAAACGATCAGCCGCAGCGGCGGTTTAGTGGGGCTGAATTACTATAAAAACTTTATCGCGGATAATGGGGACACAAACTCGATAGACGATTTAATCCGCCATGCCTGCCATTTTCTGGAGCTGGGCGGGGAGGATACAATCGCGCTTGGCTCGGATTTTGACGGGGCGGAGCTGCCGGAATATTTAGACGGGCTTGAAAAACTGCCCTCTTTCTTTGACGCGATGGGACGCGCGGGGATCCCGCCGCACGTCATAGAAAAGATACGCTATAAAAACGCGCAGAGATTTTTCACATCAATGAAATAGACGCACTCACCAGCTTTTTGAACAGCGGCGCCACTCGGTCCGCTGTTTCTTTTACCTCATCATGGGTAAGCGGCACGGGGGAAAGCCCGCACGCCAGGTTTGAAATGCACGAAATACCGCACACGCGCATACCCATATGCCGCGCGGCAATGGCTTCGCAGGCGGTACTCATCCCGACTGCGTCCGCGCCCAATGCCCGCAGCATACGTATCTCACCCGGGGTTTCAAACTGCGGGCCGGTAAGCTGGGCATAAACGCCTTCACGGAGCGGGGTTCCGAGATTTGCGGCGGCGTTTCTTATGCGCGCGCGAAGCTCCCCGCTGTAGATATCGCTCATATCCGGGAAGCGCGTACCCAGCGCGTCAATATTTTCCCCAATCAGCGGCGAAGGGATAAATGAGCCGATATGGTCAGAGATCAGCATAAAATCGCCAACATTAAATGTATAGTTTATCCCGCCCGCCGCGTTTGTAAGCAGGATCGTTTTTGCGCCCAGCAGGCCCATTAGGCGTATTGGCAGGACAACGTCGGGCATCGGGTAACCCTCGTAATAATGCACGCGCCCCTGCATTACGACAACGGGCACATCACCGATATAACCGAAAACAAACTGCCCCCTATGCCCGGAAACGGTGGATACAGGGAAGCCCGCGATCTCGTCATACGCGATTGACGCGGCCGTCTTAACCTGTGTATCCGCGAAATCGCCCAGCCCGGAGCCGAGGACCAGCGCGGCACTTGGCACGAAATTTGTTTTTGCGCGTACCGCCGCAAGGCAGCTTTGCAGTTTTTCATATGTATTCATAAAAACGCCCCCTTTTTTGCCATTATAGCAATAAATTTTGTAATGTACAAGCGGCGCGGCTTCGCAGGATTTAGGATTTAGGTTATAGGTTTTAGGAAAGGGATGTAGGGTCGGGGTTCCATCCCCGACCGCGAATATGCGATTCGCTTTTGACGGTCGGGCATGGAAGCCCGCCCCTACAAATTTCTTCCCTTCCTAATTCCTAATTCCTATTTTCTAGAACACATTCCCCAGCTTAAACGCCTCTGTATTTTTTATATCGGATATTTCCCAGCGGATTGCAAGCACTTCGGATTGCAGGTCGCTTTTTGACCCATGCTTTGCGAGCGCGGGAAGCCGCGCGATTGCTATGCCGATGCTTTCCACCTGGTTGTGCCGCACCAATATCCTGAAGACCCGCTCCTCTTTTTTCCAGAAGGAAACCAGCCCTTCAACCTCATCAATCAGCCGCCGGGTTTCCTCCGCGTTAGACGCCTCTAAAATTTCTGTTGTCATGCGCAGTACCGCGCCCTCTAAATAATTAACCTTATTCATTGAAAACAGCGAGAAGCCCAGCATAAGGGGCAGCAGAACCAAGGAAGTTATCACGCGCTTCATTTACGCCCCTCCTTTTCCATGATCGTGTAGCTGCGCTTTTTGTTGCAGGTCATGATAAAAACGTCTTTGGGGACAAGCTGCTTTTGCCCGAGCGTATCGTCGAGCCACTTCCTGTCCACGCCGCAGTAGTTTAAGGTGTCTTCGACGATTTTGCCGTCGCTGATCATAACCATCGGCGGGTCGTCCTCGCCGCTGCGCGTTTCGTCCATTTCGATGCTCATAGGGCGGCTGCGGTAATTCTGATAAACGGAAAGATTACCGGAGGTTTCGACAATCGCCATGGAAACCTCGCTGATGTCGAACACGCCGCCTGCCCTGAGCTGCTCGGAGATATCCTCCACAGTCCAGCGCAGGCTCCGCAGCTCTTTTTGGTCTATGACGCCATTTCGCACGACAATACGCGGGTTGCCGAAAATAAGCTTCTGTGTCATCGGGCTTTTCAGGATAAAGTATGACAATAAGACCTCGCAGCTGACCAGCACAAAAATAGGCATCACCGTGCCCATCAGCGGGATGTTGCTGTCCTCGATTGACATAGTGGCGAGGTTTGATACAAGTATCGTCACCACAAGCTCGGAGGGCTGCAGCTCCCCGAGCTGCCTTTTGCCCATAATGCGCAAAGCCGCGATAACCAAAAAATATATTATAATTGTCCTGATAAACGCAACGCTCATTAAAAACACCGCCCCGCAAATAAATATATACTTCCAGTATTTACGCCACAGTAAGATTCTATGTATAATCCTACCCGGTACAGACAAACTAGAAGCACACCAATTTTTTGGAAGGAGAATTGTCAATGAAAGTAACTGCGGCGATTATACTCGCGGCTATCGTGGCGGCGGGGGCGGGACTGACCGCCTTTGCGGATGAAGACATAATTTTCCCGGAGCAGAACTCCGCCGGGGCAGGCACCCCGCCCGCGTTCAGCACGGAGGATTACCAGGCAATGCACGACGGGATTGCCAATCCCACCGGCAGGGGCGGCGGCCCCGCATTCGGCACGAGATACGGCGAGGTCTATGTAGAAATGCCCGACGACCTTTTGGAGGACGAAGCCTTCCGTGTAGCCCCGGCGGCCGCTACTGTAGACAATGTGCCTATGCTTGAGAACGAAACCCAGGCAGAGTACGAAGCCCGCCTGGAGCGTGAAGCGGCGGATACAATGGACGGCAGCGCCCCCCACACGCAGTCCCCCGGGATTGGCGGCGTAGAAGGCATTGGCGCAGCAGTCAACCCCAACACCGGCGCGGCAGGCATGGCACTGCCGATGATGGCGGCGGGCGCGGCAATCCTTGCCGCTGTACCGTTTGCCCGAAAGAAGAAGTAGAAAAAGACAATGCAAAAGGCTGCCGCAAAACGATTATATATAATCGTTTTGCGGCGGCTTGTTTTTTGTTTTTGAATTGTTCCTTAGACCGTAGGGGCGGCAATCTGCCGCCCGTATAAAACACCCGTCATCACTGCGACCACTCGCAGTGATGACGGGTGTTTTGCCCTTTCTCCCTCCCTCCGGCGCTACGCGCCACCTCCCCATATAGTAGCTAGGAATTAGGAAATAGAAAATAGGAAAGGAAGAAATTTGTCGTACCATCCCTTACTAATTTCTAATTCCTATTTTCTAATTTCTATCCGGGGGATGTCACGGAGTGACAGGGGGAGTTGTAGGGTCGGGCTTCCATGCCCGACCGTCAAAGGCGAATCGATTATTCGCGGTCGGGGATGGAACCCCGACCCTACAAATTCCTTCCCTTCCTAATTCCTAATTCCTATTTTCTAATTTCTATTTATGCCACCCACCCCAGCCCTGCCGCCAAATATAAAAACAGCACGCCGGAAACCAAAAGGCAGTAAATAACGCATGGCAGCGCCGCCGCCGCGATTAGCTTGCCCTCTTTGCCCTGTGCGCCGGTTGTTGCAGTAACCGCGACAACATTATGAACACAGACCATATTGCCGATCGCGCCGCCAAGCGACTGCGCAACCGCGATCATCACAGTGGGCAGTCCGACCAGCAGCGCCGCCTGGAACTGTAAAACCATAAACATAACATTTGAAACAGTATTGGAGCCGGAAACAAACGCGCCGAATGCCCCCACCAGCGGGGATACCAGCGGATACATCCCGCCGAAGATTGAAGCCAGCGACTTTGCGACCTCGGTTGTCATTGCCTCAAGCGCGCCTGTGGGGTTGCTGTAGTTTGTATAGCGCATAAGCTGCACCAGCGCGACCCCGAACAAAAGCGCGATGACGGCGTTTTTTATCTGCCCGGCGGTCTTTTTAAGCGCCGTTTTTACGGCGGGGGCCTTCATCCCGCCGGCAAGCATAAACGCGGCGGCGACAAATATAAACGGGAATAAGCCGGGGTTGCCCAAAAACCGCCAGCTCCAGTCAATGCCCTCAAAGCCGAAAATGCTGCTGACAGATATCGCGCGCGCCGGGTCGTTTATCCACGCGCGGACAGGCAGCCACGGCAGCCTTGTCACTGTTAAAATAAGCGCGATAATTATGTAGGGCGACCACGCGGTAAGAAGCGGCACGCCGCCTTTGCCTGAAGGGATTTCGGTGATTGGGTCGTCGCGGAACCGCCATACCTCGGCGGGGACGAGGAAGCCTTTTTTTACTGCGGTCACTATGATGACAAGCCCGATCAGCGCGCCCATCATTGACGGCATTTCCGGGCCGATATATGTCGCGATCAGATAGGACGGCACGGTAAACGCAAGGCCGGAAAGTATACACAGCGGAAGCATCGGCACAGCGGCCTTGATGCCGTTTTTCCTGCCGTCAGAGGCGGCAACGGTCATGATAAGCAAAACAGGCACAAATGTGCCGATAAATACATTGGTAAGCGCCAGCCTGGAATAAAACTGCGCGGCAAAGGCGGCGGGGTCAACATCGGGGAAGTTCTGCCGGATACTCGGCAAAATGGTGCCCATCCCGGTTATCGGCGGGATCCCGACTGCACCGAAGGCCACAGGCGCGCTGTTTGCGATAAGCGTTGACAGCCCCGCGACAAAAGGCGGCACGCCAAGCCCCACCAGCAAAGGCGCGGCAAGCGCGCCGGGAGTGCCGAAGCCCGCCGCCCCCTCAATAAAACAGGTAAACAGCCAGCCGACAATCAAAATCTGTATGCGCCTGTCATTGGTAATACCGCTGAAGCCGTTCCCGATAGCTGCGATATATTTCAGCTCGATTAAAACATTCAGCAGTAAAATCGCCCCGAATACGATAACAACCGTATCTATCGAAACAAGAAAGCCGAAAACCGTATATGCCGCCGCGTGAAAAACCTCCAGCCCCCAAAATACAGCCGCGATAACCGCGCCGGAAAACCACGCAGCAAACATGGCCCTGCCGGATTTCACGTTAAGGCCCACCATTAGAACAACGGCGAGGAGGATCGGGGCGATTGCCAGTAAAGCGTACATATGTATCATCCTTTACAGCAGGATTGAGGTTTTAGGACCCGGGATATAGGAAGGGAAGGAATTTGCCGCACCATCCTTTTCCTAAAACCTGAAACCTAAATCCTAAAACCTGTGGCGCTCCGCGCCGCCAGCGCTTTCCCGAGCGCGTATGCTTTTTCAAGGAGCGCGGGGTCTGTTTGGTCGATGGGGCCGTTGCCGCAGGCGTAAAATGTTTCGATCCACTGCATATCGCGGCGGACAAAATCGTCGAAGAACCATTTCGCGAAATCCGCGTATTCGCCCGGCTCGGCACGGCCCTGGGACACAACGCCGATAAGCTGTATCCCCGCGGGCAGGCGGACTTTCCAGTCGCGGTCGAGCATACTGTAGTGGCGGTTCATGTAGGAGATCAAATTGCCGCTCAAGCCGCCCGCGTAAATCGGTCCGCCTACGACAAGCGCGCCGGCTTCATGCAGCAGCGGGAAATAGCTTTTCAGCCCGTCGTCCACAACACAGTCGCAGTTATGCTTGCGGCATTCAAGGCAGCCTTGGCAAGTAACGGGGTTTATATCGTTTACGTCATAATGGATGACCTCATGCCCTGCCTCCCGCGCGCCCTTGGAAATTGCCGCGATGACCTTGTTTGTGTTGCCGTTTTTGTGCGGGCTGCCTGTAACGGTGATAACTTTCATTTTTGCGCCGTCCTTTCGGGGGTTATTTGACGTGCTGTATGTACCGGGTATATTGTATCATAAATTCGCGGCATTTGTATATGTTTCTATAGACTTTCCCTCCCCGATAATGTAAAATATGGATAGAATGAAGCGGGAGGGGATTCTCATGGACGCAAAACAGGCGGTAATCCGCGGGGAAACATATCTGGGCATCGAGCTTGGGTCAACGCGCATAAAAGCGGTCCTGATCGGCGGGGACGGTGCAATACTTGCCTCGGGCGCGCATGACTGGGAAAGCAGCCCGGTTGACGGAATATGGACATACAGCTTGGATGAGGTTGAAATCGGGCTTCGGGCTTGCTTTGCTTTGCTTGCGGGGGATGTGCGGTCGCGTTATGGGACGGCGCTTACGACTGTCGGCGGCATGGGCATTTCCGCCATGATGCATGGCTACATGGCGTTTGATGAAAATTGGAACCAGCTCGTGCCGTTTAGGACCTGGCGCAACACAACTACAGCCCGTGCCGCCGATTTGCTGACAAAATTGCTGGGCTTCAATATCCCGCAACGCTGGGGCGTTGCCCATCTTTACCAAGCTATTTTAAATGAAGAGCCGCATATAGGCGCGATTGCCAAGCTTACGACACTGGCGGGGTATGTGCATTATAGGCTTACGGGCGGGAATGTGCTGGGTGTCGGCGACGCGTCCGGCCTGTTCCCCTTCGACAGTGAAAATTTCTGCTACAACCGTGAAATGATGGAGAAATTCGATGCCCTTGCCGCGCAAAAAGGCTTCAATAAAAAGCTCGGCGATATTCTGCCGAAGCATCTTAACGCGGGTGAAAGCGCCGGAAGGCTCACCGAAGCAGGCGCGAAATTCCTCGACCCATCCGGTGTGTTTGAACCGGGAGTGCCGTTTTGCCCGCCTGAGGGCGACGCGGGTACAGGGATGGTCGCCACAAACGCGGTAGCACATAGCACGGGGAATATTTCGGCGGGGACGTCAATTTTCGCTATGCTTGTACTGGAAAAACCGCTGTCAAAGCTCTACACGGAGGTGGACATGGTCACTACGCCGGGCGGCCGCCCCGTTGCGATGGTACACGCGGGGAACTGCACAACGGACCTGGACGCTTGGGTCAGTGTTCTCGGGGAGGCGGCGGAGGCTGTCGGGGCAAGCTTTACAAAATCGGAGCTTTACGACAGGCTCTATCAAAAAGCGCTTGAGGGCGACGCGGACTGCGGCGGGCTGTTGTCCTACAATTATCTTTCCGGGGAGCATATTCACGGGCTTGAAGAAGGTCGGCCGCTCTTTGTGCGCACGCCCGAAAGCAGCTTTACGCTGGCGAATTTTATGCGCACGCTGCTCTTTTCCGCGATGGCGACGCTCAAAACCGGCATGGAGATACTTACGGAAAAAGAAAAAGTAAAGCCGATAAATCTGCTGGGGCACGGCGGCCTGTTCAAAACCGAGGGCGTCGGGCAAAAGCTTATGGCCTCGGCGCTGGGCGTGCCTGTGTCCGTCATGGAATCCGCCGGGGAGGGCGGCGCATGGGGCATTGCGCTGCTGGCGGCGTATATGGGCGAGAAGGCCGACGGAGAAACATTGGACGCGTTTTTGGCGCAGAAAATATTCGCGCGGGCAAAGAGCGTTACCGAGATGCCGGACGAAAAAACCGCCGCGGGTTTCGCGGAGTTTATGAAGCGGTATGCTACCGGCATGGCGATTGAGCGCGCGGCGATTGAATATCTGAAATATAGCTGTTAAACTTTACGGGTTTCGCAGGTAGAATATAATACGAAGCGCGTTTATTTACTTTCTTTTTGCGCCGCCAAAAAGAAAGTAACAAAGAAAAATACGGTTGCAGTAGCGCGCTCCGCGACGCAATTATTTACTTTCTTTTTGTCCCGCCAAAAAGAAAGTAACAAAGAAAAACGCGGCTTATGGGGCTGGGGGCCGCCGCCCCCGCTCGCCCCCTAAGAAACCCCGCGACC
>Ga0099364_10007621_pt1 | contig 15403 bp, 13 predicted proteins | sample TergutTh196P3_FD_73070 | JGI IMG/M metagenome (GOLD analysis project Ga0099364, IMG submission 73070) | Microcerotermes parvus P3 segment gut microbial communities from Pointe-Noire, Republic of the Congo - Th196 P3 | ecosystem: Host-associated > Arthropoda: Insects > Digestive system > Gut ... | reverse complement strand
CGCTTTGCAGATAAATATCGACCGAGCCGTCAGGATTCACTATCAGCGCGTCCCTGCTCATGACGGCGTATTTTTTTATCGGATTGTCGATTAGAAAACTGTTTAGGTCATACGCCGTAATAGACCAGAACTCATCGCATGGGGGCAGTTGCCCTTTTTCAAAACGGATAACATATTTGTTCTCGCCGCTCAGTGGCTCTCTGTCGCTGTCCATCGTGGCTGTCGGATAGACGGCCATCTCCACAGGATTCGCGCCTATGCCCGAGATCGCAATGGCGGCGCGGAACTCATAATTCGTGCCGAAACGAGCTATGTTATCCGCCATATAAAGCCAAGAGTTAACGAAATAGAAGTACCCCGCGCCGACGTTCCTTTGAGCATTCGTCAGCATGGACATCGCCTCGGACGGCACTTTTCGCAATGCGCTAAGAGTATGCGGGGTGAATGAGCTTATATCAAACGTATAGCCCGCACCGACGCCAATTTCGGTGAAACGCTGAAGAGCGGACAGGTCGGCGGCGGTTCCGGGATTCGCCACGCTAAGCCTGTTAAAAGCGTTGAAAAAAGTGTCTATATCCATTTCCATAAGCTTCATAAGAGGCACATAGTCATATTCGGGGCTATATGTGCCTTTTGGCGGCACGTAATCGGCATTTTCATACTCGGAAAGCGGAACAAGTTCCATCAAGTCTTGAATGGCGCGAAGCTTGTCAAGATCCTCACCATCCGTTCTGACAAGCAGCCAAGTCATATTGGTTGGTATGTCGATTCTGACGGCTTGATCGGGGATATCCCCCTCAAAGTCGGGACCGCATAGAGCGTACACGGCGGCTTGCCCGTCGTCAAGTCCGCCTGTTCCCAATATGGCGACACAGTTTGTATATGCGTCAAACACGACAATAGAGCTGTATATATCCGTTTCGGGTTTGCTGAACATAACGGGCTCCTCGCTCAAGTCAAGGTAGGCGTGCGAGTATGGGGTATCTATGTTCGGCCGTACAATATACCTATCCTCATGGGTGGATAGGCGCCTGATATGGTAGAACTGGCCCAGCGGCGCGCCGAAATCATCTTTCACATTTGTTATGTTTTTCTCCGTCAGGTCCATGATGACCAGCGGCAGCGCGTATACATATGCATCAAAGGCTATGCGGGCGATATCTTCTCTAACGAGGAATCGCCGCAGCATTGCCGCTGTTTCGGCTCTTGTGATCGCGGATTTCGGGTCGAACACCCTGCCCGGTTTGCCTGTAACGATGTCGTTTATAACGCAAAACATCAAGCTTTCAACAGCCTGATTGGATATCTCTTCCAAATCCGCAAAGTCAAGGCGTATTGCCCAATCGGCCTGCGGCGCCGCTCCGATGTGTTTTGCGTAGTTGTACAATATGATTGCCATTTGCTCACGGGTGACATTCGCGCCAACGTCAACGCCATCCATGATGCCGCTTTCCGCTATCCACTCTTCCGCATCCGCAGGGTTCTGCGCATCGGACAACTTATGGAGAATGTCCGTCAGCATCTCCCCTGACAGCGGCGCCTTGGGACTGAACATCGGCGGATTTGCGCTTGATGCCGTCATCAAGCCGCGGTCGAGAACATAGTTTACTTCGGCATAATACCATGCGCTATCGCGCACGTCACCGAGTGCGGTGTTTGTGGCTTCAGCCTTCGGCGTCAATGCCAAAAGCATTGAAACCAGCAACGCCAAAACCGGGATCTTTGAAAATATTCTACTTAACTTCATGTGGTTCTACCTCTCTATGTATTAATTTCTGGGCAGTCTGGAAAAATGTGTCGGGCGGATAATGGCTAATCTGTCGGGTTATTCTTGTATCGGGGTCTGTATCAGCATCCAAGAATAGTCTTGCCGGCCGTCCACAACCGCTGTTATGTAAACGATGTTTCCGCGAATCTCGAACAGTGCTATGTGATATTTCCCCAAAAAGAGTTTTCGATACTTTTGGAATGGAATCATATCATGCGTTAACCATGGGCATCGCTCGGGCATCAGATTTAAGGTCGCAGACTTGTTGACAAAATCATCAACGAGCTTGTTTGCCGCGGTACTGCTAACATTGGCAAGATTCCTTGCATGTTCAAGCAACTGATCCCAAGCGGTGTCCGTTACGCTGACATCATAGACCGTTTCAGCGCTCTGCATTGACTACCTCCGCAATCGCAACCCGCATTGCGGCCGCAGTGTCTTCTACAGTGTGGACACGATTATTCTGTATATCGTATTCAGACTGCAACAATGCTTCGCGCAGCCGCAACATGCTTTCCCTATGGGAAAAAGCTTCAATGTCCATCACCACCAAGTCGCCAACGCCGTTTTTGGTTAAGTATATCGGTTCCTTGGTTTGTTTGCATAGATTGGATATTTCACTGTAGTTCCTTCGTATCGCTGCCGATGGTCGAATATTTACCATAATCAGTACCTCCCAAATCGTAACATAACATGCATATCTAGTGCTTATTATACTACTGAAATTGAATTCTGTAAAGATGATTTTTACTGTACCACAGTTCATGTCTGAGTTGCTGTTTTAGCCGCTAGAACAGGCGGCGAGTGCAAGCGCCATAATCAGCGCAAGCGCGAGGGTGAGTAGTTTTTTTGTGCGTTTCATGTTGATTTATCTCCTATTATTTTAGAATCCGAGTTGAAGTTATTACTACAGGACATTTGCTTTTCTGCGTTTTCCTCCTATTATTGGCTTGGTGATAATTCTGTATGTAAGTGCTTTGCAGTTGTTTTGCAGCGGGGAATGTGATAGGATGCTATTATATTGATAAAACTTCATATATGATGATATCAATGCTGTGTTATGCGATTTTTGCAAATGGGAAAGGAGAGATTCGCGTGCGTATGGTTAAAGATGCTCCTGTTATGTCTTTTTTAGATATTGGAGAAGAGTATCCGGATGACTATGCTTTGGTCAGGATTGTCGAGATCGACCATAGCAAAGGGGTGCAAGTAGGCATTGTTTTGTGTGTAAGCAGTTCGGACAGTGAGCTTTATGCTTATTCAAATCGCGAAGGTATCGCTGAAATTACAATTGTTATTCAAGGCGACAACTTGCTGCCTGTTCTGGGAGGGCTATTATGAACTCCGTAGAACTCAAGCGTTCGGGAGTGGCGATTATTCCGGTTGCAGTGGCGACATTGGCCGCTGCTGCCGACGATACATTTACTGCTTTAGGCGGATCCACTATGCGAACATTGTATTTTCTTGTTGACACCGGCGCAACTAGAACGACAATTCCTAAGAGGATTCTGAAAGATAGATTAGGGTTCTCAGAAGAATGGATACAGGGTAATAAAATACTTATATCTGAAAGAGATAGGCCGATATTGGCAGATAAAACGAGAGCGGATGCTTATAAAATACCGATAACGAGAATAAACATTTCGGGACACGAGATAAAGCATAACGACTACATATTGACCTCTGATACCGTAGAGTTTAATCTGCTGCTAGGGCTTGATATTTTATCATATTTCAAATTTACATTTGACTTTGACGCAAAGGATGCGGGTGCAAGGTATGGGCGTATGTTCTATGAATTTAGGGAGTCGCGCAGAGCGTTGTTTACGAAGCTCGATGAGCCTTTTGCTTATCAGTTAGGCGATTCCTCCTGATTTTGGGTTGGTGATAATTCCATATGCTAACCCACTCTGTATTTTCATGCAGTATGTGCTAGACTGCTTTTATGATTGCTTATCAGTAAAGCGTAAATGTATAAAACCCCGGTTCGCAGGGGGAGTTGTCAAGAGAGCCGTCTCCCCTGACAACCCCGTCCCTGCGCGATTCAACTCATCCAAATGCCTTGTCGAATGCTCGGAATGAGAATACTCCTGTTTGTTGGTTTGCCAGGGTGCCGGAAGAGTCGAATCTGGTTGCGCTCACTCCTGTTGTGATGCCTGTTTGGGCGGCCCAGCCTATTGCCTCGTTTGTGCCTGCCCAATTTGGTATGTTGTCTTCAAAGGCGTCCGTGCCTAGGGGATAGCCCGATAGATCCATGTCTAGCACGTTTGTTGCGGTGCGCCAGAGCATCGTGACCATTTGTGCGCGGTTATATGTGCCGCGCGGGTCGTAGCGGTCGCCGCCGACGCCTGTGGTCACGCCCGCTTCTCTGAGGAACGTCACGTATCTGGAGCTTGTGTCGGAGAAATGGTTGCTCATGTTATAGCCTTTTTCCGCCGCAATCTGCTCGATTGTCTTGCCCGTCGAAACCTCAATCAGCTTCGCGATGGCTTCCGCCGCGAGCAACCTGCTCGTCGGTGCGGTCCAGTTGCCGTACATCGAGTCGATTAGCAGCCCCGCGCCTTCGGCTTGCTGCAGCTCCGCGCGCGCCCAGCTTGCCGCTCCGTCGAAGGGGCCTGCGGGCGGCGGCGGAGGCGTGGGAAGGCTCGTCGTCGTCGGGTCGCCGAAAACTGCTACCAGTGTCATCGCATAGCCGGGCATGATAAATGATGTCTTCATCTCCGACGGATCTTTCAGCAACAAAGGCAAATTGCTGTTATCCCTCACGGTGTAGACAACCCAGCCTAAAAACTGCTCACCCGACGCCGGCCTAGTAAGTTCAAGCGAATTGATTTCCACTTCCTCGCCCCGCGCATAGCTCCCGCTGCCGACGCTGCCGCTTCCGCTCCTGCCTCCAATTGACAATACCGTTACGGTGTGCAAGGTTTCAGGCGGTCTTAAAACCGGAGAGGGATTGCTTGCCTGCACGCCGGAATCGTTGTTGCTCCATATTTCGAGGAAATCGAAGCCTTGATAGGTGGTGGCGACAGTCATCTCGCCTGCACTGCGCGAAAACGCCGCCGTAGGATCCGCCCTGCCGGCGGTGCTTGGGGCTAACGTCGCACCAACGCCTTTTTTCACGGCGTTAACTTGCCGTTCCTGTCTATTGACGGTGTAAGTATATGAATACGGAAGCTCGTGGCCGTCTAACGACTGTATGCTTTCATTGCTCCAGTAGGTATTGACATAAGTGCCGGAGGTGTTGCCGCCGAGGTTGTCGGCGGATATCCCCCCAACCATCGAAGTTGATCTACTTATGTCGGCGGTGCCGGTATACCCACCATTGCTGAACAAATCGCCTGTGTTGTAACAATTCGTGACGACGTTGGATGAGGTTACTGTTATTGCAATTCCGCCCACATATGTTCTAAAGCTGCTATTAGCGCTGATGGTCCCGATATTATAATTGTTTGCGAACACGTAGTTTTCGGCATATTTCACGATCCCTGCCGCGTATGCGCTTTGATCACCGCCGTTCGCGGTCACATCCCCCATGTTGAAACAGCGTTCGACGCTGCCGCCTGAGGAAATCCCATATGCTTCCGCGCTGCTGGTGCTGCCGGCGGTGTTCGCGGTAATGGCGCCGATATTATACGAATCGGTTATTTGCACGCGAACAGAAGAGGTGGTGATTCCCGCTGCAGACGCGCTTAATGTGACGTTTTCAACAGTCGTCAACGTCACATTGCCCGCGTTGTGGCTATTGGTAATAACGTGGCCGTAACCGCTTATTCCGGCTGCGCGCACGTTTGCGTTAATATTTCCTACGTTGTAACAATTTCTGACAACGGCATATTCGCTACTGCCGCAGATTCCGCCCGCGGCAATGGTAGAGGTTATGCTGCCTTCGTTGTAACAGTTGTTGGTGGATCCGCCGGAAGCAACGCCTACAATTCCCCCCGCCCTCGAAGTGGCAAACACTTCTCCGGTATTGTAACAGTTATTAATAGATCCTGCGTTAGAGCCGCTGGCATCACCTATGATGCCGCCGGAGTATGTATTGCCGCTGCCGGAGGCGGATATATTGCCCGTATTATAGCAGTGGGCTGTAATGCCGTCTGTCCGTCCGGCGATTCCCCCCGCGTACGCACGTGGATTGCCGCCCGTGCCGTTTGCGTCCGTTATCGTTACGTCTCCCGTGTTATAGCAGAAGCTGATATGATGAGTAGCTCGATATCCGCAGATTCCCCCGGCGTAAACTACGTTGTTTGGCGAAGAAGCGGTTATCTGCGCCGTATTGTAACAGTCGCTTATCACACCGTATGCGCGCCCCGCTATCCCGCCGATAACCAGATTACCGGAGCCGACGGCGTTTATTCTTCCCGTTGTATAGCAGTTGCTCATGTAAACTCTTTGATAGGTGTTGGAAGTCGTAATATTAGCGACTATCCCGCCCACAGCGGAAGCCAAAATGCCTCCCCCGCTAGATGAATTGCCGCTTATTTCCACATCGATATTTATGTTTGTCAGCCCGACGTTTCTTATCTGGTTTGCCGTGGTGTGGAGCACTTTGCCGAACAAACCCACGACATTCTTGTGCTCCCCGGTTATTCTAAGCCTGTCGATAATGAACCCCTGCCCGTCGAATGAGCCTCTGAATGGGGCTTCGTCCGTCCCTATAGGCTCCCAGTCCCTGCCGTTAAGCGAGATGTTCGCGGTTAGATAGTAATGCCCGTTTAGATTGTTTTTCATGGCTTCAAGCCCCGCCCTGTCGGAAATCGCTATAGCGCCGTCGGGCGGATTCTTCGGGTCTATTTTGACGATGGGCGCGATAAATCCGTTTGCCCCGGCTGACGGCATGTAGGTAGGCTCGATGAAATCGTTGTTGCGCCGATAATCCGTCGGAATGCTTGCCGCCGCCTCAAACGGGGAAAAGCTGAACGCCATGAGCATGGCAAGCGCAAGGGTGAAAATTCTTGTTGTGCGTTTCATTTGTGTTTTCCTCCTTAAAATAGTAGAATGTAGCGTAAAGCTGTGATACACTGGATAATAATGCGAAACGAAAATGTATCGACCATTATATCACAGGTCTTCTAGCATGTATATGTTATTTCTTCATGACTATTCAAAAATATGAAAAAAGATTGATTTGAAAAGTTGCCCCCGTTGTGATAAGGTATATGAGGGGTTTGGGGTTATGAAACTTAGAGAAATGTATACCGATGAAGAATTAAAAAGAGGTGTGAAGAATCCGTTTTTTCATAACTTTGGAAGAAAAGTTGAAATTGCCGTTTTGCATGAAGATTATGCGGTGTTTGAAGAGGTAGCAAAAATGAATGGCGAAACACCTGAATCCGTTATGAAACGCTGCCTGCAAGTAGCAGCAAAGGACTTAAAAGAACATGAATGATATGATTATATTGAAGCAGCTACGGAGAGCTATTAATTAATGTCACGAGAGGTTGATTTGCAGGAAACGGTTGGGCGGATAGTTGAGCGTGGGGCGTTGCAGATGGGGATAGACCTGCCGATTGGGGCGGGCGCCGCGTTTGGCGCATACCATGCCGCGCTGGAGCTGCATGGGAAAAACGTCAATCTGACATCTATAACAGGCGCCGAGGACGTTGCTAGGCTGCATTTTCTTGACTCGCTTGCGCTTCTGCTTGCCTCGGACTTCAAAAATGCGCGCGTGATAGACATTGGAAGCGGCGCGGGATTTCCGGGACTGCCGCTGAAAATTGCGGAGCAAACAATTGAGCTGACAATGCTCGATGCGACGGGCAAGCGGGTTTCGTTCCTGTCCGCCCTATGCGCCGAGCTAGGCGTGTCCGCGGCATGCATTCACGCCCGCGCGGAGGAATCGGCACGTGAGCCTGATCTGCGCGAACGCTTTGACATTGCCACTTCAAGGGCGGTCGCGCGGTTGAATGTTTTATGCGAACTATGCCTGCCGTTCGTGCGCGTCGGAGGCGTTTTTCTCGCTATGAAAGGCACGGATTCTACAGAGGAGCTGGAAGAAGCGCTCGGCGCAATCCAAATGCTAGGCGCGGAACATGATAACACGGTAGATTACACGATTGCGGACACGGACATAACGCATAGGATTCTGGTAATACGCAAAACATCGCAAACACCCGAGGAGTACCCGAGAAGATTTGCGAAGATGAAAAGACCAGTGGGCAGATAACAAGGAACAAGTAACAGGGGTTAGGGAGCGGAAGTTGAGAGTTAGGAGTTAGGAGTTAGGAGTTAGGAGTTAGGAGTTACCCTACTGGCTTTTTATTGCAATTACAAACAAGGTTTTCTGACCCCTGACCCCTGTTACCTGTTACTTGTTACCTGTTAATTGTTCATCGTTATTTGTACACTGTACACTGTACACTGTACATTGTAATTTGTAATCTGCGGCTTGTGGGGGGAGTTTTTATGATATCTGTTAATGGCTTAACTAAGAAGTATGGGAAGGTTGTTGCTAATGACGAGGTTAGCCTTGCTGTGGATGCGGGGGAGATTGGCGTTTTGCTGGGGCCGAATGGTGCGGGGAAGTCAACGCTTATCAAGTCGATTTGCGGGCTGCTGCGGTTTTCGGGGACAGTCGCGATAGACGGCCATGATTGCCGCACAGAGGAAGCGAAGCGGCTGTTGGGCTATGTGCCTGAATTCCCCGCGCCATATCCAATGCTCACGGTGGATGAACATTTGCAGTTTATCGCCAAAGCATATAAGCTAACGGACTGGCGGGAGAGGGCGGATGCACTGCTAAATCGCTTCGAGCTGGACGACAAGAAAAACAAGCTCGGAAAGGAACTCTCAAAAGGTATGCAGCAGAAAGTGAGCATCTGCTGTGCGCTTTTGCCCGAGCCTAAAGCAGTGATACTGGACGAGCCGCTAGTCGGACTCGATCCGCATGGCATACGCGAACTGAAGACCGCCCTCTCCGAGATGCGCGAAGAGGGCAGGGCCGTTCTGGTCAGCACGCATATGATCGAGAGCATGGAAGACAACTGGAACATAACGTTCATCATGCAAAACGGCAGGGTCGTCCGAGAGGTCAGGCATGGCACGGAGAAGCTCGAAGACATATACTTTTCCATAATCGAGCGCGAGGAGGCGAAGCCCATATGAACGGTCTTGCATTCCTGCTTCTCCGAAGCGCGAAGAACAGGCTACTGGAACTGCGGCGCAAACCTGCAAAGCTTGTGCTGTACATTATTGTCGTTTTGTTTATTGTCGGAATGATTGTGCTTTTTGCGCTGCTTCCGAGTGATAACGACGGCGGTGCCGATATTGTCTATCTAAAAGGCATTATATTCGCTTTTTTCCTGCTATTTTTCTATACCGCGATAAAATCGGGGCTTTCTCAAGGCAGCACGCTATTTGGCATGGAGGATGTGAACCTGCTTTTCGTGTCGCCTGTTAATCCGCGCTCCATACTGATATACGGCGTTTTCCGCGTGGTTAAGACAATGGCGCTGACGAGCATATTCATATTGTTTCAGGGGGGTACGCTGAAATCGTTCGGCGTGGGCGTCGGCGGACTTGCAGTCTTGTATGCGGGATATTTTCTCACGGCTGTCGTAACACAGATTCTCGGCATGTTCATCTACAGCATGACGAATGGCAGAAAAAAACGGCAGAGGATTGTGATAATCCTCTCCGTAGCTGTGTTCGTGCCGATGCTCGTCACTGCCGCAGTGCATGTCAGGACGGCGGGCGGGGACTATTTGGGAGTTCTGCGCTCGACGGTGGAATCACCGGCAACATCGTATGTTCCGATAGTCGGATGGGCGTCCGAGGGGATAGTCGCGTTTCTAACGGGCGAAGCGGCGGCAGGGGCGCTGTTTTTCGGTTTGCTGGTTCTGCTTGGCGCGGCATTGGTAGCAGTGATTTATGTCGGAAAGCCCGATTATTACGAGGATGTGCTTGTCGCTTCCGAAACCGCGTTTGAGCAAAAGCGCAACCTTGCCGAGGGCAATATCAACGCTCTTGGACAAAATTCAAAAAAGCCCGTCCGCGTAAAGGGTACGGGCATTGGAGGTTGGGGCGCGTCGGCATTTTTCTTCAAGCATTTGCGCGAATCGTTCCGCACAAATAGATTCGGGCTATGGGGAATTTCGACAATCGCTTTGACGGTTGGGTCGTTCGCCCTTGCTTACATTATGAAGACCGCAATGGGCGACGATGCCGCCGAGAACCATGTTGACGTAGTATTGTTCACGTTGCTGGGGACCCTGATGTGGTTGCAGATGTTTCTCGTCAGCATGGGGAGAGGGCTAAAGGAGACTTACGGCCACTACATTTACATGGCGCCTGTCAGCCCTTTTCTGAAAATGGTGTGGAGCAATCTTGAGATTATGATAAAGGCAACCGTGGAGGGGGTGCTGATTTTTGCGTCTGCGGGCGTAATCATTGGCGCGGATGCGGGCGCCATTGCGTTGTCGGTGATGGCATATGCGCTGTTTATCTTCATGCTGATAGCCATAAACTATTTATCCATGCGCTTCACGGGAACGGACATAAGCGCGGGGTTGCTAATCACGTTGTACATGTTCGCCGTGCTGATTATCATTCTGCCCGGCATTGTGCTTGCGATTGTCGCGGGCATTTTCGGCGGACTGCATCTGGCGCTTGCGGCACTAGCGGCTTGGGAACTCGCAGTAGCGCTGTTTTTCTTCTGGGCATCCAGAGGAATCCTACACAACTGCGACATCCAAACACTCCGCCAAATCGGAAATGGGTGATGGGGCATTATGCCTGAAGCATCTCAATCCTGCAATCGGTGTTTGTGCCGCTTCACCGCCACCCGCAAAGACGGGACTTCACATATCCCGACGACAATGATCACGGCGTAAGGATGACCTATTACTGCTCCACTCGTGCAATTTTGTTAAAATAGTGTGGGTTTGTGTCTAGTTCAGCCAGCAAACGCATGGCGGATGAACTTGGACGGCGATAGCCTAATTCCCAAGCTTCAATAGTTTTGATGGACACGCCGATAATGCCGCCCATCAACCCCTGCGTTAAGCCAAGCCTAGCCCGAATATCCCTGATCTGTTGCGGACCATAGTTCGGTATCGGCAAAATCTCTATGACATTTGTACGGAGCTTCTTTTTCCCTGCGGAGTGAGCCTCCGCTTGTTTAGCGCTTTGTATCAGCTTTTCGCCGAAAGATATCTCAGGCATTGCTTTTCCCCTTTCTGCTACGTATCTGCAAGTTATTCTTGATATTAGCGGCTATTTTCTTTAATTCAGCACATTCCGCAGGACTTATTGTGTCCTTCTCGCTTTTTGGGTAAGCGAGTACCAGATATAATACCTCAAAAGAGTGTACATCAAGATATATAACGCGCAATCCTCCGCGTTTTCCACGTCCAAGCAAGGCAAAACGCACCTTGCGAAAGCCTCCTGTACCTTGAATAACGTCGCCGCATTTTGGATTTTGCAGAAGCTCTCCTTGCAACCTCCGTAAATCCTCATCTGTAAGGTTCTGTTCTCCCCACGAGGCATCGAACCATTCCGTCATAACAAATTCCCTTTTCATTTTCAGAACCTCATTAACCATATTATGCCCTACATTGTAGGGGTTGTCAAGCGAAGTTCTCACAAAAAGACAGGCGCTTGCGACTTTTGTCCCAAGCTCCCAAGGCATGAGGCGGCAGCCAATGCCAAGTTACCCACTTAAAGGCTAGGGAAGCTTCAAAAAGCACCTCTCTCAGATGCCCTCTGAATAGACGCATTGCATTAAGCCTGAAGCATTTCAATCCTGCATTCAGTGTTTGCGCCGTCTACGGATACGACGCCGTATGACGCGGGATGGTGTTTGATGATGTGCTGCATTTGACCGGGGCACAGAAACCATATGCCATACTCGAAGCGCAGCGATGCGTGATGCGTGTGACCGTACAATGCGACGTTTGCGCCCAGACCGCGCGCACGTTCTATAAGGGAGGCGATGCCGCTTTTTACTCCATACTTATGCCCGTGGGTCACTAGGATGTTGACATTTTCCAAAGTTAGGAACAGCTCGTTTTCCCCTCCTGCCGGATAGTCGCAGTTCCCTGTAACCATATGCACTGTCGTGTCAGGAAACAGAGCCTTCAGCTTCCGCGCGTCGCTGATATGGTCGCCCAAATGTATAATCGCGTCAGGGGACTCCTGACCGACGGCAAAACGCATATGATCTATGGTTTTATGCGAATCAGACATAACAAGCAGTTTCATAATAATACCTTTTGTAATTCATAATGCATAATTATCTGAACCTAATTGCAGTCAGTGTATCATGTACAACAAGCTTTTACAAGTAGCGATAACAAACAAAAAATATCTGCGCCAAGGTTTTAATTTTACATTGCGGTTTTGCGAGAATTGAGTTATTATTGCCTTGGCATCGGCTTGGCAAATAAAAAAAGTGGTTCGTCAGAAAATTATGCATTATGAATTGTTCATTATGCATTACCGGTCAAAACAACTCAGAGGTACTATATATGTTCAAAATATATTGCAGGGTGTTTCAATTCGCTATGAAGTATGGGGCATATTTTTTGCCGTGGCGAAAGCCTAGGCTCATTGAGGGGGCTGGCAGTGTCGAAAAACTCCCTGAGCGCATAAGCTCACGGGGGATAAAGAGCGTCCTTCTCGTCACGGACAAGGGGATAACCGCGCTCGGACTGACGGCGCCGCTGCTCGAAGCCCTAGACAAAGCGCAAATACGCACCGCCGTATATGATGAAACAGTGCCGAATCCCACTATCGACAACATTGAGGAAGCGCTGCGAATGTATAAAGAAAACAACTGCGGCGGCCTGATTGCGTTTGGCGGAGGTTCGGCGATGGACTGCGCAAAAGGTGTGGGAGCTAGAGTTGCGCGGCCGCGAACGAGCATTGCCCGAATGAAAGGCCTGCTCAAGATTTGGCGACGACTGCCCCCGCTCTATGCCGTCCCGACGACTTCGGGCACAGGCAGCGAGGCGACTCTGGCAGCCGTTGTGGTGAACTCCAAGACGCAGGAAAAGTACGCGCTGATGGATTTTCCGCTGATACCTCACGAGGCGGTACTCGACCCGCTCCTTACAGAGAAGCTTCCGCCATTTATAACCGCGACGACGGGCATGGACGCGCTCACCCATGCGGTGGAAGCCTACATCGGGCGCTCGAACACGCGCGAAACGCGGGAAATGGCGGCAAGTGCCGTCGCGCTCGTGTTTGATAACCTATATAAGGCATATGAAGACGGCTCTAATCTCGAAGCCCGCGCCAACATGCAGCGCGCCGCTTACTACGGAGGAGTGGCGTTCACGCGCGCCTATGTCGGCAATGTACACGCGGCAGCGCACACTCTGGGCGGCATGTACGGCACTGCCCACGGACTTGCAAACGCCGTAATACTGCCGTATGTACTCGACGATTACGGGGAGTGTGTATACGAACCCCTTGCGCGGCTTGCGGATGTTGTGAATCTACCGGGAAAAAACGCCGAACAGAAAGCAAAAGCATTTATAAAAGCCATACGCGACCTAAACTCCCGCATGGGCATACCCTCGACAATCGACGGCATCAAGGAAGAGGATATCCCGCTCATGGCGAAGCGCGCGCACCATGAGGCAAACCCTGTCTATCCCGTTCCCCGAATATTCACGGTTTCGGACTTCATCAGCATCTATCACAGACTTATGGGAAAGTCCGGCATTCCGGGATTTGCGGGAAAGATGGCGCGCATCGACCTCACGACGGGAAAAACGGAGGAATTTTGCCCGCAAAGGGGCGACTTGATTAAGTTCCTCGGCGGCAAAGGAATCGCCGCGAAGATAATATATGACGAACTTGACGGAAAGACGGAAGCGTTCTCGGATGAAAACCTCATAGTGATAACAACATCCCCGCTAGTCGCGTCAAGCGCGCCCAGTTCGTCAAGGTTCAATATATCCACGATATCGCCTTTGACAGGGCTTCTTGTCTCGTCAAATTGCGGCGGCGACTTCGGACTCAGGCTCAGACGCGCGGGATATGACGCGCTGGTTATCTCGGGAAAATCCGAGCGCAAGGTATATATCCGTGTCGGTGAAGAGGGAATCGAAATATGCGATGCCGAGGACATTTGGGGCAAGAAAACCGCCGAGACGCAGGCATTGATGGGCGCGGGCGGCAAGCTTGCGATAGGCCCTGCGGGCGAAAACTTTGTGCGCTATGCATGCGTGGCTTCAGGGGAGCGCGTAGCGGGTCGAGGCGGCGTGGGCGCGGTGTTCGGATATAAAGGACTCAAGGGCATTGTGGCGGACGGCAATAAAACCATTGAACTGTCGGAGAGGGATAGATTCAGGACATTTAATAAAAAATGGATAGCAACTCTGCAAAAACACGCACTCACGGGCGGACAACTGCCAAAACTGGGTACAGCGGGCCTGATGAGAATGATGCAGAACACAAATCTTCTCGCGTCGAGGAACTATTCAAGCGGGCGCTTCGAAGATTTCGACAAAATCAGCGGTGAAACCATGCGCGAAGAGCATCTTGTGAAAAACAAAGGCTGCACGAGCTGCCCGATAAGATGCGGCCGCGTCGTTATGCAGGGCGGCGGCGAAATAAAAGGGCCGGAGCTTGAAACATTGGGGCTGTTGGGGTCAAACCTGTGCAGCGGCGATTTGGAGCGCATAATCCGCGTAAACTATCTCTGCGACGAGTATGGAATCGACACGATGTCATTCGGCGCCTCCGTAGGTTTTGCGATGGAACTGGGCGAAAAAGGCTTGTGGGACAATGGTCTGCGATTTGGCGACTGCGAGGGGCTTGAGACGCTCGTGCATCAGACGGCAATGCGGGAGGGCATCGGCGGCGATCTGGCAGAGGGAGTTAGGCTCATGTCGGAGAAATATGGCGGCGCCGAGTTTGCGATACATGTTAAAGGGATGGAGCTTGCGGCATATGAACCGCGCGCCGCGCAGGGCATGGGGCTTGGCTATGCCACGGCAAACAGGGGCGGATGCCATCTCAACGGCGGATATATGGTTGTGCTCGAGGGATTGGGTATGCGCGTGAGCGGCCGCACGACAAAGGGAAAGGCCGCGCTGACAGTGTTTTTCCAAGATTTGATGGAAGCCGCGTCAGCGGGCGGAAGCTGCCTGTTCACGACATACGCGGTTTTCCCGCCCGTCCTCGTCAGCCGCCCGAACAACCCTATCGTCCGCGCGGTCTGTACGCTCATGCCATACTTCGGCGGAATCGTCTCGCTCCTTCACAACCGCCCCGGGCTTCTAGGAATAAACGCGCCCGGCATCGTGCCGCATGCCTACGCATATAAGCTTATAACGGGCGGCAACATGAACATCGGGCGATTCACGCGCTCGGGTGAGCGCATATATAATCTCGAGCGGCTAGTAAACGTCCGCCAAGGTCTGTATGACGGGGACACGCTGCCGCGCAGGCTGACCGACGAGCCGCAACAGGAGGGCGACGATAAGAGCCGCGTGCATCTTGAACCCATGCTAAAAAAATACTACCGCATCCGAGGATGGGACACGCACGGCGTCCCCAAGCAAAAACGGCTTCGCAAGTTGGGGGTATGTTAAAATGAAAAGCCAAGGAATCTTGCCTTTTTGTATCTAACGTGAGGCTCCGCCCCACAACCTAAACGCCGTGCGCTACGCCGAAAATAGCCAT
>Ga0099364_10007620_pt1 | contig 15404 bp, 14 predicted proteins | sample TergutTh196P3_FD_73070 | JGI IMG/M metagenome (GOLD analysis project Ga0099364, IMG submission 73070) | Microcerotermes parvus P3 segment gut microbial communities from Pointe-Noire, Republic of the Congo - Th196 P3 | ecosystem: Host-associated > Arthropoda: Insects > Digestive system > Gut ... | reverse complement strand
CACTGTAAAAGACACTGTAAAAGACACTGTAAAAGACACTGTAAAAGACACTGTAAAAGACACTGTAAAAGACACTGTAAAAGACACTGTAAAAGACACTGTAAAAGACACTGTAAAAACAACATTGGTACAGGAAATAATTTTACAAGAAATATCTAATAATAAATTTGTTACTGTTCCGGAATTGAGTGAAAAAATTAAGATAAATATCAGAAATACAAAAAATAATATCGCCAAGCTCAAAGCTAAAGGCGTGATTGAGAGAATAGGTCCTGATAAAGGCGGTTATTGGAAAATTAAAGAAAGAGATTTATGAATGCTCGTGAAACAGGTTTGCTTAATTCACTCATATAAATGCTCTGACCCCTGTCTTCTGCGGTTAGTTAAAAATTCTAAAAACTTCTTGACATTTGTAATCTGTAGTTTACAGATTGAAACATGAAAGAAATACGCAAAACAGAGACCTTTATGAAATGGCTGGAACATAAGATGGAAAAAATAACTAAGTGGGATATGGCAGAGGCGCTCAACACCAAAGAGGGCATCATTGCTTGTCTTGAAGTTGCCATTGCCGAAAATAATACAAAATTTCTTTTTGAAACTCTCGGTGCGCTTGCACGCTCAAAAGGCATGACGCAAATTGCAAAGGAATTAGGCGTGACTCGTGAAGGGCTATACAAATCCCTCTCCCTTAAAGGCAGTCCATCGTTTGAGACGGTAATCAAGTTGTTTGATATTTTAGGCCTACAATTAAAGTTGACCCCCAAAGCTGTTGCACTATAGGCCATATAGCCCGTTCAAAAGGCATGACCAAAATTGCAAAAGAAATGAAACTTGACCGAAAAGGATTGTATACGGCCTTATCTCCACAAGGAAATCCTTCTTTTATAACGGTCGCACGGGTATTAAACAATTTAGGTTTTCGTTTAAGTATCACCAAAGCAGGCTGAGAATGCAAAAAATCTGAAATGTCTTGTCCTGAAACAGGTTTGCTTAATTTATAATGAACATGGCCGTGCCGCTTGCCGGTATTAATATTCAAACCTGCCGTCCGCTTTGCACCCGCTCTTCCATTGTTGCCTGCGGCAGTGGAAGAGGTTTTTTTGCAAAAAAGTATTGTCAAAATAATAGGATTATATTATAATTAATTCATGGATAATATTATAGAACAAATAGATACAATTAAAGACGCTATACTCAGATTTGTGCCGGCAAAATATATATATTTATTCGGTTCATACGCATATGGAAACCCAACGGAAAAGAGCGATATTGATATTTATATAGTAACTCCTGATGATATAAGCAATTTTTCAGAATTATATGCAAAAATAATTGGAGATTTAGGAGATAGAAAAATATTTTTCGTTGATTTAATATTTAAGACAGAAAGTGTTTTCAATGCAAGAATATTAAAAAGTAATTTTGAAAAAACAATATTCCATAAAGGAAAAATAATATATGGACATTGATGATGTTTTGGAATGGATACAAATTGCGGAAGAAGTGAACTGTACTTGGCTGCACAAGCCACGTCTTAGACTGTCACCGTTACTTTTTTTGAGGCTTGTCGTTTGTATGTATAATTTATGAATACTGACTGATGATTTTTGATGAGTGAGGTGCAACATCAAAAAAATCACCATAATCACAAGAATCATAGTTCTGACAATGGGAGAAGCGTATAATTACTCTTGAACTTTCTAATTGATTTAGTCCAATAAGGAGATAGAATCCTTTGACAAAAAGACAGATATAATATATTAAAAACCTATTTTAGGTCCCTGTAGAAATTTTCGTGTGAACCGATGTTTACCAATGTAAGTACAATTCTGTCATTTTTTTCGATGCTATAACCAAGCAAAGTAAGTTGTCCGAGAACTTTGAATTATTTCCACTACTTATTCCTGAATTTGAATACTGAAACATCCCCACGTTCCATTTCACCTCTGGCTTCTAAGGCATTCCTGATAAATTCATACGGAAGATCAGGATTTTCTTCTGCTATTTTACCTATTTTTGCCCAATGTTCTATCTGTTTCGGAACAGAACGCGAATTAAGAGGGGCGCTGCTGATTGCAGCCTGCATAATTTCTTCAGAAAGCCTTATAGTATTTGCAGCCATCTTTTTCTCCTATTGTTGCATTTTGCAGCATTATGCAGTAAAGTTCAATAGATGTCAAGGGTATTATTTAGCGTAAAAATCTCGCAATACCTGATTTGCCGGGAAATACGGTAATCAACATAAATGTCAGAACTGTGATACTTCGGTTGCACTCAGCACAAGTTTTTATGATTTGTATGATGATCACAAGTTGCCCTGTACTTGGTTGCACAAACCTCGCCTTAGACTGTCACCGTTACTTTTTTTGAGGCTTGCCGTTTGTATGTATAATTCATGAGGTGCAACATCAAAAAAATCACCATAATCACAAGAATCATAGTTCTGACAATGGGAGAAGCCGTATAATTACTCTTGAACTTTCTAATTGATTTAGCTTAATAAGCAGATAAAATCTTTTGATAAAAAACAAAAAATTTATTGACACTTCATTAGAAAAATGGTATTTTCGCTAATTCTACTAAGAACAAAATTTTTATCACTAAAACGAGGTAAAAAATTTCATGGTTCAGAAAAAATCGAAAAAAACCGTATTCCGCGTTACTAACGCCTTAATCCTTTTATTTTTCATCACTGTACTCTCATTTACCGCCTGCAGCGCACCACCGTCTGAGACAGATTCCGCCCAGCCTTATTTTGTAGTAGTGGGCAACGCTACAGATATGGGAGCATATTCAAAAGACGGAATCGTTTGGGAGCCAAAAAAAATGGATACAATGATGTACCAGCCCAGAGTTTGTTATGGTAAAGACAAGTTTGTGACTATAGGTGATACTGGAACTAACCAAAAACATTCAATTGATGGGATTGAGTGGGATAATGGAACATTCAATACTGATGGACAATGGTGGAATAGTATCTGTTACGGAGCCGGTAAGTTTTTAGTAATATCTCATTTTGGAAGGATAGTATATTCTGACGATGGAATCAATGATTGGGTAACAAATTGGGATGCGATGAATACTGTATCTAATATAAGTCCTTGGAATAGTGTTTGCTACGGAAATAGGAAGTTTGTCGCAGTAGGTAACGGAGCTGGCGCATATTCTATTGATGGAAGCGGCGAATGGAATGAAATAACAGCATTGTCGAGTATGAGTTGGAATAGTGTTTGCTACGGAAATGGGAAATTTGTAGTGATAGGCAACTACAACAATGAATACGGCATAGCATATCATTCTATTGATGGAATAACTTGGTACAAGGCAGAAGTAATGCCGGACGGTATGAAGAATGAAACAGCTTGGAGAAGTGTTTGTTATGGCAATAATAGGTTTGTAGCTGTAGCCGGCGGCCACGGCATGTATAGCGACAAAACAGTATATTCCCGCGATGGTGGAAAAACCTGGTCTTTAGGAAACGGATTACCAGAGGCGAACTGGCTTAGCGTTTGCTATGGAAATGGGACGTTTGTAGCTGTAGCCGGCGATCCGGCGGATTCGGAGGATGGCAACAAAGCAGCATATTCCAGAGATGGAGAAACTTGGGTACCTGTAACAACTTTTTCTGGACCTGGTGGTGTAGGAAATTGGCAAAGCATCGTTCATGGCGGTGATGCAAGAAAAGTACCACAACTCTTTGCCTCACTTAGAGAAAAAGCCGGCACGCTTTTGGCATATATTACAGGCTGGTTTAGTGATAAAAATTTATCGGTAAATATGTAACCTATAGTCAAAGTTAATGCAGACAAGGCAACAAAAACTTAGCGCCAGAGCAAATGACTCTTTATTTTTTTTTGAGGACGGTATATGAACAGCAAAAGAATCAAAAGATCAACTCCTTATACTTTAACACTGTTGGTTATACTTCTTGCAGGCATAATTACAGGCTGCGCGCCCCCGCCGGACAGCGGTAATGATAATGCAAAGTATTATTTTGTAGCAATATCGCGATCTACCGGTAATGGTACAAAAGGCGCATATTCTGAAGATGGAAAGGAATGGGTTTCAATAGAATCACCAACTCTGGAGAGTCAGGGTACTGCTTGGTATGGCATTTGTTATGGCAAAGATAAATTTGTAATTGTAGGCGTAAATACAGGTGTATATTCTCATGACGGACTTGACTGGCATAAAATAGAAACATTGAAGGTGGAGGAAGCTCCTTACACTGTCTACAATAGTGTTTGTTATGGAGATGGAATGTTTGTAGCGGTAAGTAGCACTAACCGGATAGCATATTCTGAAGATGGTATTGAATGGCAGCAGAAAACCCTTGATGGGGGTCTCGATGATTATGTTTGGCAAAGTGTTTGTTATGGTAAAGATAAATCCAGTAGGGGAATGTTTGTAGCAGTGGGAAACGCGGGTTCTGACACCGGCACAAGAGTAGCATATTCTTATGATGGAATTGGCTGGAATGTTAAAGACGGCTTGCTGTCTCCATTTAGTTGGGTAAGTGTTTGTAATGGAGAAGGAAAGTTTGCAGCATTAGCCACTAAATCGAGTTCCCCCGATACTGATGTGATAGCATTTTCTGATGATGGTCTTGAATGGGAAGAGATAAATACAGGTTTTGGATCGTATTGGAAGGCTATCTGTTATGGAGGTGGGAAGTTTGTAGCAGTAAACAATCAACAGGCATTGGAATATTCCGAAGATGGAGGCGACAATTGGGAGAGAAAAGAATTTCTACTAGATCGACACTTCAGTGACATTTGTTATGGTAAAGATAAGTTTGTAACGGTTTCCACGCGCAATGCAAATCCAATAGTATATTCAGAAAATGGAAAAGATTGGATTGAAACAACAATACCAGGTAATGACTCCAGCAACGACGACTGGTATCTTGTTGGCTATGGCAGGGTAGATTCAGAACTTTTACGCCAGCGACTTTATGCTTCATCACAAACAAAACAGAACTCACTTCTTGCATCTATTGTTGGCTGGGTGAATGATAAAACTACATCTATAAGGAAAATTTTATGAAAAAACTAATATTATCAACATTAATCGCAATATGCTGCGCATTTGTCATTATGCCAAACAGGGCGCATGCGCTTGATATTACTGTGGGCGCGTCAACATGGTACGCATGGTGGGATCAGGTTGACTCTAAAAAAACGACAAATTTTGACCCGCGACTTTTTTACGGGCCTGCGTTGGCTGTAAAGTTGAACAATGATTTTAATTTAACATTTGTTTACCTCTATGGCGTGTTCGAAGATAAGGAGAGCGGCAGCAGCGAAAAAAGGAATCTCAAATATAAGAGAAGCGATGCCGATTTTGCCATCAACTACAGGTTAAGCAATTATTTCAAGGTCTTTGCCGGAATAAAGTACATGCCGTATTCAATAAAAGGAACAATTAAATCTTCTACTGAGGAAATTACTTTCGATAACAAACATTCGGGTCTTGGGCCGGGATTAGGGTTAAGCGCAACTATCCCGATTATCGGCAATATGTTTGCCCTTGCTACCGTGTCGGGATTTTATTTATGGAGCGAGGACAACAGTAAATATGTATCTACCAATCCCGCCAATAATGAAAGTTATAAATCTAATTATAAGAGATACGGTTTTAACTCAACTTTATCAATTGCATATTATATAGCTCCTGCATCAACAGTTGTGAGCCTTGGCGGCAGGTATCAATATTTTAGATCTGATTATAGCAATGAAATTACAAGTTATATAAACAATACGTTTTACGGCGTTACATTGACTGCAACGTATACTTTTAGTATTTAAACTTGGGTCACGGTTTTAGAAGCGTTGGGGCGGCCTGTGGTCGCCCGCGATGCGGTGAATTGTTCGTCACACGCCAATTAAAAAAAAATGTCAAATTATAACTTTATAGCAAGTTGTTCATTCGGCATAGAATCAATAACAGCCGCAGAGTTAAAAAAACTTGGTATAGATGATTTAAAAACCGAAAACGGACGCATTGAATTTTCCGGAACTCTGATTGATTTGGCGCGATGTAATATTCATCTAAGATGCGCAGAAAGAGTTTATGTAAAGCTAACCGAGTTTGAAGCAAGCGATTTTGAGGAACTCTTTCAAGGAACTCTTTCTGTAAATTGGGGCGACATGCTTCCTCAAAATGCCTTTATTCATGTAACGGGAAAATCGGTAAAATCCAAACTACATAGCGTGCCGGATTGCCAATCCATCGTAAAAAAAGCAATTGTAACAAAAATGTCATCGAAATATGGAATAAAAATTTTTCCGGAAGATGGCGTGGTTTATAAAATTGAGATTTCAATATTGAAAGACATAGTAACGCTTTCACTTGACTCAAGCGGGGCCGGACTCCATAAACGAGGGTATAGGGAGGAAGGCGGAACCGCGCCGCTGCGTGAAACTCTTGCAGCGGCAATAATCGATATATCAAGATGGAAAGCGGGGAGACCGCTTGCGGACCCCTTATGCGGCTCGGGAACTATTGCTATAGAAGCTGCATTAAGGGCGCGAAATATTGCCCCGGGCATAAACAGAAATTTTGATTTTGAAAAATGGGGATGGCTTGCAGTTGATACATTGGCCGATATTAGAAACGAATCAAAATCTTCCGAAATAAATCCTGAACTCGAAATTTTTGCTTCGGATTTTGATTTTAAACAATTTAAAAAGGCAAGAGAAAATGCGGCAAGGGCAGGAGTTTCAGAGTCTATAATTTTTCAAAAAAAACCCGTTGGTGAATTCAGCGCTAAGGCAAAATATGGGTGTATTATTACAAATCCCCCTTATGGAGAACGAGTAAGCGATGTAAGGACGGCAGAAAGCTTATATATTGAAATGGGCAAAATATTTCAAAAACTTGATGAATGGTCTGTATTTGTAATTACCGCCCATGAAGGTTTTCAAAAATTATACGGCCACATGGCTGATAAAAATCGAAAATTATACAATGGGAAAATAAAAACCTATTTGTATCAATATTTGGCAAAGTTACCGTATAGGTAATTAAAGCAGGGCTGGGAGCCAGAAAATTGATACATAAATTACCGTTATATCTTTGTATGCGCGCGGATCGCCAGCCACCTCGTCGCCTAAACGGTCTCCGTTCCATGTGCTGCAAAGCGCGCTTGAGGCGCCAAAACCTGCCTCAGGGTATAGGATAAATGTTCCGGAAGTGAGAGCAAAGAGTGATGAAGCGTTTGCGAACAGGCCTGTTGTTGCAAGGCTGTTGAGATTCGTTTTTTCGGCTTGACAAAAAGTCGGCACGGCAAGTCTCCTGATATGTGACGCAAAAGCGTCAGGCACAATACTAATTTTAACTTGAGGTCTAAAATTGTATAAAGACAGATCATATTGCGGCGAGTTGACCGTAAATGACGCAGATAAAGACGTACTTTTAACCGGATGGGTCGATACGAGAAGAGACCTTGGCGGGATAATATTCCTTGAAATACGGGATGTAAGCGGACTTATTCAGGTTGTCTTTGATTCGTCAAAATCAATCGACAACGTAAAGACCGCTGAAACTGTGCGCAGCGAGTATGTAGTAAAAATTACGGGCAGAGTGCGCCTGCGCTCAATTGACACGGTCAATCCCAATACGGCAACCGGAGAGATCGAAGTTGTCGCCGATTCAATAGAGATACTCAATACCTCAAATGTACCGCCGTTTCCGCTCAACACGCGGGATACGATTGGCGAAGAGGTGCGCCTTAAATATCGTTTTCTCGATTTACGCAGGGAAGAGATGCGCGAGGCCATTATTCAACGCAGCCATGTCATGCAGGCTGCGAGAAACTACCTTGCAAGTAACAGGTTTTTTGAAATAGAAACTCCTATATTGAATAAATCGACGCCCGAAGGCGCGCGTGACTTTCTTGTTCCAAGCCGTATTAATCACGGACAGTTTTATGCGCTGCCTCAGTCGCCGCAAATATTCAAACAAATACTTATGGTTTCAGGTTTTGACCGTTACTATCAAATAGCTAAATGTTTCAGAGACGAAGACTTGCGTAATGACCGTCAGCCCGAATTTACCCAGATAGACCTTGAGATGTCTTTTATGACGCAAGATATGATTATGGATCTTGTTGAAGGTCTTCTAAAAGAAATTATAATTGCCGCTGCCGGAAAAACCATTGAACTCCCTATTGCGCGCATGACATATGACGAGGCTATGGATAGATACGGATGCGACAAACCCGATACCCGTTTTGGCATTGAACTCAAAGATTGCAGCGATATTTTTGCCAATTCGGAGTTTAAGGTTTTTTCTCAGGCGCTTTCAGATGGGGGCATCGTGAAAGGTTTTGCCGTAGAGGACGATGGGCGCATATCGCGCAAAATGAGCGACGATTATACGGCTCATGTCCGCATTTACGGCGCAAAGGGTTTTCCTATGTTTCGTTATAAGGATGGAGGCTTTGATGGCGGCATTTCAAAATTCCTGAGCAATGATGAAAAAAAATCCGTCATAGAACGCTTTGACCTTAAAAATGACGCCATATTGTTTTTCTCTGTAGATAAGGCAAAGGTTGTAAACCAGACTCTTGCCAATATGAGGGTCAAAGTGGCGGAAGATCTCGGCATGATTGATGAAGATAAACTAAACCTGCTTTGGATTACCGATTTCCCGCTTTTTGAGTACAGCCATGAGGACAAGCGTTTTTATTCAACGCATCATCCTTTTACTGCGCCCAAAGAGGAATGCCTGCACATGCTTGACGGCCTGAGGCCCGAAGATGCCGGCAAAGTCAAAGCCCAGGCCTACGATATAGTTTTAAACGGCTCTGAGATAGGCGGCGGCTCCATAAGAATTAACAGCCAAAAAATTCAAAGCAGAGTATTTGAACTCCAAGACATCCACGAGGAAGAGGCTAAACTAAAATTTTCCTTTTTGCTTGACGCGCTTCAATACGGAGCGCCGCCGCATGGCGGTCTTGCGCTTGGCTTAGACCGTATTTTGATGGTTTTGCTTAAAAAAGAATCCATACGTGAAGTCATAGCCTTTCCTAAAACGCAGAAAGGACAGTGCCTCATGAGCGCCGCCCCGGCCTCTGTTACTAAGGAACAACTCAAAGAGCTTGCGATAAGGGTGACGGAAACGCAATGATGCAGGGCGCGATAGAAATAGATGACCTGTCATTGTACAAGCGTATTTGCGGACTGAACGATAAAAATATCCGCAATATTGAAAAAATTATGGGAGTGGAAATAATTCCAAGAGGCAATACTTTCATTCTTTCCGGGCCTGAAGAAAAACGGCTTCCGGCTGAAAAAATTCTTCATGTGCTGAGTGATTTTCTGCTGGCAAGGGGAGACGCGTACGAGTTGACGGATTTTGAAATAAAGTATTTTTCTACTGTGGCTAAGGAAGGCAAAGAAATTAAAATTGACGACATAAATGCCCTTAAAATAACTATTCCCGAAACCGGCAAGAGTGTTATTCCAAAGACATTGAATCAGGCGCGCTATGTATCGGCAATAAACCGCAGGGCGGTAACATTCGGCATCGGCCCTGCCGGCACCGGCAAGACTTATCTTGCTGTGGCGGCAGCGCTAAACGGTTTTTTAAAAGGCGGCTTTGAAAGGATTGTTCTTACAAGGCCGGCTGTGGAAGCCGGAGAGAGCCTTGGTTTTTTGCCGGGAGACCTTATACAAAAAATTAATCCGTATTTGCGCCCGCTGTACGATTCAATGTTTGATTTGCTTTCATTTGAAAGAGTAACTAAACTTATGGAACAAGGACAGATAGAAATAGCGCCTCTCGCATACATGAGGGGGCGCACCCTCAATAAGTCTTTCATAATCCTTGATGAGGCGCAGAATACGACTCATTCGCAAATGAAAATGTTTTTGACAAGGCTTGGCAGAAATTCCAAATTTGTAATAACGGGTGATGTCACCCAAATCGATCTTGACAAGCCTCAACGTTCGGGGCTTTTGCATGCCATGAAGATACTTGGTGGAATAAACGAAATAGAATTTATCCGTTTCGGCAGAGAAGACATATCGCGCCATCCGGTAGTGGAAAAAATAGTCGAAGCTTATGAAAAAAGAGCGCCATGATAAAAACGACAGGCAGGATTGCTGAAAAACTTATAACGTTTTTTTTTGATGCCAAAAATAGTTGGCTTGTAGCAAGCGTTTTTCTTTTGATAGCGCTTTCCACAATTCTGCTCGCCTTAAGCAATACTGACGAGACTTATCAATATGATGTGGGGGACATTGCGCTCAGCGAAATACGCGTTCCGCATGATATTCATTTTGTAAAAGAGGCCGAAACCGAGCGTCTGCGCGAAAGAGCAGTGTCATCTGTGCCTGTTGTTTTTGATAGAGACACGACGATTCTCACCGAGCGGCTTCAAATAACAGACGCCCTTTTCAGAGCTATAGTTTCAACTCATAACCAGCATTCTCCTGTAGACGGCGATGATATGTTTCAGCTCAAGACGTTCAAGGCAAGGTTCCCGCAGTATCGCGCCTACAGCGATCAAATGCTTCTTTCGTTTATTGAATACGAATCTACGAATGAACTCAGACAACTTATTTCAAGAATCATCATTAATGTCTATGACAATAAAGAAACCTATATATTAGAATCGGCCTATGAAAATCCACTGAATATAGATAATAAAAATATAGTAGTGCGCCTTATGAGCAATACAGGCGAGCCTGATAAAATACCTGCTGCTATTGATAACTTGCACACTGTTGACGAAATGAAAAAAAGGGTATATGGCATATCCCGTTCAATCGTTCCCGGGATGCCTGTCAGGACAATTAATTCGATTGCCTTGTTTATCACCAGCATAATGAAAGCGGATACATTTTTTAATGAGGAAGAAACCAAGAGGCGTCTGTACGAAGCCGACAGTAATGTAAAGCCGGCAATGGGTATCCTCAAAAAAGGACAGATTATAGTCAGAGAGGGCGATGCGGTAACCCTTGAAGCTCTTGAGCGCATCAAAATTCTGAACAAATTTGCCGAAGAGGCGAATATTGCCTATGTTACCGGCGTTTTTTTAGCGCAGCTTGTTTTTATGTTCGTACTCATTCTTTTTTTAACCGGCGATAACCGTTTGGTAATACCAGATAAAAAGTTTTCCATCATACTGTTTTCCATTATGTCGATTTTTATGGTATATACTTTTTTCATTCCAAGAGATACGGGTATAGTCTTCGCTTTTTTACTGCCTATACCGTTTGTGACGATGCTGCTTTCTACTTTGTATAATGTTTTTCTTGCTATGACTATGAGTTTTCACCTTGTGTTCTTTACGGCCATGATACATGACGGCAATTTTAACACGATATTCATTGCCTTCATGTGCGCGTTACTTGGGGTTTTCGTAAACCGCAATGTTCAAAGAAGGAGTGATTTTTTGCTTGGCGGTCTTTATATAGGCGTTGTAAATTCTGCTGTGGTTATTGCTCTGATGCTCATGCAGGAAGTTTCGCTGTCTATGGTTTTTAAAAGTGTTCAGATTGCGATGCTAAGCGGCGTGGTCAATTCAATTCTCGTTATAGGCATTTTCCCGCTTTATGAAAACCTGTTTGGGCTTACGACCAAGTTTAAACTTCTTGAACTTTCTGACTTAAACAGCGATATTTTCAAAAAAATGCTGCTTGAAGCCCCCGGAACATATCACCACTCGCTCATTGTGTCCAACTTAGCCGAGGCGGCCTGCCGCGATATAAAGGCAGACCCATTGCTTGCAAGGGTAGGCGCTTTTTTTCACGATATAGGCAAAATAGAAAATGCCGGAGTATACATAGAAAACAAGGTGACCGATCCTTTAGCAAAGAAGTTGTCTCCGGCCGCTTATTCAAGGCTCATAATATCTCATACGGAGAAGGGCGTGGCCTTGGCGCAAAAGTTCGGACTGCCTGAATCGGTCATAGACTTTATTCGCGAGCATCATGGGGAATCCACCATGACGTATTTTTATCACAAAGCCCTTGAAACCGTAACAAATGTTGAAGACTCGCATGTAAACAAGTCTGATTTTCAGTATCCCGGCCCCAAGCCAAGGACAAAGGAATCGGCGGTCGTTATGTTAGCCGATTCTATTGAAGCGGCCTCGCGTTCAATGCATGAGCCGACCCGCGCCAAACTGCGCGGACTTGTACGCAAAATAATATATAATAAACTTAATGAGGGCGAATTTGAACACACCGACCTTTCTATGGCGGATTTAAACTCAATAGAAGAATCATTTCTCGTTATATTAAATGGAGTATATCATACGCGTATTGAATATCCGGAAGCCTTAGAAGTAGAACGTCTTGAAGCGGAGCGTAAAAAAAATGAAAACGAGACTTAAAATATTTACGGAAGGCATTGAACTTCCCTGGCGCAGCGTAGATGAAAACCGGCTTTTAAAACTTGCTGAAAATATCTGCGACATACTTGAGATTGAAAATCTAACCCTTTCCTTGATAATGACAGACGATGAATACATAAAAAAAATAAACAAGGAGTACCGCAGAGAGGATTCGCCGACGGATGTCATAAGTTTCGCCTACATAGATGACAATGATGATTTCCCGTGCGCGGTTGGCCTCGTGGATGAACTCGGCGATATCTATATAAGCCTTGAAAGGGCAGCCGAACAATCGCTTGAATACGGAGTCTCCCTTGAAGATGAACTTAAAAGGCTCTTAATACATGGAATACTGCACCTGATAGGATACGATCATGAAAAATCCGTTGAGGAAGAAAATATTATGCGAACGAAAGAAGAGGAAATTTTTGCGCTTGTTTAATTTTTGTTTGGCGCTGGCGCTTTGTTTTTTGACGTTTGCCGCTTGCCGTGGCGCTATGCCTGAGCGCGCCGCAGATGTTCTCTATATGCAGCTTGCAGCCGAACCTGACACCTTAAACCCGATAACTGCAACAGATGCCTACTCATCGACAATAAGCGGCCGCATATATGAGACGCTTCTTGAAAGAAACAAGGATACGCTTGAGATGGAACCCAAATTAGCCGAGAGTTGGAAAGTGTCTCCCAACAAACTCCGCTACCGCTTTGTGCTCAAAAAAAACATTTTCTGGAGCGACGGCGTTGAATTTACGGCAGATGACGTAGTTTATTCTTTTAATACTATAAAAGATCCCAAGGTGGCCTGTATGCCGCTCAAGGGTTACTATAACGATATAAGCGAATGCCGCAAAATTGACCGCTATACGGTCGAATTTATCAGCGCCGCTTTCTCTGACGGCAAAGCGGTAAGCCCTTATTTTCTTGCCCTTGAATTTTGCGGGACTATGCCGATTGTTCCCAAACATATATTTGATGATGGAACCGATTTTAACACACACAAGAATAACAAAGAACCTGTAGGCACAGGTCCTTTTAAATTTCTTCGCTGGAAAACAGGCACATCAATTGAACTTATACGCAACGAGAACTATTGGGATACAAAACCTGCCATAAGCCGCATAGTGTACAGAGTAATTCCTGAATCCAGCGTCGCCCTTCAAATGCTGAAAAAGGGCGACATTGACGTAATGACGGTGCGTCCCATACAATGGGAGAGACAGACAAATTCTGAAAAATTCAATGAAAAATTTTACAAGTTTAATTACTATAAGCCGCATTGCAGTTATATAGGCTGGAACTCGCGTCGTCCTTTTTTCTCTGACAGCAGGGTGCGGCGGGCGATGACCATGTTGATCGACAGGGAATCCATACTTGAGAAACTTCTCTTTGGGCGCGGGATGACGGTAAGCTCTACTTTTTATGCGTTCAGTCCGGCTTATAATAAAAATATAAAGCCATGGCCGTATGACCCGCAAATGGCCGTCTCGCTTTTAAAAGAGGCAGGCTGGGCGGACACCGATGGCGATGGAATACTTGATAAAGACGGAGTTAAATTTTCTTTTACTATAAATATTCCATCAGGAACAGCTTTTTCAGAACGTCTTTCGGTTATGATTAAAGAGGATTTTTCCAAAGTCGGCATTGCTGTCTCAATCAACCGCTTTGAGTGGGCGGTTTTTCTTTCAAAGATAAACGCACGCGATTTTGACGCAGTTATATTGGCGTGGAGCTTGGGATACAGCAATGACCCGTATCAACTGTGGTATTCCAAAGAAGCCGATTTGGGTTCAAACTTTTGCGGTTTTTCCAATGAAGAGGCCGACCGTATAATACTTGCAGCCCGTCAGGAATTTGACGAAAACAAGAGAAACTGCATGTATCATCGTTTTCATGAGATACTGCACAATGAACAGCCATATACTTTTCTTTTTTGTAATCAGGAACATGTGGCGGTAAGCAAGCGTTTTTCCAATGTAAAGCTCTATACTATGGGTCTTGATATAAATGAGTGGGAGATCGCTCAATGAAAAAATACATAGCCAAGCGCCTTCTGCTTATGATTCCGACATTTTTCGGAATAACGCTCATTACATATGGGATGGTGCGCCTTGCTCCGGGAGATTATACCCAACTCAAGGCCGGCATGGAGGCATTAAAACAGGGTTCGCTCTCGCAGGAAATTATAGATCAGGAGAGGGCGCTCTATGGGCTTGACAGACCTATAATTGTAGGTTATGCCCAATGGCTTTGGAAATTTGTAAAGCTTGATTTTGGAAATTCCAGAAAAGACGGGAGGCCGGTATTATCGCGAATCGGCGAGGCGCTGCCCGTGACGATAACTCTCAGCGTTATAACCATTATTGTAATATATATTATTTCGGTTCCGTTGGGAATATTTTCGGCTGTAAGAAAAGATTCGCTATTTGACCGGGGCAGCGGCCTTGTACTTTTTATTCTGTATTCGCTGCCTTCTTTCTGGGTTGCGCTTCTTTTGCTGACTTACCTTGCCGGCGGCGAGTACCTCGACCTTTTTCCGCTGGGGGGCATCTCATCGGATTGGGCAGGCGAGGCAGGCTTTTTTGCCCGTGCCGCAGATTTTGCCTGGCATCTCGTACTTCCGGTAATCACCCTTACCTATGGGAGTTTTGCTTTTTTATCGCGCTATACGCGGGCCAATATGCTTGAGGTAATAAACCAGCAGTATATAACGACGGCGCGCGCCAAAGGACTGTCTGAAATGCGGGTAGTATTTGTACATGCTTTGAGAAACTCATTGGTTCCGCTTGTGACGCTTATGGCCTCGCTTTTACCGGGACTCATAGGGGGAAGCGTAATAGTAGAATCCATATTTTCATTGCCGGGTATAGGCAGATTGGGGTTTGAGGCGATACTTTCGCGCGATATTCCCGTGATTATGGCGATAGCGTCAATATCAGCCCTCTTGACGCTTATAGGCATATTGTTGTCAGATGTATTGTATGCTGTTGTGGATCCGATAATACGCTTGGAAGGGAAGGCCTGAAATGGAAATTACAGAGCCAAGAATATCGTATCG
>Ga0099364_10007619_pt1 | contig 15404 bp, 18 predicted proteins | sample TergutTh196P3_FD_73070 | JGI IMG/M metagenome (GOLD analysis project Ga0099364, IMG submission 73070) | Microcerotermes parvus P3 segment gut microbial communities from Pointe-Noire, Republic of the Congo - Th196 P3 | ecosystem: Host-associated > Arthropoda: Insects > Digestive system > Gut ... | reverse complement strand
TCTTCATGGGGAATCAGGAGAACTGATTTTAGAAAATCCGTTAGAATTTCCTTGCTGCGTTCGTCTCCGAATAGAAGTTTGAAAATTAAATCGTTGCGTGGGGATAAAAATTGTTTTGGCATGGTATCGTCCTCTCTCTCTTTCTCTACCCCCATTATACCACATTTATTATCTTGTTCAATACATTTTAAAAATAAAATTTGCATTTTTATTAAATTTGGTATATACTATTGAATGTCAATAGAGATTCCCCTAATAAAATTCAGGAGACTATGATTGTATGAAGCGAATTGTATATGCCGATAATGCTGCAACCACCGCCGTTTCCGCCCATGTGTTTGAGGCGATGGAGCCGTATCTCAGGCAGAACTATGGTAACCCCAACAGTATATACTCTATAGCCCGCACGGCAAGAAACGATATTGAGAATGCCCGTATCAATATCGCAAAGGCGTTTGGAGCCGACAGCAAGGAGATTTTTTTCACCTCATGCGGAACCGAGTCTAACAACTGGGCGATTTTCGGAGCGGCAAGGGTTATGGCAAAAAAAGGAAAGAAGCATATAATAACCACAAACTTTGAGCATCATTCTGTTTCACATTGTGTTGATTATCTGAGCAAAAACGGATTTGAGGTAACATATCTGCCTGTAGACGGCGACGGTCTTATCTCTCCCGGTCAGGTTGAGGAAGCCATACGTCCCGATACAGCGCTGGTAACGGTTATGTATGCCAACAACGAGATAGGTACTATACTGCCTATATCCGAGATAGGAGAGATATGCCGTGTCAAGGGTGTACTGCTCCATACCGATGCCGTTCAGGCTGCGGGCAGTCTGCGTATAGACCTGAGCCGTCAAGATATAGACCTCATGTCTGTTTCGGGGCATAAGATCCATGCTCCAAAGGGTATAGGGCTTTTGTATATAAGAAAAGGCGTCCAGATAGAGAATCTCATGTACGGCGGCAATCAGGAACGCATGAAACGCCCCGGTACCGAGAACACCCCATCTATAATAGGACTTGCCGCCGCTGTAGAAAAGGCCGTTTCGGATATGGAGCATAAGACAAGCTATGTCACCTCTCTTAGGGACAGGCTTATAGACGGTCTGGTGAGCAGGATTCCCAAGGTTCGGATAAACGGCAGTCTTGAGCATCGTCTTTGCGGCAATGTCAATGTTTCCTTTGAAGGAATCGAGGGTGAATCCATCCTGCTCGGTCTTGACATGGCGGGAATCTGCGCTTCGTCCGGCTCCGCCTGTACATCGGGAACGCTCGATCCCTCTCATGTTCTGCTTGCCATCGGTCTGTCCCACGAGATTGCCCACGGTTCTCTGCGGCTGACCTTGGGACAGGACAACACCGAGGAGGATGTAGAGCATATACTCGTTACACTGCCGCCTATTGTAGAAAGACTGCGAAAACTCTCACCCCTGTGGCATGAATGACAGTTGACAATTGACAGTTGACAATTGACAGTTGACAGTTAGGGATTATTACAAGTAAGGATAAATGCGGGAAACCGTGATTACTATTATAAAGGAAGTTGTGTATTATGAATTACAGCGAAAAGGTGATTGATCATTTCACCAATCCCCGCAATGCGGGTGAGATCGAAAACGCCAACGCCGTCGGAGAGGTCGGCAACGCCCAGTGCGGCGATATAATGAGGATGTATATGCTCATAAACGAGGATGAGGTTATCGAGGATATAAAATTCAGAACATTCGGGTGTGCATCGGCTATAGCGACAAGCTCTGTAACCACCGAGTTGATAAAGGGTAAAACAATAGAGGAAGCGCTGAAACTCACCAACAAGACGGTGGTAGAGGCGCTGGACGGATTGCCCGAAATAAAAATACACTGCAGTGTGCTGGCGGAACAGGCCATCAAGGAGGCCATTGCGAACTATTATAGTGGAAAAACACTCGTTCATTAATATTTTACAAGTTTTTTTGGCCAATGGCATAGAAAATAAAGAAAACATCTGATATAATGATGAAAGTGTTTTTAATAAAAATAATTTTTGAGAAAGAGGGAAATTTTCTATGAGCAAAAAATTCGTGTATCTTTTTTCCGAGGGACAAGGCTCGATGAGAGAGCTTTTAGGCGGAAAGGGAGCCAATCTCGCAGAGATGACCAATCTTGGTATGCCGGTTCCGCAGGGCTTTGTCGTAACCACTGAGGCCTGCACCGACTATTATGACAAGGGTAAGGTTATCTCAGAATCAATCCAGAATGAAATAATGGAGTATATCTCCAAGCTGGAGGGCATATCGGGCAAGAAATTCGGCGACAATTCTAACCCGCTGCTGGTCTCGGTTCGTTCGGGTTCCCGTGCGTCTATGCCGGGTATGATGGATACCATCCTTAACCTGGGTCTTAACGATGAGGTTGTAGAGGGATTCGCTAAAAAAACGGGAAATCCACGTTTCGCCTATGATTCATACCGCCGTTTTATCCAAATGTATTCCGATGTTGTTATGGAGGTCGGCAAAAAGTATTTTGAAGAGCTGATCGATCATATGAAAGAGAAGAGAGGGATCACTCTCGATACAGACCTTACTGCAGACGACCTAAAGGAGCTTGCATTCCAATTTAAGGATGAATACAAGGCCAAGATCGGCAAAGACTTCCCGTCTGACCCCAAGGAACAGCTGATGGGAGCCGTTGAGGCCGTCTTCCGCTCCTGGGACAACCCCCGCGCTGTATACTACAGAAGAATGAACGACATACCCTCATCATGGGGAACCGCCGTTAATGTGCAGGAAATGGTATTCGGCAACCTAGGCAATACATCGGGAACAGGTGTTGCATTCTCAAGAGACCCCGCTACAGGTGAAAACAAGCTCTATGGTGAGTTCTTGATGAACGCTCAGGGTGAAGACGTTGTTGCCGGAATCAGAACACCGCTGTCTATAGACAAGCTCAAGGACATAATGCCTGCAATCTACGATCAGTTTGCGGCAATAACTAAAAAGCTGGAAAATCATTACCGTGATATGCAGGACATGGAGTTTACTATAGAAGATAAAAAACTCTTTATGCTCCAGACCCGTAACGGCAAACGCACCGCTGCTGCTGCCTTAAAGATTGCCTGTGACCTTGTTGAAGAGGGAATGATCGATAAAAAGAAGGCTGTGCTGATGGTAGACCCCAAACAGCTCGATGCTCTTCTCCATCCGCAGTTTGATGCCAAGGCGCTCAAGGCCGCAACTCCCATCGGAGCCGCTCTTGCCGCCTCTCCCGGAGCCGCCTGCGGACAGGTTGCTTTCACCGCCGAGGATGCCGTTGTCATGCACAACGAGGGCAAGAATGTTATACTCGTCCGTCTTGAAACATCACCCGAAGATATAGAGGGTATGCACGTTGCTCAGGGAATACTGACCGTTCGGGGCGGTATGACCTCCCATGCGGCGGTTGTTGCACGGGGAATGGGAACCTGCTGTGTTTCCGGATGCAGTGAGATAGAAATAAGCGAAAGTGACAAATACTTTAAGCTGGACGGTAAGACCTTTAAAGAGGGCGACTTTATCTCGCTCGACGGATCTACAGGCAAGGTTTACGGTGAGGCTATACCTACAGTCGAGGCGACTATATCGGGGTATTTTGATATACTGATGCAGTGGGCGGATGAGTTCAGAACCCTCAAGGTCCGCACAAATGCTGACACACCCGCAGATGCCGAGACTGCCATAAACTTTGGCGCGCAGGGTATAGGACTATGCCGCACAGAGCATATGTTCTTTGAGGCGGACAGAATCAAGGCTGTGAGAGAGATGATTCTATCTAAAGAAGAATCTCAGCGCCGTGCCGCTCTCGACAAACTCCTGCCCATACAGAGAAAAGATTTTGAGGAAATCTATGAGGCTATGGCGGGAATGCCCGTGACCATACGCTATCTGGATCCTCCTCTCCATGAGTTCCTGCCCACAAACAAGGACGATATAGCCGCTCTTGCTAAAGAAATGGGTGTTACCGTAGCCGATATAGAAAACGCTATTACAAGTCTGCACGAGTTTAACCCCATGATGGGACACCGTGGATGCCGCTTGGCAGTATCCTATCCCGAAATCGCCGAAATGCAGACAAGAGCGGTTATCGAGGCCGCTATAAACATCACCAAAAAGCATCCTGAGTGGAAGACCGTTCCTGAGATAATGATTCCTCTCATAGGCGATCTCAAGGAATTGCAGTTTGTTAAGAACATCGTTGTAACCACAGCCGATGCGGTTATGAAGGAGCAGGGTGTATCGCTTGAGTATCAGGTAGGTACCATGATAGAGATCCCCAGAGCCGCCCTGACTGCAGACGAAATCGCAAAAGAAGCAGAGTTCTTCAGCTTTGGAACCAACGACTTGACCCAAATGACATTCGGATTCAGCCGTGACGATGCGGGCAAGTTCCTCGATCATTATTACGGCAAGAAGATCTATGAAAGCGATCCCTTTGCAAAGATGGATCAGGACGGCGTTGGCAAACTTGTCGAAATGGCCGCAAAACTCGGACGCAAGGGCCGCCCCAACCTCAAGCTGGGCATCTGCGGAGAACATGGCGGAGATCCAAGCTCGATCGAGTTCTGCCACAATATCGGGCTGGACTACGTTTCCTGCTCACCATTCAGAGTGCCTATAGCAAGACTGGCAGCCGCCCAGGCCGCTATCAACAGCGGGGATGGAAGTAATGTTATTCATGGGTAGTTCCTGTCTTTATATCTAAACATTAAAACAAACCCCGCCCTTATCACAGCGATGAGAGCGGGGTTTTTAATGAGCATTTTTAGCGGCACATCAAAAAACAATTTAATCGGCTGTATATGACAACGGGAGAAAGAAATTTTTATGAAATTTCAAAAAACCCTTGACAAATAAAATTCTCTGTGTTAAAATTACAAGTGATATGTATTAAGAGATACATATCACTTGTTACTGTATACGAGGAGGTTTGTATATGGCGCCGAAGATTAAAGTACCCTATGAGGATATTGTCAACGAAGGAATACAAATCGTGCGCGAAAAAGGACCCCACGCAGTCAACGCCCGAAGTGTCGCAGCAAGGCTCGGCTGCTCGGTTCAACCGATTTTCAGAACATTCGGGACTATGGAGGAACTGAAAATCGCAGTTCTAAAACGTGCCAATAAGATTTATGAAAATGCAATGGAAGAATCTCTTGTGCGAGGCGGATTTAGTGAAATGGGCCTGGCATATGTGAACTTTGCAAAGAATGAGAAAAACCTTTTTAAGATGATGTTTATGTCCAATTCGCTGTTTGTGTCAAATACAACCGACGCCTCCACCCAAGGAAGCGCAGCGGAAATTATGGGTACAACAGCGGGCGACGACATCGTTCTCTCTATGCTTTGCGACGAAACGGGATTAGATGCCGTTAAAGCAAAGGAACTCTATACAGGGCTTTGGTTTTTGCTGCACGGCATGGCTTCGTTAATTGTATGCAACAGCTGCACTTTATCCGAAGACGAAATAAAGCGGATACTAAAGAACACTTGTGACGGGTGTGTGTATGTGCTTAATAATGGAGGAGAACAGAGGAAAAAATAAGTAATATGAAAACAAGAAAGGAAACTGAATTATGGAAAATCTGCAAGAATACTTACCGTTCTTAATACCGCTTGCGGTCATTCAATTAGGGCTGATGCTCTCATCCCTGATTCATGTTCTCCGGCACAAAACATACCGTGTCGGGAACCGTGTGCTATGGGTCGTCTTGTGTTTAGTCGTCAGCGTTATAGGCCCGGTGCTGTACTTTGCTATCGGGAAGGGTGACGAATAATGAACACATTGTCTGTCAAAGAGCTAACAAAAAGCTTCGGCGCAAATAAAGTCATTGACGGCATCTCTTTCGATGTGCCGGAGGGCTGTATTTTCGGATTCATCGGCGCGAACGGGGCGGGAAAAACTACTACCATGAAGATGATTTTGGGGCTGCTGCCCTCCGATAGCGGCGAGATTCTCGTGTGCGGTGAAAAAGTCTCTTTTGGTGCGACAAAAACAAATCGCCATATCGGTTATCTGCCCGACGTGCCGGAGTTTTACGGTTATATGCGTCCAAAGGAATACTTGCGGCTATGCGGGGAAATCGCCGACCTTGACAGCGCGGAAAACAACCGGCGCGTATCGGAACTTTTGGATATGGTCGGGTTATCGGAAGTCAATAAGAAAATCGGTTCTTTTTCCCGCGGAATGAAACAACGCCTCGGCATGGCGCAGGCATTGCTGAATGAACCGAAATTGCTGATTTGCGACGAGCCGACCTCCGCGCTTGACCCTGCGGGCAGGAAGGAAATATTGGATATTCTAAAGCGAATCAAAGGCAAAACCACCGTGGTTTTCTCCACGCATATATTGGCCGATGTAGAGCGGATATGCGATAGGGTTGCGGTGCTGCACAAAGGGAAGATAGTCCTCGAAAAAGCGATGGATGACCTCAAAATACAGCACAAGTCCAAATCCATCACCCTTGAATACGAGAGCGAGGTAGACTCCGATGAGATTTTGCGCGTATTAGGCGATAATGGACTTGCACCCGCAAGGGTTGAAAGGGCGGATATATCCATCGAAAGCCTGTATCTGGAGGTGGCGAAATGAAAGCCTTTATAGCCTTTACAAAAAAGGAATTTACCGAAAGTCTGCGTACCTATCGGTTGGTCATATTGGCGGCGGTGTTCCTCATGCTCGGCGTTATGAGTCCGCTCATAGCTAAGATATTCCCGGAACTGTTCAGCGGTGTGGACATGGGCGGCGGCTTGACGATCATCATGCCGGAACCCACCGTTATGGATTCATGGATACAGTTTTTCAGCAATGTCGGGCAGATGGGTATGCTTGCGCTGATTATCAGCTTTAGCGGGATTATGGCAAATGAACTCAGCCGGGGAACGCTGATTAACCTGCTGACAAAAGGGATGAAGCGCCATACGGTGATTCTGTCTAAATTCCTGTCGGCAAGCACGCTGTGGACGGCAAGCTATCTGCTTTGCCTTGCGGTCTGTTATGCGTACACGGAATATTATTGGCCGGGAGGAGTTCTCCACAACGCTTTTTTTGCGTTCCTTGCACCGTGGTTGTTTGGCGAGTTCCTTATCGCACTGTTGATTTTGGGCGGCGTTCTGTTCGGCAGTTATACCGGGAGCCTGCTTAGTTGCTTCGGCGTCATCGTTTCGATGCTTATATTAAACATTTTCCCTGCCGCACAAAAATACAACCCCATTGTCCTTGCCGGAGATACGCTGCAATTACTGAACGCTCAAAAAGAACTGCCCGACTTCATTCCCGCCGCTATCCTTTGTGCCGCATCGGTTGTGCTGCTGCTTGCTTTGTCGGTTGTTGCTTTTAATAAGAAGCGGATTTGAGGTAGGAAATGAATATGGAAAGAACAAAGGAGTTGAACCAATCCATGACCAAAACAATTCTCAACGTCAAAAACCTATCCAAAAGCTACGGCCAAGTCAAAGCTGTGGACGACTTGAGTTTCGCCGTGCCGAAAGGCAGTCTGTTCGCCTTTTTGGGGCAGAACGGCGCGGGAAAAAGTACCACCATCAACGTATTGATCGGACTGCTTGCCAAAGACAGCGGCGAAATCGTCTATGGCGACGGCGGGAGTTATGCTGATTTTAAGAACAGAATCGGCACGGTGTTCCAAGACAACATCCTTGACGAAAACCTCACCGTTGCCGAAAATATGCGGCTGTTTGGGACACTGTACTTAAAGGATAAGACCGAAATCGAGCGGCGATTTAATGAGAACGTGTCACTGCTCACAATGGAAAGTTTTCTCAATCAACGGGTGAAGACATTGTCGGGCGGTCAGCGGCGAAAGGCGGAAATTGCCCGTGCGTTATGGTGCAAGCCGGAGATTCTGTTTCTTGATGAGCCGACAACCGGTCTTGACCCCAAAACCCGTATGCAGGTCTGGGATGTGGTGAACAATCTTCGCAAAAACACAGGTATGACGGTATTTTTGACCACCCACTACATGGAAGAAACCGCTGATGCAGATGAAGTAGTCATCATTCACAAGGGCAGGAAGGCGGCACAGGGAAGTCCTGCGGAACTCAAATCACAGTATTCCTCCGACCGCTTGCTGATTACCCCGAATGAGGGTACGGCGTACACAAAGGAAGTAGCCGACACCGGGGAAGCCATCGATTTCCTGCACCAAAACCGCAGTAATATCCGATTTTTTGAATCCAAAAAGGGAACGATGGACGATGTTTTCTTAAACGCCGTCGGAGAAAGGTTGGGTGACGATATATGAAACAAGTTTTTGAACTCACAAAGCGGAATATGCGGCTGTTTTTGCGGGATAAGGCGACGGTTTTCTTTTCGTTTTTGTCCTCGATTATTTTGGTCGCGCTGTATTTCCTCTTTATCGCAAGCCTCTTCATGCAGGGCTTCGAGCAAAGTGATTCGGGATTGTCATCGTCTGATATTAACTTTGTTGTGTACTTGCAAATGATGGCGGGAGTGCTGATTCTTAACTCGCTGTCGCTCTCACTCGGAGCGTTCATCACAGCGGCGAAGGACTTCGAAACCCGCCGGGTTGACAACTTTCTACTAACACCGCTCTCGGCAGGAAAACTGCTCGCTTCATATCTCTTGGGCGGGTTTGCGGTATCGTTCGCGCTGAACGCCTTGACATGGTGCGGCGCGGCATTGTTAATTGGGATTTTGACAGGGCAATTCATCACCGCCGCTACGCTGTTTACGGGGCTTGGAGTGTTAGCAGCCGCCTCGGCAATAAGCGGCGCGATTATGCTGCTGATTACCGCTGTCATACGTTCAAGCGGAGCTTTGGGTGTGATTAGCGGCATTGCGGGGACTTTTTTCGGATTTTTATGCGGGATTTATATGCCCTATTCTGAATTAGGCGAAGGCACGGCAAAATTCGGTTCGTTGCTTCCGTATACCCACCTTACCATATGGTTCAAGCAAGTCGTACTCGGCGATGCGTTCGAGCGGCTGAGCATCACGGGAGAATGGCGCGAGATTTTATTAGATGAAATTTTCTCGGCGGAGAATTTAGGGCTTGCCGGGTTGGACATAAGCCTGCCGGTTATGCTGTTCTTGTGTGGCGTGTTCGGGGTTGCTTGTCTTACGGCGGCGTTTGTTGTGCTGCGGAAACGGATGAGGAGGGTTTGACAACGACAATTTACACCATCTTACCGCAGTATTCGCAGATTAATTTTGTGTTAAATTTTTGTTTCTTTACAGAAATGGCGGCTCCGCAGCCTTTGCAGTTAGCGGTTTCGGTCGTGTATGTAAATAAGACGCTTTTGCCATCGCTTTTAAAATCAACAAAACTTCTCGCCTCTTTTTCGCTCAGTTTATAACGGAGTATGCCAACATCCCCCTCTAAAACCATGGGATATTTATCGGTCGGCACATCTAATGTCAACGATTCGTTTTGTTCTGTTTCAAAAACGACCTTGCCAAACAAGACACCCTGTTTGCCGCGTTCTTTAACGAGTGCGCGTACATTGAAAGCAGATAATGCGCTATGCCAAAATAATAAACCAAAGAAAAAGGTGAAAAAGCTAATTGCACACATGACGGCGAGATGTCCGGAATAATCCCGCAAAAACTCAAATCCAAAAAGCGGAATGAAAACCAAGAAAAAGACGCCTACAATGAAAATCAGGAGAGAAGCGACTGAAATAAAGATTCCAAATCGAGATTTAAAGTTTTTTACGCTTTTTGCGGTTACATGAGTGTTTGCCGCATCACCCGCCTTGCAATATGAACAAAAATCCTGCACGCTGAATTTTCCGTAATTAATAGCGGCGCCACAGCTTTTACAGATTTCTCCTGTTGCCGAACGCTCAGAAAGCGATGCACTTCTGCCTTCACGTTCAAATTTAACAAATTCTCTTACATTCCCATCTTCGCTCGGTTCGTAAAGCCATCCTATCATTTTCTTCATCAATTTATAGTGGAGTATACAAAATACAGTCCGTCGGCACGCAGCGCATTTTTAAACCATTCTGTGAAATAACCCGTGATTTTAAGCGGTAGTAAAGCGGTAAAAGGATATATAGCAAAGGATGAAATGTAAACAGTTTTCCCGAATGATATTCTTGATGTTCTTAGAATACGGCTCAAAATCCACAACACAACCAATAAGACCGCTGCAAATAACAAAGGAACCAAAATGCTGATAATCATTGTCTTATTCTTGTCCCTTTACCCTGAATAGCGCCGTTTTCAAACTCTCCCTCATGTACAAAGTTTCCGCCGAAACTCATCCATTCAAATTTCCCCTGTCCATGTGCAACCCCATTTTCGATAGAGCCGGTATATCGGCCGGTTCGTTTATCGCTACCGAAAGCAAAGGTCATTTCATGTTCGGTGACCTGTTCTGTCTGTGCTGCTGCAACGGGAAACACCAACACAAACACCAAAAGCGTTACTACAATTGTGAAAAACATCTTTACTTTTTTCAAACTCAACACTCCTCGATAATCTATCATGGTAATATTATACGGAAAATAATCCTGAATGTCAAGACTGTTTCATGCTAATTCGTTAGTTCAAGCCCCTGCCCTCTTTCGTAAAGAGGGTGCCGCCGCAGCGGCGGGCGACGGACAATTGACAATGAACAATGTACAATGGACAGTTACGGGGGATTGAAATTATAGTAGGGTATGCACCCCTGTGCATACCGTCCTTAATAAACATTGCGTACTGCCCTTAAAAAACCTTTCGTGTCTTTTTGTGCTTTTCGTGGTTGCAAAAAATTGTCCATTGTACATTGTCAACTGTTAATTGCCGTCGGGGTGTTTCCCCACAAAAAATTTCCCTTGACATTCCTGTTTATCTATGTTAGAATATCTTTTGCCGCTTATGACGGGTTTTTGAAGAGTGCCGTGGCTCTGCCTTGGTGCCGCCTTGATTGCATAGCGAGTTTGTATAAAAAAGGAAGATTGTTTGAATGTACGCAGTGATTGAAACAGGAGGAAAACAGTATCAAGTGTCGAACGGAGATGTGCTTTTCATCGAAAAACTTGATGTAGAGCAGGATACAGAGTATCTATTCGACAAGGTGGTTTTTCTCAACAAAGAAGGCAAGGTCAGTATAGGCACACCCTATGTAAAGGGAGCATCGGTAACGGCAACGGTACTGAAAAACGGCAAGGGCAAAAAGATAGAGGTATTCACCTACAAAGCGCATAAGAATCAAAAGCGCAAGATGGGACACAGGCAGCCCTATACTCAGGTAAGGATAGACAGCATAGCGACTGCCCCTAAAAGAACTAAAAAAATTGATAAAGATTGAATTTTATCAAAAAGGCAAAGAATTAATAGGATTCACCATTCGGGGACATTCAGGATACGCCCAGAGAGGGCAGGACATAGTGTGCGCCGGAGTAAGTTCGGCTACAGAGCTTGTTATCAACACGATAATCAACTCCTTTGATAAAAACACCAAGATCAGAATGGGTGAAAACTCGGTATATTTTTTGCTTGGCAAGGAAACAAAATCTGCCTGCGCTCTGCTCAAGTCGTATTATCTGCATATAAAAGGGATTGCCGAGGAATATAAAGATACAGTTAGGATAAATGTTTGTAAGAATTGGATAGGAAAGGATGGAATAGAAATATGATTAAATTAGGTTTACAGTTTTTCGCCCATAAAAAAGGGGTTGGATCTACCAAAAACGGACGGGACAGCGAGTCAAAACGATTAGGAGCAAAACGAGCCGACGGTCAGTTTGTTAAGGCGGGCAACATACTTGTACGCCAGCGCGGAACCAAGATACATCCGGGTAACAACGTGGGAAAAGGGTCGGACGATACGCTCTTTGCCACCGTTGACGGACGTGTGAAGTTTGAGCGATACGGAGCCGACCGCAAAAAGGTCAGCGTATACGCTGTTTAAGCAGCAGAGATATGTTTGTAGACATAGTTAAAATCAATGTTAAAGCAGGAGACGGCGGTAACGGGGCTGTGTCGTTCCGCCGTGAAAAGTATGTACCTGCGGGCGGTCCGGACGGCGGCAACGGCGGCAAGGGCGGTAGCATTATCTTTGCGGCCGATGATAATATGTCAACACTGCTGGATTTTCGGTACAAACGCAACTATGCGGCCGAAAGCGGGCAGGACGGACAGCGTAAAAAATGCTATGGCAAAGACGGAGAAGATCTTATAATAAAAGTCCCGAGAGGGACGGTAATAAAAGAAGCCCAAAGCGAGCTCGTCATGGCGGACATTTCCGCAGACGGGCTGTTTGTGCTTGCAAAGGGCGGGTCAGGCGGCAAGGGCAACGCAGAGTTTGCTACCCCTACAAGACAAGCGCCGAGGTTTGCAAAACCCGGATTCAAGGGCGAATCCTATGAACTGATATTAGAGCTGAAACTGTTGGCCGACGTCGGAATAGTCGGATTCCCCAACGTAGGCAAGTCAACCCTCATTTCGGTGGTCAGCGCCGCCAAACCCAAGATCGCCAACTATCATTTTACCACGCTCATTCCAACTCTGGGGGTTGTAAACGCCCAGAGCGGAAATTTTGTAATGGCCGACATACCCGGTATTATAAAAGGCGCAAGCAAGGGAGTGGGACTGGGTATAAGTTTTCTGCGTCATATAGAGAGATGCAGGCTTATTATACACATGGTTGACGTCAGCGGACAGGAGGGGCGGGACCCCATACAAGACTATGAGACCATAGAGGCCGAGATGAGAGAGTTTAACCCTGCGATAGCGGTCTGCCCGCAAATCGTGGCGGCAAACAAGTGCGACACGGCAAGCGATGAGCAGATCAAGGCGTTTGAGAGATATATCAAAAAAAGAAACCTGCCTTTCTACAAAATCTCAGCGGCTACAACCCAAGGCACAAAACAGCTTATCGACCACGCCTCTCTGATGCTCAGGGACATTCCCCCTGCAAAAGAATTTGCGGCCGAGTATGTACATGAAGAAAAGAGCAGCGAGCGTCTGTTCAACATCACGCTTGAGGACGGAATCTACGCTGTAGACGCACCCTGGCTTGAGCCGATCATAGAATCGGTCAACATCGACGACTATGAATCGCTGCAATACTTCCAGCGAGTGATCCGCTCAAGCGGAATAATAGACAAGCTGGAAGAAATGGGCATAAAAGAAGATGACACGGTAAACATCATGGGCTTCGAGTTTAATTACAGGCAGTGAATCTACAATCCCCCTATCCCAAACCCCATCGGAACTGCATATAATATATAAAATCTGTTTAAAATAAAGTAGGTGTGTTTTATGCAAAACCCGAAACAATATTCTCCGTTGGCGCTGGCGTTTCTCGGTGATGCCGTGTTTGAGCTGATGGTTCGGGAAAAGACTGTGCGGGAATCTAATCTCCCTGTAAAAAAACTGCATGATATTACTGTGAGTTATGTCTGTGCCGAGTCACAGGCGATTGCCATGAAGGAGTTAGTGCCGCTATTAACGGCTGAAGAGTTTGCGATATTCCGGCGGGGCAGAAACGCAAGCGGAGCCGTCCCCAAGAACGCAGACGTGCGGAGTTACCGTATTGCAACCGGGCTTGAGGCGTTGTTCGGATATTTGTATTTAATGGGAGATACAGACCGCATACAAGAACTGTTCGAGAGGATTGATGGTCATAACTAAGAGAAAAAAAGCGGCGCGGTTTATATTGGATTTTTTTATAACCCTTGTCGGAGCGGCGATATTCGGTCTTGGTATTCATGTCTTTATCCTGCCAGGCGAGATGGCATCCGGAGGAATGTCCGGCGTTGCTACTATTGTAAATCATCTGACAGGTTTTCCTGTCGGTTCTTTTTTCTTTATTATAAACATCCCGCTCATTATACTTGCCGTAATATTTCTTGGTAAGGATTTTTTGTTCAAAACGGCCGGTGCCATAGTTTTCTTCACCTATGTTGTCGATGTTCTCTATGTAAACATACCCGTATATAACGACAACAGGCTTGTTGCCGCTATTTTCGGCGGAACTTTGGTGGGGATAGGGTTGGCGCTTGCCTTTATGCGGGACGGCTCTACGGGAGGAACAGACATACTCAACAGGATCATCCAGCTGAAATTCCCATATATAAAGCTGGGCAAGATTGTGTTTGCGGTTGATTTTGTCGTTATAGCCTCTGCCGCCATAGCCTTTAGAAGCATAGATTCCGCTCTGTATTCGCTGATTGTAATATTTGTCGGGGCTCAGGTTATGGACAAAATAATGTACGGTCTTGACAAGGGCAGGGTTCTGATGATCGTAACAACCGAGACAGAGATCGTCGTCGGTCAAATCATGGAGAAGATAGGCAGAGGATGCACCGTTCTCGAGGGCAAAGGAGCCTTTACCGGAACACAGAAAGAGGTAATACTCTGTGCTGTTAGGCAGAATCAGTTCTACAAAGTAAAAACCATCGTCAACGCAGCGGATGCCCATGCGTTTATGATGATTTTAGAAGCGGGTGAGGTTCTGGGATTAGGATTCGACCCCATCCAACCTCCGAAAAAGGGAAGAATCAGCCGCAAAAATGTTGATTAACATCCATCCCAAACACATCACAGGCGTTTTTGTAACAGGCGTTGGCAACATCATCTTCCGAGATTCCTTTGATTTGGGCGATTTTTCCGATAACACGGTCAAGCATGGATGAGTCGCACCTCTTTCCTCGGTAGGGTTCGGGCGCCATATAGGGACAGTCGGTTTCTATGAGCAGGCGTTCGAGCGGGACTGATTCTACCGCCTTTGCGGGCTTTTTGGCACCTGCAAAGGTTACAACCCCGGTAAATCCGATGTAGTATCCCATCTCTATGAAAATTTCGGCAATCTCAGGACTGTAGGAAAAACAGTGTGCGATTCCCCTCAAATCGGGGAATTTTTTTAGTATAGACAGGGTTTCTTGGGCGGCATCGCGTGAATGTATTATCACAGGCAGGTTTAGTTCCCGTGCCAGCTCTAACTGTGCGGTGAAAAACTCCCGCTGCATTTCGGGCGGGCTGTAGTTGTAGTGATAATCAAGCCCTATTTCCCCGATTGCCATCACCTTTTTGTTGGCGGCAAGATCACGCAGAATACAGATGTATCGGTCCGGTGTCTTGATACAATCGTGCGGATGCACCCCGACAGAGGCATAGATGAAATCGTATCTCCCGCTCAACTCTACAGACACACGGGAGCTGTTTATATTGACCCCAGCATTGAGGATTCTTTTAACACCCTTGCTGCCCATGTCGGCAAGGATAGCATCCCTGTCGGCATCGAAACGGGGATTGTCGTAATGTGCATGGGAATCAAAGATAGTCAGCATATGGATATTCCTTTCTCTATTTCTGCATTGTACATTGTCAATTGCAGCAGACCACCCCGCCGCTGCGGCGGCACCCCTCCCCAGAGGGGAATAGGGGCTTGCATACTATAATTTCCAATTCCCCTCT
>Ga0099364_10007618_pt1 | contig 15405 bp, 11 predicted proteins | sample TergutTh196P3_FD_73070 | JGI IMG/M metagenome (GOLD analysis project Ga0099364, IMG submission 73070) | Microcerotermes parvus P3 segment gut microbial communities from Pointe-Noire, Republic of the Congo - Th196 P3 | ecosystem: Host-associated > Arthropoda: Insects > Digestive system > Gut ... | reverse complement strand
AAGGCTGCCGACGTAGGTGCAGACCTCGTAGGTAAGGTAGAAGCGGGAATTCCCGAAGACGACCCGCGCAACCCCGCAACAATCGCCGATAACGTGGGCGACAACGTAGGCGACGTAGCAGGTATGGGAGCCGACCTCTTTGAAAGTTTTGTAGGTTCTATCTTGGCAACCGCAGCGCTGGGAGCCTCAGCCTTCTGGTTAATTTCGCCTGATAAGCAATTACACGCAGTATTTGCGCCAATGTTGATTGCCGCCGTAGGTACAATACTATCTATTGTAGGTATTTTCATGGTTCGCACAACGGAAAACGCCAGCGCTAAACAGTTGCTTAGCGCTCTGGGAAGAGGCGTTAATACAAGCGCTCTGTTAATTATTCCTGCAACATTCCTGATTTTATACATGCTGGGTATTCCAAACTGGGTAGGTATTTCATGTTCGGTAATAGTTGGATTGCTTGCCGGTATTGTTATCGGTCAGGCAACCGAATATTTCACGTCGCACTCGTTTAAACCGACCCAAAAAGTTGCGGAAAGCGGACAAACAGGTCCTGCAACCGTTATCATTTCAGGTCTCGGTCTGGGTATGATGTCCACGGCAATTCCCGTTGGCACAATAGCCCTTGCCATTATTTTTTCCTTCTGTTGCGCTATACAGTTTGATATAGCCAACATGATGAGCGGAGAAAACATTCAACTTGGTTTGTACGGAATAGGCATTGCCGCAGTTGGTATGCTTTCCACGCTTGGTATCACTTTGGCTACCGACGCTTACGGACCTATTGCCGACAATGCTGGCGGTAACGCCGAAATGAGCGGTTTGGAACCGGAAGTACGTCAGCGCACCGATGCATTGGACGCATTGGGTAACACCACAGCCGCAACAGGTAAAGGTTTTGCTATCGGCTCGGCGGCATTGACCGCATTGGCGTTGTTAGCGTCGTATTTTGACCAAATCAAAGTGGCTCTCATTCGCGTTGGTCATTCAGTATTGCCGGGAACTTCAACCAAAATTTCTGATGCTACCATAATTGATATGGCAAACTATTATGAAGTTCACCTTATGAACCCCAAAGTATTGGTAGGCGTATTTATTGGCTCTATGATGGCGTTTGTATTCTGCGGTTTGACGATGAACGCCGTAGGACGCGCAGCACAAGCGATGGTTGAGGAAGTTCGCCGACAGTTCCGCGAAATAAAAGGTATACTTACCGGCGAGGCAGAACCCGATTATGCGCGTTGCGTTGCAATTTCAACCAAAGGCGCACAAAGAGAAATGATGCTTCCTTCGATTTTGGCTATTCTAACTCCTATTATTACCGGTTTCTTCTTTGACGTAGCGGGTGTAATGGGCTTGTTAGTAGGCGGCTTGGGCGCAGGTTTCGTATTGGCTATATTCATGGCTAATGCAGGCGGCGCATGGGATAACGCCAAAAAATACGTAGAAGAAGGCAACTTGGGCGGAAAAGGCTCGGACGTACACAAAGCAGCCGTAGTAGGCGACACCGTTGGAGACCCGTTCAAAGATACTTCAGGACCAAGTTTGAACATTCTGATAAAACTTATGAGCATGGTAGCAATCGTTACCGCAGGCTTAAACGTAGCATTTAGCGTGTTCTAAAAAATAATTAAATAAACCGGGTAACTGAATATTAATTTGTTCTGTTACTCGGTTTTTTTTTTGATAATTTAAAAATATTTTTTATTTTTGCAGAAATTTTAATCTTTAAAGTTTGCCAACAAATTTTAAAAAATATGTTCAAACGAGTTATATTTCTGATTTTTGCGGTTTTTGCAATCTGTTCCTGCTCTGAAATAGATAAAGAACACAGAGGGAGCGGTTATTTGGTGCTTTTCGTCAGTCACAATACGACTCTGAAAAGTGGCATTGAGCTAACCGACTTTATTTTACGCATTAGCGAAGGTCAAACCGAGATTATTAACGAGCGAATAGGCAACTTGCCCGAACCTATTGATCTGCCTGTGGGAATATACGCCGTAGAAGTTTATTCTATGGAATTTTCAGAGCCAAAATTTGAACAGCCATTCTACTATGGCAAAACAATAGTAGAAATTGAGCAAAACGTGACAAAAAACGCTGTTTTGGTTTGTTCGCAGGGCAATGCAGGCATCAGGGTGGTGTGGTCAAAAGATTTTTCAGACCTGTACAGCACTTTTCAAGCCAAAATATTCAGCGACGACGGATATTTGAATTATTCGTCTACCGAAACGCGCACAGGCTATTTCCTTCCGGGAAATGTTTCAGTGGTTATCATGGCTGACGGACTAACTATTGACGGCGGCATAATAACTCTTGAAGCGCGGGATTTGGTAACTGCCTATCTGCGACCAAAATACACGGCGTCGGGTAACTTAAATATTGATATTTCAATAGACAAAACTGTAAATGAACGTGAAGTTGAAATCGTAATTGACCCTGAAAATATTATCGAAGAACAAAACAGCGTGACAAATCCTTATACCATAGCGCAGGCAATAGCGCATCAAGGCAGTAATGACGTGTGGATTATCGGGTACATAGTTGGCTCAAAACCTTCGGCAAATTACGATTTTGTTGATGGCGCATGGCTAAATACCAACATTGTGCTTGCCGATGATATTGACCAGAGCGACGACCGTAATTGTATTTTTGTTGATTTGGCAACTGCGGGTTTTCGCAATCCGCTCAATCTTGTAAACAATCCGCTCAATCTGCATAGAAAACTTCTGATAAAAGGAAATTTAAGGGCGTATCACCTTCGCGCGGGTTTGAGGGATCTTAGTGATTTTTCGTTTGTAGAACAATAAAACAATAGTAATCATGAAAGTATTAGGAATGGGCAATGCCCTTGTAGACATAGTAACAGAACTGCCCAACGACCGATTGTTGGACGAATTTTATTTGCGAAAGGGCAGTATGCAGTTGGTAGACAAAGATATATCCAATCTTATTTTGGGTAAGATAGAGGAATTTAATAAAACCGAAGTATCGGGCGGCTCGGCTGCCAACACCATTTGCGGATTGGCTGCTTTGGGCGTTGAAACGGCGTTTATCGGGAAAGTAGGAAAAGACCGTTTGGGCGAGATATTTGAAAAAGATTTGGTTCGCAACGGCATCAAGCCGATGCTGCTACACAGCGACAACGAAACCGGTCACGCTTTGGCGTTGGTAAGCCCCGACAGCGAGCGCACATTTGCTACCTGCCTCGGCGCCGCTGTGGAACTTACCCCCGACGACCTGACCCCGGAAATGTTCGAGGGATTTACGCATTTCTACATCGAAGGCTATTTAGTGCAAAACCGCGAACTTATTAGACGAGCCGCTGAATTGGCTGAAGAAAACAACTTGGACGTTATCATTGACCTTGCAAGTTTCAACGTGGTAGAACGCAACCTTAGTTTTCTGCGCTCTTTGGTTAAGGAATTTGCCAGCATCGTGTTTGCCAATGCCGATGAAGCACACGCCTACACAAAAGGAAAAAACACGGAAGAATCGTTGGCTGAACTTGCAAAAGATTGCTGGATAGCAGTTGTAAAAACAGGCAAGGACGGTTCGATGATACAAAACGGACATGAAATTTTCAAAGTTCAGGCAAATAAGGTAAACTGCATAGACACCACAGGGGCGGGCGACTTGTATGCCGCAGGCTTCCTTTATGGAATGTTAAATGGGCAGAATTTTCAGCGCTGCGGAGAAATAGGCTCTTTGGTGGCAGGAAAAGTAATCGAAGTGTTTGGCGCCAAAATTCCCGATAAAACATGGATTGAAATAAAAGAACAGATAAAATTGAAAATTGAAAATTGAAAACTATAATTTAAATTCGCAATTCGTAAAGAGCAGTCCGACACTGAAGGAATGTCCCGCGACGGATTTGCCTGAGTATGCTTTCATTGGCAGGTCGAACGTTGGAAAATCGTCGCTGATTAATATGCTGTGTATGAACAGTAAATTGGCAAAAACGTCATCAACGCCGGGGAAAACAAGGCTAATCAATCACTACTTAATCAATGAAAGTTGGTATTTGGTTGATTTACCCGGGTATGGCTACGCAAAAGTATCGAAATACATGCGCAGGGATTTTGAAAAAAATTTATTCAACTATCTCGGCAAACGCGAAAACCTGTATTGTGTGTTTGTGCTTATAGATTCTCGGCTTTCTCCACAATCAAATGATATTGAGTTTATTAGCCGATTAGGTGAATTACAGACGCCTTTTGCCATTATCTTTACCAAGACCGACAAAACAACGCGAAAACAACTTAACGACAACGTCAAAGCGTTTACAAACGAAATGCTTAAAATGTGGGAAGAATTGCCGTCGTTTTTTTATTCATCTTCGACAACAAAGCGTGGACGCGAAGAAATATTAGGATTCATAACGGAAATCTCTACCAAGCCTGTTTTTCAAGCACAATAGACTGCTTACGAACATGGCGGATTTGAGGAATATCAAAGAAAAATTCCTATCTATCTTATGCAAGTATTAGATTTGCATCAATCAATATGTAAATGCCCTCGTCATTTCATCAATGCTAACATTTACAAGATATTCCGAAAGATTTATCTGTTCGAGTTTCATGCGAATATGGTTTTCGGAGTGTTGCGTACCGGCAAGCAAGTTTTCTAACTCAGACATTTCGCCGACATTGAAAAAATCGCCGAAAATACGTACATGTCTTATTATTCCATTTGCTACATCAAGGTGCGTTTCAACAAACCCGCCGTTTGTTTTTATTCTGTTAACAACATTATATCCGGGAGATCGTCCAAAATTCCATTCCCACGTGGCGTATTTTTCATCGCGTAACGAGTTTATGGCTGCAATATCCGTTTCGGTGTAACTGTACGGCTCGCAATCAGGATATTTTTCCATCATATAGCGAAAAATAATGTTTCTGAACTCTTCAATATCCAATGGCTCTTTCAAATGACTGCTTATATTGGTAACGCGGCTGCGCACCGATTTAACTGCTTTATCCTTAAATTTTGCGGGATTGACGTTCAAGGCTCCCGAAAGGTCGGCTAATTCAGATGAAAAGAGCAAAGTGCCGTGATGAAGCGTCCGGTTGCGAAAAAAATGTTTGGCGTTGCCCGAAAATTTTTTCCCGTCTATCACCAAATCGTTGCGTCCTTCAAAACGAGCGTCAACTCCTAATGACTGTAAAACTGCAATTACAGGCTGAACGTATTTTAGTTCTCCAAAACCCTCCCTTACGTCTCCCGTTTGGGAAGGCTGTTGAATATTATTTTCTACAAAAGTAAAGTTGATGTTTCCCAAGTCATGAAAAACTGCGCCACCGCCCGACAAACGTCTGACAACCTTGATATTGTTCTGCTTTACGTAGTCTACATTGATTTCGGCTAACGTGTTTTGATGGCGTCCAACAATAACCGAAGGCGCATTTCGCCACAACATGAAACAGTTTTCGGTAAAGTTTTTAAGTACATACTCCTCTGCCGCTAAATTGAAATACGGGTCGGTATGAAGGTCATTTATGCAAAGCATGAAATTTTGATTTTAATTTATCTTATTATGATGTAACTGCCATCTATATTCAGTTTTATTATTGATGAAGGCGTTGCGGGTTTTCGGTCGTCTTGTCGCCAACGGACGATGTAATCAACTGCCGAACGGATTTCTTCGGATATTTCATCAAAAATGGCTGGGGTTAGACTGCCGCTAATATTCGCCGAAGTAGAAACAAGGGGTTTCCCAAACGCTTCAATCAGTTGTCGGCAAAATGGCTCATTAACAATACGGATACCAATGGAGCCATCTTCGGCTATCAGATTTGCCGCCAAATTTTTTGCCTTTGGGTAAATAAGCGTCAAAGGGCGTTCGGCTTTATCAATCAACTCCTTAACGTTAACGGGAATGTTTTCAACATATTCGGCAAGCATATCGAGACTATCCGCCAATGCAAGCATAGCGCGTGTTTCGGCGCGGCGTTTAATGCCATAAATACGTTCAACGGCTTCCGCGTTAGTCGCATCGCAGCCAATACCCCAAATCGTGTCGGTAGGGTAAAGAATAACTCCGCCACTACGCAGTATTTTCAACGATTTTTCAATATCCTCTTTATTCATTTTATAATGTTAAATATATCTTCTATTCTTAATTACTGCGTATAATATTCCAACTCCAAAGCCGTTTGGTTATATAAATTCATGTATTCCATGTGATTAAGTTTTGCGTAAACTGCTTCGCTCAGTTTTGTAAGTGCCTCTGCAAAATCGTTGATACGTCCTTCAGAAAAATCTTTTTTTATTTCTTCCAAAATCAATTCGGCTTCTATTAGCGAATTTTCCCTGCTGAAACTTATTTGTACAAAATATTCGTTCAACAGCGATCTTAGTGATTCAGCATATTGCCGATCGGCAAATTGACGGTATTCCGTTACATTTGCAGCGATAATTACGTCTATTTCCGCCTCTTTGATGCGTGTTCGTTGCAGTTGCGTCCACAACGGAACCGATAAACCGACCATCCAACCCTGATAATTGGCGCTGACGCCCTCAATGTTTTGATGTATGTATCCTGCATGAATGGCGGGGAAAAGTTTGCTTTTCTCAAGATTTACCGCCGATTTTGCTTCGGTCAGTTGCGCCTCGCTCAATGTATTGCGCTTTATAGGGTCAAACCGCTCATAAAATTGTCTGTTAGGATGTATCTGATACAGATAAAGTTCGGTCTCTCTCGGTACAATTTTTCCGTCATGAATGTACATCAGTTGACGCAGACGTATTTCGGCGCGATTAAATTCTTCTTCGGCAATATACATACTTCTTTGGTATGCGCCATAACGTATTCCTGTCGAAACTTTTACCAACGCATCGGCAAGGCTGTCGGGAAATAAATTTATTTCGGCAAGGCTTATAAGCGCCTCGAAGTAATGAGCGTGATCGAGCATTGTTTGCAGACGCAACTCATGATAAACCAAATCCAAATAAGCGGCTTTCACGCGCCATTCGAGTTCATCAAGCGTCAAAGCGCTTTCAGCCTGCCGTGTTAATGCCGAAGTGCGATTATGTTGCACTTGTCGGAAATGCGCAGGAATAGAGCCAAAGTCCTGAGTAACAGACCAAATACGGTCGTTGCCGGACATTGTGCCGCGCTGCCAATATCTTACCTGCGTTGGAGCCGCCTGTATATGCAACAAAGCGCCTTTCCTTTCTGTCAAGGCAATATTACGTGCAACGGGATGATTGGTCAGCGCTATGGCAACTGCTTCTTCCATGCTGACTGTTTGTCCGGCTACGGATAAGGAAATTAATAAAAGAAATAACTTAATAATGTTTTTCATGTAAATATTTTATTCCACAGCAAAAATATACATAAAAATTTACTTTTCAAAAAAAAGTAGTTTATAACAAAAATTATTAGCCTAAATTACTCATAGAAAAATGTGGGAATTTCTTAATTTGCTGCAAATTAGCTAAATAGCCGCAAACGGGCTTCATTCGATGGTAAACCATTAGAGGCAATAGATTATTGAGCATTTTTCTGTTGAACATGAACAAATCATCGCCTTTTTTTATGTATATTTCAAATGTAAAATCTGTATTTCACATATTAGCATAAATACATGAAATACAGATTAAACAAGCTTTAATAATGTATTACAATTTTTTAAAGTCTACATTTGTAAAATAGGCTGTTTCAAGAATATCAACCTCGTGCGAACAGACAAAAAATCCGACGTAAAACAATCCCGGAAAGTTCATTTCGAGTTCCGCTGTAACAGCGGTAGGTAAAACATCAGTTGCTGTTTTCATGCGAATTGTATTGCCGATTTTTTCCAAAGTAATATAGTTACCGTTGGGCGGTCCTACTATTTCTCTGGTTGGTCCTCCGTCTTCACTGCGGTATTGAAGCGATGTCAAACCGTCTCCGTGAATGGAAATATGCACGCAGCGCGATTCACCGGTGAGCGCATCGCGAATCATAATCCCAATTTTACGGTGAGCATTAACGCCTGCGCCTTCAAAGGCAACCTTAGTGGTCATTGAAAAATCGCCGTTTATACGTTTCCACGCAAAAAAATGCTGGTCACGATTACCCCAAACATTGTCGCCCCCTCCTGAAAGAGTATAGGCTTGTGTGACATGATTATAGGCTATACTGCCGTACAGTTTCATGCCACCTATTTGGCTTACGCCGTCAAAAATACCCATACCGTCAATTCTCTGTGAATAACTGTTCAAAAAAATGAATGTAAGAGCGAAAACAAATACAATTTTGATTTTATTAATTGATTTCATAACAATTTATTTTTTAATTGATTAATAATTTATTTTTAAGGCGTTTCCACACGGTAGCTTACAAAAGCAAAACGCTTGCTGTCGGGAGCCCATGAATGAACATTTTTTGTTCCCTGTCCGCCAAAAAGTTCAACGACTGTTTCGGCAGGTCCACCCGCGGCAGGCATTATGCGTAACACAACATTCCTGTTTGCCGGATGATCGCCCGGATTGACATCGCCCTCATGGTACGCAATTAGTACCACTAATTTTCCATCCGGAGAAACATTGGGGAACCACGAATTAAAATTTTGGTCGAAAGTCATTTGCGTTTGTTCCGAGCCGTCCGCCTTCATTCTCCAAACCTGCATCAACCCTGTGCGAACTGAATTAAACCATATATACTTGCCGCATGGCGAATATTCCGGTCCATCATCCAATCCTTCGGCGTCGGTAAGACGTCTTTCTCTACCGCCTCTGGTAGGTATTACATACACGTCGAAATTACCGTTTCGCTCGGCGCAATAGGCAAGGAAGTTACCATCGGGGCTAATGCCATGCAGGTAACTTGGACCTATAGGCGTTACTAATTGAGGAACGCCGCCTTCTATAGGCACAGTGTAGATGTACGAGCGACGCGCCTCAGCCGGACTTGCGCTAATCGCTATGAACGTTCCGCAAAAACTGACAACATGGTCGTTATTGTTGGTGTTAACGAAATCCGTATTGATCAATTCTGGACGGGCGTCGGGAATCTCGGGAGAAATCCTGTATAACAGTCCGCCGCTGTTATATATCAACCACTTGCCATCGGGAGTCCAGTTAGGAGCCTCAATGCGTGTGTTAAACTCCCTGACCACTTGTCGAGTACCGGTTGTAATGTCATAAATTTCCAAAAAACTGGTAATCCTTGGAGCAGGGGGTCTCTGCTGTCCTTGTTGTTGCGCAAAAGCGCAAACTGAAAAAATCGTAAGCATGCTAAATGCTAAAAAAATGTATCTCATATTACTTATTATTAAATTAGATTATTATTGATTATTAACTAAATAAACATATTTTTTACTTATATTGAATTATAATGGCGACAAAGATATATATTTTATTTTAATTTTCCCGTTTTCTGCAAATAATTCAATTTTTTTAAAATCTAACGATGGAAAAAACACATCGGCTAATAGAAATGTGCCGTCTGCGAGAAACAGTTCTATTGTGTCGTCGTGTAAAATAATTTGCATTTCGAGCGTTTCGACGTCTTCGGTTGAAAATTGTTCAATTTGAAGGTTGGCGCGCGGCTGAGAAAAAACAGGCATGGAATTAAAATTTCCACGATTCAAATAGTAAGCCTCGTACAATACATTGTAACCTGCTTCGACGTATTCGCCCGATTCATCGCTGAAACGGATACCGAATTTTTCGGCTGCGCCAAGTCCTATCCAGTAGTTATTGGGGTTGAAACTGATAACTATTTCGGAAGGAGTAATCGGAAACCTTATTCTTGAACTTATGTCTAAAACGCCCGACGAGTTAATATCCTGCGTCAGTTCGATATTCCGCATACGAAACTGTTTTAAATCTCTGCATGAAGTTAAATTTAACAACATGCAGAGAATAAAAACTAAAACAGTATTAAATAAAATGCGCATTTACTTATTACAAATTGTTAAATTTGTTCGTAATTCGGATTTTGCACGTACAAACGTCTACTGTTCGTAATTTGCGTATTTGGTATCGGAAAATATTCGCGCTTGTGCTTTTGGAAATTCGTGTTGGCGTTCATGTACCCTGTTCTGCGTGTATGTTCAACACGATAGTATTCATTCATCGTGTCGGCTAAAACACCCCAGCGCACAAGGTCAAATCCATGTTTGCCTTCCATCGCCATTTCCAATCGCACTTCCCAGCGTAGCGCCTTACGGGCGAAATCCTGATCCCAGCCTGCAGCGGGATATTCGCCTATATGGAAGTTTGCAGAAGGCGTACCGTCTGCCATCACTAATCTGCCCGTGCTGTTTTGGGCGCGTCTGCGAAGAGAATTGATTATCTCGCGCGCTTCCTCAAGATTGGTACCGCCGCCTATTTCTATCAAAGCCTCAGCTTTCCAAAGCAAAACTTCCGCCCATCGAATTAAATCACGCTTCAGCGAACTTCCTCTGAAAAATGACGCTGAACGATAACAGGGACAGTTAAATGTCTCAACTTCTTTGAGAGAAAGAAACGTTCCGTAAAAAGTGCCGTCACGAAGACCATTCAAGGGAAGAGGATAATCCACATCATATTTGTAGGGTTTACCTACAAAGGCTACAGTATGCATGAGTCGCGGGTCAACTGTTACATCAGGGTTACCGTCAATAGTTAAATCAGCGTCAACTGTAATTAAAGGAACAGCAGAAACAACGGCATTGCCATATTGAAGCTGAGCTCCTTCGTTAAAGGTGTCAAACAGCGGAAGTCCTGTAACGGGGTCCGTCTTAAAGGCGTTTACTAAATTCTGGCTCGGCATGTGCATCGTACAGCAACCATATTCAGGCGATTGAGGATAGGATAAAAGCGAAAACTGGTTAAGTTTTCCGTAATCTGTACCATCGTCGTGCGAACTTTGAACAGCAAATACCGATTCGCTTACTTCTGTACTGCCATTTGTTCTGTATGCCCAGAGAAAGTTCATTGCAAAATCGGGTTGCAGTATGTATCTGTTTCTGCTCTGTATCCAGTTTATCAGATTAATAACTTCCTGTAATTTAGTCTGATTGACGTTTGTAATGGTATAAAAGTTTGGACCCACGTCGTCTTTTTCCCATGCAGCAAACATTAGAGCCTTCACAAGGAAAGCGGTAGCCGAGAATTTATTTACCCTTCCCACGTCAACGTTGTCTTCGGGAAGATTATCGGCTGCAAATCTGAAATCGGCAATGATTAAATCCCACAATTCCTGCGAGGTATATTTCACGTTCGATTCTTCCAACAACTGCTCTATACCCATTGTTTCATCAACCCAAACAATTCTGTTAAAAATCTGTTTAAGTTGAATAAGCTGGAACGAGCGTAGAAACCGCATTTCTGCAATACGCCTTGTTTTAAGGGGAAATTCCGATTCGCTGAGGCTGTTAAGGATACTCAACGCGCTGTTTGCGCGAGAAACGGCTATATAGTGCCTTTGCCACTTTTCGTTAACTCGCGCTTGGGCTTCGGTTAAAACTGACGTTTCAATCTGATGCGCCCAGCCCTGGTCGCTGATACCGCCGCCGCCCTTATATGCGTCGCCGCTTCTAAGATCAGAAAACCACCAGGGAGATTGATTCCTGTTATCGTGTTCAACATGTGCATAAGCCGCTATGATCTGATTTTCCACCATTTCAGCATTATTTAGCATGGCATCGCCTATGCTGCCTTTAGGGTTCAGGTCAAGATATTCCTCGCACGAAAATGTTGCGAAGACTATTCCTATTATAAATATATTTTTTAAGATTTTCATATTCAATAATTTTTAAAATGTTACATTAAGACCAATTGTCATTGAAATGGGAAGCGGATACGCTGTGCCGGGAGTTTCAGGATCAGCGCCTGTGAAGGCGTACTGTCCTGATTTCTTATAGAATTTCATCAAATTTTCGCCCAATATATAAAATCGTGCATTTTGAATATAAATTCTGTTTGAAATATCTCTGGGAACGGTATAACCTATCTCCATATTTCGCAATCTGAAATAAGAGGTGTTTTCCCAAAAATATGTAGACGGCGTTCTGCTGGCGCCACCGGTTGAAACCTCGTTATTCAGGTCGTTTGCCGACAAGCGCGGAATATTTGAATTTGGATTATCCGGCGACCACGCATTCAATAGTCCTCTTCCGTAATTTCCGCCTGTTCTAACGCCTCCGAAGAAATGTTCGTAGCTTTTGGTGCCGTGAACATTAGAAAAGCTGCGATGTCTGCCATTCCAGAACATATTGAAATCCCACTGTCTGTACTGTACATTAAAATTAATACCGTAGATAAAGTCAGGCTCGGTTTTACCAAAATAATCGCGGTCGGCAAGGGTAATTTCGTTATCAGGTCCTGTTGCGTTAGGACCTGCTATATCACGATATCTAATGCGTCCCAACCCTTTACCTGTCTGAGTGATACCATTGTCTAACTCTTGCTCTGTTCTGAATAAACCATCTGCATAGTATCCAAAAACCGAAGACAGAGGACGCCCAATAATAGTTTTATCCGCTCCGTTGCCAGGGTAAGCAGTAATAACCTCGGTGGGCAACATAACAACTTCGTTATTGTACGCGCTCAGGTTACCTGTTACTGAATATCTTAATTCACCTCTTCTGTCTCTGTAAGTCAGAACAAACTCATAACCGCGGTTTTCTATTGTAGCTCCGTTAACTGTAGAGCCAGCGCCTTCGCCCATAACAGCCAATACAGGAGGCGTTACTAAAATATCGGTGGTTTTTATGTGGAAAAAGTCCACAGAACCCATCAATTTTTGATTGAACAAACCGAAGTCTACCCCAATATTATTTTGCGTGGCAGCCTCCCATCTCAGGTTTCTGTTTTCAATTTGTGTGCGGCGATATCCCATTGGACGAGTTCCGGTGCCAATACCCTGAATATCGTAGGCTGTGCTTTGGTCAAAATTGGTATCATTAATCCAGCTTGATGAGTAAGTGCCTACATACAATCCGCGTGAAGCAAAATTGCCAATACCTTGTTGATTTCCAGTCATACCCCAACCATATCGGAATTTAAAATCGGAAACAAACGGTACTGCATTACTGAAAAAACTCTCTTCGCTTATCCGCCAGCCTAATGAAAATGCGGGGAATGTAGCAAATTGGTTGTCTACGCCGAAACGTGACGAGCCGTCGCGACGCAGAGTAAATGAAGCCAAATATTTGTTGTCGTAATTATAATTTGCTCTTCCAAAAAAAGATAACAAACGATACTGCGAAGCGGAATTGTTGCCGCTTGAAAGCGTGATGGCGTCATCTCCTGAAAAAATATACATGAAATCGGGGTCGTACATGTCGTAACCGGTACGAACGTATCTTTGGTTTTCACTGTTAGTATCGGTTTGTTCATGCCCAACCATTACATCTACATTATGCCTGTCAAATTTCATCGCATAACTTAATGTATTGTTCCAAATCAAGGTACCGCCGCGGTCGAATCTGCTGGTAACGGCTGAGCGGGGTCTGTTAATACCCCCGTCTGATATTGGAATTTCCATTATTCTGCTATATGTGAAATTTTGGTCTAACCCCAAATTTGTTCTGAAACGCAGATTATCAATAATCTCAAATTCAGCAAAAATATTACCGAACAGTCGTAAAATGTGGAGGTGATTATCTTTTTCCCACTCAATCATTCTAACCGGATTTAGTCCGTCGTCGTCCATTGCTCCGAAATTACCGCCCCATCCTATGCCGTCTTCCCTGCGAACAGGTATCATAGGCATAATATATCTTGTTCTGCTAAGTAAATTGGAGCCGTCGAGCGTACTTCTTTTTGTTTTTGTTATTGAGAGGTTTTGACCAATATTTATCCTGTTGTTAAGAACTGTAAAGTCGGAATTTAGGCGAACACTCATTCGATTGTTAAAAGTTCCTCTAACATGCCCAACGTTGTCCAAATAATCAACTGCCAACAGGGCGCGTCCTCTTGCGCCTCCTGTGGAGATTGTAAGATTATGGTTTTGCGTTATTGATGATTGCAAAATCTCACCAACCCAGTCAGTTTCAGTTGTCCTCATTGTTTGTGTAACGGGGTCAATCCATTCGGGCAATTCGATTCTGTCCAAAACCCAATTACCATTTGCGTCCTGATGATCGTGATATATGTACGGATATGAGTTTGGCGTAACGTTGCTGTTACGAGCCGCCTGCCATGCAACCAATCCGCGTTCTTCCGTGTTCAACCAGTTTAATGGTCTTTGCGCGTACGTTCTCACGTTCATTGAGCTTCTAAGCCGTACAGAAGTTGTTTGACCATCGGCTCTTCTGGTGGTAATGATTATTACGCCGTTGGAAGCGCGCGAACCATAGATAGAAGCGGCAGAGGCGTCTTTCAGTACCTGTATTGATTCAATATCAGAAGCTGCCAGAGTATTCATATTTGCCGTTGTAGGAACGCCGTCAATAATATAGAGAGGGTCGCTCCTGCTCGCCGTCCCTTGCGGTCCGGTACTCAAAGTGCTTATACCGCGCACTCTTACTGTAGGATCTCCAACCGGATTGCCGCCTCCGGATATAAACAATCCAGGGACTTGCCCTTGCAGGTTTTGCATTATGTTGCTGGATACGATGTTTTCGACGTCGTCCATTCTAACAACAGCAACAGCGCCTGTCAAGTCAGCCCTTCTTTGCGTGCCGTATCCGGTAACTACCAATTCTTCTAATTCCTGGGCGTCTTCCGTCATTTGCACATCAATCACTCTAAGTGAGCCGACCTGAAAAAATTGAGAATTGAAGCCCATGAAAATGAATTGTAATACGGCTTCTTCGTCCGGCACATTAATAGAATATCGTCCGTTAACATCGGAAATAGTACCGGTGCTTGTGCCAGCCACAATAATGTTAACTCCCGGCAACAAGTCGCCGGCATCATCGGTTACAGTACCCGTAACGGTAAAGCCCTGTTGAGCAAAAACCGTTGCAGTACAGAACGATATTAGGAAAAAGCACATACTTATAGCGCTTTTCCACGCATTTGTTTTTTTGTTTTTTATAAACTTATTCATGTTTTTAACTAATTGATTATTAATTATTTTTTTGTTTTTTAAGAAAATTTTAGATGGTTAATTTCCATCACAAACCATTTTTTTTATTTTTCCATAGGCAGCATACATTTAATTAAAGGGTGAAACATAAAGATAACTAAAAGTGAAATGGTTTGGTTTTTTCAAAAACAACAAAAAACTGCAAATTCCGCTCAACACGGGATTGACCCGTGTTACCGTCATTGCGGGCGTAACCCGCAACCGAAGCACGAAGTGCGAGTTCAACGAAGTTAATCCCCAAAACATATTGAGATTGCGGATCAAGCCCGCAATGACGACAGACAACTGCCTTCTGATAACTGATAACTGAAAACTGATAACTACAGCTCTCTCTCTCTCTCTCTCTCTCTCTCTCTCTCTCTCTCTCTCTCTCTCTCTGCAAATATCGTGCCAAACTCCCT
>Ga0099364_10007617_pt1 | contig 15405 bp, 14 predicted proteins | sample TergutTh196P3_FD_73070 | JGI IMG/M metagenome (GOLD analysis project Ga0099364, IMG submission 73070) | Microcerotermes parvus P3 segment gut microbial communities from Pointe-Noire, Republic of the Congo - Th196 P3 | ecosystem: Host-associated > Arthropoda: Insects > Digestive system > Gut ... | reverse complement strand
AAAATAAGCGCTAATATTAAGATTGTTACAAATGCTGTTTGTTTCAATTTTTTCCTCCATATGCTCACCTGTCTGCCGAATTTCGAACAGCTTCAAGAAGACCCCTGGCATGGGTATGATTGGGGTTAATCCGTATTGCAGCTTCATAATCCGCAATTGCCCGGTTAAGATCGCCGCTCTGATTTCTTGTTACATAACAATTGCCGCGGTTATAAAACAAATCCGCATTATTGGAATTAAGCCGTATTGCTTCGGTATAGTCCTCAATTGCCCGATTAAGGTCGCCGCTCTGATTTCTGGTTCGATAAGCATAGCCGCGGCTATAAAACGCATGCGCATCATGGGGATTTAACCTTATCACCTCGTTTAAGTCGGCTATTGCCCGGTCAAAATCTCCACTTTGGTTCCTGATTATATACGCGAGGCCTCGGTTAACAAGCGCCTCCTTATGGGTAGGATCAATTCGTATAGCCATGGTATAATCTTCTATTGCCCGGTTAAGGTCGCCGCTCTGATTTCTGGTTTGATAAGCAGCGCCACGGTTAGAATACGCCCTCGCATCATTGGGATTAAGCAGTATTGCAGCTTCATAATCCTCTATTGCCCGGTTAAGGTCGCCGCTCTTATTTCTGTTTTGATAAGCAAGGCCGCGGTTGTAAAACGTATCCGCATCATTGGGATTAAGCCGTATTGCTACAGTATGGTCCTCTATTGCCCGGTTAATGTCGCCGCTCTGATTTCTGTTTTGATAGGCGAGGCCGCGGTATAAAAATGAATTTGCATCATTGGGATTAGTCCTGATTGCCTCAGTAAGTTCAGCAATAGCATGGTCAAATTCCTCGTCATTAAAGTATCTTACTCCGCGTTGAAAAGGTGTCTCCTCTTGCGCGTTGATACTGAAAGTAAGAGCGAAAAGTAAGATAGCTACAAATGCTGTTTGTTTCAAATTTTTCCTCCTCTTATGATTTTTTTCATCTCACATTCCCTTTTCTTTTAACCACAAACCACCACGAACAAAATGCAAGATTTCAAAGTACACGTTCGTGTCGTTCGTGACGTTCGTGGTAAAAAATTCTTCATTCTTTATACCGCATTGTCCTGTATTTCCTCTCACCTGCCTGTCGGCAGACAGGCTGCGACACAGCGATCACAGCTCTTTTTCTTCAACTTCTTCAACTCTGTGTTCGCCGTGCCGCTGTGAGAGGTCTTCTTTGTAGTTTTCCTACAGTCTCCTGGAGCGGTGTCCGAGTGGTCGAAGGAGGCGGTCTCGAAAACCGTTGAACCGCGAGGTTCCGGGGGTTCGAATCCCCCCTGCTCCGTAAAAAAAGCCTTTGGCTTTTTTTACTTGGGAGTTTTGCTTTGCAAAACTCCACGCCTTACTGTAAATGGGGGATTCGAACCTGCAACGAATCCCCCCCGCCAAATGACCGCCCGCGAACCGGTGAGCGGGTATTTGGCAGTGAAGCAATATGGCGTAGGCCCGGAAAAGGTAAAACTTGTCAGAAATGACGAAGGGCCGGCTCCGTAAAAAATCCAGAGGATTTTTTACTTGGAAGTTTTGCTTTACAAAACTCCACGCCGGTAAATGCTAAGGGGGATTCGAACCTCAAACGAATCCCTGCGCCTGCCCATGTTAATTTTCCCGGAGCGGTGTCCGAGTGGTCGAAGGAGGCGGTCTCGAAAACCGTTGAACCGCAAGGTTCCGGGGGTTCGAATCCCCCCTGCTCCGTAAAAAATCTTGCAGATTTTTTACTTGGGAGTTTCGCAAAGCGAAACTCCACGCATTACAGTAAATGGGGGATTCGAAACGGAGTCCCCGCCGAGTGCATACGAGGAAAAGGGCGCATGGACGCGCCCGACAGGGGACGAAGACGGGTCGGAGTGAGCAAACAGGATGTTTGTGAACGTAGACCGAATCCCCCCTGCTCCGTAAAAAAAGCCTCCCAAGTAAAAAAAGCCAAAGTTTTGCTTTGCAAAACTCCATACCTTAAATGCGTGGGGGGGGGACTTCGTTTCGAATCCCCCGCCAATCGAATACCCGAACTACTCTTTTTATAGTATTTTTTTAAGTATGTCACTCTATGACATAGTGAAAGTGATATACATTAAGCATGAAAATACTTGAACACTTAGAAAAAATTAATGCCCTATTGTCGGAAGCCGGTCTTTGTAAAAAATTCTATACAAAGGCTAGGGAACATATTAATGCCGCTTCGGCCTTTCTAAATATCAGTCAGATACAGACAGTTCTTTTTTCTCTATTACTGGAGCATTTCGGAGAAGGGTCCATGCCTATTATAAAACTATCGGATAAGCTAAAATGCCGAAAACTGGAAATCCTTAAATACCTGGATGATTTTGAAGATTTAGAGAAAAAAGGGCTTATCAAGACTGATAAAAAACCAAAGACTTTTTCAAATTTTTTGAAAAACAAGGAAGAAAAATTCCCTAATTATTCTGTCCCATTTGATGTAATTAATGCTGTTAGAAAAGGTATAGAATATAAAGCAAAGACCTACAGCAATCTAAGTCCCATAGAATTCTTTGACTGTGTTGCAGAGATGCTTGATGCAGTAAGAGAAGAGGATATGGATTTGGACTCTTTTATTGCAGAATCCAGAAACATTTTTGAGCAAAACAAGCACATCTGTTTTGTAAAATGCCTGGCAACTTATGAGCTTGGCGAGAATTCATTTGTGCTTATGTTAATTTTTTGCGATGCCTTGTTTAATGATAACGATGAATTAATCCAATTTCAGAACTTGCAGAGTATTTTTGGATATACGGAAAGCAGGAAAATTGTACGTCGTTTTCAATCAAGGGAGCATAAACTTTTTGTAAACAACCTTATTGAATTTAGCTGCAAGATGGGCATGGCAGATACAGAGTATTACTGTCTTTCCCAGAAAGCAAAAGATGAGTTTCTGGCAGATGTTGATCTTGGAGAAAATAAAAAACATCAGGGGAAAAATATTATTTCTACAAAAAGTATTACAGAAAAAATACTTTTTTATAACAAAAAAATAGAAGGCCAGATCAGGGAATTAACTGAATTACTTCAGGAAAATAACTTTAATAATATACAGAAACGCCTCTCAAATAACGGATTAAGAACAGGTTTTCCCTGTATTTTTTCCGGCCCGCCAGGAACAGGCAAAACTGAAGCGGTCTACCAGATAGCCCGGTTAACAGGCAGGGACATTGTTCTGGTCGATATAGCCGAAACAAAAAGCATGTGGTTTGGAGAAAGTGAAAAACGTATTAAAGCTGTCTTTGATCGTTACAAGGGCATGGTTAAATCTGACAAGCTGGCTCCAATACTCCTTTTTAACGAAGCCGATGCCATATTGTCAAAGCGCCAGGAGCTTTCCAATGCTCAAGGCGGCGTTGGTCAGACGGAAAACGCCATTCAAAATATTATTCTGCAGGAAATGGAAGATATGAAGGGGATTCTCATTGCCACAACCAATTTAACAATAAATCTTGATAAAGCCTTTGAAAGGCGTTTTCTCTATAAAATTGAATTTGAAAAACCCGATACAATATCAAAAGCGCTGATATGGCAGAACTTAATCCCGGTTATTTCAAATGAAGATGCAGTTTCTTTGTCATGCAGGTTTGATTTGTCAGGCGGTCAAATTGAGAATATTTCCCGCAAGTGTGCTGTGGATTTTATTCTTACCGAAACTCTGCCTACTCTCGAACGGCTAATCAGCTTTTGTGAAGTGGAACAATTGAATAAGGCAAACTCCTTTAAAATTGGATTTGGAGCATAATATGACAACAATTATTTTTCTTGCGGCAGCAATACAAAATAACGTATAATTATTTGATGAAACCCAGAAAAAGCCTTCCAAAAACCGCCCTGCCCAGGATCTACTTTATTGACCAGGAAATAGCCTCAGGGAGATATCCAAATGGCCCCAGGATGGCAAAAAAGTACGAAACCAGTTTATCCAGTATTATGCGGGATATTGAATATATGCGGGATATGATGGGGGCGCCAATCGTTTATGACTTTTTCAAAAAAGGTTATTACTATTCGGAAAAAACATTCCGTCTTCCTGCAGCCTATGCCACTGCCGATGACCTTTTGGCCCTGGGTATGGCAAAAAATCTCATGGATTATTACCGGAACACTCCCCTTCATGATGCCGCATTAGGCCTTCTGGAAAATATATCAGCCCCCTTAAAGGGAGACCCGAATGCAGAATGGTTTCAAAACCGTATCGTAATCCCCAAAATGGCTTCAGCGCCTGTCGACACTGACGCCTGGAACAGCATCGTTAACAGCCTGCGGGAAAACCGGATAATTACCTTTCAGTACAAAGGCGCAAGTACCATAAACCGGCGGACTCGTGGAAAAATGCCTGAACCTGCGCTTAAAATACGCCGTGCCCGGCCCTATCAATTGCTTTTTGACAGCAGCGCCTGGTACCTTTTTGCCTATGACGAAGACAGGGCAAAAATGAGAATCTTTGCCTTGTCCAGAATTAGTAATGTGGTACTTATGAGCGGTAAATTTAAAATTGACGGAGATTTTGACTATCGCAGCCTGGAGGGGGCAAGTTATTTTGGCGTATACAGTGAAGCTGAAGCCTGCAAGTTTAGTATAGCGATAAGCGGCGATACCCGGTGGATCAAAGAGCGTCAATGGGCAGAAGATCAAAAGATACAGGAAACCAAAGACGGAGTCAAACTTTCCTTTACCAGTAACCAGTTTGAAAAGGTACTGGAGTGGATATTATCCCAGGGTTCCTTTGCCAGGCCCCTTGCTCCCAGGACACTGGTCGAGCGCTGGACAGAAATCGTCCGGGAAATGTCAGAACTTGCAGCAGATAAAAAATAATATTACCTAATTAGAGGAGGAGATGAAATGAAAAAATATATCCCGGTTCTATGCTGTTCAAAATCAAAGACTGTAAAAAGTGATATTTTTTCCTACAATAATCAGCATTATAAATTTGTTGCTTCACCAGATAATGCTCCGAAGAATGGTGTTTTATATTGCACTCCGGATGATAAAATACCTGGTTCCGGAAAGAAATGGCGCGATTTAATAAATAAACAAAACCATAAGGATTTAACTCCTGCTTTTGAACTTTACAAAAACCCTGTTTATAGCAGTTTATATGAAAAATACGGGAAGCATTTCTATATTTTCTCTGCCGGCTGGGGGATTGTCCGTTCAACTTTTAAACTTCCTTATTACAATATAACTTATTCCGCACAAAGCAATAAATTGGGAAAACGTACAAAGGATATGCACTGGAATGACTACAACCATCTTTTAGAGGATATTGATGCAGGGATAATTTCTTCTGATGCAGTAATCGTTTTGTTCGCCGGCATGGTCTACCTTGACCATTTTTATGAATTTGCATCAGCATCAAAGATAAAAAATAAAAAAATTATTTTTCACAAATCTGCAAAAATCAAAAAAATACCCGGATTTGAGTATAAACACTATGACAAGCCAATAAGTACAAATTGGTTTTATAGTGCAGCCCGGGAAGTTTTGAAAATTTGAGACTTTTTCAAAACTTCAGTTTTTGAAAAATCTGATTTGACTTGATTGGTAAATTTTTCACTCTATCACTTTATGACATAGTAAAAACGGCAATATAGAATAATGTTATGCATTTACGATAAAAGCATCGAAACGCGGTTTCCCGACTATATACATATTCAGGGACATAATTATTCCTCTAAAAAAAACCATAAGTTTGCCATTGCCTCTTTTAGCTGGGCAATAGCCTTTAATATCAACAATTCCTATAACTCACAGTCACATTATCTTCGCGGAAGAGGCGACGAATACCACGAAAACAATTTTTTTAAGGAAGCTTCTGAAGATTACAACCGGGCATTAATTTTTGACAAGCTGCCCGGAGAAACAACAGGTTCTTTTCAAATTTACACCGACATTTTACGGGCAATTAATTATGGTGGTTCGCAAAAATCAATCTATTATGCAAATCGCGGCATGGAGCTAGCCGCTGAAAGTGATTGGCATGGGGTTTTCCAGCATTTCAATACTGCCATTGAAGCAGATCTTTTTTTTGCAGCATCTTATACTAAGGCCGGTAAAAAAATATACAGTGAAGCTGTTGCTGAAATTAAAAAAGCTTTATATTTTGATTTAGAATTACATTTAAATGAATGTGCAAAAGATCGTGATTATACCTTTCCAACAAAGCAAAAATTACTGGAAATATCAGATTTGGATGATTTTTCCGGTATTGTAAGGCATCTAATAAAGGGATCCCGTTATTCTGCCGGCAAAAATTTCAAAAAAATTGAAAAATAAATTCACCATGTCATTGTATGACACTGTAAATATACTATTTTAAGGATATGAACGAGAATCCTGAGATTTATAATCAGCGCGGCTGTGAATATTTTCAAAAAGACTTGTGGAAAAGCGCAATTAAGGCGTTTACAATTGCTGCCGGGTTTAACGATGTAAATAGGGCAAAATATCTTACAAACCGGGGAACAGTTTATTGCTGTAAAAATAATTTTCAAAAAGCCTTTAAAGATTTTAGTTCAGCCATTTTAACCAAGCCGGATTATACACCGCCCTATGGCAAGCGGGGATTTTTATTTTTGGAAAAATATGAGAGGGAAATGTATTTTGGACGGGGTAAAAAGAAGGATTTAATATCAGCTATTTCCGATTATACAGAAGCAATTGCGCTTGCCCCCTTGGAAACAGAGTTCTTTTTAAACAGAGCAGCTGCATTTGATTTGCTAAATGATCCTGAGCATGCATTTACTGATTTTTGCCAGGCTATGGAATTGGACAATTCACCTGACAGTATAAATCTAATGAATCTTGGAATAGCCTATGCTATGAAAGATGATTGGTATAATGCCTTTAAAAGTTTTAGCCGGGCAAAAAATCAACTATCATTACAGGATTCAATAATAATTACCAATAGTAACTCTTCCAACATAATAAAAAAAATGTACCAGGCCAAATTCTCAAAAGTCATTACAAGTGAATTTTTTATAATGATCAGACAATTTATTATGCAAAATGGAATAGAAATTTTTGACAAAGCAAATTTCCCCGCATTGCTGTCTGATTTTTTAAGAAATGAAAATAAAAATGAATTTCTGGTATTAAATTTTCTGGTAAGACAGGAAATCCATAAGGAAATAATTGGTGCAAAAAGCCTTGAGGAATCACGGAGAAATATCATTAATACTTTGCCTTGGTCATCGGATTTTAAAACGGACGACTTAAACCGAATGATTGATATTTTATACTGCCTTGTAAAAAATAATGATATTTTACCGGAAGGAGGAGAAAAATGGGAAGACTTCTGGCTTTTAACTTAAAAGGATCTTTGTTTAGTGCAGAACCAGTTAAGATTGAAAGAAAAAAACTCTATGGGTTTACAAAAACTCTTGTTTACGATGAAAATGGCCAGGAATGTGAAACAGCAAATCTTGACACAGGGGCTTCGGGCTTGATACCCAGGGGAGGTCTTGGTTTAGGCATTCTTTCACCGGAGGGTTTGTGGGTAGAGAGGGCATCTTTAAAAGCAGTTAATGCACAAGGAAAGGATGCACGCCTTATTCCATCAAGCTATGATAGCCCAATAAATCTAAACAAAAAAACAAGCGCCCAGGATTTATTGGACTACTGCATTACAGGCTTTTATGAACTGCCCAACAAGGACCTTGCCAGCACTCTTGGAGAAGATATTTATACATTTGATTATTGCTACCGGGCCAGTTATGAACCTTCATCTGCTTTTATTCTTGCAAATGAAGATTGTGCTTTTATGCTTTTTGGATACAAGGCTGCTTTTGAAGTACTCAGTCTTCCGGAAGAAGCAGTTATTGATGATGAAGATATAGAAGACGAGGATGACGAAGAAATAGATTTTTCGTTTATTTAAGGAGGATATATGAGAGCAATAAATATTGCCAATGAACAGAAACGTGATGCAAAAGTAGGCTTTGAGGCAAAACCAAAAAGAAGCAGTATCAGGATGATCCTCCCTGACGGCAGGGAAAAGAAAAATGTACAGTTCTTAAAAACCAGACAAAATATTCGCTCCTTATTGCTGCAATACGGCGATTTGGAAAAAATTAAAGAAGCTCTTATTACAGGGGATCCTGAGCTTGATATAGAAAGCTCATCGCGTTTGATTAATGGAACTCACCGTGTTTATCTTACAGGAAAAAATGAAATCGCTTATTCTGTTTCGCAGATACAGGTGCTGTACAATGCTAATGGAAAAGAGTCAGAACGGCGGGAACTTTCCAAATCTCCCTCGAATATTGCCATAGATATTCCAATTAAGTGGTCAGGTAAAGAATTTCCAAAAGAAGAAGCAGTCCGCCGGTTTGTCTTTTCAAAAAAATATCAGCTTCGACATACGTCCGGGCTGACCTACGATTTTTTGTTTAACATGGCAAAGTACCTTTATGACAAAAACACAATGATGTTTGTAGGAAGCGGGAAAAAAGGGAATGAACCTGTTATATTAAGCGCGGGCGGTGAACAATACAGGGGTTTTCTTGAAGGCCGTATAAGTAATAACAGCTATTGTTTAATTCTTCATTTAAGTTCAATGGAAATAAAATCCATTACCGGAGTGTAGCATGTCATTATTAACCAATCCTGAAAGAATTCCCAGAAAAAGCATAACTTTTTTCTTTGTAGTGGAAACTTCTTCTTTTATGCAAAATACCAAACTTCAAACAATAAATACTGCTATGGAGAACTATATTTCCCTTTTGCAATATTATGCAGCTAGTATAACCGATGCTGAAATAAAAATTGCATTGATGGTTTTTTCCGATAAAACACAATGGATTACTGACAATCCGGTTCCAGTAGATCAATATGTATGGTCGCCGCTAACGAAAACTGATGGTAACGGAATAATTTCATTTACTCATGTTTTTAATGAACTTAATCATAAGCTTTCCAAAAACGCATTTATGAGTTCAATTCCCGGTGCTCTCCCGCCTGTCATTATATTTTTTTCAAGCAGTCCCTGTCCCATGAACACCGATCTGGATGAATCTTTAACCCGGCTTTCGGGAAATAACTGGGACAAGAACGCTCTTAAAGTTGCTTTCGCCATTGGAAAAACAGCCGAAAAGAAATTATTGGAAAGATGGACAGTTTATCCTTCTTTAACATTACAGGTTAAAAATCCGCAATCCTTATTGGAATATGTCAATGTTACAGGCCGTCTTTGTATGCAGATTGCCGTTAATAGCGGGATTTCCGGCACAGAAACGACAGAAGTTAATGGTATAAAACGCAGAACAATGTTAAAAAAGGTACTTGAAGAGATTTTGCTGCAATGTGATGCTCCGGAAATTGTTTCTCCTGTTACAATAATAGATGACAAGAAATTATCTAATGCCACACCAATCCCGAATGATATATCTTCAACCGCCATAGAATATAAGAATTCAATCTCAAAGGAATTTGTATCATTAAATCCTTCTCATATTGATGAACGAATCGGAGGTAAAGAGTTTTTTATTACACGAAAATATGATGGCGAACTTGCAGTTCTATCCTGGAACGGTAATTCGTTAGTATCAGTTAATTCAAGCGGAAAGCCATTTAAAGATTTTTTATGCATTAAGGAGGCAGCTTCTCTGTTAAAAAGAAGCGGTGTTAAAACACTTGTTTTTGCTGCTGAGTTATATTGCGATGAAAGCAAGGGCAGAAAACGTGTCAGTGATTGTATAAACGCCATATCACAAGATCCAGATTCCCTTCGACTTGCTCCATTTAATTTATTAAGCATAAATGAAAAGTCATGCAAAAATAAAGGGTATGAAGAAATATATAAACAGTTAAGCGGGTTTTTTGGCAAAAGTGAATATTGCAGGCCCGTTAAACATATCAAAGCCGGTTCAAAGACCGAGATAAAGAATATTTTTTCCCAATGGGTAGAAAAAGAAGGCAGCGAAGGCTTAATTATACGCAGCGAACTTCCGGTAGTTTATAAATTAAAACCGCGGGTTACAGTGGATGCAGCAGTTGTAGGCTTTTCTGAAAGCAGCGACGTAAAGGGACAGGTACGTACTTTGCTTTATGCTTTAAGAAATGACGAAGGCAAGTACCAGATAATCGGCAGAACCGGAAATGGTCTTAGCTCTGAACAAAAGACAGAATTGTATTCACGGTTAATGCAAATGAAAGTTTCGTCAAACTATTTGGAAATAGATTCAAACCGTCTTGCTTTTCACATGATACGACCGGAACTCATAATCGAGCTTAGTATCGGAGATATAATTACAGAAATTGTATCGGGTAATATAAGAAACCCGCTTCTTGAATATGACAATAACTCAATTAAGCAAACAGGATACTGTGCAGGGTATAGTTTTATTTCCGCTGTAATTGAGCGTTTAAGAGAAGATAAATCAAACAATATAAACCATATTTCTATTGGACAGATAAGCGTAAGAACCCCAATTTACACAGAGACTAAAACAAGTACCGTCCAGCAAAGCTGTACCTGCAAGAAAATACCGGAGTCACAATTAATGCGCCGTGATGTATGGACAAATGGAATATCCGTACAAAAACTTCTTGTATGGAAAACAAACAAGGAACAATTTGGCTTCCCCGGATTTTGTGCCTCCTGGACAAGCTTTAAACCGGGTACTCAGGATCAATTTAAAGTGGATATGCGTATTTCCAGCAGCGAAACGCAGATAAGGCAATTGTCAGAACAATTTATACAAAAAAATATCAGTTCTACCTGGATAAAGGAGTAATTTATGGAAGATTTGAAAAAGAATTATATCATAAAAACCAAGTCTGGAAAAACAGTAAAAATACTGGAAAAACTTGGCGAAGGCGGACAAGGGACTGTCTATAAAATTTTTTATGGTGGAAAACCAAAAGCCTTTAAATGGTATTCAAATTTGGAAACTACAATAAAAAAACCGGAAAAATTTTATGAAAACCTTGAAAACAATATTTCCAAGGGAGCTCCTTTGAATTCGTTTCTTTGGCCTCAGGATATTACCGAAAAAGCAAATACCGGTTTTGGATACATAATGGATTTAAGGCCCCTTGAGTTTAAGGATTTTTCTCTTTTCTTATTGGCAAAAGAAAAATTTGCAAGCGTTACGGGAATTATAAATACCGGACTTCATATTATTGAGGCTTTTCGTGAGCTTCACAATTCAGGTTACAGTTACCAGGATCTAAATGACGGAAACTTTTTTATTAACCCAAAAACCGGCGATGTTTTAATTTGTGATAACGATAATATAGTTGAATACGGAAAGAACCTAGGCATTGCCGGCAAATGCCGCTACATGGCTCCTGAAGTTGTCTTAGGCAAGGCTTTACCCAGCGTTCATACCGATAAATATTCTCTTGCAGTAGTGCTTTTTCTTTTATTGATGAACAATCATCCTTTGGAAGGTAAACGTTCTTTCCCGCCATGTATGACAGAATCTCTGGAAAGAAAAATTTACGGAGAAGAGCCGTTATTTATCTTTGATACTGATGATTCAAATGGCCCTGTTCCAGGCTTAAACAATAATGCTATTAAGCGATGGCCCTTGTATCCGTCTTATGTACGCGGAAAGTTTATGGAGGCATTCAGCCAGCTGGCAATGAAAGATCCTTCCAGACGTATAATTGAAAAAGAATGGCTAAAAATATTTATTCGTCTTAGAAGCGAAATCTATAAATGTAAAAATTGCACAGAAATATTTTTTGCAGATCCTGTCAATGATACACCATGTCCATTTTGCTGCCATATTCAAAAATTTAATTTGCATATTGTTCTGCCAAAAATGAATATTGCAATGCATGAACGTACAAAATTATATGAATGTCATGTAGATTCAGACAGCGATGATTTTAGGGCAGTCGCGGCTGAAGTCACTCAAAATGAAACTACAGGAGGCATGGAATTAAAAAATAAATCAAAAAAAACATGGCTTGTAATCAACAAGGACGGCAGGCAATTATCAAAAGCTTCAGGTAAAACAGTGCCTCTGGAAGCAGGCATTCAAATAATATTTGGTAATACCAAAGGAGATGTAAGATGAGTTTAAATCAGGCTGTGGAAGCTATCCCGAGAAAATCGATGGTCTTATTCTTTTTGATAGACACATCAGGGAGCATGGGAGGGTCAAAAATAGGTGCAGTTAATGCCGCTATAGAAGAAGTCCTCCCCGAACTAAAGGATATTTCAACAAGTAATGCAGATGCGGAGATAAAAATTGCCGCACTTGAATTTGCCAATTCAGCAGAATGGCTTACCGTAAATGGGCCAATTCCGGTTGAATCCTTCAATTGGAGGTATGTTGATGCCTGCGGGAACACTTCAATGGGAGAAGCGTTTCTAAAGTTAAACGATGCTTTATCCACAAAAACATTTATGCAGGATGCTGTCGGTTCTTTTGCTCCAGCTATTTTTTTACTTTCTGATGGAGAACCTACAGACAATTTTGACAGCAGCATACAGGAATTAAAAGCCAATAAATGGTTTAAAGCGGCGATAAAAGTAGCAGTTGCAATAGGTGATGATGCAAATAAAAACCGTCTTGCAGAGTTTACTGGTTCAATTGAATCTGTTCTGGAAGTTCATAGTGCGGCAATGCTAAAAAAAATGATCAAGTTTGTTTCAGTGCGGGTTTCTCAGATTGCAAGTCAAAGTGTTCAGGTTGCCCATACAGCAAATACAATTGCAGCAGGAGCAATTACCGATGTGAATGATCTATCCGACGGACCCCATTCACTAAAACAAGCTGCCCTTAATTCTCAGCTTTGCCAGGCCAAGTTGGCGGCAGTAAATGCAGGAGATGATGAATGGTAAACGAAAAAAAATTCGCTTTCAGCGCTACCTGTATTGGGGCTACTCACTTAAAACAGGAAACACTATGTCAGGATTTTTCGTCACATTGGCATTGTGATAAAACTGCAATTATAGCTATAGCAGACGGACACGGCTCTGATTATCATTTTAGAAGTGATCGTGGAAGCCGTTTCGCGGTAGAGGCGGCTTTGCATTGCATAAAGGAAATGATCAATTTAAACAAAGACACACTAAATAACCCCAATAGTGCATTGGAAGAACTAGAGAAAAGCATTATAGCCTTGTGGTACGAAAAAATTACCGAAAATGTTAGAGGAGACCCATTAAGCGATGATGTTTTTATTCCCTATGGGACAACATTACTGGCAGCCGCAATGACTGAACAGTATTGGTTTGCCCTTCAAATAGGAGACGGTAAATGTGTTTGCTTCGAAAAAGACGATAGCATTGTTCAGCCTGTACCCTGGGATGAAAAGTGTTTCCTTAACCGGACAACATCTCTTTGCGATGAAAATGCAAAAAACCTTTTTCGTCACTACTATAGTGAATCTTTACCTCATGCTGTTTTTCTTGGAAGCGACGGAATAGATGATTCGTTTCCCATTAAAAACAACGAGGAACATCTTGCCCTGTTCTATAAGAGTGTTTATAATAACTTTTTAAATGAGGGCATGCATGACGGAGGACTTCAGCTTCGTGATATGCTGCCCTTATTGACAAAGAAAGGTTCCGGGGACGATGTTTCCATAGCCGGTATTATAAGAGGTTATATTGCGTTCAATTAATCTTTCTAAATCAAGATACTGTAAGGGACTGCAATGTCCAAAGATCCTCTGGCTTGATATTAATAAAATTGAAGAAAAGGATAACCTTGATAATCAGGCTGTCTTTCAAACCGGAAACAGGGTTGGGGAGCTTGCCCGGGAATATTTTAAAAACCATTCCCTTGTTCTTTACAGTGAACTTAAAAAGGATATGCTGGAAGAGACAAAGCGTCTATTGGCTGCAAAGATACCTGTAATCTGTGAAGCTTCTTTTGCAGGTAAAGATTGTTTCTGCAGCGTTGATATTCTACGAATTTTTAATGACGGATTAGAGATAGTGGAAGTAAAAAGCTCGACAGGTGTCAAACGGGAACACTTTGATGATATGGCCTTTCAATACTATACCCTTAAAGGCTGCGGCTTTACTGTAAAGAAAGTATCCCTTATGCACATTAACAATAAATACGAACGAACCGGGGAGTTAAACATCAAAAAGCTTTTTTTAGTAAAAGATTGCACTGAAGAAATATTAAGTAAACAGAAAAATATTAATGGGAACATAAAAAAAATGGTAAAAATAGCCGGTGCCAAGGCAGAGCCTGACATTAAAACCGGCAGTCATTGCAATGATCCCTATCAATGCCCGTATTTTACTTACTGTTCAAAAGACACAAAACCGGATACTCCGCATATAAACAATGAACCGTTAATTGTAAATAAAACCAAAATTCAATCATTTCTTAATACTCTTTCATACCCTCTGTATTACCTTGATTTTGAAACATTTATGGATGCAATACCTCCATTTGATTATTCAAGACCATATCAGCAAATTACATGCCAGTATTCACTGCATATACAGGAAAAAAAGCACGGCAGGCTAAAACACCGGGAATATCTTGGAGAAACAGGCTGTGACCCTCGAAGAGCACTGGCAGAACGCCTTTGTGCCGACATCCCGCCTGATGTTTGTGTTCTAGCCTATTATATGCCCTTTGAAAAAAGCCGCATCGCCGAGCTTGCTCATCTATTTCCGGATTTATCCAAACATTTATTGTCAATTCATGGTAACATGAAAGATCTGATAGTTCCTTTCCGTAAAAAAGCATGGCGCAGTCCTGCCCAGAACGGATCAAATTCAATTAAAGCTGTACTTCCTGCAATGTTCCCGGGCGATCCGGAACTTGATTATAATAAACTGGACCTTATTCACAATGGCAGCGAAGCAATGAATGCTTTTTTAGAAATGCAAAATTTTGCGCCCCAGGATCAAAAACGTATCCGCAAAGCCCTGCTTGCCTATTGCCGCCTTGATACGCTTGCGATGGTAAAGATTTTGGAAGAGTTATACAGGCTAACCCGGGAGGAAAAATAATGAAAACATGGAGTAAAGAATTAATTGACAAAACCCGCCGCGAACTTGAAGATATGCTAACCTATACTGATGATTCCGGAAAAATGCATTGGCTGATCGGAAGCAGTGATTTGGAAAAAGGAGCCCACTTCAAGAACATAGACGGAACCAGATTCGGGATAATGACTGTAGAGGATGCCCATAACGGGAGGTACATTATATCCCTAAAAACCAGTAATGGGCAGGAAAGCTTTACAACAGTAGATGAGCTTATAGATGCAGGATGGGTTTTGGATTGAAGAAGTGAGTATTGGCTCAACTCAAATGACTTCCATTTATACTAAATCTATGTTACAATAACTATCTGGAGCGGTGACCGAGAGGCCGAAGGTGGCTCCCTGCTAAGGAGTTGTGCCCCTAAAGGGTACCGGGGGTTCGAATCCCCCCTGCTCCG
>Ga0099364_10007616_pt1 | contig 15407 bp, 12 predicted proteins | sample TergutTh196P3_FD_73070 | JGI IMG/M metagenome (GOLD analysis project Ga0099364, IMG submission 73070) | Microcerotermes parvus P3 segment gut microbial communities from Pointe-Noire, Republic of the Congo - Th196 P3 | ecosystem: Host-associated > Arthropoda: Insects > Digestive system > Gut ... | reverse complement strand
CCCGTCCGGCTCAAGTGGCCCGGGAGGTTCCTGTGGAAATATGCCATGCTGCTTATGGCCGACGGCAGGGCAGCCATCGCGGTGCGCTTCATGAACGCGGCGGCCGCCGATTTCGACGGCAAGGAGATGCCCGTGGCGGAAATGGCCGCCTTTTTCAAGGATTACGCTCGTGTTTTGATGGGGCGCGATTTGGTACACCGTCCCGATTTATTCAAGGCGGAGAATATGCTGGCGAACGCCGCCGATTTGATCGGCGCCGACGATGAGATACGTAACCTGATGAGCGACCTTCTCGATACCGAAGTCGCCTTCAGCGAGATGATGGACGAGTACAAGGGCTTTGCTTCACGCGGACAAGCAGCCTGGTACGCCGACCGCGCCGTCGCGCAGAGACGATTGTACGAAGGCGACTTAAAAGGCGCTATCGAGGCCGTGTGGATCGCTATCAAAAAACACTGGCGAACGGTACCCGAATGGACGGCCAGCCATCTCGATTGGCTCGTCAAGACGCTGGAGCAAAGCATGAACTCCGCAGACCCGTCCGTCGTGGAGGCCGCCGACGCAATCATGATCGATATAGTAAGAAACGGCGAGATACTCTACAACACGGCCTTAAATTACAACATAGCCTTCATCCGTATGCTGGAGGCAAGGGGCCTCAACGTATCGTGGAAAAGGGTGGAGGATAAGATACCTGCGGAGGATTAAGGGCCTTGATCAAAACCAAGTCATCAACGGCATCAATTAACCCTGGCGAAGTCTTCCGGCCCATCTCGAATGATTTTCTCATGATTGCTTTTATATCTTTTTTAAAATGCTGATACAGTCCAGCCTGGGTTCGCTCCGATCAATTATTTGCTGATCCGGCACAATAAAACCGTGATTTTGCGCTATAAATTTAACGTCTTCGTATGAAACAACAGCTCTCCAACCAGAGTTGTCAAACCAGTTCTCGCTCCCGGTGCCGCGAGCAAATTCTTCGGTATTTGCATAGTTGGAATGATGAAAAACAACATAGGAATTATTCGATAGTACCCGATAAAATTCTTTAATATAAAAATCGAGCCACTTATATGAAAAATGGATCATTGCGTCCCAGGAATATATAAAGGAAAACGTGTTATTGCCTAATGGTAAATGCTTTAAAGCGGTGCCTTCCGTTTCATTTTTTACAAATTTGAATGAACAATCATTCCTGTTCAAAAACCTTTTTTTACAAAACTCTATTGCGGTGTCATTTACATCACAACATGTTATGCTGCGCGATATCTTTGAAAAAATATTTGCAATTCTGCCATGCCCGCACGCAAAATCCAAAACTTCATCCAAATTTATATCTTCAAACTTAGATAAAATAGGCTGAAAATAGGTTTTAAACTGAGATTCCGCGCTTTTTTCGGCGCGATCATAATATGCGTTCCAAGCCGCGCTGTTTTTTGGATCAGGAGTTATTAGTCTTCTTCTATGTATATATTCCGAAAGAATTACTTTTCTAACGATTTTGTCATTAGGAACATTTAAGTCGCGCAACGAATCGTAGATTTCATCATTATGAGCCTTTGACGCTATAACTATTTTGTCATATTCGCAACTTCTTATCTCCTCTGGAGCGCGTACTTCCACGCCGTCAATCTGTTGTATTTCCCTGTAATCTTTATCGACGATAAAAAGGCAATTACAGTAACCCAAACACACGATTTGGCTTAAAAATTGTCGTCCAACTTCATCTCCTCCGTAAATTATTATTCTTGAATTTTTATTTACTTCATCATAGGGGAAAAGATACATATAACTCATATTTTCCATCCTCCGCATCGTAAATTGTCTCCGGCATTAAGCGCATACATCACTCCCGGCTGCGTTTTCGCGTATCGCCTTTTTACGGCATTTCCGATATTACTTCTATATCGTCCCTGCCGAGGAAGGCGAAGGCCGAAAGGTATACGGCTTTGCCGCTTCCTTCGTATTTTTTATGATAGCCCTTGGTTTTGATCTGCTCCATTCCTTCGGCCAAAGTCTTTTCCGATAGCTTTTGCCTCTCTTCGGGGCTTGCGTCCGGCTTCACGTCTTTATACTTAAATTCCATCACATATACTTTGTCGTCAAGTTCTAGCACGGCGTCCACCCTGCCCTTTGAAACCGATACCTCCGCATCCATGTCAAAGCCCAATACGCTCATAACGGCGTAAAATATCGAGTGGTAATAGGCCTCCATGTCTATGTGGAGATTGTAGGGGATCGACGCGAAAAGCCCGCGCAGTATATCCCGCATCTTTTGCAGGTCGCCCGCGCGAAGCGCCCTGCTTATATTCATTTGCGCGTGCCCTGTCCGCACGCTGTCGTTTTCCGTCAGAGCCCCCAGGATATGCCGGCTGAACGCTTCCCTGACTTCGTTGTTCGGCATGTCGACGATATATACGGGACCGCCCTGTTCGGGCAGTATTTCCTTTACCGTGAGATAACCCGTCTGAAACATCAGTGGCTCTATCGTGATTTTGTCAATATCCACGGAATCGAGCATGTATTCCATTATTTCCATGTTTTTCAGGTTCGTATACGATTCCGGCTTCCTTTTAATCAGATCGAGCAAGAACTTCGGGCTGCCGCTCGTGTACCAAAATCCGTAGAATCTTCTTTGGTCAAAAAAACTGAGGAGCGAAAAGGGGTTCAGCAGCTTCGTCTCGCAGTCCCATGAGTAGCCGTCGTACCATCTTAAAATTTCGGCCTCTATATCCTCATAATGCATAAACCCCTTATCCGCTTTCAAGCTCTCGATGTGTTCGCCAAAATACTCATCGAGGCTTTCCACGGGAATGCCGCAGATATTCGCGTAGCTTTTTATCATGGTAATATCCCACAAGTTATTGAGTTCGGAAAACAGGGAGGCTCTCGTAAACTTCGATACCCCAGTGAGAAATGTGAATCTGAGATAGGGATCCATGGATTTGAGCACGCCGTAAAAGCCCCTGATTATTTTCCTGTTGGCTTCGGCAGTTTCGTAGTCCGTGATATGATCAAGTATCGGTTTGTCGTACTCGTCTATCAACACTACGACTCTTTGACCATACTTTTTATGAAGGTTTATTATCAGGTTTTTAAATTCATTCGCGGGGTTATCGCTACCTATGCTGAATCCTTCTTCTTCAATAGGTATTTTCAAGTCATCCAAGATGGAGCGCCTGAATATTTCCGGCGTGTCGTTCGGTATGTTGCTCATGTCAATCCTTATCACGGGATACTCTTTGAAATCGTAATCCGAGTCGTATATGAAAAGCCCTTTGAAAAGCTCTCTGCTTCCTTTGAAAACCTCTCCTATAGTGTCAAGCAACAGGGACTTCCCGAACCGCCTGGGGCGGGACAGGAAATAGTAGCTCGCGCCGTTTATGAGTTCATAAATAAAATGCGTTTTGTCCACATAGACGTAATCGCCTTCTATGATTTTTCTAAAATTCTGAAGCCCAACCGGCAGTTTTTTCAGCATTTGAAATCCTCACAATCCGACGGCGTATTCAGATCACCATACGAGCTTCACAATGCCTGTAGTCTATCATCTTTCGAATCGCTTGGATACAGCCGAAACATCTGTTGATCAGTACCGACGTGGGGGAGGGGCGCTTCTTCCCGCCGTCGCGTAACATACCATGTGGCCTCCGCCGCGCAGGATGCACCGGTATTTTGGATTTATCGATTTGATAAAACCAGGTATTTTAAATATATCATCACGTTTATGATAAACACAAATCGCAAGTTCCGGCTCGTATCTCTCGATAAATTGTATCGAGCCTTCGAGCGCGTTCATCTCGAAACCTTCGACATCCATTTTCACGCAAGCCTTGCCGATGACGGATAATCGAATATCATCCAACCGGCGGACATTCACAAAAGCTTCGCCGTTTTCCGATTACCGTGTTTTCCGGCGTCACTGTCAACAAAGCATACAACTTGATCGCTTATCCCTTTTTCTTTTAAATATTCGTAACAAGCAATCCCTCTGGAACTCGCGCCGAACAGAACAAACCGGCTATCCTTTGTTATCGTTTTTTCAAACTCGTTCGTTAGCTTCACGGAGTATCTTTCGGAAATCATCATTAATTTATCACGCATTCTGCCCATCATACCTGCACAGTTTTCCAGCTTTGTTCTCCAGTATATCACGCTCGGCAAATACGGAAAAATCGGAAAAACTCAGCGTTGAAAAAACGATCCCGTTGATTTTTTTTCTTTCAAGGAATCCATCCCTCGCCATATCGTCGCCCAAAGGATCGATCAAAGTCTCGACCGCTTTGTCGAGGTTTCTCACAAACATACTGTACGAACGTATCTGACTCTCGCCGGAGGAGCCGAAATACTCCGCTGTAAAGGTTTTCATATACCGATAAGGAACACCCATCCGCTCTTCTACATAGTGAGCGAATGTAAAACAGCGCCGCATCGCAATATCAATTATAAGGTTTTTGCCGCAATGATGGAGGTACGCAAAGGGTGAATCGCCGCCGAAAGCGCTCTTGTTTTCCATACCACATATATGTTTCTGGCCACGTCCCCACACGGCGAAAGAATATATAGGGTGCAAGGACCGTTTAAAATCCTCCCTCCGAAGGGCCTCGCGCCCGAGGGTTCCGGTCATACACGGCGTGTTGTAATAGCTGAAAGGTATACCATTGCAGAAATCCCAGTTAAAAGTGGGGAACAGCAGTGTACCCGAAGCGCTCAGTTTTTTCTGTAGCATGTCGATCAATATTGACGGGGAGAATGAGTCTGCGTGTTTTACGGCCGAAAAAAGCAACCGCTGGATATCCGATGATACCAGCAAGGTATCCCCCTTTCGAATATCTAACATATTTATCCACTCACAGCAGGGAATGTAACCGCTCATTCCGGCCTCATATCAATCTGATCTCTAACGTTTCTAGCAAGATCGATAAGCTGTTCGCCTATTGCGTAAAAACCCAATTCTTCGAATGTCCTTTTCGAATCCTCAATGTCTAAGACCGCGTAACCTATGTGATGCGGCGTTAAACTAAAATCACGGAACAATTTACTTCTTCCTCTCTTTTATACAGGATGTCCTGCGTATAGTATTTATTGCCGCCCTTATCCTCATCGGTCAGCGTATAGCCCATCGAATCGTAGAACTCTCTCGCGGGAGCGTTTTTTGGGGTAAATAAGCAGGATGAGCGCACAACTTCAATACCTTTCGTCCTCAGGGCGTCCTCCAGATATAATAGCGCCGCCTGTTCCACGGTACGGCCCATTACCCTGCAGCTCATAAGCAGCGATTCTATTTCAGCGGTTTTATCGTCAACTATCCTACATACCATCAGGACGCAATAACCATTATCTCCAAATCGGTCGGAGACCTGCCCGATCAGTACTAAGTAATCCGGATTTACCATCATTTCCCGCAGATCTGTATCACTGTAACGTATCGTCGTGAGGTTGAATTGATTTATCTTTTGCGCCATCCGGTGCGCCCTTTGCAGCGTGGCCTCTGTCATTCTCTCCATTTTCAACCTGATATTCAAATCCCCAAGATAATCTGACAGGTATTCAAAACCGCTTTTTCTATCTTCACGCGCGATGTTTTCGGTATACATACGATGCCTGTTTTCGTCTTCGGCGGACAAATCCAGCAGATAAAAATAATCCGCAAACAAATCTCCGGCGAACTCCTCCAGTCTGCATGTATCCTGCGGGAATTCAGGCACTGCGGCATCCGGCAGCAATGATCTAACTTCGGCTCGTTCCGCAGGGTTATCGTCTACAAATACGAACGAATCGACGCCGATATTGAGCTCTTTGGCAATTTCGGCGATATTTTCGGACTTTCTGCGCCAGTTGATCTTTTTTACCGCGAAATCTTCCGGTTTCAGTAACATATGCGGATGCCGGAAGGCGGTTTCGGCATCTTCAATGTTGTTCTTAGACGCTATCGCCAATAGAACGCCGGTATTTTTTATTGCGAGTATACCCTTTTGAAAATCTCTGTAACGGGCGCCTTCTCCGTAAGTATCGAGCTCTATGCCATCTGCTCCATCCTCGCCGATAGCGCCGCCCCACAATGTGTTATCCAAGTCAAGGATAAGGCATTTTTTTCGGGCGGATCTTCCGGCTCTGACGATATTCTCTATTACGGACGACAGAATTTTTTCGCCGAAAGCCGAAAAGGGGGTTCCGGACAAATACCACATTTTTGGCGAATAAAACTTTTCGCTTCCGTATTTTTCGGAGAACAAAGACAGATCCAAAGGATAAATATTTCGGTTTTCCGAAACCATGCCGGACAATCTTCGGCGCCAATCTAGCCGGCCTTCATCCGCAGTCAAAGATTTCTTGAGCGGCAGTATCGGAACCGGCGCGGCGACGAATGTAGAAACATGGAAATTGCACCCAGGCAAAGACCGGGCTGCTTTGACAATAACGATTTCGGCAGTCTTGCCGTCGAAATTGCCTTTTTCGCCTATTATGATGAAGCAGTCTTCGGGCATAAATTTATAAAATTGAGAATCGGCGTCAAGCAATTCCTGAGCCCACACGTCGTATCCGTCAGGAAGGTGGGCGTCATGTCCCGGAAGCAGCCTTGACGCGAGCGATTCCAGGTTTACGTTCGACAACAACGCTATTCTCATGAGAAAAACCGTCAGCTTATTACGCTGACGAAATCCCCGACTTTTCGCAAAGAGTTGATTCGTTCGATGGGAATCGAGCAGGAAAAGGCATCCTCCAACTCGGCGACTATCCTGACTTGTGCCATGGAATCCCAGCTTTCAATCGCCGTTATGTTCGTCGCGAGTGTCAATCCGGCGACGTCGATAACCAATATGCCGGCGATTATTTTGCGGACTTGATCTTCCATCGTTTATCCCCCGCATTCATGGCCCGTCAATGAGCCCGGCTTCGGTTAATTTCCTGGCTATCGGGATCAAATCAAGCGCCGGATGGCCGATAATTTTCGCTATATCGAACAGATCGTTCCTTCCGTCGCAGTAAGCCAAAAAATTCATCATCGCGCGCACCCCCGGCGCTGATTGCCCGCTTTTTTTGTTGCTGACCATTGGGTAAAAGCTCCTGGACGACAACTGGGGTTCGCATTTGCACTGCACGCGGTATTTTCTGTTTACCTCAAGCGCTTCGGTCAATCCGACGAAAAATTCGTAGGATTTTTGAAGCGCCTCGCGCGTTACAAAGCCCATGTTATCGGCGCTGGTGTGATATTCGGGAAAGCTGCCGAATTTAGCGCGCGTTATGCAGCAAACAGGCAAATCGACTCCGGGCGAGCAGTATTGGCGTTCGTCCGATCCCCTTGCGAGGAAAGAGCAGCTTTTATGACCGGAATCAAACCCGCGCAAAACGGTTTTCGCCGCCCTATCCGCCAGGGTGTTGCCGTACCGGGAAGCAATGTGCGTAAAATTTCCCGGGGCGCCTAGGCATGTGAGAATGAAACCCGCGATTACGCTGCGTTTCATCTCATCCAAATTTCTGCTGAGATAAGTTATCGACCCAATCGTCTCGGGGATGAAGATTATTCGATAGGTGTAACGGCGCGGGCGTTCCGATACCCACTTTGCGAGGTATACCGCCGTGCAAGGGCCGGAAAGCTCGTTATTGGCCATCGAAGGGTGGCAAATGTTCGAGCTGAAAAAAATCTCCTCTTTTTCTTCGCCGGGAATGATTATTTCGCCATAGGAGAGGGAACCTTCCTTCAGTTCACTGTCCACAAAAACGCGATACCGGCCGTTTCGAAGCGCCGTTCGTTCTTCGTGGGAGATACAAAATCCAAAACGTTCCTCGTAATACGACGTAACGTAAGGAATCAGGGCCGGTTGTTCAGGAAGCGAATAAAGGTGTTTCTGCAACTCATCCAGCGTCATTGTACTATCCACGGGTGCGGAATAACCCATCAGGTGGAGGTTGTTTTTTTCGAACTCCGCGATTCGGCTTCCGTCGGGGCATTCTATAAACGCGTCGCGGACGATCCATTCTTTCGGCACTACCCAGTCGAAAACCGCAGTGCCTGTTGGGACTTCGTGAATTTTTACGCCGTCATGGACGCCGCGCAGCATCCGCAATGTCTCTCGCACACCCTCGCCCGTGATGCTGCGGCATATTGGAAATAGCTTCCCGGCAAGATCGTATATTTGTCCCCCTATCGGCGACGGCGCCGCATGGCCTCTCACATTAAGAAGCCTTTTGGAGGCGTCTTCGGGAAGCCCCGCTTTCATCATAAACCGCACATCTCCTTGATCTGCTCTACGGTCATGAAACGCGGGTTGGTGCCGGAATTGTATTCGAATCCGGGCTCCACCGGCAGGCCGGCCTCTCCTTCGTTGTTCTTCGCATAGTCTATGTGCGCCCGGAACATCGTGGTGGGCTTTATCACGTAATGGTTTTCGAATTCCAGGACGAGATGCGAGTCGTCCGGGGGGCACATCACCTCGTGCAGTTTCTCCCCGGGCCTCACGCCTATTATGCGGAACGGCAGATCGGGCGCGAGCGCGCGGGCTATGTCCGTGACCCTCGCCGACGGTATTTTAGGCACGAACAACTCGCCGCCCTGCATCCGCCCGAACGCCTTTATGACGAAATCGACGCCCTGCGACAGGGTTATCCAAAACCGCGTCATCCGTTCGTCGGTTATGGGCAGCTCCTTTGCGCCCTCGGCTATCAATTTTTTGAAATACGGTATTACCGAACCGCTCGAACCGATGACGTTGCCGTATCTCACGACGGAGAAGCGCGTATCCCTTCTGCCCGCGATGTTGTTTGCCGCCATGAAGAGCTTATCCGAGCACAGTTTAGTCGCGCCGTACAGGTTTATCGGGTTCGCGGCCTTGTCCGTGGACAGCGCGATGACGCCCTTCACCTCATTGGCGAGCGCGGCGTCTATCACATTCTGCGCGCCCATGATATTCGTCTTGATACACTCCATGGGGTTGTATTCGGCGGCCGGAACCTGTTTTAAGGCGGCGGCGTGAACCACGTAATCGATATCCGTCATGGCGGTCGCCAGGCGCGCTGCGTCCCGCACGTCGCCAATGAAGTACCTCATGCAGCCCTTGTCGAAAACCTGCCGCATTTCGTACTGCTTCAGTTCGTCGCGCGAAAAGACCGCTATCCTTTTCGGCTTGTACCGCTCCACGAGCGTCTTTACGAAATATCTGCCGAACGAACCCGTGCCGCCGGTTATGAGGATCGATTTATCGTCGAACAAGGGCGTCACTCCTTTACCGCAACCGTAATACCGCAATGATACATCATACTTCATCAATTATAGCAATTTGATTTAATGTATCTGAAAGCAACGGACGCGCGATGTTGAAAGCAACGGACGCGCAATGCGCGCCCCTACAAATCCACCAACGCATGGATCCACCGGCGTAGGGGCGCGCATCGCGCGTCCGTTATACATAGTATTTGTTATGTCAAATTGCCGTAAAAAGGCGGAGAGGCTTCGCCCCCCCGCCTTTTTTACAGTTTTCCGTTCAGGTTTTTTTACCCGTTTTACCTGAGCAGCGCCAGCACGTTCTGCGGTATCTGGTTCGCCTGCGCGAGCATCGAGGTTCCTGCCTGGCTCAGGATGTTGAGTTTCGTGAACTCCATCATCTCCTTGGCCATGTCGACGTCGCGGATGCGGCTCTCGGCGGCGGTCGTGTTCGTCGCGGCGGCGGTCAGGTTGCTGATGGTGTACTCCAACCTGTTCTGGTACGCGCCCAGCTTCGCCCTCTGCGACGACACCTTGGCTATCGCGAGGTCCACGGTGGTTATCGCGCGCCCCGCCGATTCGCGGTCGGTCACGACTATACCCAGTATCCCAAGCGCCCTCGCGCCCATGTCGCCGATGTCGAGCCCCATGTCCTCGCCCTCGTTCGCGCCGACCTGGAACACCGTCGTGTTGTCGGAGAGGTGGAGGATAGTCTCGTACAGCTCGGTACCGCGTCTCTGCAATTCGTATGACATTGTGGCGGGATTCCAGACCGCGTGTATATTTGCCATAGGATCGAAGATGACGTCCACGTTGGGGTGGATCACCCCCACCAGGACGTTGCCGCTGATCTTCTGGTTTGCCGCGACGCTCTTTCCGCTGTGCGCGTCGGATATCGACACATTGAACGTGTTCTCGACCGACTCCTGGATCACGTTGAGTGAAAACGCCCTGATCAGCTCCTCGTCCCCGGCGAACGTTATCCTGCCCGCGTTGCCCGGCACGAGGCTGCGTATGATCAGCGTGCCCGGAACCGAATGGGGAGTATTGCCCGACGCGGTTTCCACAAACGACACGAAGCTGCCGGCGGGGTTAGCCGCTGTGGGCGGCGCTGTGTACTTCGACTGCCCGAGGCCGTATGCGATGGCTTCGTCGAGCTTCCTTCTGAGGTCGTTCATCGTGTCGGTCGCGTAGAGCGTTATTTTGGTCGTGGTGCCATCGCCCTGGGTCATCGTTATCTCCTGGGGATTGACGAGCAGGAAACGGCCGTTCGCGTCCCAGAACTTGTCGATGTCGCGCAGCATCACGTCCCCCTTGGCGATCTGTCCGACGAACGCCGCCTCAAAATTTGCGAGGGAAGTGAGAGGGATAGTCGCGTTGTTATTAAGATTAAAGTTGTTGTTGAAACTAATGACGACATTACCCTCGTATACCGAGCCATTCGTAGTGTTCAAGTAGAAATTCTTGAACTGTACTTCTCGGCCTCGCACCCTGTCATCGTCGAGGCCGTATTGGACGGTAACGATATCTCTTGCAGGAGGAGTAGTGGTACTAGTTTTATCGTTCCATCCGTCCGGCCAATTTGCTTGGTTTTGGATCGTGGCCCGTACCTCCACGCCGGTATCTGGGGGAGTTTTGGGAGGCGTAGTCGCAACTGCCCCGGTGGCTTGGAAGTTCATCGATATTTTGTCGCCTATCTTGTAGTTTGCCGGTACTGTTGGAGTGGCTGCTATTGGAGCGGTGTGAAGTCTCAACGCTGCGCCACTCAGTACGAGGCCGAGGTCCCCATAACGGTTGGTGCCTGTTACGCCGACGATGCCCTGGTCATTGAGAAGTAATTCGTTTACGGTGCGGCTCTCGGTTGTGCCGTCTGTATGCAGGATGTTGGATTGTACGCTGAAAGTTACAGTTCCCGAAGTATAATCCACAGCCACTACCTCGAACAGGAGGCTGGCGTTTGGATTAGGGGCGCCTGGTGTTGCCCCGTTTAAAGCTAGTGGAAGACTGCCGAACACCTTCTGGTTAGCCACATCCCATCCAGCCGTAGTTGGAGCTATCTGCCTGACACTATAATCACCTGCCGGCAGGTTATCCACCCGCACATCGGCAACGCCGGCGTTCTCATTCTTTGTCAGGCCCATTATCACGTTCTTATGCTTGATCTTAAATATGTCGCTCTTTTGCATCTCGGCCTGCCCGGGTGCGGCGGCGATTGAAATCTTGAAGTTGCCCTCAAGCGCCATCTTCTGGCCGAACTGGTCGACCTGGCGCAGGCCGCCCTTTATGATTGCCTGCGTCGTAAGGTCGCTCGACGACCACAAAACAGCCGCCGAACCGTCCAGCAATCTCTTTTTGTTGAACTGCGTGGATGTCGCTATTCTGGTGATTTCATCCTTGAGCTGATCGATTTCGAGCTGTATGTAACTTCTGTCCTCCTGCGTCAAGGTGTCGTTAGCCGCCTGTACGGACAGCTCCCTTATCCTCTGCAGCATGGAGTGCGTCTCGCCCAGCGCGCCCTCCGCCGTCTGAACCATGGATATGCCGTTCTGGGCGTTCATAACCGCTTGGTTCAGCCCCCTGATCTGCGCCCGCATCTTCTCCGAAATAGCAAGACCCGCCGCGTCGTCGGCGGCGCTGTTGATGCGGAGCCCCGTGGACAACCTCTGTATCGACTTCGACAGAGCGTTGTTCGTCACTGTGAGCGCATTGTAGCTCTGAAGAGCCGGAATGTTGCTCATAATACGCATGATACGCGACCTCCCTGTACAAAACTGTTCTCCCTGCTGCGTTTATCAGGGGACGATTTTGGAGATCGACCCGCATGGCATTGAACTAGCTTCCATGCTCCCGTCAATACGTCAAGCGACGCCGAATCACCGTTATGTAAATTATCGTCGTCAGCCTAGGCAAACTTTAATTTTGAAAGAATTGAGCGCCGAACGGGGTGCGGAACGAGCGAACGCAGTTCGCCCCTGCGAAATCATGCGGTTGCGTTTGTGTAGAAAGCGGAATGGCATCAAACGCGTGAAATTATTTTTTCACGCGTTTGTCCTGCCGTTGGGATATGTCAAATTTTATCTATAATATACTTCGCGACGCGGCGTTTTGCGTTGTCCACCGCGATTGCGATCAGCGTCGCTCCAGTATGCGCGTACTTGTCCGCGTAGCCCTTTTTGCGTATCTGTTTTGCGGCTTCGCCGGCCGCCGCTTGCGCCGCTTCTTCGCCATCGGCAACTTTAAGCTCTATCACATAACGGCGGCCGTTTTTCTCCGCTTCGACGTCGCTGCGTCCCCAATAGCTGTGATTCTCCGCCGACGTATTCACCCTCGACGACCAGAGCAGCGTAAACAGCATCGCGTGGTAGAAGCTCTCCGCGTAGGAAACGGTCTCGATGGTCGCTTCTTTCCGTTCCCGCGCCCGGGCGTATTTTGCTTCCTCACGCTCGTAAATGTCGTAAGGTAAACTCGCCAGCAGGGAATTGTAAATCTTCACGATACCCTCGGCGTCGCCGTTCGCCGCCGCCCTCTCCATATCGAGGGATACGACCCCCGACGAGGACGCGGATAAATTATACTTTCCGTAAAGGAACAGTTTCGCCACAGACGACAGCACTTCCATGTTGGGGTAGTCGAGTGTCAATTCCATCCCATCCCTTTTTCGAACGGATAAATAACCGCTCTGATACAGGAAACTCTCGGGCGAGGCGTTCTCGATCTCCGCCGCCGAAGTGAACTCTTCATCGATCCGCAAACCCCTGAAACTCTCCGCCTCCAGGTCGTGTTGCTTTACGTATTCCGCCAGCGCGGACGGTGTGCCGGATTCGAACCAGTAATTACGAAATTCCTTCTTCTTGAAAAAATTCAATGTCGAGAAAGGATTATAAAGGCGATTTTCTCCGTCGAATGAGAATCCGTCGTAGTAATTTCGGATTTGTGCGATTATTTCCGCTTTGGCTTCTTTCTTCTCCGCGGCAAGCTCGTCTATATAGCCGTCGAAATTAGCGAGAAGTTCGCCTTCGGTATAGCCAAGCATCGTGGCGTAAGGTCTGTCCATGGAAATATCTTCAAGGCTGTTCAGCGCGGAAAAAATTCCCATCTTCGTAAATTTGCTGATGCCGGTGATGAAGACAAAGCGCAGCGATGCGTCCGCCGCCTTGATCCGGCCGTAAAAGTTCCGCAGTATGTCGCGCGCGGTTTTCGCTTTGTCGGGGTCGTTATAATTATCAAGGACGGGTTTGTCGTATTCGTCAACAAGAATTACGACGGGAACGCGGTACTTGTCGGCTGTCCCGGTCATAAGGCTGTCGAAGGCGTCGGCGGGGGACGAGTGCGGCGCGCCGGTTTGGAAATCGCCGCGAACATCAAGGCGCTCAGCATTATTTCGAATCAGGGTGTAAAGTGACGAGCGGAGTACGTCGAAGCCCATGTCCGTGGTGACCCGGCTCATGTCCAGACGAATGACCGGATACGCCTTGTACTCCGGGCGATTGCAGAACTCCTCGGCGTACAGCCCCTCGAATAGTTCCCTTTTGCCCGAGAAGAGGGCGTCGAAGGTGGATACGGTGAGAGATTTGCCGAACCGCCGGGGGCGCGAGAGGAAGTAAACCCTTCCGTTGTCGATGAGGTCGACCAGATATTTTGTCTTATCGACATAAAGGTATCCTTCGTTTCGGATTGAATCGAATGTCTGAATGCCTATCGGTAGTTTGGGTAATTTTGCCATATGGCTCACCACTCCTCCCTCTATCGGAACAATGACCGTGATTTCATTCATATTATCATTAAACATCACGCTGTTGTGTTATCAATCTGAAACCGCCCAAGGTTATTACTCTCTTTGTCTTTACCTCACACTCGCGTAAACCGGTTTTTATCTCATCGACGTAACGCTGACGAGTCACCGCTATAACTACAGCGTCTAAATACTCGTCAAATTCGCTGAATTGCTCGGGGGAATAAATCTTCTTCGATAAGTATTCAAATCCGGCTAAATTTTTGTCCCGGATAATATCATCAGATGCTCCTGCCTTGCGTTCCGTGCTTTTTTTGTAATATAGATACATGATTCAGTTTACTCGAAGACGCTAAGGTAGGATACTCAGGCTAAAAGCGCCTTTACTTCCTCGATCGACAAGGCCATATATTCGGCGATTTGTTCTGCGGTAAGCCCTCTGCGGAACATATTTCCGGCAATTTCCATACAGCTTTCATTACGGCATTCCTCTTTATATATCCTCTCGAATACAGATACGTACATTTCTTTATCCTCCTCGTGCATACTTAAAGATTCCATGTGCGCAACAAACTCCCTTGCATAATTATCGTCCGTCAGATTGATTAAGTAGTTTATCGCAAGCAGTATCAGCCGTTTATCTTCTTTATCCCAGCCGCGTTCCGCCCACATATTTGAGGCGAGACGCAAATACCGAAATTTTTCCCCTTCGTCATTTCCACTCAAGTACGCGCACTTTGCCGCGTAAAGCACAAGCCCGATTCGGCTGTCCTCAGTCAAGAGTGTGCTATCTTCCAATTCCATGGTTTTCACGTTGATATAATCGTAAGCAACCCTTACCCCAAACCTTTCCCACTCATAGTAAGGCTTTTCTCCATGCGGCCTCGGCGCAGTCATGACCGCTATACCGACCGGTTCCGCCCCATACTTGAGATAGATCATTTGCTTATACCTGTACATGCGGATCGGCAGATTTCCGCCGCCCTCGCCCTGAATTTCAAGATGGCAAAGAATAAGTTCTCCGGAACCGTCTTTTAGTTTGATCCGCGCCAATAAGTCTGTACGATTTGGCCCTCCATCAAGGTCAAACGTCACCTTTTGCATCTCTTGTTCGAGAAATTCAGGAGCTGCGGTTTTATCCGCCGCTTCATACAAAGCGGGCAGAAAAATTTCGAGCGCCTCCCAGAAATAACGCTGTGTTACGGTTTTGAATAAATTGTCATAGTCGATACGTTCCTGCAGCGCGGATATTTTGCTTTTCTTATCCATCATCATACGATACTCAACTCCGACGACTCCATCATAATGATTCCAGCTTTCCATATGAAAGAATTATAACACCGGTCTCGCGTTTCCCGCTGAGATCGGTAACAATGCTATCTTTTTTGTCTGCGGTGGAACGCAAAAGCGGACGAAAGTTTATGCGTGCGGTTGCGGCTTGAAGCATATGATCTGTCGGGGTCGTTATAATTA
>Ga0099364_10007615_pt1 | contig 15407 bp, 9 predicted proteins | sample TergutTh196P3_FD_73070 | JGI IMG/M metagenome (GOLD analysis project Ga0099364, IMG submission 73070) | Microcerotermes parvus P3 segment gut microbial communities from Pointe-Noire, Republic of the Congo - Th196 P3 | ecosystem: Host-associated > Arthropoda: Insects > Digestive system > Gut ... | reverse complement strand
GCGTGAGCGGTATTCGCGGTTGCCGGTTGTGTCGGCAAGAGCCTCATAGACAACGCCGGCATTGTTACGCGCCATCATCAGGCGTTCGCCTAGTTCAAGAAATTCGGGACGGTCGTTAGGTAGAAGAACCGGCTGTCTTATGCGCTGATTTTCAAGAATATCAAGCAGGCGGTTGTAATATCCTTGTGCCGCAAAATAATCGCTTCGTTGGTAAGCCGTATTTCCAAGTGCATATAGCAGCCGTCTGTTAAGAGGGAGATCAGCAGAAGCCATAAAAAGATAACTAATGGCATTACCCCAGTCTTCAAGTTGATAATAGGCAGCGCCCATCCTGTATTGAACCTCCGGCGGCGCCCAACCATGCCGCTCCGCACGATGATAATCTGCAAGCGCATTACGTGTACTGTCCGGCTTTACAAAAAACTCCAAGTCGCCTTTAGCTGCGTAAAGCTGCCCTAGTTGCGGTGACGAAGTTATCAGGTTTCTGTTTAAGAAATCGTTGTAATGATTTATGCCCTTGACCAATTCCTCTTCTGCACGGAAAAATTCTCTGTTGTTGACAAGCAAATTCGAATAACGGTAATGAGCGTCTACGCGATAAAGACGGCGGCGAACTGAATCCTGTTCAACAAGATCAAAAGCACGGATTGCATTCTCCAATGTCAGTCGCTCTTCACGAACATTATCAAGGCTCTTGTAATATCTTGCAAGATGATAGTGAGCTTCTGGCAGGTTAATATCTTCTCTAACAGCCTGTAAAAGCATCGTTCTTACGCTTTCTATGCTTTCTAAATACGGGTCCGGTACGCCTTTTACCTCTTCAAGTTGTTTATCCAAAAGATAACCGCCAAGCTCTGCAGTTCCTTCGGTAGAAAGCACGCGTTTATCATCATTGTTAAACCAGCTTCTAAGGAAAATTACTTCTTTTAAATTATCTGTACGAATAAAATATTTCATCATTCGTTCAACAACCGGTACACGCCATCCATGTCTTTCCAGTATTCTTGCATAGGAAAAACGTGCATCTTCATATCTGTCATAGTGTCTTGATGGATTGGAATCTGCCCAAAGAAGAAAATTATCTCCTGCCGCAAGAAGACCGTTATAATCGTTAGGTGCATAATCCAACAGTTGTTCTTGCAAAAGCCTGTTTGCTTTGTCATAATTCAATAGATAGTTCGTCTGTAAATATGCATAATCTAAAACGCCCTTTTTATCTCTTGGGTAGTGTCTTAGCAATTCATCATATTTATTTTCGGCAAACATATAACGCCGTTGATCTCTGAATGCTTCGGCATATCTATAAAACCAGTTTTTATTACGGTTAATTGCAAAGGCTTCGTTGAACAAATCGTTTGCCCTCTGATATTGTCCCGCCGGAATGCGTTCATAGCCTCGTTTATAAATGGATTCTGCTCTTAATGGAGTATAAATAAATCTGTAGCCAAGATAGAACACCGAAGCTGCCATAGCCGCAATTACAGCAAATAGGCGCAGTACCGGAAGGAAGTTATGTACAAATATATATGTAAAGCTTGCTTTCTCGGCTTCCAGCGCTTCGCCTGTACTCTTTTGAAAACTCTTTGGAATTATTATTGTTTTTCCAAGAAGCTGTCCTGCAAATTCAGCCATCTCTTTTGCGGGAGCGCCATTAATAAGATTGCGAATAAGCTTCGACAACTGCTGCGGTGCAAGAACCTGTTCCGCAATTAATTCTTCGCAGGCAATTCGTAAATTAAGCGGGTAGCCGGATAATGTACCTAACACCCTGTCCAAGTCATCTTGACTAAGGCGAATTTCTTCTACATCCTCAGCATCATGCTCATCATCAACATTTTTCTTTTCTGCTTTTCTGCTCTTAAAAAAACCTTTTTTGGGCGGAGCTGGAGCCGCCTTTTTGGTTTTTTCCTCTCCGAATAATCCATCAATCCCATCAAAAGCAAAGTCATCACTGCTAAGACTGTCGCTTGATTGATCATCAAATGCTTCCGGCTGGGAGCTTTCACCCGGCTCCTGCGATTCTCCATCTAAATCAATCGAACTAGAATTAAAATCATCTCCAAAACTGATAGCGCTATCATCAGTTGGAAAGCCGGAATCTCCGCTTTCTGAATATAAATTAAATCCGGCTTCAGGAAAATCAGTGTCAGCTAACGAATTATCAAAATCGCTGTCATTTTCTGTCGGAATATCCGGCGGAAATACAGAATCATCTGACCATAAATTATCCTGACCGGTGCCAAAGTTAAAATCATCCTGGCTGCTTATGCTTTCAGATTCTGCGCCGGTATCTGATGAAAAAAACGGATCTTCTACAGGGGTATCTTCAAAACCGGCAGATTCGTCTTCTAAACCATCTGTGCTTAAAGTACCATCACGGCTTTCACCGCCAAGATCAAGGGCATCGCCGATTTCATCATCACTGTCATCTAACACGGGAAATTGTGTATCAGGTGCATCACCGGAATCGTCAAAAGAAGGAAAATCATCGTCAGAATCCGTGGTTTCAAAACTTTCAGCGGAGCCGTCTGACGGGAAATCGAGAGAAGTATCTTCAGGTTGCGACCCGTCAACAGGGGAATCAAATGATGTATCTTCAGATTGCGAATCGTCTACCGGGAAATCGAACGATACATCTTCAGATTGCGAATCGTCAGCAGGGAAGCCAAATGAAATATCCTCTGAATCAAAGCTTTGTTGGGATTCAATTTCCGGTCCGGCAGGTTCAAAAGAATCCTCTGCCGGGCTTTCATCCGGTGAAGAACCCAAATCTTTAAAAAAATCATTTAATGGGCTTTCGTCTAACGGAGGGCTTTCTGCCGGAGATGAGCCTAGACTTTGAAAAAAATCATCCATCGAGTTGTTTAATGAGTCGTCATTGACCGGCGGGCTTAAATCTTTAAAAAAATCATCTAGAGACGAGGCGGCATCCTGAGAGGGCAAGGAATCATTTAAAAACGAATTAATGTCAAAACCATCACCGCCGGAATCATCTGCCGATATTGCGTCAGGCTGGGAAGATTTTAGACCGCCATAATCAAACGGGGGCGCTTCTGTGCCGGGAAGGGTGTACGGTTCGTATGGAAAGCCGTTTTTTAACAGATCATCCCTCTCGTTTGCAATACCGCTGAAAGAGTTCCTAAATTCTTTTAGAGCGTTTAAAGATGGCATATTAAGATAATCAATTATCGGCCGATAATTGTAAAGAGTGTATGAAAACGAATGGATTTATCGCCTTTTTCATTATAATTTCCGCTTTTTCTGTTATGGCATCAGACTGGGAAACGTATGAATTAATTAACGCATTATTGACAATTCCTGAACAAAGTGCTCCTGTAATTCATGAAAATTTTGTAATTTTCACAGCAGCGTCTGATATAAGAAGGGTTGGAGTGGCATTTGCCCATGAGAAATTTGCCAATATCTATTATTTTAGACAACTAATTGTTCCTCAAGACCCCCTTAATGCTCCTATTCCGCCCGGTCAGAAAGTCCCTGATCCTTACAAAGATTCCGGCCTTCAATTCCATGTATATCAGGTTCCCGAAAATGTAAATGAACTGGAGTATAGGCTTATTATTAATGGTTTATGGACAACCGATCCTGCTAATCCAAGAAGCCGCCTAGATCCGGCTTCCGGGCTGGTTTTGTCTGTTGTAACACTCCCCTCAAGACCTTTAAAACCGGACCCGCTAAGAGGGCTGCCTGAAGGCCTGCACTTTTCTTTTAGAGGACCGCCAGGAGAAATTGTTACCGTAGCCGGAAATTTTAACGGATGGGATCCGTTTATGTACGAGCTTCAAGAATCACCGCAGGGAGTATACAGCATAACTATCCCATTACCGTCGGGAATTTATCACTATGTATTTTACAATCGCGGAGAACGCTTTGTAGACCCGTATAATCCAAATCGGATATACTCCAGAGACGGGAATTCTGCATCAGTGGTTGAGATAAAATAGAGTAGTCAACCTTTTTTGCGTATCCTAATGTAAAGTTGTTTTCCGGTACCGCTTGAATGTTGACGTTCTTCGATGTCGAAAAATTGGGGAATTGCGCGAAACATATCACCTAACTTTTTAAAACCGTAATTTCGCGGATCAAAATCAGCAGAACGATTATTGATTTTTTGTCCGACTACGCTAAGGTATGCCCAGCCCGATTCTTCTGCAATATCTTCTATGACATCACGAAGAAGTTTTAACAGTTTTTTATCTGCTTTTAAATCTTTTTTTTGTTTAATAAGCGGGCGGTTATTTTCGTCTTCTTCATGGCTGTCATCCAGTAATTCCGTATAGATGAATTTATCGCAGACGGATACAAATGCCCGCGGTGTCTTTTTTTCTCCAAAGCCATAAACAATCAGACCGCTTCCGCGAAGCCTTGCAGCAAGAGGGGTAAAATCCGAATCACTGGATACTATACAAAAACCGTCAAATTTTTCGCTGAACAAAAGATCCATGGCATCAATTATCATTGCTGAGTCCGTAGCATTTTTTCCCGTTGTATACGAGAATTGCTGAATCGGTTGAATAGCGTTTTCAAGAAGCTTGTCTTTCCATGAACGCAGATTATTGCTTGTCCAGTCGCCGTAAATCCTTTTTACACTGGCGATTCCGTATTTGGCAACTTCGTTCAAAAGCCCTTCGATAATTGCCGGCTTAATGTTGTCAGCATCAATAAGTACTGCAAGTTTTGCCTGACTGACTTCTGACGGTTGATTCTGTGATGTGTTAAAATTGGAAAATGGTAATAATGGCATAATAAACTCCTATTGGAAAATTGATTTTTTTATCCGGCGTATAAGGCTGATTTTACCAAGCGGGATGCGCAGCTGACCCTTTTCATTATCCGGTTCGATGACAAGAAAAAGTTTTTCATTCTCTTTTTCCAGTGTTTTTGGGATACCAAAAACAAGTTCGCTTTTCTCCTTTCCATGCAAAGAAATTTCTATCTCTACCGGTGATCGCTGAGCAATTGCCTGTCTTGCAATATTTTGCTTTCCTGTATAGTCCATATTGCGCGCTTCAAGTTTCTCATAACGCAAATCAGTATCTTTCAACTGTTCTTCGCAAAGAACTAGCCGTCTGTCTATCCTTGCGGATAATTCCGCCCGCTCAGGTGCGCCCATTTGTATCTTTTCCAGTATAGCACGAAAACCTGCCGTAAGTATAGATGCTTCGCTCTTCCTGGAATGGCTGCTCTGTGAAAGCTCTGCTGTTGATACGGATTCGTCTAGAGGAATAAATCTTTTAGGTGGCGTAACCGCAGATGCAATAGCAGAAAAGTACCTGTTTGCCTGTACAGATGAAGTGTTATTAGTTTTTTTTATTGACAATCTGTTTTGATCCTCGCGTCCGATTATATCAATTCCGGCGCTTTGCAGTGCGCTTGCAGCTTCATTAATCACTCCTTCAGGAAGCAGATACAGTCCCGGGGCAAGAGTTTCACGGATCAGCTCTGCAAGCGGCATTATTTCTGTCAGATAACGTCTGTCTTCTGACAGACTAAGAACAATGCCCTTCTTCAAAGAAACTTCTTTGTACTGCTTCTCCCAATCTTTAAGCGTCCATATCAGGTTGTCATCTATTCTGCTGCCAGATAACCGGATTAAAAGATCGATAATATTATCTGAATTATTATTCCGGTTGAACGCTTGGACTGCGGCTTCTTTACTTAATTGAAAGCGAACAACAGAAGAAGCATATGCACCTGCCTCCTTAATTTCGAGCACTTTGGCGAGACTGATTGCATCGGTATATTCAATTCCGGGAAAAACAACCACGGAAAAACCGGAGTCTATAGCAATGGCTGGTCTTTCATGTTTCTCTGCTTCAATTACTGCGTTCATATTTCCAATACCAGCGTAATTTGAATCTTTGCAATTTGATTGTTTGTAAACAAGTCCGGTTTTTTCAAGAATATCAAGAAAATTATCATTGTCTATATTATTTGAATTATTAATTTTTGTTTTAAGAATTCCAACTAATCTGTATAAGGTATCTTTTTTATATATATATTTTGTTTCCAGCAAACTCATAAAACAATGAATAAAATTTGAATATTCAAGAATTTTATTGCGGTATAACGGAGAAAAAATCTCTTTTTGTACGGATGCTTCATTGTAAACCAATAATGCCGCTGTACAATATATGTTTCTTTCCCTTATTGAAAGTAAACCAAAATCATCAAAGCGTTTTTTGTCAGGTATAAGTTTGTCTCCATCAGCATAAAGAAGACCTAGTACCTGCAAACTGCCAAGAATAATTTCCATATCCATGTCGGGAAATACGATTTTTATTTTTTCGATTATTTTTTTTCGTATACGTCTCTGAGTGCTGAAGGTGGCTGTAGCCGCTGCATTTGCAGCGATTTCTGATCTAAAAAATTGTTCTTCTGATGAAACAAAAGAAAAAATCGCAGCAAGTATTCTGTCGTTGAACGGGAATTGTATCGTAATTTGCGGAGCGTTGGCCGTATTATTCTCATTTTGTTTTTGGATATGAAAAAGTGGGGATATATTCTGTACAAAAGGCATAAGTACCTGTTTTAAAACAGGATTTAATGCAATGCGTTTTAGGGAAACACGACTTGTGTTTTCGGTAAAACGATACAGTATAAAACGTTCTTCAAGATTTACAATTATATCATGAAGCTGCGTATAACTTATTTCACCGGAAAAGAAACTTTCAAGATCGCCCGGCGCAGGTTCGCCAAAAAGCGCAGTTGCGGCTATAACTTTTGCATCATTTTGATCGACGTAAGTTGTAATTGTTTTTTGTATATCCTCGCGTAACAAAAAATTTTCCAGATCATTTACGAGCTGTTGCTTTTTAAAAGGGGTTTTGATTTTGCCAAATACGCTGCGCATTAATTCAAAAAAAGAATTGTCCGGCATAGTTATCAATGTGGACTTCCAAAATTCAGCAGAGCGAAAAATATTATTTGGATCATTGATTACAGTAGCTGAACTTTGGGGTAACGGGCAAGCATTGTCTTTCATTTAACGCCCCATCTTTGAATTGTATATTTATAACCCTGCTCTGTCAGGAATTTTTGACGATTGGCTGCAAATTCTTCTTCTAATGTATAACCCGAAACAAGCGAAAAAAACAACGCGTTACGATCTTTAGGTCTCAAAATCCTCCCCAGTCGCTGCGCTTCCTCCTGCCTTGAACCGAAGCTGCCGGAAACCTGCACCGCCATGCTTGCATCAGGCAGGTCAATTGCAAAATTTGCAACCTTTGACACAACAATCAAGCGAATATCTCCACGTCTAAAACCGGCATAAATTTTTTCTCTTTCTGCATTCGGTGTTTTTCCGGTAATAATTGGCGCTTTTAAAAGTTTTGCCAGAGAATTAAGCTGTGAAAGATATTGTCCGATTACAAGAATCTGTTCATCTCTGTGATTTTCAATTAATTGCATTACAATATTTTCTTTCAAAGGATTTTCTGCCGCTATCCTATATTTTTCTCTTGGCGGCGCTGTAGCATAAGGTATTTTCAAATTTTCCGGCAAATCAAGCCGTATTTCCATGCAGAAAGCTTCTGCAATCCATCCCTTGTCTTCGAGGTCTTTCCACGGCACATCGTACCTTTTTGGTCCGACAAGGCTGAATACAGCGTCTTCTTCTCCGTCCTCGCGAATCAAGGTCGCAGTAAGTCCAAGCCGCCTGATTGCCTGTAACTCTGCCGTTACTCGAAACACAGGTGCAGGAAGCATATGAACTTCATCGTAAATAACAAGCCCCCATGCTCTTTGACTAAATAATTTAAAATGAGGAAAATCCGCCGTCTTGTCCTGTCTCCATGTAATTATCTGGTAAGTGGCAACAGTTACAGGCGCAACCTGTTTGCAATCCCCTGAATATTCTCCTATTTGTTCGCGTGTTAAATATGTTTTGTCAAGCAATTCCTCTATCCATTGATGTGCCGCAGCAACATTTGTTGTTAAAATTAGTGTATTTGTTTTTAACATTGACATAATCATCATACCGACAATTGTTTTACCGGAACCGCAGGGCAGAACGACAACACCATACCCGCTGCCCGTACTTCCAGAGCCGATTACCGATTTCGCCGCTGTTATCTGATAATCCCTTAGCGTAAAAGATCTTCCTGAAAGGCAGGTTTCCCTTAAATTTATTTCTAAATCTTCACCTTTTAAAAGCGGTGCTTCATCCTGTACCGGCCAGCCAATGCGAATCAGTTCCCGCTTAACAGTTCCCCTGTACGTTAATTCAAGAAAAAAACCATTCGCAGATTGTGAAAGATATTTTTTCAAAACCTTGTGGCTGCCAATCTCTGTTTTGACAGCTTCATCTTCTATCAACAATTCGAGCCATTCAGCTTGTGTTATCAAATCATCCTTCCCAGATTTGACCATGCGAATTTTCCCGTAACGGGACATGAGAAGTGAAAACCTTAAAATGATCCCGGCAGGTATCTCGTAGCGACTGTATTTGGTAAGTACTTCGACAACTTCCTGTGGAGTTAAACCGGCGCTTGCAGCATTCCAAAGAGATAACGGAGTAATGCGGTATGTGTGTATATGCTCCGGCGATTTTTCAAGTTCTGCAAAGGGCATGATTGCTTGACGTGCCGCACCTGCAGTTTCACAATGGACATCCAAAAGTAGAGTTCTGTCGCTTTGAACGATTAGCGCTTTCGTCGGATATGTTGTCATCCTAATCAGGATATATCAGATACGGATATTTGTCTAATGGTTTTCGGTAAGGCCTCACGGCATGGCGTACATTATGTTTTGTAATTCCTTATGTAGAAAGGAAATAACATTCATAATATGCTAACTATGATGGACAGATACTTTACAATTCCTCTCAATTTATTGTAAAATGTAATTATGGAACCTCGTATAAAAGACAGACCGGCTATAAAGTCAGATGATAGAGTAAAAGAACCGGAACAGTACAGGGTAATTCTGTTAAACGACAATTACACAACAATGGATTTTGTGGTTATGGTTTTAATGGAAATCTTCCATAAAACTATTGATGATGCAAGCAGAATTATGCTGGATGTGCATAAAAAGGGGAGAGGCATTGTAGGCGTTTATACATTTGATATTGCCGCTACCAAAACCAGGCAGGTACATACGCTGGCAAAAGCTAATGAATTTCCTTTAAAATGTGTAATTGAACCGATATAAAATATTAAAGTAGGGGTTTTGTATCCGCTTTGCGGAGCAGTTTTAAAACAATATCTGATCTCTTAATCTAAGCGGTCAGACAGGAATTAGGGTAAAAAAATGAAAGTTTCCGGTCATGTACAGGCAATTATTGACGCTGCATATAGAGAGGCAAAATTACGAAAACACGAGTATCTTACACCTGAACATATTTTGTATGCTGCTCTGGTATTTGATGAAGTTCAGGAGATTCTTTTTTCATGCGGGGTCGACATCGAGAAGATCAAGCGCGATATGGAAAAATATTTTGAGCAAAAAATTGATATTATAAAAACAGGTGAACCCATTGAAACAGTGGGATTTCATAATATAATTGAGAACGCTGTAATAAAAAGCAAATTTGCTGATAAAGATATTTTGGATATTTCTGATGTTTTGGTAACGCTTTACGAAGAAAATAATTACTATTCATCATATTATCTACGCAAGGCAGGAGTTAAACGCATGGATCTTTTGTATGCGGTGTCTCATAATTTTGAAAGTGAAATTTTTCATAACTCAGAGATTAGAAAAAATAGTAATGGTCAAGAGGATACTCGGAATGAAACTCAAAGATCGAGGTCCGGTAAAAGGAGCGCCCTGTACCGTTTTACGATTGATCTTACAGAACTTGCCCGTCTGAATAAACTGGAACCTGTTATCGGCAGAGAAGAAGAATTGGATCGTACAATACAGGTTCTTTGTCGCAGACTTAAAAACAATCCTATACATGTAGGAGATTCTGGGGTTGGAAAAACTGCAATAACCGAAGGGCTGGCTCAGAAAATTATTGCAGGTAACGTTCCTCCGTTGTTAAAAAATTTCAGTATTTATTCTCTTGACATGGGAGCTGTTGTAGCGGGCACAAGATACCGGGGTGATTTTGAAGAGAGGATTAAACGGGTTGTCGAAGAATTGCAGAAAAAAGAAAAGACAATACTTTTTATTGACGAGATTCATACTGTAGTTGGAGCTGGTGCTGTCTCTGGCGGAGCAATGGATGCGTCCAATTTACTTAAACCCGCGCTTAGTTCCGGTCGTCTTCGTTGCATAGGTTCTACAACTCACGAGGAATTCGGAAAATTTTTTGACAAAGATCGTGCGCTTTCTAGGCGTTTCCAAAAAATTGATATAAACGAACCTTCCGAAGAGATGTCAACCGAAATTCTTAAAGGACTTAAATCCCGGTACGAAGATTTTCATCATGTTCGTTACAGCGATGAAGTGATAGAAGCGGCAGTACGCCTTTCTGCACAGTTTATAACAGAGAAACGTCTGCCTGATAAAGCAATTGATGTGATTGATGAAGCGGGAGCATTTGCAAGGATTAAAGAGTATAAGAGCGGCAGAGAATTAGGAGACGAAGAGCCGAAGAACAATGAGCATAATGAAAATATTAAAGTAATTGATATAGAATTGTCTTCCATAGAAAATGTCATATCAAAAATAGCGCGGATACCGGAGAGAACTGTTGGCGAAAGTGAAAAAGACAAACTTAAAGATTTGGAAAAGAGGCTTAAAGAACGGATTTTTGGCCAAGACAATGCGGTTACTGCGGTTGTAAAAGCAGTCAAACGTTCTCGGGCAGGTTTCAGGGCGGACGGGAAACCGGTTGCAAATTTCCTTTTTGCCGGACCTACCGGTGTTGGTAAAACCGAGCTCGCAAAGCAGTTAGCAGAAATTCTTGGAGTTGCCATGCTCCGTTTTGATATGAGCGAATATCAGGAAAAATATACCGTATCGCGTCTTATTGGTTCTTCGCCCGGTTATGTAGGTTATGATGAAGGAGGGCAGTTAACAGAAGCGGTGCGAAAACAGCCTCATGCTGTATTATTGTTAGACGAAATAGAAAAAGCCCATCAAGATATTTTCAATATACTTCTACAGATTATGGATTATGCAACACTTACTGATAATCAGGGGCGTAAAGCGGATTTCCGTAATGTAGTTTTAATTATGACAAGTAATGCCGGTGCAAGGGAAATTGGCAAGGGTCTTATTGGTTTTGGCGAACGCATTCAGGATAAAAGTGCTGTAGACAGTGCCGTGGAAAAAATTTTTACTCCAGAATTTCGCAACAGACTTGATGCTGTCGTTCATTTTGGACATCTTTCTCGTGAGATAATGATTTCTATTGTACGCAAAGAGCTTGCTGTTTTTTCTGCACAACTTGCAGAGAAAAAAATCATCCTTACCGTTACAGATACTTGCGTGGACAAACTCGCCGAAGAAGGTTACAGCCGCGATTTTGGCGCACGAAATGCAGGACGCTTGATCGAAGATAAAATCAAAAGTATTTTTGTGGACGAAGTACTTTTTGGCAGCCTGAGTGAAGGCGGCAGCGCCGAAGCAGATTGGCGTGAAAACGATTACATCGTTAATATAACAAAAAACAATTCACTATCTGCTGCTGTGCAGGAAGCTGAGACCAAATATGACAGCCGGTCCTGATCCAGATTTTCCCTATCTTGATGAAAATGAATATTTCTCATTTAGCGAACCGCAAACATGGGATGATAATATTGTTGCCATTGGCGGAAACTTGTCTCCGGGAATGCTTCTTTCTGCGTATGAACAGGGTGTTTTTCCGTGGTACAATCCCGATGAACCCGTTATTTGGCAGTCACCCGATCCGCGCTGCTTGATTTTTCCTGATAATCTGCGTGTTTCCTCGTCCATGAAAAAGATTTTGGACAAACATATTTATGAAATAAAATTTGATACTAATTTTGAAGGTGTTATAAAAGGTTGTGCGGAAATAAAAAGGGAACATCAGGATGGAACATGGATTTCTGATGATATTATACGCTCATACGTGGAACTACATAATCTGGGATGGGCTCATTCGGCGGAAGCATGGCATGATGGAGAGCTGGCAGGCGGCTGTTACGGGATAATAATGAGTAAAGTTTTTGTAGGAGAATCAATGTTTGCAAAAAAGCCAAATGCATCCAAAGCCGCCTTTTTAACATTTGCGCAAAAACTCTTCAAGAACGGACTTGCTTTTGTTGACTGTCAGGTTCCTACAAACCACTTGCTCAGTCTTGGGGGCGAAGAAATGTCAAGAGAAAATTATCTAGAACTGCTGACTGCCTTAAAAATATCGCGTAAAGCCAAAGCGGTGGCTATTTGATTCCTCTGCAAGCGGTTATGCTTCCCTTAAAAAAGCCATATATCCCTTGTACGTTAAGTATAGGTCAATTTTACTGATAACCTCGAACGGCGAGTGCATGGACAGGACAGGGATTCCGCAGTCAAGGACATCAATTCCCAAGTTGGCGGCATAAAGAGCGATTGTTCCGCCACCGCCTTTGTCTACCTTGCCTAGTTCCCCAAACTGCCATTGAATTTTGTTACGTGTCAATATCCCTTGTACCTTGGCGCAGAACTCGGCGTTGGCATCACTTGCACCATACTTGCCACCGCTGCCGGTGTATTTCTCTAGGGCTATTCCCTTTCCGATAAAGGAACCGTTTCTCTTGTCGAACACTCCGGCATATGTGGGATCAAATGCAGCATTGACATCGGCGGATAACATTGATGAACACGAAAAACAGTGGCGCATATCCGCTTCGTTATTGCTACAAAGAAACGCGAAGAAATTTTCAAAGTTGGTGGAACGAGCGCCGGTATTGCCTGCAGAACCGGTTTCTTCTTTATCTGACAAATAACAAACCAGAGTCTTTGCTGGCGGAGTTTTTTCGCGAGCAAAAGCTGCGACTGCTTTCAGGGCAGGGAATGCGCAGCATCGGTCATCGTGTCCATAAGAGCCGATCAAACTTCGATCGAGACCAACATCACTGGCTTTAAAGGCAGGTACAAACTCAATTTCTGCACTGGCAAAATCTTTTTCTGTTACACCGTACCTTTCATTTAATAGTGCAAGAACACCCAGTTTTACTTTTTCTTTTACATCTTTATCAACGTATGGACGCGAGCCGACAAGGATGTCAAGATCTTCTCCATCTATCGCTTCCGTCATTTTTTTCTGCATTTGCTCTTTAGCAAGATGAGGCAACAAATCGGTAATCGTAAAGACCGGATCGCCGAGTTCTTCACCGATTTTTATTTCCGTCTTTTTTCCGTTTTCATTTACAAATATTCCGTGCATGGCAAGCGGAATTGCAGTCCATTGATATTTCTTTATTCCGCCGTAATAATGAGTATCGAATAACGCAAGATCGCTGTCTTCATAAAGCGGGTTTTGTTTAAGGTCCAGGCGGGGAGAATCAATATGGGCTCCAAGAATATTACAGCCTTCGGTTACAGGCTCTTTTCCAATGATCGCAGCCAGAATAGATTTGCCGCGAATATTCTGATAAACCTTTGTTCCTGCGGTTAGATTAAATTTTTTGTCCTTAATGGATTCTATATTTTTAAAACCGTATTTCTCCAGCATCTCAACTGCAAGCCTGGCACATTCCCTCTCGGTTTTTCCGTCATTCAAAAACTGTTTATAATCTAAAGCAAATTCTTCAATCTCTTTTTCTGTCTTTTGATCAATGCTTTCCCAGCAGTTTTCCAGCTTAAAAAACAACTTATCTGCAAGTTTTTTACCAGTCCGCGAACTCTTTTTTTCTTTTGCCATAATATTCTCCTGCTTAATATGTACCCGTCAAATTAAGGTGCCATAAAAATATTATAACATATTAAAAATTAATTGTTAAGGATTCTTTTCATAAATCTGCCTAATTTAGAGATGATTTCACAGTCAATCCTGCATAGTTAGACTCGACTATTATGAAAAATACTGATAAAATAAAGCATGGTAGACAAAGATAGTATTGATCGATGTACAGCGCTCATTAACAATTGCAGAAAAGAAATAGCTCTGAGAATTGTCGGGCAGCGGGAGATGGTTGAAGGTCTTTTAACCGCGCTTATTGCAGGCGGACACATATTATTGGAAGGTGTGCCGGGGCTTGCAAAGACGCTTGCGATAAAGAGCCTTGCCGAAATTACAGGTCTTGATTTTAAACGGATTCAATTTACACCTGATTTATTGCCTGCCGATTTAACCGGCACTTTAATTTGGGAACAAGCCAACGGGAGTTTTTCAGTTCGGCGCGGACCTGTCTTTGCAAATGTTATTCTTGCAGACGAAATTAACCGTGCACCGGCAAAAGTGCAGTCTGCGCTGCTTGAAGCCATGGAAGAAAAACAGGTTACCATTGGAGAAAAAAGCTATCCTCTGCCGGACCCTTTTTTCGTGCTTGCAACTGAAAATCCAATCGAACATGAGGGAACATATTCTTTACCAGAGGCGGAGCTTGACCGCTTCCTGATGAAACTGCTTGTTGTTTATCCCCGACCAATCGAGGAGCTCAACATTGTTAAAAATAGTGCGCCTCTTTCATCAAATACCGCGTATAACGATAAACCTCTTTCGCCTGTGTTAGATACAGAAACTCTTTTCTTTTTGCGCAAGACAGCAGATTCAATTCACATTGATGAAGAAATCTGTAAATATATCGTGTCGGTTGTTACGGCTACGCGTCCTTCTGTAGTAAGAACAGGTTCAGGTTTGTCTAAAACAGAGAATTTTAAATCCACTGAAGGCGTTTATCGTTATGTAACATTTGGAGCATCGCCGCGCGCATCTATCGCTCTATACCGTTGCTGCCGGATTTTAGCATTATTTGAAGGTCGCAATTTCGTTTCTACAGAAGATGTTAAAACTGCTGCATTCTCTGTTCTTCGCCACCGTATCGTTCTCTCTTATGAAGCAGAGGCAGAGGGCATGAATGCAGATGCAGTTATCGAAAGAATTCTCAGGCAAGTCCCTGTCCCGTGAACAGGAATCAATATGGAAACCAGCGAACTTTTTCGTAATATTACAACACTCCCTGTTATTTCTGGTAGTCTTGCCGAAGAAATGCTGGCAGGAAATTTACGCTCAATTTTTAAGGGGCATGGAATTGAGTTTGATGAAGCTAGGCATTATGAGCCGGGAGACGATGTTCGCTCAATAGACTGGAATGCTAGCGCCCGCTTTGGAACTCCGTGGGTAAAGATGTATCGTGAAGAAAGAGAATTAACAATTTTACTTTTAATTGATGTTTCTCCATCAATGTACCGTTCAAATATACCGCATAACGGCCTAAGTCCATATGAGCAGGCTCTTATTTGTGCGGCTTTGATTGTCTTTTCAGCGGAACACACCGGGCAGCAAGTGGGAGCATTCTTCTTCGACGGTGAAATTGAAAAAGTTTTTCCGC
>Ga0099364_10007614_pt1 | contig 15412 bp, 10 predicted proteins | sample TergutTh196P3_FD_73070 | JGI IMG/M metagenome (GOLD analysis project Ga0099364, IMG submission 73070) | Microcerotermes parvus P3 segment gut microbial communities from Pointe-Noire, Republic of the Congo - Th196 P3 | ecosystem: Host-associated > Arthropoda: Insects > Digestive system > Gut ... | reverse complement strand
AGTACGTATACTACGTAAAAAAGGCAGACGTGTGCGGAACTTTTTGGTCAAAAGCCCCGATTTTCTCAAAAATCACAGAGCAACAAAGAAAAACGTGTCGACGCACTGGTGCGTAACAGGGCGCAAAGAAAAGGAAAAATACCCGCTAAATTTTTACCCCCCGCCTTTTGCGTTTTTGCGAACGTGTTGACAATCCTCCTCAAATCCGATAAAATGAGACTTCTATGCCGAAACGCACCGACATCAAAAAAATCGCCATCATTGGAGCAGGACCGATCATCATCGGACAAGCCTGCGAATTCGACTACTCCGGCACCCAAGCCGTCAAAGCCCTACGCGAAGAAGGATACGAAGTCGTACTCATCAACTCCAATCCCGCGACGATTATGACCGATCCGATCCAATTCGACACCGTCGGAGCGGATCGAACCTACATCGAACCCATCACGCCGGAACACGTCATCGCCGTACTGAAAAAGGAACGTCCCGACGCTCTGCTGCCGACGCTCGGAGGACAAACCGCCCTCAATACCGCTATGAAAGTTGCGGAGACCGGCATCCTCGAAGAACTCGGTATCGAAATGCTCGTTGCTAATAAAGAGGTCATCGAACGCGCCGAAAATCGGGAAATCTTCCGCGAAACAATGCGCAATGCGGGTATCGACCTGCCGAAAAGCGAAAATGTTCGGAGTCTAGACGAAGCAAAGGCAGTGATGGACAAAATCGGACTTCCCTGCGTCATTCGTCCTGCATTTACGCTCGGCGGAACCGGCGGCGGTATTGCTTACAACAAAGAGGAATACGAACGCATCGTCGCCGGCGGACTCGCTGCCAGTATGATTCACGAAGTCCTCATCGAAGAAAGTCTCATCGGTTGGAAAGAACTCGAAATGGAAATGATGCGCGATAAAAACGACAACGTTATCGTCGTGTGCGGCATCGAAAACTTCGACCCGATGGGCGTACACACCGGCGATTCGATTGCCGTCGCACCGATTTTCACGATGACCGACAAGGAATATCAGGAGATGCGGGATGATTCGCTGAAAATTATTAGGGCTGTTGGAATCGAATCGGGCGGATGCAACATTCAGTTTGCCCAATGTCCCAAGACCGGCAGACGTGTGGCGATTGAAATCAATCCTCGGGTCAGCCGCAGTTCTGCTCTGGCATCCAAGGCGACGGGATTTCCGATTGCGAAGGTTGCCGCAAAGGTTGCTGTCGGTTACACGCTCGACGAACTCCGAAACGACATCACGCAGAGAGACAACATGTGTTTTGAACCGGCCATCGACTACTGTGTGATCAAGATTCCCCGATTCGCTTTTGAGAAATTTCCCGAAGGTAATGAAACGCTGTCAGTTCAAATGAAGTCGGTCGGCGAAGCGATGGGTATCGGTCGCACATTCAAAGAGGCGTTGCACAAGACGCTTCGGTCGATGGAGAATCGGCGTTTCGGGCTATTCAGTGCCGATGACCAACCGACGACGCTTGATGAGTTGTACCATAAAGTTACGGTGCCGACGCGGGATAGACTGTTTCAGATGGCGATGGCGTTCAAACTGGGTAGCGATGTGGAAACACTTTACGGTCTTACCGGAATCGATCCTTGGTTCTTGGAGCAGGTCGCTGAGTTGGTACGGGCGGAAATGGAGTTATTGGAGATGGGAGTCTCTAATAAATAGCCTCTAATAAATAGCAAAGTCCTTTGCGTCCTTTGCGGTTATTCCTTTTTTAACCGCAAAGGGCGCAAAGAGGTTAACGTAATAGCAACAAAACGTTTACCCCCTAAACTTGGACACTCCCGGCTCTTATTTTTTTATCCGATTTTCGCTACAATGGTGGTAGCATGAAAGCGTTCCTGTTTCTTTTTGTTGCCGTCCTATTTATGGTGATGAACATTGCCGCGGCTTGTTACGCGGCGATTCGTCTTGGCTACGGCCCGCCGAACTGGCAGTCGGCACTCAATTTGATCGTCCGCTTGACAACGCTTCAGAATTGCCTCAATGCCGGTCGTGACTGGCTGGATGAAAAAGCCCCCTGGGCAGAGAAATATCTCAATCGGCTGGGCATCCCGAAGCCGATTATTATCGTGGATACCACCCCGGAAGAAGAAGAGCCGGAAGAGGAAGAGATCAACGAAGCCGAAAAAAATAACGGCGAAAAAAATAACGGCGAAGAGGAGAAGGAGCAGGACGGGGAAGAGCAGGATGAAGAGGAGAAAGACGAAAACGATAAAGAGGAGAAAGGGGAAGCAAATGAGGAGGAAGAGCAGGATGAGGAATAGCCCCTTGAACCATTATAGGGGAACTCTAAACATCATCATTTACAGGGTTGGCGGATAAAATAAGCAAAGAACAAACAGAGCCCGGTGCGGCAGCACCGGAGCTTCCGCTCCGGGTTCTGTGAACTTTTTATCCGCCAACCCTGTATTTTGGTCTCTACCGAAAAAATGCAACGCATCTGTACTTTGCGTCCTTTGCGGTTAAAAAAGGAGTAAGCGCAAAGAACGCAAAGGGTTGCGCAAAGGGCGCAGGGAATTTGTATCATTAGAGGTTCCCTTTTTCGCTTTTTGACAGAGTCGCAACTTTTGGTACAATAGGCACATGCTAAATCATGAAAAGAGTAGGTCGATTTTTGCGGAAGCCCAAACGCTTATGCCCGGCGGAGTGAATAGTCCCGCCCGTTCCTTTGGTGCCGTCGGAGGCAAACCTATTGTGGTCGCACGGGGAGAAGGAGCCTATCTTTACGATGTGGACGGCAACAAGTATCTCGACTACGTCCAATCTTGGGGGCCTATGATACTGGGACATGCCCATCCCGCCGTCGTTGCCGCCCTTGAAACCGCCCTGAGAAATGGTACCAGTTTCGGTGCGCCCACCGCCGCCGAAAATGAACTGGCCAAACTGCTCATTGAGCAAATTCCCGCCTTGGAAAAAATCCGATTCGTGAACTCCGGCACCGAAGCAACGATGAGTGCCGTCCGGCTTGCCCGAGGTTATACGGGAAGGAACAAGATAATCAAGTTCATCGGCAATTATCATGGTCACGTCGATTCACTTCTCGTTGCGGCGGGCAGTTCGGCGGCGACGCTTGGCGTGCCCAATTCGCCGGGAGTAACGCCCGGCACCGTGCAGGATACGATTCTGTTGCCGTACAACTGTGTTGACACGGTTGTCCAAGCCTTTGCGAAGCATGGCAGCGAAATTGCCGGAGTCATCGTCGAACCGGTGGCGGGCAATATGGGCTGTGTCATCGGCAGTTCCAACTTCTTATATGAATTGCGGCATTTGACGCAGAATAACGGTGCTGTACTGATTTTCGACGAAGTGATGAGCGGCTTCCGCGTCGGTAAAGGCGGGGCGGAACAACGGTACAGCATCACGCCGGACTTAGTCACACTTGGCAAGGTGATCGGCGGCGGATTACCCGTCGGTGCCTATGGCGGAAAAGCGGAAATAATGGATAACGTCCTGCCCGTCGGTCAAGTTTTTCAGGCGGGAACGCTCAGCGGTAATCCATTGGCAATGGCGGCAGGGATTGCAACGGTCAAAACGCTCCTCGAAGGGCAAACCTTCAAAGTATTAGAACGCAAGACGGCACTGCTCGCCGAGGGATTGGAGGACGAAGCGCGAGAAGCCAATCTGTCGGTCTACGTCGAGCATGTCGGTTCAATGATGACCTTGTTTTTCATGGATGCGGAGAAGTCGGGCATTTTCAGTCAAGTGTTAGAAACCACGGCGGGCGGCGGCAAGGTGGTACGCTCGATGGCGACAAGTTCCAGCGGCAATAGTTTTTCCGGTAAAATCACCGACTGGACATCTGCCGAGGCATGTTGCGATACGGAACGTTATGCCCGATTCTTCTGGGGAATGCTGGAACGCGGCTTCTACTTTCCATGCAGTCAATTCGAGGCATTTTTTATGTCCACCGCAATTACCGAAGAGGAAATCCAACAAACAATTGATGCGGCGAAAGAAGTGTTTCGGACGCTGTTGTAGATAAGGGGAACCTCTATACTGCAAACGATATGAAATTGCCAACGGCATAAATTGGACTTTGCGTCCCTTGCGCATCCTTTGCAGTTGAAAAAATATCTAACCGCAAAGTACGCAAAGGGGTTGCGCAAAGGGCACAAAGAAGATAACGCAATAACAAAGAAAACATTTACCCACTAAATTTTTACACACCCCAAGGGCGCAAAGGGAGGGGTTGTCGCGTTCACGACATAAAAAAGCACCAAAATCATTTTTAGCGGGTTCGGTAATTTCATTTTCCTCTATTTCGGAAATTTTGCTCTTGCCCTGTTTGGGAGAAAATTGTTATCATTCCGCCGGGTTGTTTTCCCCTTAGGTGATTTCCCGCTGTTTTTGACACGCGATTCAACCGTGAAATACTTTTTTTATACGATCCTGTTTGTCGCCGCCTGCGGAACCGTTGCGGCAATCATGAATCCGCCGCTGCTCCAGCAAGGAGCGGCTCTCATTGGATGGGAACTTCCCGAAGAAACGAGCGAAATAGAAGACAAAGCCGCTCCCGAAGACCAACTTTCCATGTTTTTGGAACAATATCCCTCCCTCAACGTTCCCAAAAACGATGTCGTCTCCGCACAGAATCTTCCGATAGCGGGCCTTCCCGCTCCCGTTCAACCGCCGATTCCGCCGCGTCAGGCACAGTCCATACCGCAGACTCCCCCTGTTGCTCCCCAAGCAGTTGCTCCGCAGCCGGTTGTTTCACCGCCGCCGGTCGAGACGAGTCTCCCTCTCCACGCACACTCTTGGCACAATCCCGCCCAAGAGAACTTCAACAACAACTTTAACAACAATTTCAACGGAAACTTCAACCAGAACGTTTCCCCCTGGGAGCAGGACAACTCACCTTGGAACGGGACGGCAAGCACGGCCATTCACGCAGCACCTGCCGTTGAATACCATCCGCAGTCCCATCCGCAGTCCCATTGGCCGGGGGCTCAGCAAGAAATGCCCCCTGCGCCGCAACCACCGCAACAGTCGGTCTATGCGGGATCGCCGGCGATGGATGCTTTTCCTGTTCCTGCTATTGAACAAACGAACTTTGCCCCGTCGATGGAGCCGCCGCCGTCGGCACAGATTCCGCCATCGGCACCGCCCTTCGAGACTGTGCCGGTGCATGGAACCGAAATGGTTGCACGGGTAGGGACACACGTTATCCTAATGGGGGACATTCTGCCGAAACTTCGCCGCTTGGCTATGCAAGTTGTCGCCGAACAAATGAAAACAATGTCCGAAGAACAGAGGGCACAGATTCCTCCGCAAGAAATCGAGGGGCTGATCAATATGATTGTCGAAACCAATTATCCTGCGATGTTGGAAGAACAAATTCTTTTTGCCCTTCTCTATACTGATTACACCGTTTCCCGAAGCAAAGATGAAAAGGATCATATCGAGGGAAAGATGGCCGAGGAATTCGACCGTGTGGAAATTCCCGAAATGATGAAGGAGTTTAATGTCGAAAATGCCGCTGCTCTCCGCCGTTTTTTGGAAACCCAACTCGGCAGTTCACTGGAAAAGGAGCGGCGGCTTTGGATTCGCGAGCAGATTGCACGGCAATGGATCGGTATGTCCATCCAACGGGCTGCCGACACCAGCACTCATGAGGAAATGTTTGAATTTTACGAGAAAAACCAGGAGATGTTCACTTCCCCTGCCCGAGTGCGCTGGCAGGAGATGGTTGTTTTGTTTTCTCGGCATGACACGGAACAGCAAGCGTGGGAAAAAATCGTTTGGATGGGCAATCAGGTGGCCCTGCACGGTGTGCCCTTTGAGGAGATTGCCCTGCAGAATTCAAATGGCCTCACTTCTTCCAGCGGGGGGATGTGGGATTGGACGAAAAAAGGTGATTTGGCATCCGCCGAATTGGAACAGGCACTCTTTTCACAGCCGATAGGGCACTTAAGTCCTGCCGTCATCAGGAGCGACGGGGGATTGCACATTATCCGAGTCTTGGAGCGGCACGAGGCGAGGGTGGATCCCTTTGTGGAAGCGCAGGTGAAGATTCGGGAAAACATCAGACGGCAACGGGAACAGCGGCACCGTCAAGAATATATTGCCGACTTGCACAGGCGAATCCCGACAGTCATTGTAAAAAACCGTATTGATTTCAACGTCAATCTTCCCCGAACAGCCAGTGCGTGGTAACAAAATGCGGGGAGACACACGTCTCAAGTAAGGAAGAGTATCAAAATAACATTCACATCTTTACAAAGAGCCGCAAGTGTAGGCGGTACTCCGCCGGAACGTGCGGGTGGGGGTATGTTCGGTATGCACCCGCAAGTTACGCTACGCGACACTTGCGGTTCTTTGGATGTGTTATTACGATACAGTTCCTAAACATGAAAATAATGCGATTTAATGTAGAATAGGGGCAAATGGATCGCTATACGGAAATTGCCCAATTGGCGGGAGGATTGGCGCACGAAATCAAAAATCCTCTTTCGACCATTCGCCTAAATATCGAACTTCTCGCGGAAGACCTCGAAGAACTCGACTCGCCGCAGGCCCGTCGGGCATTTCGCAAAATTGATGTGGTCAGGCGTGAGTGTCGGCGGTTGGAGGAACTGCTCAACGGCTTTCTTAATTTTGCCGGTGCACACCAATTGGATTTGCAACCGGGCGATGCCAATCGTGCCATTCGGGAAGTGATTGATTTATTCCGTCCGCAAGCGGCGGAGTCGAAGATCGAAGTGATCGAATACTTGGCGAGCGATTTGCCTTCGGTGTTATTGGATTCTCGTTCTTTCCATCGGGCATTGTTTAATCTTGTGTTGAATGCCCAGCAAGCGATGCCCGGCGGCGGGGAATTGGTCATACGGACACGGAGCGGCGGAAACGAAATTGCGATTGATCTGATCGACACCGGTTGCGGAATGGATGCCGAAACATTGGAACACCTTTTCGAAGCATTCTTTTCCACAAAAAAAGGAGGCAGCGGATTAGGATTGGCGACGGTACGCAAAATCATCGAAGCCCATAATGGACGCATTGCCGTATTGAGCGAGGCAAATTACGGCACACAGTTTACGATTATTCTCCCAAGTTTGCCGCGATTGGGAACGTAAGCTCCTAAGCAAGGTGTTAGAAGTTAGGAGTTAGAATAGATACTAAACGGTAGGAAAAATTTCTTTGCGTAACCCTTTGCGTCCCTTGCGGTTAAATCCTTTTTTAACCGCAAAGCCTCGATAAGGGACATTAAAGAAGCGTGTAGATTTTCTTAATTTCGACATTTTTTTGCGCAATTCTGACTTGACAATTGAAGGGGAACGCTTACAATGCCCCTGTGTCTTTTTTAATGCCCTCCATAGTAAAAAAAGGTAAAAATTAACATGGAGAACGCAAAGAATACACAAAGAAAAACGCGGGGATAACTAAAAAATTACAATGAAACAAACGATACAAAGTCTATCAGCACTACTCGTACTGTTCACTCTCTTCGCACCGGCATTTGCTGATGCCCCCATCGGCTCCTCCGACAAAGGAGACGGCACGTACACCAATCCCTTCATCTTCGCAGATGTGCCCGACATCAGCCTGATCCGAGTCGGCGACACATACTGGATGGCAAGCACCACGATGCATATGGCACCCGGCGTGCCGATCATGAAGTCCCACGACCTGGTCAACTGGGAAACCGTCAGTTATTGCTACTTCGTCATGGAAGATACGGACAACAACAAACTAGTCGGAAACAGTAACATGTACTCTTACGGCACCTGGGCGAGTGCACTACGCTATAAAGACGGCATGTTTTATCTGGTCGTTCCTTCTCCTACGTCTGGCAAAACCTATTTCTTTCATAATGATGCCCCGGAGAATAAACCGTGGACTCGCTACGAACATAACCAACGATACCACGATTGCGGTTTGCTCCTGGACGACGACGGTAGAAACTGGCTTGTTTGGAATGCCAACCCGCTCTACATGATCGAATTGAACAAGGAGATCACAGGCGTGATGCCCGGCGCACAGCGTCGGACGGTCATTCCTAATTTGCATGCGCCCGACCCCATTACTGGGGAAACTCCAACAAGAGGATTGGCAGAAGGAGCACAATTTGAAAAAATCGGCGATACCTACTACATATTCGCGATCACGTGGCCTCTCGGCAATCCTCGCTCCGCTGTGGTGCATCGATCCAAAAGTTTGGATGGTCCTTGGGAATCCAAAGTGGTTGCGAGGGAAGGCATTAGACATGACGGCAACAGCACCGGCACCAGAGGCGGCGACGGTCCCGCTCAAGGTTCCCTCGTTGACGACGGAAACGGAAATTGGTGGGGATGCGTCTTCCGCGACAGCGGACCGGTGGGGCGCGCTCCGTGGACGGTGCCGGTTACTTGGACGGACGGCTGGCCCATGTTCGGCAAAAATGAAGACGGGACAGGTTCCTACACGAATTTATCGAGAGGCGGTCCGAAGCCTGTTGCGGGCAAGGCTATTAAGAGTATTGTAACTTCTGATGAGTTCGACAACGGAGAGGTCAAGCCGCAGTATGTTGATTCGCCTCATCCGCTCCGTGTCAGTTTCAGGGAGGGAGAATATGATTACAACGGTTCCAATCTTCACATGGCGTGGCAGTGGAATCACAATCCAGACAACCGGTATTGGTCGTTAACGGAGCGGCCGGGCTGGTTGCGGCTCAAGGCGATGTTGAATCGCGGTGTCGAAGAGCGACATATTCTCAATGCACGTAACACCTTGACGCAGCGGGTTTTCGGTCCGCAGAGTGCTGCCGTTACTGTTCTTGATGTGAGTAACATGAAGGATGGCGACGAGGCAGGACTCACACTCTTTGCCGCCAAGTATGGTTCGATTGGCGTGAAGATGGAAGGCGGCAGCAAGTTTCTTGTAACGACACTCAGTAATGATTGGCAGAACGGTCATATCACGAATGCTGGTAGAGAGAGTGCCCGGATTCCGTTGGAGGGAAACGAGATATATTTGAAGGCGGAGGGTGATTTTACGATTGCGAATAGTGGTGCGGTCAATCCGGGCAACTTTTTTTACAGTTACGGCGGCGAGAAGTGGGAAAAACTCGGCGGTACGCTCAATATGACGTACAGTATCAATAATCATTTTATGGGCTACCGGTTTGGGCTGTACAACTTTGCCACTGCAAGCGAAGGAGGATATGTGGACTTCGATTACTTCCGGCTCGGCAACCGGATACCATAAAATGCTATACTGTAAAATGCCAATGATTGCACTTTTTTTTCTTTCTGTTCTTTGTGTACCTTGTGCTTAAAAAGAATTAACCACAAAGTGCACAAGGGACACAAAGGAGTGGGCAACATATTGCGTTCTTTGCGCAACCCTTTGCGTACTTTGCGGTAAAAAAATAACTGCAAAGTACGCAAAGGTCAGCGCAAAGGGCGCAAAGTAACGATTCGTACCGCTTCTGCCTAAAACAAGAGGTCTCCTATACAAGTTGCAAAAACTAACGAACCTAACCCCCTGAAACAGAAATGACATTTCCCCAACCCGAAATTTGGTTCATCACCGGCGCACAACTTTTGTACGGCGGAGAAACGGTCAAGCAAGTCGATGCCCACTCGACCGCCATGGTCAAAGGCTTCAACAAGACGCAAAAACTGCCTATCAAAGTGGTCTATAAAGGTACGGTCAACTCCGCCGCCGAAATTACCGAACGCTTTCAAGAGGCAAACAACTCCGAACAATGCGTCGGTATCATTACGTGGATGCACACGTTCTCACCGGCAAAGATGTGGATTCACGGACTCAAACTCCTGCGCAAGCCGTTACTGCATCTGCACACGCAGTTTCAACAGGAGATTCCCTGGTCGGACATCGACATGGACTTCATGAATCTCAATCAGAGTGCGCACGGCGACCGTGAGTTCGGCTATATCATGGCACGCATGAAGAAGCCGCGAAAAATCGTCGTCGGACATTGGCAGGACGACGAAATCCATGAACGCATTGCCGTTTGGATGCGTGTCTGTGCCGCTTGGTCGGACGCGGGGACGATGCGAATCCTCCGTTTCGGCGATAACATGAATAATGTTGCCGTTACCGACGGCGACCGCGTCGAAGCGGAAATGCGGCTCGGTTATCACGTCGATTACTATCCCGTCGGTGACCTCGCTGCCGAAGTGGCGCAAACGCACAAATCGGATATTGATGCCCACATTGCCCAGTATGAATTTCTCTACGATTTCGCTCCTGATGCGGCGCGGGGCGGGGCGAAACATGGACAGGTGCGCGAAGCCGCCCGAATCGAAGTTGCCATAAAAAAGATATTGCGGGAAACCGGTGCGAAGGCATTTACCACTAACTTCGACGCATTGCACGGCTTGGATCAACTGCCCGGCTTGGCAACGCAACGGTTGATGGAAGAGGGCTACGGTTTCGGTGCCGAAGGAGATTGGAAAACTGCCGCTCTCGTCCGCACCATGAAAGTGATGGCAGCCGGTCTGCCCGGCGGGACATCGTTCTTGGAAGACTATGTTTATCATTTCAAGGGCAAGGGAGCAATTTTGCAGGCGCACATGCTTGAAATCTGTCCTTCGATTGCCGGCGGTAAGCCGCGAGTCGAAGTACATCCGCTCGGTATTGGCGGCAAGGCGGATCCGGCAAGGTTGGTTTTTACCGCTCACGAAGGCTTTGGTGTTGCGGCGACGGTCGTCGATATGGGCAATCGTTTCCGTATGATTGTCAATCAGGTGGACTGTGTACCGCCGGAAGCCGATTTGCCGAAATTGCCGGTTGCTCGTGCGTTTTGGGTGCCGCAGCCTGACCTGAAAACTGCCGCTCATGCGTGGATACTCGCCGGCGGTACGCATCACACATCATTTTCTTATTCGTTGACTCGTGAGTATTTTGAAGACTACGCCGAGATTGCCGGTATCGAAATGTTGTTGATCGATAGCGCAACGTCGATTGCCGAGTTTCGCAATCAGATGAGAATCAATGACGTGTATTATGCGTTCGACCGATAGAGGAATCTGTCATGTCCCGACCCGGTCAATACGTTGACGATGACTTGTCCTATCGGAAAGCGGTTGGGCTTCTCTGGCGAGACCGTCGGGTTTATGTTCCTGTCGGCACGATCAAAAATTGGATCGGGGCGGCTGAAAAAAATCTACTTGCACATTGAAACCGATGGGAATCTCTAATAATACTGTAAAATGCCGATGTTTGCTCTTTTTTCTTTGTGCTCTTTGTGTTCTTTGTGGTTAAATCCCCTTCTTTTTTAACCACAAAGTACACAAGGGACACAAAGGGAAAAAATAAATTATTGCCGTGTCGCGCAGTATAATACAAAAAATCCTTTGCGTCCCTTGCGCCTTTAATGATTAACAGGGCTTTGCGTATTTTGCGGTTAAAAAAGATTTAACCGCAAGGAATGTAAAGGGTTGCGCAAAGGGCGCAAAGAAAAATGTCCGATTTCTACCCGTTTCCAGTATAGGCGGTGAACGATTCGCAATCTACCGATATGGGCTCTGTGAATGTGAACGCCGCACAAGTACGGCAACGAACTTATAAAAAATTCAACAGCGACATCTGGAACATCATACTCGTTACCTGAAGACTCGATTGGTACGCCAGTTGTTGATTTAACATCTCCAACGATACCTTCTGATAGTCGATCCGCAACACATGATTCAACGTCTCCTCAAATTGAATGTTCTCGTCATACAAACGCCAAGAAACATTTTCTAAACTACTCTGCATCACACCCAGCGTTGCCTGCGCCGCATTCATTCGAGATACAGCCACATCCAATAACTGCGATGAACGCTCTATCTCACGAATGTCATTCTTTTCCATCGCTATCTGCATGCGAATCAACGCCGTAAAAAGCGAAGTCGTCTCCTGCGGATTAGGATCGTTCCCCTTCAATTCACTATCCGCTCCGCCCGTAAGATAAGCCGGAGTACCGGCTAAATTGTCAAAATCAATCAACCCGCTGCCGTCGCTTGGTAAGCCATTGGGATTCGTACCATTCTGAACGTTAAACATCGCACGAACCTGTTCCGTCGCGCCCGTCTGGAATAACTCAATCACATCATTCGCCGTCGTAACGCCCGGCTCGATATAGAAACGCAACGTCTTTGTGGACGCATCGTATGCAAAGCCCGGAGTACCGGCTAAAAATTCCACTGCCACATCATTGGCGTAAGTCCCGACACTGCCTGCCGTTATGAGAAGCATGCCATTCATCACTTCACCATTCACTGCAACATGAGCAAACTCACCCGGCATTGTTTTCGTCCGATACTCTTCACCCAGATTGACCAACCCCAAGTCGATTGCCGCCGTCGAAAGCAAAGCTCTATCCACACGCGTCACCTGATTGCCGAAACTCTTATCGACAAGTTCAATACCATTGCCAAACGCAGAAAGCGTCGCAGTCAACAGACCGTCCCAGTTATCAGGATGTTCATTGATAATCCGCAGAACGTCCGCCATCGTTTCCGCACCATTGATGTCGATTTCCAGTACCGTACCGTCATTCCGTGTAATGTAAAAATCGACTCCGCCATTCGTACCGCCTGCCGTTTTGACGAAACCGTCATACACGACACCGCTGCCGTTGTTCGGACCGCTGGTCTCGTCCAGTTGCAAATCGAAAAACTGTTTCGGACCCGGCTGTGATTCAAACGCCTCCACAATTTGACACGCCGTCGTTGTTCCCACATTGATTCCAATGGTGATCGTCTTCGTTACCTCATCCATCGACACGGTAACTTGCCCCTGCGGATCGCTCGTCGGTACGAATTCCAATGTGTAATCATTCCAGTCTTTCCCTTCATTTCTGGCAGTCAAGAGCAGCGCACTGTTGGCTTCCACGCTGGCGTATCTTGCCGAGGCATGCATACCAGGTCCGGTATAATCATGAACGCCTCGTCCGAAGTCGAGGGCATCCAATCGAGTGTCCAAGTCGAGAGAACGCACGCCGAGTTGACTCGCCGTCGTACCGCCGTTTTCGCCGATACAGAAGTCCGCCCCGCTGACCCTGCTGCGAATGTCGATACCATTCTGACTATCATTGATCGTTGCGTAAAGTCCGTACTGCGTGTCATTGAGTTTCGCAAGCATATCGCCGACCGTCTTGCAATCCTCGAAGGAAATTGACCAGACCGAATTGTCATTGACCAATTCGATGCCGGTTAAGTCGAGGTCGGTTCCGCTGCCGCCGCTGGTCGTTCCGAACATCACCGGTGCGCCCGGCAGCAACGGGACGATGCCGGTTCCGGTTGCGCCCGTACCTTGCTGGTCTCTGGCAGTGAGCGACGCAGTGTACGGCGGAATCGTTCCCGCCGCCGAAGCATTGTTAATGGCATGGATAATATCATTCGCACAGGTATTGTCGGGATGAATCCACACCCGCATTTCGCCGGTCGCCTCGTTGTATTCGACACGTTCCGCTCCCGGTATGATCGTTGGGTCGGCTTGCAGAGAGACAGTCAAACCGTCGTACTCGCTGCCGTTGTGATTCGCTTGAATGAGAATGTCATTATTCGCGCCGGTAAAGCGAAGTTCGAGACTCGACTTCGTGCCGAGCAGGTCGCCGAGCAGCGTCGTTTTCGTCAAGGCAGGATTGAGGTCTTTTCCGACGAGCGGTTGATTGCGGTGAAATGTTGTATCGACGGGAATCCCCAGTTGCCGGGCAGTGGTGCCGCGACCGACTTCCGAAACGCTCACCGTTCCGATGGTCGACTCCGGCACGGAAAAAACCAAGCCGTTGGCGGTAATGTCCACGCTCACGGAAAAATGCGGATTTTTCGCATTTTCAATCGTCCGCTGGACATCGCCGACGGTAACGCATCGGCTTAAATCAATGTCGAAGGTATTGACTCGACCGTCAACGATTTGGGTGAATCGAATTGAACCTTTGTCGATGCCTTTTCCGCCGTTGAGGTCGCTCAAGAGGGTTTTCGCTGTGAGTGAAGGATTGAGGTCGCTGCCTCGCATCGGGTCGGAAATTGCGCCGAAGACGTCCACGCCGTTCAGGTTGGTCTGCGAGAGCAGGTCGGTATCGCTCCACGAGCGTAAGTCGTTGACGCTTCCGGTATATTTAACGGTGTAGGAGGAGTCGGCTCCCCACAAAAAGGGGAGTGTCGCGGTGGTTGCTCCGGCAAAGACGTAGCGTCCGCCGAAGGAGTAGTTGGCGGAACTAGTGACAATGCCCTGGAGCATTTGATTGATATCTTGTGCGAGTGCGTTTCGTTGATCGGGCGTGGTGGCGGTGTTGAGTGCTGCGAGTGCCATTTCTTTCGCTTCGTCGGTCGGTGCATTGAGGCTTGCGAGAATGGAGCCGGTGGCGTTGAGAAAGGTTTGTGTGGCGTGGAGGTTGTCGGCATTTTGGTTTTTCCGCACCATGAGCGACTGGATGGCGAGGGTAGCGGTGGCGTTGAAGGGGGAGTCGCTGCCATGCTGGAATTGCCGTTGGTTATAGAGTTGCCAGTCTAGTTGTACGAGTGTGGCGGTGCTTCGGGACAGGTTTGTACCTGACTGAAAGGTTTGCAGTGCGACGCTGGAGCGTCCGAGTCCGAGGGGTACGATTGACATTGGTTTCTTCCGTTACAATCGGAGTTTCTGGAATTATCGGCAAAATTGGTAGCGGAAGTTGAGGGAAAAAGTTATGTCTCTACCCGGTCAATATGTTTCCGACAACACTGAAGGTATTATCCCTCCCCAAGACCTACCAAGACCAAAAATCAAAAAACGCTCTCACGTCCGCAAAAAATGCCGTTGCCCACTCTGCAATCGTCTCAGCCGCCGTCACACTTTCGATGTCCGAAACCTGCACGACCTCGGCAATCCTGCGACCGGTCAGCCTGTTGATGTCCCATTGCGATACTCCGCTCATTACTGTGGCAAATGCAAACACCATTCCACCGTCAACACATCTCACATTGCTCCGCCGAAGTCCCAGTACACGAATGCGGTCATCGACCTTGCCGTCCGACTCATCGTTGACGACGGCTTGCCCTTCCGAGAGGCGAGTTGACACCTCTGGCAACATCATCGAGTTGATGCACCTTTCGGTACTATCAAAAATTGGGTGAGTGCTGCTGGGAAAAAAATCTACTCGCAAATTGAAACCGGTGCCTACCTCCATTGGGCGTTAAAGGACTTTTCCGCTTACATTGCCCTCGATGAAGTCTATGACGGTTCGTTCTGCATTCTTTTTATCACGGACATACGTCGCAATACAAACGCTTGATGTTTCGTGTTCTTGAAAAGCCTCCGAGATCGGCAGGCATTTTGGAATTGCTCCAGGCATTTCAGAACATCTTGGCGAGTCGCGCGTTGGAGCGAGGCAATCGTCGGTTTCGCAAGACGCAGAAGACGGTGTATCGGGTGTGGTCGGTTGACTGCCTTCGCGAACGTATTGCTTTGGACATGGTGCG